>Ga0265340_10002225_pt1 | contig 11097 bp, 9 predicted proteins | sample 4CB225metaG_FD_202082 | JGI IMG/M metagenome (GOLD analysis project Ga0265340, IMG submission 202082) | Rhizosphere microbial communities from Carex aquatilis grown in University of Washington, Seatle, WA, United States - 4-CB2-25 metaG | ecosystem: Host-associated > Plants > Roots > Rhizosphere...
CCCCGGCAATTTCACGGGCTTGCGGGTGGGTATCGCTCTGGCAAGTGGCATCGGCTTAGGTCTAAACATCGGGGTTGTCGGGGTCTGTTCACTTGCAAGCATGGCCTTGGCAATTGTTGCGCCAGAAATCAATGTGCGTTTCATCGTGCGAGATGCTCGCCGGGGAGAAGTGTTCTGCGCGGCCTTCTCGAACCTTGGCGATGTCCTCATCGCGCCCACGCTGGTTGGTATCGGTCAACTTTTTGAATGGCTTAATTGCCATTCGGTTGCTTCGGCTAACAGCGGTGTGCCGTCGGCCCTAGCTGGGGACGGGCTCCAATGGTTGAGCGTTCAGGAGAAAGACGGGCTGGGAGCATACATCCCCAACGGAGCAGAGCTACTCTGGCCAGATGCGCGACAGACAGCCCTCATCGGTTCAAGGCTGCAGACATCGCAGACGATTGCTCCCGACTATGTGCGGGATGCCGACGCAAAGATGCCGAACCTGACCCGCAATCCACTGCTCAACGCTGAAGGCCATTGGGGGGTGTCCCCTGACGCCAGCAAGCTAACGTCCCGCTGACTCGGGCACATACTGCGACTTAGACGCAATATTCATCCCCTTTGGCGAGCCCAGGGATGCTAGGAAAACAGAATAAGTCGATGACGCTTCGCATATGGAAGTTGCTAGGCCTCGCTCGACTGCGAACGTTCCGGGGACATCCACCCAATCGGTCGAGCAAAGCAGAAGGCCGAGCCGCCAATTCAACTGACCGGGCGATATCAGAATCAGAGAGAACGAATGAGCTGCCGAATCACCAGTACCGGCCCATCAACTGGGCTTCATTCTTTCCACAGGCTGCCAATGTCGCTCAAGTCCGAATCGCAGGTACTGAAACAAGCTCAACTTGGTCTGCGCAGTTGGGTGCTCGTGGTTCTTCTGAGTGTGAGTTGCTCCACCCATTCAAGTGGCTTAGCAGGAGCTGCCTCACCTGACCGACAGAGTGAAGCAGAATACGATCTCGCTCGAGATGCATGGATCCGAGGCGGCGATGCCCGCGACGGCTTGGCGCATGCACTGAAAGCCGTTGAAATTGATGACGAAAACGCCGAAGCTCATCATCTGGTGGCACTTCTCTATCTCGATCTCTGCCAGAAGTTAGCTCAGGACTGCCGATTGGCCGATTCCGACAAAGCAGCGCGTCGGGCACTTGAGTTGCGCAAAGACTTCCGGGAAGCACGAAATACTCTAGGCGTGGTGCTGGTTCACGAGCACAACTACAAGCAAGCCGTGGTGGTTCTGGAACCGCTAACTAAGGATATTTTGTACACTAGCCCTGAAAGCGCGTGGGGCAATCTGGGTTGGGCATACCTTGAAATGGGGCGATTGGACGATGCTCGAGATGCTCTTCTGAGGAGCGTCGCAGCCCAACCGCGCTTCTGCGTGGGCCACTACAGGCTGGGGTTGGTATATGAGCGGCTGGGACACGTGGAAGCGGCCATTGAATCTTTCAGCAATGCCCTACAGGCCGACTCGCGCTGCGCGGGCCTGCAGGAAGCACTACTCCACCGCGGCAAGGCCTACTTGAGTCTCGGTCGAACGGCACCGGCTCAAGTCGATCTTTCCCGTTGTGCTCAGTTGTCGTTGAGCACTTTGGCGGGTAAAGAATGCACGTCAATCCGCCTGAAAATCAAGTAGTCTAGGAATGCTCATGGACTCCGTCGGTCAACTCCTTCGTCAACGCCGCGAAGCGAAGAATATGAGCATTGAGGAAATTGCTCGTTCAACTCGCGTCCCCATGTCAAGTGTCGAGAGGATAGAGTCCGATCAATTCGACGAGTTGCCGGGCGAAGTCTTCGTTCGCGGATTCCTCAAGTCGTATGCTAAGGCAGTTGATCTCGATCCCGACGAAGTGTTGGCGCGTTACACGGCAAGTCGAAGAATCGCCTGGGTAACGCCGCTACCGATCGCAAGTCCGTCGCGGCCGATCAAGTCCCGTCGCTACGGCGTGGCAATTGCGTTTGTGCTGCTGTTAATTCTATTTACGCTTGCTCTCAGTATCGTGCTCAAACCGCGTGGCGATGATTTGCCTCAAGAATTGTCCGCTACTGGGTCTAGCTTTGACCAACTGTCGTGACTTCAGTTGCAATGAGAAGTCATCAAGTCGTCGAGACCGAGGCGCTTATTCTCCAGCGCACGCCCTATTCGGAGTCTGATTGGGTTGTGTGTCTTTTTGCTGAGTGTTCTGGCAAAATCTCCGCCATCACCCCAGGGGCGCGCAAGAGCAAGCGACGCTACGCTGGTGGTCTTGAACCGTTCCACGGCCTAACAGTCCAGCTAAGGAGTCCTTCCCGCGGTGAATTGTTCCAACTTCAAAGCTCCGAAATTGCTCATCCACGCCACAATCTCGTCTCCAACCTCAATGCAATGAGGTCGGCGGCACGGGTCTTTCGCTGGTTGCGACGCGCACTTCCGCCAATGGTGGCCGATTCGGACGCTTGGTCTCTGACTCAGACATGGCTCGACGCACTCGACAAGGTTCCCCCGAACAGCTCTCGATTGGCGGACGCACGCTCAGCCGAGTTTGGCCTGCGCTTGTTGAGTCTCCTTGGTTGGGCGCTACAGCTCGAGCGGTGTGTACACTGTGAGAAATCGTGCCCATCAAATCGACCCGCGTACCTCAATCTCGCCGCCGGGGGGATCGTGTGCAGAGCCTGCGGAGGTTCTGGCTTGATTTTGGACCCAAGGTTGCGCGCTCAGTTGCTCTCCCTCGACGATAACCCCTTGTTGGGCGACGAAAGCGGCCCCAATGTGTTGCGCATTGTCGAAGACGCATTCGCTTTGCATGCTGGAATCGATAAGCCCCAAACGCCATGATTAGCCGGACTCTCGTCAGGAAGCGCTGAGCTCATATGAGCCGCCCCGAAGCGCTGGCACTGTACTCGCTCGACAGTTTCTAGTCAGACCACACGACGCGATTTCTCCCGGAATGCTTGGCCGCGTAAAGCCTTCGATCAGCCGCCCCTATCAAGTCTTCTGCCGTGGCACTGGCACAACACGTGAGTGCGGCGCAACCGAGGCTAACGGTCAACCCAAATGAACCGGGCGAGGCCTCGATACGCACTTCAGAAGCGACGACCCGAATTCGTTCCGCAACGCGGGCAGCACTTTCGATGTCGGTGGTTCGAAGAATTATGGCAAATTCCTCACCTCCGTAACGACAGAAAACGTCTTCGGTACGAAGCGCAGCCCGCGAAACTCGTGCCAACCCAATCAGTGCCTGATCACCCAGGCGATGACCAAACTTGTCGTTAATTGCCTTGAAATGATCGACATCCAAGATGATGAGACTCAGCTCAGCGTTGTGCCGCCGAGCATAGGCAATTTCGGACGCGATTCGCGTGTCGAAGTAGTCCCTCTTGAAGGCCCCAGTAAGGGCATCGGTAACGCTCGCATCGTATAGGTGTTCGAGCATTGCCTGCTGATCAGCATCGGAAACAGAGTAACGAAAGACGACGGATGGCCCCAATTGGATGACATCGCCGTCGCCAAGCGGTTGGCTGTCGATCCGTTGTCCACCCACGTAAGACCCATTCGCCGAACCGAGATCCTCGATCACGTACCGATTGTTGTTCCAACAGAGTCTCGCGTGCCGACGGCTCACGCCTGAATCCGGAACACATAGAGTCGAAGATTGCCCTCGACCAATGACGATCTCGTCGCCTCGCAAGACAGTGACTTGCCCAAGAGCTTCCCCTTCTATTCGAACCAGTAGATGGCGCACCCTAGAGCCGACAGGGCTGCTATCACGAATCTCGGGGGCTCGAACCATGACGGTCCGCTCTTCATCGCCATCCATGTCGAACAGATTCGGTTTCTCGGAAACGGCCACCTGCTAATTGTACTACACTACCGATCCGTCTTTCCAGCATGGACCAGGCCCGCAATATGGTTGGCAACGCATTTTTTGATGACCGGCAGCCTTTGCCCATTAATTCGCAATTTGAGGTCAATTCACGCACCATAGCTGCCCCTCTCGATCAGCAGGCTTGCTCGACGTGATCACCGAGTCTCCACCCACAACCCCGGCATCCACGTCAGCTGCCGTGGCTGAGCACGCTCGTAGCGAACATCAAAAAATCACTAGGAACGCTGCAGTTGTTGCCGGTGGCACAATGGTAAGCCGGCTACTCGGACTCGTCAGGGACCAAGTGATCGCAGCCGTGTTCCCTAGGGCGGCAACAGACGCGTTTTTTGTCGCTTTCACCATTCCCAATGTGCTGAGGCAACTGGTCGCAGAGGGTGCGGTCCAAAACGCCGTGCTACCGGTTCTCGGCGGTATTCGCGAACGGGAGGGCGAGACTGCAGCCAAAGCCTCGTACGCCACGTTGCGAGGCTTCTCATTGATCATCTTGGTGGTACTTTCTGCCGCCGGAGTCTTCTTTGCAAGACCCTTGGTCAACTTGTTCGCCGCGGGATATCACCAAATACCGGGGCAATTCGAGCGTACCGTTCGCCTTACTCGATTCCTTTTCCCATATATATTCTTCATGGGCACCGCTGCATTGGGCGTCGCGGCACTCAATGTCAGTCGGAAATTCGCAGTCTCGTCTCTCGCACCCGGCTTGTTGAATGTAGCATTCATCGCCTGTGGTTTGACGTTGCCGCTCTGGTTCCAATCGCGAAACCAGGATCCAGTCTATGCGCTAGCCGTTGCTGCACTGCTGGGCGGGGCGCTGCAGGTCATTGCCCAATGGCCAAGTCTACGGTCAATCGGCTATTTTGGTTGGCCGCGATTCAAGCTCGACGACCCCGTGGTTCGAGAGACTCTACGGCGGATGGGTCCGGTACTAATTGGAATTGGGATTTACTACGTCGATGTCGTACTCGCCCGTCGCTTTCTTTCCAATTTGAGTCTTGGGTCCCAAAGCTATTTCAGTTGGGCCATGCGCCTTTGTGACTTTCCGCAAGGCATCTTCGTAATGGCGCTGCAGAGCGCCTCGCTTCCAAGCCTCTCGCGAATGATTGCCCGCGGAAATCTGGATATCGCAGCAGAGACTTTTTCACACGGCATGCGCTTGACCCTTTGGATTACAGTTGCAACCACCGTGGCCGCCGTGGGTCTCGCTGAACCTATCGTTACATTGGTTTTTCAGCGTGGCAATTTCGATGCCGCGGCGAGTCGCGCGACAGCTCAGGCTTTCATTGCGCAAGCATTGGGCATCTGGGCTGTCGCTGCGGTACGCCAATTGGTGGCCGTGTACTATGCGCTCGGCGACACCCGCACGCCGGTCAAGGTCGCCGCTATTGACCTAATCGCTTTCATCTTATCGGCTAAACTTCTCGCACCCATATTCGGTCATGTTGGTGTCGGGTATGCAGTTTCAATTGCCAGCGTAACGCAGATGCTGCTGCTGTGGCTCGGCCTCCGTGGTCGATTGCCAAAGCTGCACATTAAGGAAACTGCCGGAGCGCTCGCAAGAAGTCTGCTGTTCGCAATGGTTGCAATAGTCGTAGCAAGATGGGTGGCTTCGTCGGTGCGCGAATTCTTGCCGTCAACAGCCTGGTGGCACCGCTTGCTTCCCGGATTATTGGGCGGCACGATCTTCTGCGGTGTATTTCTATTGTTGGCAAAGTCTCTCAAATCTCCAGAGCTAGCGTCGTTACAACGGTGGCGTTAGTAACGAAACGAGTGCAGTGGGTGCTCTAGGGGTCATCGCATCTCCGACGATCCACGCGTCGGGCCTTCCATTGCTGCGTCAGGAGCGCTCGCTTTTGTGATGGCATACGTTCGACGGCAAGCCGAAAGACTTTCCGTGGCATAGCGTGACAGTTGCGACTAAGCCATGCTTCGACTTGCTCCGGGAGTAGCGGCCAAAGTCTTTCGAGTAAGCCACCTAACTGGTGTATATCTTCGAGGTCCGACCGAACCTGAAGACGCAGAAGAACCGTATGTACTAAGTTAGCGTATTTCCCTGGCGCAATCTGCAACAGACCAAGACAGATTACCAATAACGAATTGGCGAAATTTATCGATCTACTTCCGATGCCGCTCACAAATTCCTGTTCAATTTCCGCAGGTGGCCTTTCGGCAAACCACGGGGCTAATACCAACAGAGACAGCGCATGAGCAATGGTACGCTGCGTGAAATCGAGCGTGCTGTACAATGACTGAATTTGTTCAATATCCGTGCGCTCAAGCAACATGACTCGACGCTGTGAGAAAACACCAAGCAACAGTACGGCGGCATCAAGCGGTGCCTTGCTCAATATCTCCAGCGTTAGACCTCGACGCTGATCGCCCGGCAACTCACTGAGTCGATGATCTGTCCACCAGCTCTCAGTTTCGGCAAACACGTTGGCCCAGAGCGAAGGTGGCTCACCGTCGGTGGGGCAATTCGATGGCCCGGACTGCTCTGGTCCACGTTGCAGACTGCTAATACGCACGAGGAGTTCATCGACGATGGCTGCAAAGTCAGGAACACGTCGCGCAACCGCCACGATCGTCGATTCTCGACAATCGTTACCAGAATCGGTGAAATTCGAGTCGTGGCCCACGATGCGACCGATAGCCTCGAGTATTCAACGGCTACCTTGGCGACTCTCATAGGCCCCTCCCCGGGATTGTCCGAGCAATGCTTCTCCGCAGAATCGCCGCCCAAGCGGTTAACAAATAAAAAGAACGGCGCAGGGGGGTGTCGTTCCCAGCGCCGTTCCAGCGTCCGTACTACAGCCCCGTTGAGCCCCAGGTTCTGCAGCCAAACGCCCTAGTTATGGGCCCCTATAGTTTCTCGTACCGAAACGTCACTTGCTCAGCCTCGATCCGTAAGCCGTCAGCCCATACTGTGTTGTTCAAGTTTTCAAACGGCTCATTACTCGCACACCTGAGCTCATAGTAGGTGCAATTTCCAGACACTGGGCCTTCTGGCCGTCGTAGGCACTTCCCACGAGACGTCATCAGGACTGAAACAAGAATCGAGACGTCGTGCGGCAGGGCAGGACCAACCGTTTTCGCAACGAGATGACGGACAATGCAAGCAAAGGCGCCAATGGTCTTATCTGCGCCGCTTGGATCACTGCTCTTTCCAAGCCGCTCCTGGCTCATTAAGAACCGAGCAGATACGCTGCGCTAGCAATGGTCACCGCTCAGACCATGGAACCTGCGCAATAGGTGGTAGCGAAGTCTCGTTTGGGCAACCATTGGTCCGGCTAGGAGAGAATGCTCTCGAGTTCAATCTCCGTGCTGGTCGCAAGCGGCGTCGCTGGCGTGGTGCATGGGTTCTGACTCCGTGCTACCTGAGCTCGACGTCAATGCGAGAGCTACTAGATTCCGAGAGCGCCGATCGAGGCTTGCGGCGTGTTGCTGGCGAGATTCTTGAACGCCATTTGGATGCTTCGAACTTGGTACTCATCGGCATACGCCGCGGGGGTGTTCCGCTGGCTCGACGAATTGGGTACTGGTTGGAACGTCTAGACGGGACATTACCGCCCCTAGGACATGTGGATATTACACTCTATAGAGACGATGCGGCCACAGCCATGCCCAATCCTCGAATTGGGCCCAGCAGCGTCCCAGTCACACTGGATCAGCGTGTGGTTATTCTCGTTGACGACGTATTGTATACTGGCCGCACCATACGCGCCGCACTCGACGCCCTACTCGATTATGGCCGCCCCAAGAGAATCGAACTGGCAGTCCTCGTTGATCGAGGCGGTCGTGAATTCCCCATTCAGCCAGACTATGTCGTCCGTACAGTTGAGGTCGCCCCTGATGAGCGCGTCGACGTACACACGAAAGGTGAATTTACGAACGTCGATGCCGTGCCGCTATCTTCACCAACAATTCCCCCGCCCTCTTCGGTGCAGTGATGACACAAGAACAGCTACGTCATTTGCTAGACATTAAGAGTTTAAGCCCGCTGCTCGCTGAGCAAATCCTAGACACGGCGGATTCATTTCTCGAAGTAAACCGCCGACCGGTTCGCAAAGTACCTACTCTGCGAGGCAAGACTGTCCTGAACGTGTTCTTCGAAGCATCAACGCGGACGCGTAGCTCCTTTGAACTCGCCGGCAAGCGATTGGGCGCAGACGTAATGAATGTGGGTGGTAGTTCATCCAGCACAAGCAAGGGCGAAACGCTCCGAGATACCGTCGCGACACTCGATGCGATGCATGCGGACGTGATTGTAATACGACATGCTGCCTCGGGTGCTGCTGCGTACGTGGCGGAGCGCACTCGCGCATCGATCATCAACGCAGGGGATGGCATGCATGAGCATCCAAGTCAGGCACTACTGGACACTTTCACGATTCGGCGGCACCTCGGCAAGATTCGTGGACTCAAGGTTGCAATCTGTGGCGACATTGCACACAGCCGTGTCGCCCGCTCTGACACCTTGCTGCTTAGCCGCCTCGGAGCATCGGTGCACCTAGCTGGCCCAAGAACCCTACTGCCGATCGGCGCAGAGAACTGGGGAGCAACGATTCATGATCGGCTGGAACCAGCCCTGGAAGGAGCCAACGTCGTCATGATGCTACGAATACAGAAGGAACGGCTGCAGGCTCGACTGTTCTCGACCATGCGCGAATACTCCCAGCAATTTGGCCTCAATGACGCCAGGATTGCCCTCGCCAGCCCGAATGCCGTGGTCATGCACCCGGGCCCCATCAATCGAGGCGTAGAGATCAGTGGTCACATCGCAGATGGGTCCAAGAGTGTAATCTTGGATCAGGTGGAAGCGGGCGTTGCGGTGCGTATGGCCATTCTATACTTGTGCGCAAAGGATCCCGAGCAGACCATCGGACCCTAGGTCCTTTGTTCAATTCCGGGTTGGGGCTGCAGCATCCACGGATGCCGCAGCCTTTCTCAGTCTGCACCTGCCTAATTCGTTGCGGGAGCTGAAGGACTTGCGTCTTTGCCCGCGGCGGGATCCTCTGCGGATTCAGCGAGCGCCTTGGGTACTTCTTCCAGGGCCGCCTCCAAGACTTCCTCGAGACGAGTAACGTAAACGAATTCCAATTCGTCACGGACTTCCTTGGGGACCTCCTCAAGATCGGCCTTGTTTCTTTCTGGCACTATGACGCGTTTGATGCCGGCACGGTGCGCAGCTAAGGTCTTTTCCTTGAGTCCGCCGATGGGTAGCACGCGTCCGCGCAGAGAAATCTCGCCGGTCATCGCTACGTCATGCCTCACACGAATACCGGTCAGCAGGCTCACAAGCGCGGTAAACATGGTAATGCCCGCACTAGGACCGTCTTTGGGCATCGCACCCGCCGGAATGTGAATATGCACGTCGCTCTTCTCCAAAAAGTCCTTCTGGATGCCAAAGCGTTGGGCGTTGGCACGCACGTAGCTGAGCGCAGCATGAGCACTCTCCTTCATGACGTCGCCCAACTGTCCAGTCAGCTGCAACTTTCCGGAACCAAACATACGTGTTGCTTCGATGAACAGAATTTCTCCACCAACGCTCGTCCAAGCAAGCCCAGTGGCAACGCCTGTCTCGGCCGTCCTTTCTGCAACCTCGCTCGTATATTTGATAGGGCCGAGGAACGGTCTCAAGTCGTCTTCAGACTTGATAGTGCGTTTCTGGTCGTCACCTTCCGCCACCTTGACAGCAACGCCACGAATAACGCTCGCGATGGTCCGTTCGAGCGATCGAACGCCCGCCTCACGCGTATGATGTTCGATGATCTCTTCAACCGCTTCGTCCGTAACATCGAGCAACGACGTATTGACGCCATGCTCATCGAGTTGCTTCGGGATTAGGTGCCGCCGTGCGATTGCTAACTTCTCTCGCCTCGTATAGCCCGGAATTTCGAGGATTTCCATCCTATCGCGTAGCGGGGGTGGAATCGGGTCAGCGATATTCGCTGTGGCAATGAACATCACGTTAGACAGATCATAGGGGATCTCCAAATAGTGATCCGCAAACGTGTTGTTCTGTTCGGGGTCGAGAACTTCGAGCAGGGCCGCACTCGGATCACCACGAAAGTCATGACCAATCTTGTCGACTTCGTCCATCATGAAGACTGGATTGACCGTGCCGCCCTTCTTCATCCCTTGAATGATTTGACCTGGTAGCGCGCCGACGTATGTTCGGCGATGGCCTCGAATGGCGGCTTCGTCATGAACGCCACCGAGGGAAATTCGAACGAACTTACGCCCGAGCGCGCGGGCGATGCTCTTGCCGAGCGATGTCTTACCAACACCAGGCGGACCAATCAGGCACAGAATCGGGCCTTTTTTGTCCTTCTTCAGCTTGCGCACCGCCAAGTACTCGACGATTCTCTTCTTCACCTTATCAAGGCCATAGTGGTCCTCGTCAAGGACTCGACGAACTTCGACGATATCCAGGTTATCCTCCGTCGATTGGCTCCAAGGTATGTCTAAAATCCAGTCAAGGTAGGTTCTAACGACCGTATACTCGGCACTGCCGACTTGCATCGATCGTAACCGTTTGATCTGTTTTTTGGCCACTCCGTCGGCGTCTGACGGCAAATTGGCGCGAGCAATACGCTCCTCGAGTCCGTCGAGATCGCCTTGATCGCCGTCGTCTTCCCCAAGTTCCTCCTTAATGGCCTTGAGCTGCTGACGCAGAACGTATTCTCTTTGGTTTTTTCCCATCTCCTCTTTGATTTGGGAATTGATGCGCTCGCGCATCTTGAGAATTTCGAGCTGACGAGTCAAAAGACGCAGGACTTTGCGAATCCTCTCTTTGACCTCAACACTCTCCATAAGTTGAGCTTTCTCTTCAACGGGTGCATCCAAATTGGCCGCAACCAAGTCAGCAAGCGCTCCGGGTGCCTGCATTGAATCAATGAGCGCGGCTGCCTCACGAGGCAGTTCCGGCATCAACTGAATGACTTGCTTGGCAACGTCTCTGAGGCTCATGGCCAACGCTTCCGCCTCTACGTCCTCGGCTTCCGTCGCCTCTACGCGCGATATGTGCGCCTTTAGATACGGCGAGGTCTGCGAGAGTGAATCGAGGCGGATCCGGGTAAGTCCCTGAAGGATCAGCGAATAGTTACCGGAGCTGTGCTTGAGGGCCTTCAGAACCCGGGCTGCGCATCCAACCGGGTACAGGTCGTTGATACCAGGATCGTCCGTGGAAGGATCC
>Ga0265340_10002227_pt1 | contig 11093 bp, 10 predicted proteins | sample 4CB225metaG_FD_202082 | JGI IMG/M metagenome (GOLD analysis project Ga0265340, IMG submission 202082) | Rhizosphere microbial communities from Carex aquatilis grown in University of Washington, Seatle, WA, United States - 4-CB2-25 metaG | ecosystem: Host-associated > Plants > Roots >...
CACCGGCACCGTCGAAGATGCTCTCGACCTGGTCTGCAGCCTCTACGTGACCAACGCCTGAATCACCAACCACACGCCGGCACCCGAACCGTCAACCCCCGAAAGACTTCCGACGCAGACCACTTAGTGGCCCTGGCCACGGTGCCCGCGTTGCTGATCGCGTCCTCACCGGTCGATGCCTACGCGGGATCCGCGGATCACCCGACACCAGGTTCCGCCGGCTTAGGAGACCGGCTCTATCCAACTCTCGGTAACGGCGGCTACGACGCCCTCCATTACGACCTGGCGCTGAGGTATGCCACCAGCAAGCCGTCGCAAGGTATCGACGGGACGGTGACCATGGTGGCCAAGGCCACCCAGTGGCTGTCCCGATTCGATCTCGACTTCAGTGGCTCGGGTGTCGGCAGCATCAGCGTCAACGGCCGGTCGGCGAAGTTCGTCCGTAGCGGCGAAGACCTGGTGATCACCCCGTCCCGGTCGCTGCCCAAGGGCCGGCTCTTCACCGTCACGGTGAAGCATTTCACGGCCGAGCCGACCGTTCCCGACCCCAACCAGTTGTTGTCCACGGCGTTCTTCATCACCCCGGACGGTTCGGAGACCTCTGGGCAGCCTAACGAGATGCACGCCGTCTACCCCTCGAACGACCATCCGCGCGACAAGGCCAGCTTCTCCTTCCGGATGGATGTTCCGGCCGGTGAAACCGCGGTCGCCAACGGCGTCCTGACCGGGAAGCACACCAGCGGCGGCCGGACCGTCTGGCGCTACGAACAGCGTCAGCCGATGGCCACCGAACTCACCCAGCTCGTGGCCGGCGACTTCGCCGTCATCAAACGGAGCCCGGTGAACGGCGTTGCGGTCCGCGACGTCGTCCCCACCCGCCTGGTCAGCAAGTACAACTCCATCTTGCCGGTGGAGAAGAGCCAGTTGCAGTGGATGCGCAAACGCGTCGGGGCCTATCCCTTCGACGTCTACGGGTCGCTGATCGGCGACGCCGACCTCGGATTCGCGCTGGAGACGCAGACCTTGTCGCTGTACGACACCGCGTGGTTCACGTATCCGCGGGGGGTGTGGGATCCGGTGATGTTGCACGAGCTTTCCCATCAGTGGTTCGGTGACAGCGTCGCGCCCTGGGAATGGAGCGATGTCTGGCTGAACGAGGGGCATGCCTCCTGGTACGAATTCAGCTACGCCGATGAGAAGGGTTATCTGGAGGACGACGCCGGCCAGCCCAACTTCACCGCGCTGATGAAGTACCTCTATTCGCTCGGTGACCAGTGGCGGGCGAATTACGGTCCGGTGGCCCTGCCTCTGAGCGGCGACGTGTACGACGTCTTCAGCAACCAGGCCTATGGCGGTGGGGCGCTCGTGCTGTATGCCTTGCGGCAGCGGATCGGGACTCCGGCCTTCGAACGGCTGGAGCGCACCTGGGTGACGAAGTATCGAGGTCGTTCGGCCTCCACGGCCGATTACATCAACCTGGCTTCGCGCGTTTCCGGGCAGAACCAGACCGCGTTCCTCAAGGCCTGGCTCTACGGCACGAAGACCCCTCCGATGCCCGGTCATCCGGGATGGAAGGTCGCCCCGGTCGGTTCCGCTCCCACAGTGGCCCCGGCCGGTCCGCTGAAGCTGGGCACCTTCCAGTTGCGCCGCTGACAATCCTCTCCGCTGACAATCCTCTCCGTGATCATGCACGTGTGCACGCTCAGACCGAGCAAGTCGTGCATGATCACGTAAGGGGAGGACTGTCAGTTGGTGAGGTTGCCGGGCATCCACTTCTGCCAGGTCGCCCGGTGCATGTCCAGCCACTTCTTCGCGGCCTGATCCGGGGTCAGACCCCCGTCCGTGATGTCCCGGGCCACCTGGTTCTGATCATCGTTGGTCCAGTTGAACTTCTTGATCAGCTCGGCCGCCGGACTGCCCGAATAGGCGAATTTCCTGTTCTCGATCTTGTCCAGGTCGAACGGCTGATAGTCGCATTTGACCGTGTCCAGATCGGCATCGCAGCCGGGGGTGTAGGGGGGCAGGCTGATATGCACGAGGGGGATCTCCGAAAGCAGCCACTGCGGGGAATAGAAGTAACCGATCACCGGGGTCTTGTTCTTCTGGCCGGCCCGGAAGGCCTTGATCAGGGCGTCCTCGCTGCCGGAGTAAACCACCTTGAAATTGAGATTGAGGTTCTTGATCAACTGCTTGTCGTCGGTGACGTAGGTCGGGTCACCGTCGAGGAACACACCCTTACCTCCGGAGGACGCCGTCTTGAACAGACTGGCGTACTTGTTCAGGTTCTTGTAGTTCGTGATGTCGGGGTACTGCTCCTTCATCCACGGTGGTACATACCAGCCGATGACCCCCTTGTTTCCAGTCAGCCCGGCCTCGACCACGGTCTTGTCCTGGTCGATGAGCTGCTTCTTCAGCAGGTCGTGGCCCCAGTTCTCCAGGATGACGTCCTCCTGACCGGCCGCCAGCCGTTTCCACGAGGTCTCCTCGGCCTCTGACTTGGTCACCACCGTGCAGTTCAGTTCGTGCCGGAGCAGGTAGCTGACCACGGCCACGTTCGCCTCGTAACCGACCCAGGCGTTATTGGCGATCCTGACCTTGCCGCAGACCGTCGGCTGCACGCCAGGTGCCGGAACCACCGCGGGCGCGGCCGAACCACAGGCCGCCAGCGCGAACAAGCCGGCGACGGCCAGAATGGTGCCCCGAAATCGAAGTGGGCGAACGGACTTCACGCGATTCTCCTCCTACCGCCAGGGGCGGGAACGGGGCTGCTGACTAATCGGACCGGGCGCCCGGCTCTCGACCAGGCCGGAATCCGGGCCACGATCATCGGGTGACCACGTGGTTCTGCTCCGCCAGCCGCCGGGCCAGAACTTCCTCGGTGAGCGCGACCAGGACATTCTTCACCGAGTCCCGGCGCCGAGCATCACATTGCAGCACTGGGACGGTGTCCGTGACGCCGAGCGCCTCGCGAACTTCGGTGAGCTCGAATCGGTGAGCCTGCTCGAAGAGATTGACCGCCACCAGAAACGGGACCTGATGTTCCTCGAAGTAGTCGATCGCCGGAAAGCAGTCCTCGATCCGGCTGGTGTCGAGCAGGACCACCGCACCCAGGGCACCCTCGACCAGGTCGTCCCAGAGAAAAGCGTAACGGTCCTGACCCGGGGTACCGAAAAGGTAAAGTCGCAGCGACTCGTCCAGGCTGATCCGGCCGAAGTCGAGAGCCACCGTAGTAGTGATTTTTCCTGGCACCGTTTCACGATTGTCGACGCCGACCGAGGCCGAGGTCATGTCCGCTTCCGTCAGCAGGGGCTCGATCTCAGAGATCGCGCCGACGAAAGTGGTCTTACCAACGCCGAAGCCACCGCTGATCACAATCTTCACGGAGACTGGCGGGGAGGGCTGGCTAAAGGGCGCGGACACGATCCCGGATCCTCTCGATCATCTGAACCGACAGCTCCTCGCGTTCGACGAGAGTGAGTGATCCGTCGGCGACCAGGTCGGAGACGAGCACCTTGGCCACGCCGAGCGGGACTCTCAGTGCTGCGGCCAGCTCGGCCACAGAAGTTGCTTTTTGACAGAGTTCGACGATCTGGCGGTGCTCAAAGCGTAGCGACCCCAATCTGACTCCAGGGCGAACCTGAAGCAGGGATTCCACCCGCAGCCCGTCCTGGGTCGGACGAGTGCGGCCACCGGTAAGCAGGAACGGCCGGATCACGAGATCGTCGTAATCCTCGCCGTCCGGCTCGTCTTCGGGTGGCCCGCTCCGGGGCGGCAGATCCCCGGCCGGAGTGAAAAATGAACCGGGGCTATCGGCGTGCCGGGGAGAGGGTTGCGGCGACGGGCTGTTTTCCGGCTCCGGGACGACCGGAGGCTGCCACGGAGGGGTCATCCGCAGGTTCGGTAAGCGTCGGGTCGGCTCCTCCCACTCCGCGCTCATTGCGGCAGTCGCTGCCTGGACTCGGAGATCAGTGAGGGAGTGAGCAACGGGCCGAAGCGCTCGGCCAGCGAAGAGATTTCGTACCCGATCAAGCCGAGATCGCAATCTCCTTCGGCCACGACCCCCAGGCAACTGCCACCGGCGATGGCCGAGACCAGCAGGAACCCGCGATTCATCTCGATCATCACCAGCTTCAGACCCTCGAAGTCGTAGCGCCGGGCGGCACTGCGGCCAAGGCTGGCCAAGCTGGAGACGATGGCCGCCAGATGATCGGCCTCGGTCCGGCTCAGACCGTCCGAGCTGGCGATCAGCAGGCCGTCCGAGGAGACGGCGACCGCCTCTCGGACTCCGTCGGTCTGATGCACGAAGTTGCCGAGAAGCCAACCGAATTGGTGCCGGTCGGTGTGCGTGTTAACACTCATTCGGATCCATCCACCTCATGCTCGTTGCTGGCACCCTGTCCAGGTCGTGCGCCACTGGCGACCTGTTCTCCCTTTCCGCGCTGAAGTCCGGCTCGCAAGGCCGTCAGTCTGGCGCTCACGTCGGCCGGGGCATGATCGATTGGGCTGCCCGATGACCGGTTGCTCGCCGCGGCGTCCAGATCGATCCGCCGGGGTGACTGGGTGTAGGTGGGTTCGCCGGCCCGCTGGGTGCGTGGGGTTCGCTTGCGCAAACCGTTGCGGGTGCGTTCGCTCTCGCCGCCGGTACCGTTCCCGGCGTGCGGAGCCGGCAACGAGGAGAAGCTCCCGTTGTCGGCCGAACGGCCGATCGACGGCGACCCGGCTAGGTCCGACGCCGTCGCCCACTGACGGGGACCGGTCGAGGCGGCCGACGGGACGGCGGGGGAATGGTTCCGGCGGCCCTCCGACGACGAGTTCGCCGAGAACGGGCCGCCGCGGGAAGGCGATCCGGTGGTCGGAAGGGATCCGGTGCCGGGAACCGACCCGGACAACGGAATCGACCCGGACGAGGGAATCGAGCCGGTCGCCGAACCCGAGCCCCGGGCCGGAACCGATCCGGCGGAAACCGAACCGACCATCGGAATCGACCCGGACGACGCGGCGGCGGGCCGGCCCGAGCCGGGGAAGTTCCACGGATCAGCCGATTCCGGGGTGGAGTCGTTCAGTTCCGGAAGGGCCAGCAGATGGGGAGTGAGCTGCGGTGCCGGCAGCGGGTCGGCGTGCCGGGGACCGGTGACGGCGTCCGCGGGCAGGGATTGCACATCGACCGAGACCGATGTGCTCAGCAGCGACTCCGGCAAAGTGACCCGGGCGGTGACACCGGTAACCGGAGAAGGCAGCAGTTCGACGTTCACCGTGGTGTCCCGGGCCAGCTTGCCGACCACGAAATGGCCGAGGAAGCGGGTCGGGGCGGCAATGAAGTCGCCCTCACCGCGGAGCCGGGCGTTGGCCTCGCTCAGATCCTCGGCCGTCATCCCGACGCCCTGGTCGGTGATGGCGATCAGGTAGCCCTCGCTGAGCAGACGACCCTGGACCTCGACCTCCGTGTCCGGGGGAGAGAAGGTCAGGGCGTTCTCGATCAGCTCCGAGAGCAGGTGCGCGATGGCCCCGATCGCCGAACCGGTGACCATGGCCTCGTCCACCCGGCGCAGCGACACCCGCCGGTACTCCTCGACCTCGGAGACGGCGGCCCGGATCACGTCCGCCACCGGAACGGACTTGGACCACTGCCGGGGGGTCGAGGCGTCCACCAGGACCAGCAGGCTGGCCGCATTACGGCGCATCCGGGTGGCCAGGTGGTCGAGCTCGAACAGGTTCGACAACTGCGCCGGATCGACCTCCTCCCGCTCCAGGGAGGTGATGAACCCGAGTTGGCGGCGAATCAGGTTCTGGTTGCGTCGGCCGAGGTTGGCCAGCGATTCGATGGTGTCGCGACGCTGGACAGCCTGTTCGGTGGCCAGCCCGTAGGCCGCGGCCTGAAGCCGGTCCAGGGCCCCGGCCACCGAGCGGATCTCCTCGGTGGCGCGGGCCGGCACCTGCACCGGCGGCGGCGGTGTCGGTGGTGCCCCGTGATCGTCCGCCTGGACCCGGGCGACGGCGTCCGGCAGCCGGTTGGCGGCGACGCTGTCCGCTTCGGCCGCCAGCGCGGCCAGCGGCCGGGTGATCGACAGGGCCGCGAGTGCGGCCAGGTAGATCGAACCGGCGAAGCACAGAACCACCACACCGAGCAGGAGCCCGATCTGCCGGGTCGAGTTCTGCTGCAGGTCGTGGGCCCGAACCTGGATCTCGGAGCCGACGTGCTGCTGGAGTTGGTGCAGGTCGTCCAGCACGGTGGTCAGCCCGGACCACCAGGCCTGCGGGTTGACGACGATGTGATGACCGTCGGCGGCGTTGATGGCCACCTGCTCGAAGCTCGCCGTCTCCTGGGCGGCGCCGGTGCTGAAGACGAAGGTGTTCGCGGCTTTCTCGCTCGGGGTGGCGAACCGGGCGAACCGGGCCAGGGCGGCTTCCTTGTTGGCGCGCATCGCGGCGAACTGGACGAACTCACCCTTCGCGAAGCCACCGGCGGAGAAGACGCCGTTCAGGAAGGCCCGTTCCTGCGACTCGGCCTCGGTGAGGTCCTGCAGGGCTTGGAGCGCGGCCACACCCCGACGGAGCTGGGTGTCGGAGGTGTTGTCCAGCCCGACGTCGATGGCCGAGAGTGCGGTGATCCGGTCGGTGAAGTACCCGAACGTGGCCGCCCGCCCGGCGCTGGCGGCGTCGGTCGCCGACCGGACCGCATCCAGACCGTCGAGCTGCTGAAGGGCGGAGCTGACCTGGTCCTCGATCTTCCCGCCGTTCTTGACCAGGTTGTCGACGATCCTCCGTTGCCGGTCGACCGCTTTGCGGGAGGGACCCAGTTCGTTGCGGAAGCTCGGGTTACCGCCCAGCACGCCGGCGGTCAGACCACGCTCGGTCTGAAGTTCGTGCACCAGGTCCTGTACCGCGAGGGCGAGCTTCACGGAACGGGAGGTGGATTGCGAACTGCGGTAATCCTGGATCTGACCGGCGGCCACCAGACTCAGCAGGAGCAGAACCACGATCGCCGGAAGGGCCAGGATCCGGGCCACCCGGCGAGTGATTGTGCCGCCGCCGCCAACGGTAAGCCGAGGCAGTGGCGCCTGGGCCCGATTCGATCTTTGGCGATTGCCTGGTGTCTGGCGGTTGATCGTGGTTGCACTCACCGGATCACCCCTGTCGAACGGTCGTCACGGCAAAAGGCCGGAACGGACAGAATCACTCTGGTACCCGAACGAGCGGGGCAGTGCACGGCGGCTCCCTCTGCAGACTCAACTGACAACGGTGCAGGCCCTGCCATGAAGCACGGGGTCTCTCTTGCCCGGCTAAGGGCGGAAATGTACCAGACGAACTGACGCCCATGTGTAACCAACCACGTCCGGAGGGTTGCAGGCCAGGGTTTGCTCAAATCAATATGAACACTGCCGGGTAGCGGCTCCCGACTGTAATCGTTTGGCGAGGTCAAGAGCGGCTTAAGTCGCTTAAGATTTGATCTTCAATGGTCCGTGACGGGTTGTAAGGCGCATTCTCAGCGGCCTCGTTGGCCTGGCGCTACGTCACTCTCTGCAAACGGCGGCGACGTTAACGGCGTCCCCTGTTGGCGATCTTCCTGCGAATTCGGAGCCGGCTCCGATCAAAAGCGATAGGGGACGCGCACGCAGCGATGAGGCGCCGTCCTCGAAAGGATCGACCTGGAACCGATGGCTCCGCCGCTCGGAGGAATTGCGAAAATGAGCGGGTTTCCCGGCCAGTGGCAAAGGGCCGGAATCCGCCAGGGCCCGGAATCCACCGTGGCCCAGGATCAGGCCCGGATCTGGATCAGGCCCGGATCTGGATCAGGCCCGGATCTGGATCAGGCCGTGGCCTGGACCAGACCACTGATCGCCAGCCGATACCCCTGGACCCCGAAACCGATGATGATCCCGCTGGCCACCGGTGAGATGAAGGAGTGGTGCCGGAACTGCTCCCGCTGATGCACGTTGGAGATGTGCAGTTCGATCACCGGCAGACCGGTGCCCTCGATGGCATCGTGCAGCGCCACCGAGGTGTGGGTGAAGGCTCCGGGATTGAATACCGCCCCGAGGCAGGTGCCCGCCGCGACCTGCGCCCCCGCCTCCTGAATCCAGTCGATCAACTGACCCTCATGGTTGGACTGCCGGAAGATCAGCCCCAGCCGGAGCCGGTCGGTTTCGTCCCGGCAGAGCTTCTCGACGTCCGCGAGCGTGGACGGGCCGTAAACCTCGGGTTTGCGGGTGCCGAGCAGATTGAGATTCGGCCCGTTCAGCACGAACACCGATTTCACGGTCGCCTACCCGGGCGGTGACCGATCTGGATTCCGAAAAGCAGCACCGCGTCCTCCCGAGGGTGAGTAACCCGCCCGGCGGCGAGATCACTGCGCCATGCTATCGGTGACGGGGAGTAACCACGAGCGGGTGGCCGGACCGCATCAGCGGGCCCGGGGTCCGCCGACGTCGCCGAATCCTTCGGCGTACGGCGTCTCGCCGACCACCACCACCGCGACGTCGCTGCCGGCGGTCGGGGCCGTGCCGTCCACGCTGTAGGTCACCTTCGCGTTCGGCGCCACCTGCTGGATGCCCTGCAGGATCGTCGTGCCGGGCTGCTGGTTGTCGTTGCCGGAGAATCCCTGCCAGGTGAGGGTCCAGCCGCCGGCCTGGTTGCCGAGGTTGTTCGCGTTCCGGCCGGCCACATAGACCTTGGCGTTGCCGGCCAGCGGTAGCAGGTTGCCGGAGTTCTTCAGCAGCACCTGTGATTGCGCGGCCGCTTCCCGGGCCACGGCGCGGTGGCCGGCCGAACCGACCTGCTTCAGGTTCGTGCGGTCCGCGTAGGGCCGCTCGAACAGCCGTCGAAGCCGAGTTTCTGCTTCAGGACGCCGGTCAGCAACTCCCGGTTGGCGTGCATCTTGATCGGGTTCCCGACGCCGTCCTCGGTCCAGTCCACGCTGGAGTACGAGGGCATCACCGAGCCGACGTCACGCTGCTTCACCGCGGCGACGAACGGGGCCAGGTCGATCCGGTTGAAGTCGGCGCGGTTGGTGACGGTGATGCCCTGGTCGATCGGGTAATCACCGCTACCGGTGCCGTACTCGGTGTCACCGTCGCCGGCGAAATGCTTGGCCGTGGCCAGCACCCGGTCATTGTCGTTCAGCTCGCTGGTCCGGTGGCCCTGGAACCCGTTGATGGCGGTGGTCATCGCCGTCACCAGTCCGGGGTCCTCCCCGAAACTCTCGTACGAGCGGCCCCAGCGGGCGTCCCGGGTCACGCACAGGCAGGGAGCGAAGACCCAGGGAATCCCGGTCGCGCGGGTCTCGGTCGCGGTGACGTGCTCGACCTGCTCCACCAGCTTCGGTCGGTCTTCGTCGCCACGCTGAGGTACTCGACCGTCCCGGACGGTGCCCCGGCCGGGAAGACCACGTGGCCGGAGGCGGCGGTGTAGTCGGCACCGGCCGTGGCCGTTCCCCTCCCCGTGCTCCAGTCGACGGTCACGGTCGCGCCGAGAGCACCGCCACCGGCCACGCTCGCGCGCAGCCCGACCCGGGCCCGAGTGCCCTCATCCACCTGAACGGTTGCCACCGCCGGGCTCACGGTGATATCGCCGGTGGCCGCGGTGGCCCCGGCCGGCGCCAGCAGGGCGACCATCGGGACCAGCAGCCCGGCCACCGTGAGGACGCCGACCAGCCGACGGCGGGACCGGGACCGACGGCGCGATCTGACGGGGGTGATGTTCTCCGGTGGGACCACGGCAGCCTCCAGCGGGCGCGACGGCGTCGGCCGCTGTCTTGCGACCGGGGGACGCCTAACCGCGCGCAAAGACATCCTTACATCGCCCGAGGCATACGTAAACGGGATGTTTCGCCACATCAAGGCTTAAGGGATGCCGAGTCCGCTGTTCGGGTGATCGGTTTTTCGGCCGGTTGAGGTCGACGTTCATATCGGGCCCGGCAATCGCGGCCGCTAGCCTCACAATTGGCGCTCTGCAGCGCCATTTCCAAGTGTCCGCGTGGGGTTTCGTAACTGGGGGAATTCATCGTGCGAACTACATCACTGCTGGCGGCCGTCACCGCCGGCGCCGCCACACTGGCCCTGCTGTCGGCCCAACCGGGTTGGGCGGTGGACAAGCCGGTGGCCAAGCCCGGGTGGCAGCACGGAAATCCGGAATCCACATCGGCACCCGGAGGTGGCGTGCTCGATGCCGCACCACGGGCCCGGTGGCTGGCCGCGCCCGGCCCGGCGACCGCCGGTACCGCGCGCCGGGGAATCCTGCGGATCACCGCCCAGCAGCCGGTGCACGGTGCCCGGGTTCAGCTCTCGGCCGACGGCCCGATCGCCCTGCCGCAGCGCGAACTGACCTTCGGTGCGCTGGATTCCGGCGCCGACCGCGACCTCGCGGTGGCATTCACGCCGGCGCTGGCCGGATCGGCCACCGGGGTGGTGCACGCCCTGGTCACGGCCACCACCGCCGGCGGCCGGACCGTGAGCAGGACCGTCGACCTCTACCTGGCCGCCGGCGGCGGCCAGGTCGCCGCATCGGTGAACGGCAGCCTGGATGCGAAGCTGGCCGCGCTGCGGTTGCGCGCCGGTACGCCGAAGACGCTGGCCCGGGCCCGGGCCCAGTTGCTGGGCGGCGGAGCGGCCGAGCACATCACCGTCCACAAGGTCGGCTCGGCGGCGGTGAGCCCGAGCGCGATCCCGGTAACCACACCGGTCACGGGCAAGATCCTCTACACCGACAGCGCCGGCGACACCCACCCGGCCCGCACCGTCACGGTCGAACTGCGCGACAGCGACGGCAGCGCCGACGGCACCCAGCTCGTCACCGGCACCACCGGCGTCGACGGCAGCTACTCGCTGAGCGCGCCGACATTCCGGGCCGACGGCAGCACGCCGCGCCGGCTCTACCTGCGGGCCGACGCGCAGGGCGACTCGTTCCTGATCCATCCGGCCGCCGTCGCGCCGGCCCAGCACATCGACTCCACGGTCACGCCGGCCGCCGGGGCCGCGCTGACGATCAACCTCACCGCCAACAAGACCGACGACAACAACACCGCGTTCGACGTCGCCGACGCTCTGGTCACCGGAATCCAGTACACCAAGCGGATCAACGCCGGAGCCTCGCTGGGC
>Ga0265340_10002229_pt1 | contig 11093 bp, 10 predicted proteins | sample 4CB225metaG_FD_202082 | JGI IMG/M metagenome (GOLD analysis project Ga0265340, IMG submission 202082) | Rhizosphere microbial communities from Carex aquatilis grown in University of Washington, Seatle, WA, United States - 4-CB2-25 metaG | ecosystem: Host-associated > Plants > Roots >...
CGTGAAGAACAGGGTCGTGCCGTAGTTGGCCCGCAGATCAACCAGATGTTTCCAAACCGCGTCGCGCGCAATCGGGTCCAGCCCGACAGTCGGCTCATCGAGGAAGAGCACGCGCGGGCGATGCAGGGTGGCCTGGGCAATTTCAAGACGGCGGACCATGCCGCCGGAGTATTCGCCCACCATGCGGCCGCCATCGGCAGTCAGGTTCATGAATGCCAACGCTTCCTTGATGCGCGATTGCCGCTCACGGTGCGGCAGGTCGTAAAGTTTGGCGAAGATGAGCAGGTTTTCGTAACCGGTGAGCGAACCGTCCACCGAAACGGCCTGCGGCACGTACCCGATGGCGCGGCGAACACCGACTGCCTGGGTGGTGATGGAGAAACCGGCCACTTGCGCCTCGCCCGAGGAGGGCGGCAACAGCGTGGTGAGCATTTTGATTGCGGTGGTTTTGCCGGCCCCGTTGGCGCCGAGGAGGCCGAAGACTTCGCCGGCATTGACCGAAAGGGTCAGGGCATCCACCGCCGTAAAGGCGCCGAAGCGGCGGGTCAGGTTTTTTATTTCGAGAACAACGTCGCTCATGGCATCAGGATTATGAAAGAGAGGCGAGAGCTTCTTTGCTAAAACCAATCAGTTCGGAGGAACGCCCTTCGCGAATTTCCCGCGCCCACCCCGCGTCGGCGAGCAGGGCACGGCCTACTGCCACCAAATCAAAATCTCCCCGGTCGAAACGTCGAAGCAGTTCATCCAAAGAGCTGGGCGTCGAGGCTTCTCCCTTGAAGGCGGCCAGAAAGTCTCCGGAAAGCCCGACTGAACCCACCGTGATGGCCGGTTTGCCGGTCAGCTTTTTAGCCCAGCCGGCAAAGTTCAAATCCGAGCCGGTGAACTCGGTCTCCCAGAAGCGGCGTTGCGAACAGTGAAAGATGTCAACCCCCGCTTCCGCCAATGGAACCAGCCAGGCCTCCAGCTCTTGCGGCGTAGTCGCAAGCTTCGCGGCGTAATCCTGAAGTTTCCATTGCGAGACGCGCAAACAGATCGGAAAGTCCGGGCCGACGGCGGTACGGACGGCGCGAACCAGTTCCGCGGCGAATCGGGAGCGCTCCGCCAAACTCTGGCCGCCGTAACGGTCGGTGCGTTGATTGGTGGGATGCCAGAAGAACTGGTCAATCAAATACCCATGCGCCCCATGAATCTCGACCGCGTCAAATCCCAGCGCTTTGGCTGCCACGGCCGCGTGCGCGAACGCCCCGATCGTTTCGGCAATATCGTGTTCCGTCATCGCAACGCCGCCGATTTTTCCGGGTGCGACGCAGCCCGACGGGCCTTCAAACGGGGCCGGCGGCCGCCAGCCGGAATCCTTGGGAGCCACCACGCCCATATGCCAGAGTTGCGGGGCCATGACGCCACCGGCTGCATGCACCTTGTCAATCACGGCCTTCCATCCACGGAGCGGCTGCTCGCCATAAAAACGGGGGATGTTCGGATCATTGGAAGACGCCGGGCGATTGACCACCGTGCCTTCTGACACAATCAGGCCAACTTCCCCTTCCGCGCGGCGCGCATAATAATCCGCCACATTCGAAGCGGGCACGCCGCCGGGAGAAAATGAGCGCGTCATGGGAGCCATGACAATCCGGTTCTTGAGTTCAAGCGACTTCAACCGGAATGGCCGAAAAAGTTGATGAGCTGTCATAATTGAAAACGAGTGTTGTCCCGTCGGAAACCGACGGTGGCAGCGTGGCGCTCACGGTGCCGCCGGCGCGGGTTTTCTCAGGTCGGCTTCAACGTGGATGACGACATCCACACTGTTGCCGATCATGCCTTGGTCCGCCGCGATGTCGAAATCGCGCCGATCCAGCGTGACCGAGGCCTCCCAGCCGGAGATCGCGGCCCCCTTCATGCCCGGGCCAAAGCCCAGCGACGTGACTTTGAGCACGACTTCCTTCGCCACGTTCTTCATCGTGAGAACGCCCGTGACGGCGTAGGTATCGCCACCGGTGCTTTTCCATGTCTGGCTCTTGAAGGTCATGGCCGGGAATTTGGCGGCGGCAAAGAAATTGGTGGAGCGCAAGTCGTCGTCGCGCATCTTCGTATTCGTGGTGATGCTGGCCACTTCAATGACGGCTTCGACGGTGCTGTTGGTGAGGTGGTCGCGATCCACGACGATGGTCCCTTTCACCTTGCTGAAATAGCCGGGTACCTTGGTGAAAAAGTGCGAGACGGTGAAGCCGACCCAGGTATGCACGGGGTCAATGTCGTAGGTTTCGACGGCCGCCTGGGCGGACGCAAGCGAGCCGAGCGCAAGGCCGGCGAAGACAAGAGCGAGCAGGGAACGTTTCATGGGAATTTTATTTGTGTGTTGGATTGAGTTTTCGGGTTAATTGACTTTTCTTTGTTTGTTGGCATGGCCGCAAGTCCTGTGGTCAGGTCAAAAATATCGCCGTTATGCCGGCGCGCCGATCGAAGCGACGCGCACCAGTTTTTTGTTCACAAACTCCTGGATGCCCATGCTGGAAAGTTCGCGTCCATAGCCGGAGTTCTTGATGCCGCCGAACGGCAGGTCCGCAGTCGTCCAAGTCGGGTGGTTGACGAACACCATGCCCGTGGCGATGCGGCTCGCCACGCGTTTGCCGCGCGCAACATCCCTGGTGAAGACCGATCCCCCCAACCCGAAATCCGAGTCATTGGCGAGGGCCACCGCCTCGTCCTCATTCTTGACCCGGAAGAAGAGCGCGACCGGCCCGAAGAATTCCTCCCTGAAGGCGGGATTGCCGGGTTTGATATTCGTCAGGATCGTCGGCTGCATGAAAGAGCCTGGGCGGTCAATGCGTTTGCCGCCCATCACAACGGTGGCGCCCTTGGCGACGGCTTGTTTGATCTGGTGCAGCAGTTTTACCAGGGCCGCTTCGGTGGACAGGGGGCCGAGCGTCGTCGCCTTGTCCATCGGATTTCCTGGCTTGAGTGCCGCCAGCGCTGTCTGGAACTGGTCGAGAAAGCGGTCGGCCAGTTCTTCGACGACGATGAGACGCTTCGCGGCAACGCAGCACTGGCCCATGTTGTTCATTTTGCCCCAGACCGCCCACTTGACCGTCTGGTCGAGGTCGGCGTCCTTGAGCACAATGAATGCGTCGCTGCCGCCCAACTCCATCGTGGACTTCTTAAGATTTTGTCCAGCTCTCCCGGCAACGATTTTTCCGGCTTCCACGCTGCCGGTCAACGCGACACCCTTGATGCGGGGATCGTCAATTACCTGGTTCACCTGGTCATGCGAGATCAGCAGGTTGGTGTAGGCGCCCGCTGGCGCACCCGCCTCCCGCCACAGGTTCTCAAAGGCGATGGCGCATTGCGGAACGCACCCCGCGTGTTTCACCATCACGACATTGCCCGCCATCAGGTTGGGGGCGGCAAAGCGCGCGAGCTGGTAGTAGGGAAAGTTCCAAGGCTGGACTCCGAAGAGCACCCCGAACGGACTGCTTTCGACCCGGGCTTCGCCCGAGCCCGGCTTGAGGTGTTGGGGGGCGAGGAAACGCTCGGCGTTCCTGGCGTAGTAATCAATGATGTCCGCGCTGAGCGCCACTTCTCCACGGGCCTCGGCGATGAGCTTGCCCATCTCGAGCGTCACCGGGCGGGCGAACTCGTCCACGCGCGCGCGCATGATGGCAGCGGCTTTTGCGGCCACGGCTGCACGCTTGGCGTACGTCATGCGCCGCCAGGTCTCGAAGCCGGTGGCGGCGGTTTTAAGCGCCTGCTCAAGCTGCCGGTCGGTGAGTTCCTTGAATGTTTTCAGGATTTTGCCGTTATAGGGGTTGACACTTTGGTAGGCGGCCCGAATCTCCCGGCTCGCTATTTTTGACTTGGAAATAGTCCGGTTGGGCCGGCCACTGATGTGTTTGGTCGTCATTTTATTATTTTCCCGGTTTGGTTTGTGGGGTGTCAGTTGGGTTTTTATTTCGTGGCCTGGGAATGGGCTTCAACAAACCACAGCCACTTGTCTATTCCGCGCGAGATTTCGGTGAACAGATCCGCCGTGTCGGCATCATCCAGTTCGTCCGCTTCATTGATCGTGTTGCGGGCTTCGTTTCCGAAGGTGGAAAGCGCACGGGCAACGGCTTCGACGTGAGCCATGCCGTCCGCGATGGCGAGCGGATACTCTTCGAGTTGCGAGCGCGCCGCGGCCACGCGCGCCGTGCCCTCGGCGATGCCGCCCAGTTGCACGATGCGTTCGGCAATCATGTCCACGTACGACTCCACGGCTTCGTCCACCTTGTCAAAGAGTTCGTGCAACCCGATAAAGTTCGGGCCTTTCACGTTCCAATGCGCCTGCTTCATCTGCGTCTGCAGATCCACGGCGGACGCCAGCCGCTGGTTCATCAGCGCGTTCAGTTCCGACCGCCGCTTGAGCGAGATGTCGTTTTCAGTTTCATACATTGTGGGTGCTTCCGCGAGGTTGGTGATGGATGTTTTCATATTTTGATTCTTTCTCTGTGGATTGCCGGTGAATTTTGTTTTGCATCTGTTTGCGAAACCTGATGCCGTTCACAACGCCTTTTTCAACGAGGCCATATCAATGACGAAGCGGTATTTCACGTCCCCCTTCACCAGGCGGTCGTAGGCTTCATTTATTTTCTGGATGGGGATGAGTTCGATGTCGGAAGTGATATTGTGTTTGCCGCAGAAATCCAGCATCTCCTGGGTTTCCTTGATGCCGCCGATGAGGGAGCCGCTGAAATTGCGCCGGCCAAAGATGAGGCTGCCGACCTGAACGGAAAGCGGCTCCGCCGGCACGCCGATTTGCGTGAGGGTGCCGTCGCGTTTCAACAGAACGAGGTAGGCGTTGATGTCGTGTTGCGCGGCCACGGCGTCGAGAATAAAATGGAAACTGTTGAGGTGTTTCTTCATCTCGTCGGCGTTCTTGGAATTGACGACTTCGTCCGCGCCCAGCCGCAAGGCGTCTTTCACTTTGTTCGGCGAATGGGTGAAGACAACCACGTGCGCGCCGAAAGCCTTCGCCAATTTCACCCCCATGTGCCCAAGTCCGCCGAGTCCCACGATGCCCACCTTCTGGCCTTTGCGGACTTTGTTGTGGCGCAACGGGGAATAAGTGGTGATGCCGGCGCACAGGAGCGGGGCGGCGGCGGCGAGATTCAAATTCTTCGGAACATGCAGCACAAAGGCTTCATCCACGACGATGCTGTCGGAGTACCCGCCGTAGGTCATGCCGCCGGAATGCTTGTCCGGGGAGTTATACGTGAAGATCGGGCCGCCTTTTTCGCAAAATTGTTCGAGGTCATCCTTGCAGCTTTCACAAACGCGGCAGGAATCCACCATGCAACCGACGCCGGCGATGTCGCCTTCCTTGAACTTCTTGACGTGTGCGCCGGTTTTCGTGACGCGTCCGATGATTTCATGGCCGGGCACACACGGATAAGTGGTGCCCTGCCATTCGTTGCGGACGGTATGCACATCCGAGTGGCAGACGCCGCAATAGAGAATCTCGATTTGCACGTCGTGCTCGCCGGGATCACGGCGTTGAAGATTGAACGGCGCGAGCGGCGTCGTGGCGCTTTGGACTGCGTAAGCCTTGGTTTTCATAAATTGAGCACTCTGGAAACTGTATCCTTTGGACGCGGAGGAACGAATGGGGTGAATACCCCATAAGATTCAAACCTGTGAAATTCCAAGGTGCTGGTGGCTTCCGCAAGGAGTTTGAACACAAAGACGCAAAGACGCAAAGGTTCTGACACGAATTGCACGAATTGTCGCCAATTCAAATGCGCTGAAGGCGCTACAGAAATTAGCCCAGGGTTGGCGCGCAGCGGCTACCCTGGGAAAACGTACCACAAAATAAATTCCTTCTCCGCATCGGATGGGGAGAAGGTGGCCGGAGGCCGGATGAGGTGGCCACTACGTCAAAGTCATGCTCAATTAAGTTATTGAAAAATCTTTAGATGTGAACGCAACTGACAATTTGAAACGCCAGTGGATTGGCATTGATATTTCGCCCATGCCTGCCGCGTCATGGCCAAACGCCTGCGCGACGTTTGCACCTGCCGGAAAGCGAACCCCTCTGGCGCGCTGGACGCGGCTTCGTCGTCCGCCCTTGATTTGTAGGAGACGAGGTGACGAGGCTCATTTCAAAGCCGGCTCTTGAATTTTCAAGTTAGAGACTCCTCACGTCGTCTCCTACGTCACGGAGCCGGAGCATCATCCGCCGTCCCCTTGAAAATTAGCGCGACCGGATTTGCCGGACGGGCGTTTATTTTCCGCCGAGTGAAGTTTTTGGGGAAGGCAAATGGAGCGTCCGGCCTGCCACCATGAATTCGCCTTCGCCCTGGTGATGTATCGTCCGGGGCCGTTTCCGCGCCGGGTCAATCCACGCCTGGACGACTTCCAGGATGAAGAAGTTGTATTTGGCAACCAGTTTCGCATCCCTGACCTTGCATTCCAAGCTGGCATAACACTCGACGATGAGCGGGGCTTTGACGCACGCGGCGGGCACGGGCGTGAGGCCAAAGACCTTGAACTTGTCCACGCTCCGGCCTGAAGTGTTCCCGCAGGCCACCACCGTTTCCGCCAGTTCCACCGTGGGGATGTTGATCACGCATTCCCGGGTCGCCTTGAGGCTGTCAAACGAGTAGTTCCGGTTGCTGACCACGCAACCCACGAGCGGCGGCGTGAACTCCATCATCAGATGCCACGACATGGGCATGACGTTCGCCCACCCGGCGCGGACCGTGGTAACCAGCACGACCGGTCCGGGTTCGAGCAGCCGATAGACTTCGGACAGGGGAAAGTTGGTTTTCTTCATCGGGGATTGAGTTTCATGTTTCGCGCGGGGGTCGTCAACACCGCCCCGGGCGGGAGTCATGCCGTATGGCCGTCTGCAAATAGTGGCCATGCGCGAGCACTTATTTTTGCTGCTTTTTTTTGGGGAAATGCCGTTCCCAAAGCGCGGACAGGGAATGTCGGTAGATCACGCCCAGAACGATGACGGTCAACGCCGCGAGAATCAGGTAAAGCGCCGTTGGCCCCAGCCACGCTTCGAGCATTTTCCACTTCTTCCCGAAAAAATATCCGATCAGGATGTAGGTGGTGGCAAAGGCCGCCGACCCGGTGAGGTTGTAAAAGAGATAAGTGCGCCAGGGCATCTTCGCCATGCCGGCCAGCAAATTGGCCGCGACGGGCGGGAACAGGGCGATGAACCGCGCGATAAAAACCGCCTTGGCGCCATGACGTTTGAAAAACTGTTCGGGCCACTTGAGTCTTTTGTGCGTGAGATGGAGCCAGTGGATTCTTTCCAATCTGCCATGGCCCAGCCGCCGTCCCATCTCAAAGGCACAGATGCCGCCGAGGAAACTGGCCACGGTTCCGGCCGCGATGGGTTGCCACAGCGGGTCACCGGTTTTCCCCAGGACGAATCCGGCCCCCATGAGAATCGTTTCTCCCGGCAGGGGAAAGCCGAGGTTGTTCAAGAACACGACGATGAAGACGAGCACATACCCGTAATGCGGGATGTGGGGCAGCAAGGAATGCAGCCAATGAAGCATGTTCACTGCTCTTTATCGCTGGAATTCGGCTTTAGGCAAGAGACAAGTGCGCGGGCCGGTTCAATTGTCAGCCCCCCGGCGCCGAATATTTTTAGAACCACTAATTTTCAAACTCATCATCCCGCTTTGCAAGATTATCCGGTCCCGGCAGGGACGAGGAGTCGTGCGCCATTTTCCATCGTCCCGCCGGGACGAATTATTCATTGGGTTGTTTACCGGGGACGTTGTCCCCGGCTAATTTCCGTTGTCGCTCCGCGACTTTGCGCCGCAGGGCGGCATAATTGTGAAAATTGGAAATCAGCCCAGCGCGAATCCGCTGGTGAACGCAAGGCTTGCAGGGTTGCCGCCTGCGCTATATTTTTCCACTTCATGTCAGGTTTGACCCATTTCACGGGATCTGCCGGTTTACTTCCACCATTGGTTGCTTTCTTGGAACACGCTCATGCTCGCCTCTTGACACAGCTTGATTGAACTATGAAACACAACTACTTCATCGTCCTGCTGGTCATGGTCGTGTTTGTGGCGGTCTCCTTTGTCACGAACCTGATGGATCCGATGGGCACGGATATCCAGGCTTCCTTCAGCCTGAACGAGACGCAACTGGGTTATCTGTCCTTCGCCATGTTCATCGCCTATGCCGTCATGTCCATCCCCGCGGGCCTGCTCGTGGAGCGGTTCTCCGCCAAGTCTGTGCTCATTGTCGCCTTTCTTTTTTCCACCTTGGGCGCATTTGCAATCGCCGCCAGCCCCAGCTTCGCCATGGCCATTCCCGCCTTCTTCTTTATCGGAGTTGGTTTCGCCATGCTTCAGGTGGTGACCATTCCGCTGCTGCGTGTGGCTGGCGGAGGGGAGAACATGGCGTTTTTCGGGAACATGTCCCAACTGATCTTCGCCCTGGGTTCCACCTTGAGTCCTTACGTCTATGTCTATCTTGTCAATGGCTTGAAAAGCCCCGCTGTTTCTCAAAACATCCTCATCAGCACTTTGGCGAAGGTTGCGCCAGCGGGACTGTTCTGGGTGTCACTCTACTGGGTCATTACCGTGGTTCTTCTGGCCATGGTTCTGGTGATCGCAATCATCAGGTGGCCGCGCTTGGAATTGACGGAAGATGAAAAAATCGGTTCCTTCGCCACCTTCGTCCAGCTTCTTAAGAGCGGGACTGTTTGGCTCTACTTTATTGGCGTCATCTGTTATGTCGGCACCGAACAGGGCATTGCGACGAAGATCAAGGGTTTTCTGGTCAACTGCCATCAGGTTGATCCCGATCTGGCTGACAAGGTCGCCGTGTCCGGCTTCTGGGGCGCGATGGCGATCGGTTGCGCAGTGGGGATGGGGCTCATGAAACTGTTTGATTCCCGCAAGGTCTTGATGATCTTCTCTGCTGGCGGCGCCCTGACGCTTCTGTTCGCCTTGTTCATTCCCAGCGCCAACGCGGCCATGTTCGCTCTGCCTATGCTCGGCTTTTGGTGTTCGGTGGGCTGCCCGATCGTCTTTGCCCTGGCCCTCAATTCCCTGGAAAAGCACCATGGCACTCTCACCGGCATCCTCTGCACCGGCATTGTGGGCGGCGGGTTTCTGCCTCCGATCATTGGAAAGATTGCCGATCACTTTGGCCCGATGGGACTTCGCTACGGCATGCTGGCCATCCTGCTAACCTGGGGCTATCTGTTCAGCATGGGTCTCTGGGCCAGGCCCCTGATCAACAACGCCACCATTGGCAGCCAGCAGAAAGCCAAGACACCTGCTGTTGAACCGTCCCATGCATAGTCTGGCCATAGATCAGGGCGGCACCAAGACCGTGGCCATCGTGTTCGATGATGAGGGCCACATCCTTGGCAAAGGGGTGGGTGCGGGCGCCTGTCATTTTTTCGATGGCATGCCCAAGGCCATGGCCGCCGTTGAGGCTGCCACCAAATTGGCCCTGGCCCAGGCGGGGCTGGCCACGAAAAATCTTCGCGCCGTCTTCGCAGGCCTGGCCGGCGCCAATTGGCCGGAGGAAATCGTCGCCTTGGAAACGGAACTTCGAACTTTGCTTTCCGTGAACGACGTCAAGGTTTACAACGATTGCTTGATTGCGTTGCGCGGCGGGACAGCCAGGACCTGTAGCGCCGTCCTTTGCGCCGGGACAGGCCTCAACGCCGCTGTCCGCTTCAACGAAGGCGCTCCCTTCGTTTACAATAATTACATCGAGGACCTGGACCAGGGCGCCAAAGGATTGGGCGCACGGGCGCTGCACGCCATCTTTCTTTCAGAAATCGGGGTGCTGCCGTCCACGATCCTGACTGAAATTGCGCTGCGGTTTTTCGAATTCGGGAAAGTTGACCAGCTCCTGCTGGCGTATCAGCGGCAACAGCTCCGGAAACCAATCCAGGATTTGAGCCCGCTCCTGTTCGAGGCGGCGGGACAGTCGGATCAGGTGGCGCTCGAAATCATTTCCCAGTTTGGCATTTCCATCAGCCGCTATCCCATCGCTGCCATCCAGAAACACGGCGCTCAGGATGCGGAGATGGACATCGTTCTTTCCGGCGGCCTGTTCAAGGCCAAAGACACTTTGCTGATCAAGACCATCACGGACGAGATTCACCGTATTGCGCCCAACGCCAGAATCATCGAGGCGGCCTACGAGCCGGTGGTCGGTGCGATGCTGCTGGTTCTGGATTCGAAGTATCGCGGGGAAATTCCCCCGGCGGTGATGCGAAATTGCCAGACCTCGGCAGAAAAGTTGAATCTGGTGCGCATCAAATCGGCAGAAATATAACGCGATGAAGATCACCATTGCGAAAAGTGAGACAGAATTCTTCCAGACGGCCGCCGAACGCATCGTTGCCCAGATGGTCCGGAAGCGCGATGCGGTGGTGGGTCTGGCCACCGGACGCACGACCAAGGGCATTCATGCCGCAGTTTGTGATATGCATCGGCAATCTCCGTTTGACGTTTCAAAAGTCACGGTTTTCGCCATGGACGAGGTCACCAATGTGCCACGGGAATATGCCGGCAGTTGCTACACCTTGATCCTCACCCAAATCGTCACGCCCCTGGGGATTCCCGCCGAAAATTTCATCATGCCGCCGACTCGATCGGATGATTGGGCCGCCGAGGCCCGGCTTTTCGAACAACGACTCGCCGCGCGCGGGGGGGTTGATCTGCAGGTTCTGGGCATCGGCGAAGACGGACACCTGGGCTTCAACCAGCCCGGCACGCCCTTCGACAGCACCTGCTGGCATTCCCGGATGGACCGTGAGTTGGAGGCCAGAATCCGCCGGGAGACCCAGACTCCCGACAACGCCGTATTGGGCGGCATCACCGTCGGCATCAAAAACATCATGGAAAGCCGAAAGATCGTGCTGGCGGCCAACGGCTCCCGCAAGGCCCGCATCATTGCCGCCGCCCTCAAGGGCCCGGTCACTCCCGATGTGCCCGCTTCCGTGCTCCAGCTTCACCACGATTGCGAAGTGATTCTCGACCCTGCCGCCGCGGACTATTTGCCTTAAGTGTTTTCGGGAAAGAGCTGTTCAAAAACCTGCGGCTTTGGCCCGTGATAATCCGAAT
>Ga0265340_10002230_pt1 | contig 11087 bp, 8 predicted proteins | sample 4CB225metaG_FD_202082 | JGI IMG/M metagenome (GOLD analysis project Ga0265340, IMG submission 202082) | Rhizosphere microbial communities from Carex aquatilis grown in University of Washington, Seatle, WA, United States - 4-CB2-25 metaG | ecosystem: Host-associated > Plants > Roots > Rhizosphere...
CACGACCGGGCCACGCCCAGCGTCGGGTCGCACCTGACGCTGCGACCATTCGAGGCGGTCGTCCTGGCGCATACGATGCACGGATGAGCACGCCGACCTTCGAGACCGACCCGGTCCGGCTGGCCGAGCCCTTCCCGGCTGACTTCGCCTGGGGCTTCGCCGCCTCTGCCTACCAGATCGAGGGAGCGGCGGCCGAGGACGGCCGGGGACCATCGATCTGGGACACGTTCGCCCGCCAGGCGGGCGCGATCGCCGATGGCAGCACCGGTGACGTCGCCTGCGACCACTACCACCGCTACCGCGACGACGTGGCCCTGATGGCCGAGCTGCACGCTCGCACGTATCGCTTCAGCACCAGCTGGTCGCGTGTCCTGCCCGCCGGGACGGGGGCGATCAAGCAGCGCGGCCTGGACTTCTACGATCGCCTCGTCGACGCGCTGCTCGGGGCGGGGATCAAGCCGCTGGTCAATCTCTTCCACTGGGACCTGCCCCAGGCGCTCCAGGACCAGGGCGGCTTTGCCAACCCGGAGGTCGTCGGCTGGTTCACCGACTACGCCACCCTGGTCGCCTCGAAGCTCGGCGACCGGGTCACGGACTGGATGACGTTCAACGAGCCGGCCGTGTTCGCCTTCCTCGGCCATGCCGACGGCATCCATGCGCCGGGACTGCGCGACTGGCCGACGGCGCTGCGGGTCGCCGACAACGAGCTGCGCGCCCACGCCGCCTCCGTCAAGGCGATCCGGGCCCAGGTCGAGGGGGCCAGGATCGGCGTGGCGATCGATGTCAACCAGGTCGCGCCGGCGACCAACTCTGAGCGGGATCGGATCGCCGCCGAGCAGTGGAGCTCGGCGCGCGACGGGTGGTTCCTCGACCCGCTCTTCGGTCGCGGCTACCCCGCGCTCGGATTGACGGCACACCGAGCGGCGGGCCACCTCGATGGCGTCGACCTGGCCGAGCCGCCGGCCGGCGACCTCGACTACCTGGGGCTGAACTACTACCGGCGCGACTCCGTCAGGGCCCGGTCGGACCGCCCATTCGACTGGGAGATCGGCGCTGCACCCGGCTCGGAGCAGACCCTGATGGGCTGGCACGTCGCGTCCGACGGCCTGCGCGACGTCCTGATCGATCTCAACGCACGCTATGCCCCGGCCGAGATCGTGGTCACCGAGAACGGCGCCGCCTACCCCGACAGCGTCGATCCGGACGGCCGGGTGCCCGACGAGGACCGGCTCGAGTACCTGGCCCGCCACATCGCCGCGGTCGGCGAGGCGCTGCGGGCGGGCGTGCCCGTGACCGGCTACGACGTCTGGTCGCTGCTCGACAACTACGAGTGGAGCCTCGGCTACACCCGGCGCTTCGGCGTGGTCCGCGTCGACTTCGACAGCCAGCGGCGGACCCCCAAGGACAGCGCCCGCTGGTATCAGCGGCTCATCGCCCGGCCATAGGGCCGGGGCTCGTCGCGCTCGGTCTCAGGCCGTGAGGCCGTGGCCGCGGGGATGGAGGCCGGCGATCTCGACGGGCAAGCGGCCGCCGAACGGCGTCTCGCCCAGCAGGGCCGCCGCCAGCGCCTCCATTGACGGCGGCAGGATGCCGTAGCTACAGACGTGGGTTCCGGCCGCCGGGTAGGCAAGCAGGTCCCATGGCGTGCGCAGGGCCACGGTCACGGTCGGCCGGCCCGACCCGAGGACCGCCGCGGCGAGCGCGGCCTGGGCCGCCTGGAGATGGGCGGAGAACGTCCCCAGGACGACGAGGTCGAACGTCGCGAGGCGCTCGCCCAGCCCGGCCAGATCCGCCGCGCCGGGCACCGCCGGCAGGAGGATCTCGTCCACGGCCGGGTGCCGGCGGCGGAGCGCCGCGGCCAGCGTCGGTGCCACGTACGACGAGGTGTCGGCTGGCGTCAGGTCGACGGGCATCGACTGGACGACCGCGATCCGGGCGCCGGCCGGCAGCTGCAGCGGCAGGAGCCGATCGTCGTTGCGGACGAGGGTGATCGAACGGCGCGCCAGCTCGGCGGCCAGGGCCTGGTGCTCGCCGCAGCCGACCACGTCGAGCGCCGGCTGCTCGAACGTGCCCAGCCAGTGCCGCAGCTCGTCGAGGCGCTGCCTGGCCGCGGCATCGTCGCCGGCATCGAACAGGCCGCGCCGCTGGGCCTGGGCGAGGCCTTCGACCAGCCGCTCGAGCGCCGCCTCGTCCGGGGTCCCGAGCAGGACATCCTCGCCGGCGCGGAGGGCGGTGATCGCGTCGACGATCTGGGCTGAGCCCTGGGCCAGGGCGCGCATATCCAGGGCGTCGCTGACGGTCACGCCCTGGAACTGGAGCTGGACCCGGAGCAGGTCGCGCAGGACGGCGCCGGACAGGCTCGTCGGCAGGTCGGGATCGTGGCCGGGCAACGTGAAGTGGCCGGTCATGACCAGCCGCGCACCGGCCGCCAATGCCGCCCGGAACGGGACCAGCTCACGCTGGGCAAGCTCGGCACTCGTCCGGGGCACCCGGGGCAGCTCATGGTGGGGATCCGCCGTCGTGTCGCCGGCGCCCGGGAAGTGCTTGGCCGTCGCCGCGACGCCGCCGTCCTGGAGGCCCCGGACGGTCGCTGCCGCCAGCGCTCCCACGGCCTCGGGGTCATCGCCGAAACTGCGGATGCCGAGCGCCGGGTTGGCCGGGTTGTTGGCCACGTCGCAGACCGGCGCGTAGTTCACGTTGACCCCGAGGGCCCGCAGCTCGCGGGCCGTCGCGCCGGCGACCCGCTCGGCCAGCGCCACGTCGCCGGTCGCGCCGAGGGCCATCGCCCCGGCAAACTGGGTCGTCTCGTCGCCCAGGCCGACGAGCTGGCCGCCCTCCTGGTCGGCGGCCACGAGCAGCGGCGGCGCGCCGGCCGGCCGGGCCGCCTGGACGGCGGCCGTCAGCCGCCGGATCCCGGCCGGATCGACGACGTTGTGGGCCCGGAACAGGGTCACCCCGGCGACGCCCTGCTCGCCGATCCAGTTCGCTGCCGCCGGCGGCAGCTCGCCGCCGGCGAAGGCGATCATCAGCCGGGCGAGGGTCACGACTTGACGGAGCCGGCCAGGATCCCTCTGACGAATGCCCGCTGGAGGACGATGAACACCAGCAGCGGCAGGGCCATCGTCAGGAACGCGCCGGCGGTCAGCAGCTGCCACTGCCCGCCGCGACTGCCGAGCAGGGCATAGAGCGCCGTCGGCATGACCCGAAGGTCGTTGGATGGACCCAGGAACACCAGCGCGACGAGCAGGTCGTTCCAGACCCACAGGAACTGGAAGATGGCAAAGGCGCCCAGGGCCGGAACCGACAGGGGCAGGGCGATCCGGATGAACGACTGAAGGTGCGAGGCCCCGTCGATCGCGGCCGATTCGAAGAGGTCGCGGGGCAGCTGCGAGATGAAGTTGTAGAGCAGGAAGATCGCCAATGGCAGGCCGAACCCCGTGTGGGCCAGCCAGATGCCGACGAACGTGCCATACAGCCCAGCGCCGCTGTAGATCTTGAGGATCGGGATCAGCGACATCTGGATGGGCACGACGAGCAGCCCCACCACGATGGTGAACAGGATGGCGCGGCCGCGGAACGGGATCCAGGCGAACGCGTACGCGGCGAACGCGGCGATCGTGATCGGGATGACCGTAGCGGGGATCGTGACGATCAGGCTGTTGAGGAACGCGGGGCCCATGCCCCCACTGGCAATGACCACCGAGTAGTTGTTCAACGTCCATTGGTTGGCCGCAAACGGGTTGAACAGCGCCGTCCACCAGCCGGTGGTGCTGATCAGCTCCGGATTGCGGACCGACGTGACCAGCAGCCCCAGGGTGGGGATGGTCCACAGCGCACAGATCGCGAAGACCGCCAGGCGCAGCGGCAGGCTGCGCAGGAGTGGCGGCCGCCAGGGGGAAACGCGCGTCGTCTTGCGCGCGATGGTCGTTGCCGGCGCGGTCATACGTCCCTCTGCTGTCGCCGGAAGTTACGTAGGTTGATGTACATCACGGGCAGGACAGCGAGGAACAGCAGCGTGGCCAGGGCCGACGCGCGCCCGTCGTCGAAGAACTGGAACATCTCGTGGAACATCCGGTTGGCCACCACGTCATCACCGAAACGGCCGCCCGTCGTGACGTAGACGATGTCGAAGATCTTGAGGGTGACGATGGCGATCGTCGTTGAGACCGTGACGATGGACCCGCGGATCGCGGGCACGATCACCCGCAGGAAGAGCTGCCGCTCGTTGGCTCCGTCGAGTCGCGCGGCCTCGATGATCTCGGTCGAAACGCCCTTGATGGCGGCCGACAGGACGACCATCGCGAAGCCCGTCTGGAGCCAGATCATGATCACGATCTCGGCCATGATGTTCAGCGGACTCGTCGTGAAGAACGGGATCGCCTGGCCGCCCGCCGCGACGATCGCAGCGTTCAGGAGCCCGATCTGGGGCTGCTCTGCGGGCTCCCAGGCGTACATGAAGCCCCAGATGACGGAGGCGCCGATGAGCGAGATCGCCAGGGGTAGGAAGACGAACGTCTTGGCCAGTGCCTCCCGGCGGATGCGATCGAACAGGCCGGCGATCACCAGGCCGAGGATCACGCTGCCGCCGGCGGCCACGATCAGCCAGATGACGTTGTTGCGCAGGATCTCGACGAAGTCCGAGCCCGTCATCACGGCGTAGTTATCGAGGGTGAGCGCGCCCTTGCTGTCAAAGAAGCTGCGCGCGAAGGTCGCGATGCCAGGGTAGAGCAGGTAGGTGGCCAGCAGGATCAGTGCGGGGCCGACGAAGACCCAGGGCAGGATCCGGTCGCGCCACGTCGGCCGGAGCGTTCCGACCAGGCCGCCGACCCCGAGGAACAGGAGCCAGATCCCGCCCACGCCGACGCCCAGGGCGATGACCATCAGGAGCAGCTTGGCGACGATCTGGTCGCCCTGGCCGTTGCGCAGGTCCTGGGCCCCGGCGCTGTTGCCCAGCGCGCCATAGATCGACGCGAGCAGGTTCTCCGCGCCGTGGTGATCAATGAGGACGAGGATGCCGCCGACGCACAGGGCCAGCGCCACCAGGCCCAGGATTGGCAGGATGAAACGCGACGCCGGTGCTTTCACCGATCGCGGTAAGACAGTCACCTACCCTCCTCCGTTTGAGTAGGAGCGGGGCGCCTACCGAGGGGTAGGCGCCCCGCTACGTTCGCGGACGATGACTTACTTCGGCCAGCTGTCGTCGATGGCCTTCAATACGGCATCGGTGTTCTGGCCGTTGGCCTGCACCCATGCGTCCGACTGGGTCCAGAACGTCCCGGCACCGACGGCGGCGGGCATCGAGTCCGATGCGTCGAAGCCGATTCCGGTAGCCGTGCTCAGGACCGTGTTGGCAACGGAGAGCTTGTAGGCCCCAGCGTACCAACTGCTTGGAGTGGTGGTGTTCGGAGAAATGGCGCTGCCGGCCTCGATCCAGCGCTGGAGACCCTGGGGCGTGCCCAGGAACTCCTCGACGGCACGGACTTCGGGTCGGTCGGCGAGCATGAACATCGCGTCCGCCGAGCCTTCAACGTTGTTCTGGTTGGGGTCGATGGTCGGGAACGGGAAGATCCCGACGTCGGTCCCGACAACGTACTTGGACAGCGTGCCGCTGGCTCGCTGATCCGGGAAGAAGTCCGGTCCGTACCAGGTCGGAACCTTCTGCATCCAGCACTTCGGGGCGGCCATGTCCGAGTTGAACATCGGGTCCATGGTCGTCTTCTGGTCGGTGTTGATGATCGCCTGGGCGCCACCGTAGACGTAGTTCGGGGTAAAGAAGATCTTGCCGACGTACTTGTCGAACGCGTCCTTGATCCCCGGGTCTTCGAAGGTGACCTTGTGGCTGATCCAGTCGTTGTAGTACTGGAGGCCCTTCGTCTTGAGGACGACCTCTTCGATCCAGTCGGTGATCTGCCAGCCGGTCGCATCACCGGGGCCGCCGGCGCTGATGCACCACGGATTGCTGCCGGACGCGGCAATCTTGTCGGACAACGCGATCAGGTCGTCCCACGTCTTCGGCACCTGGTAGCCCGCCGCGGCGAATGCCTTGATCGGATACCAGATCGTTGACTTGACGTCAGCCTTGTAGGGCAGGCCCCAGATGTGGGAACCCGAGGTGTACAGGCCGATCGTCGCCGGGTAGTTGGCCTTGAGCTTGGCCGGGTCCATGAACGTGGCCAGGTCGATGACCTTGCCCTCGGCCCCGTAGGCCAGGATCCCGGTCGGCTGGGCCAGCTGGGCGATGTCGGGCGGCGCGCCGCCTTCGATCCGGCTCTTCAGAACCGTCTCGTGGCTGGTCGGAACGCTGTCCACCTGGATGGTGATGCCGGTCGCCTTCTGGAAGTCGGCCAGGGAATTCTCGAAGTTGGTCAGCTCGCCCTGGGTCCACTGGACCTGGATCGAGACTGTCTTGCCCTTATCCGGCTGGCTCGAGCCGAGGGCGTCGTCCAGCTCCTTGAAGCCGGTTGGGACCGTCGGAACGGCGGCGGCGGGCGCCGCCGAGCTCGGAGCGGTCGAGGCGGCCGGCGCGCTCGCCGGCGCGGATGAAGTCGCCGGCGTCGTGGCCGACGGCGCTGGTGGCACCGGCGTCGCGCTGCTCGAGCACGCGCCGACGAGCACCATGACTGCCGCTAACGCGGACGTCCTCCGGAGTCTCGTAGTCATGAATACCTCCTCCTTGGAACAACTGTAACGTCGACTGACGAATGGTTTCCGTCCTTTGAGCTTCAGGCCAAGGACGCGCGTGCGACCACCTCCTCTTTGGTATCTCGATGCTGCGGGTTGGGCGGTTCAGTCCGGATCAAGCTGCGGGCCAGGGCAATGCCGCCCCGGGCGACAGCGTCGAACTGCGCCGGGAGCACGCGGACTGAATCGGGCGGGATCATCAGGGCGACCAGAGTCGACGCGGAGCGAGCACGATCGAGCTCGGCCGCGATGGGCTCGAAGAAGGGCGCGCCGGCAGCGGCGACGCCGCCGCCGAGCAGGACCAACTCGAGGTCACAGGTGAGCATCAGAGCCTCGATGGCGTGAGCCAGCGTCCGGCCGGCTTCTTGGGCAACCGTCAGGGCAATGCTATCCCCCCCGGCCACCGCTTCATACACGATCTTTGCCGTGATCGTGCCGCTGGACGTGAGCAGCGGATGGTCGCTCGCCGGGGTGCCCGCGGCCAGCGCCGCTGCCAGGGCAGCCGCAGCCCGTCGGGCGATGAACGGCCCCGATGCGACGGTCTCGACGCAGCCCCGCTGGCCGCATCGACAGAGCGCGCCGTCGGGTTCGGCGATCGCGTGGCCGATCTCGCCGGCCAGCCCTCGATCGCCCTGATGAAGCCGGCCGTCGAGCACCAGCCCGGCCCCGATTCCGGTCCCGACCGCGACGTAGGCCAGGCTGCGAGCGCCGTTGGCGATCTTGTGGCCGATCAAGCCGGAGGCGGCCAGCCCGACGTCGTTCGCCACGCCGCAGGCCACCCCGAACTCGTCCCGGATCAGGCGGGCCAGGGGCAGGTCATGCCAACCGAGATTGGTCGCCAGGCTGACGACCCCGGCTGTCGAGTCGATCCGGCCCGGAACCCCGACGCCGATCGCGCCCAGGTCCCCGTCGCCGGCACCGGCCGCTTCGAGCGCTGCCCGAATCGCCGCGACGATCGGCTCGATCCCGGTCGCCGAGCGACCGGCCATCGGCTGCACGGCGCGACCCCGCGTCTCGCCGGCCTGGTCAACGACGAGCGCCGCGGCTTTCGTGCCGCCGACATCAACCCCGACGACGAGCGAGCCGTTCACGCGGGAATCTCCAACTCGTCGGGTTCGGGCTCGTCCACGAGGGCCGTGTCGTCGTCCGCATCGGGCAAGCCGGTGAGGCTCAGGCCCAGCTCGCGGGTCATCAGCAGCGCCGTGGCCCCCAGGACCACGCCGTCGGCATGCAGCCGGCCGATCTCGATCGTGGTCGTATCGGCCAGGAGCCCGAGGGCGCTCGCCGCCATCGCCTCGCGGACGGCGCTCAGCCAGGGCTCGCCGAACTCGGCGGCGCTGCCGACGAGCACGATCCGCTCGACGTTGAGGACGCCGATCAGCCAGGCCAGGGCCATGCCCAGCTGACGTCCCGCGGCGACGACGACGTCGCGCACGAATGGGTCGCCCGCTTCGAGCGCGGCAATGGCGTCGGGCAAGCGGCTGATCCCGTGGCTCGCCAGCTGGCCGAGGATGGCCCGGGTGCTGGCGACCGTCTCGAGGCAACCGAGCCGGCCGCAGCGACAGGCGTCGCCGTCGGGCCGGACCGTCGTGTGGCCAATCTCACCAGCGCCAAATCCGTCGCCCTGGAACAGCCGGCCGCCGAGGATCAGCCCGGCACCGATCCCGTCCCCAACCTTGACCACGACCAGGTTCGCGGCTCGCGGCCCGCCGAAGACGTGTTCGGCAAGGGCCGTCGCCTGGCTGTCATTGGCCACGTAGACCGGCAGCCCGGTCCGAGCCTGGAGCAGGGCGCCCAGGGGCAGCCCGTGCCAGTCGAGGTTGACCGCTTCGAGAACCGTCCCGATGGTCGTATCGATCAGCCCGGCGGTCCCGATCCCGATCCCCAGGATCGGCCGGTGGGTTCCGGCAAGCAAATGGTCGACGAGGCGGAAGACACGTTCGAGCGCCAGGTCGCCGTCGCGGCCATCGACCGCCACCTCGATGGTCGAGCGAACCTCGCCACGCAAGTCGACGATCGCCCCGCGGAACACGTTTTCGCCGAGGTCGAGCCCGACGAGGTGACGGGCGTCGGCAGCGAAGGCGAGCAGGATCGGGGCCTTGCCGCCGGTCGATGGTCCGCGCCCGACCTCGCGAGTAAGGCCATCGCGGATCAGGTCCGCGACGACGTCCGAGACCGTGGTCCGGGTGAGACCCGTGGAGCGGGCCAGGGCTGCACGACTGATCGGACCACGGTCATAGATCGTGCCCAGGACCAGGCGCGAGTTATGGGCGCGCGTCTCCTGGTGGGTGGCCTTGCCGGAACGCTCGATCACGCGAATGCCGGGCCTCGCTTGCCGCGCTGATCTTTGTCAAGACAATGGACAAACCAAATGTACGACCTTTGTCAAGTCCCCTTACATAGATCGAGCGGGCGAGGCACAATCGGGAAATGGCAGCAACCCTGGAGTCCGAACGGCACCTCGCAGGGTCATTCGTCCTGGGCGATCGGGTCGTGGCCGCGGAGGTCGCGATCAGCGGCGGACGGATCACGGCCGTGCTGCCCGGCGCCGCCGCCGCGAGGTCTCCCTTGGTCGGGCACGAGGCCGTCGAGGCGCCTCTCGTCGTCGCCCCGGGCTTCATCGACGTTCACCTGCACGGCGGCGGCGGCCTGAGCGCGATGGACGGACCGGCCGATCTCCATCGGCTGGCCGCCCTGCTCGCAGCCCGGGGGGTCACGGCGTTCCTGCCGACCTCCGTCTCGGCCCCGCTGCCTGAGCTCGTCCGATTCGCCGCCGGCGTGCGGGCAGCTCGGCTTGAGCAGGAAGGCCCCCGGCTCGGGACGGTCCCTGAGCGACGCCCGGCGGAGGCGCGGATCCTCGGCGCGAACCTCGAGGGCCCGGCGATCGACCCAGCCCATCACGGCGCGCACGACCCGGCGTCGATCATCGACCCGGCCGCGCTACTGGCGGCCTGGCGGACGAGGCCGAGCGACTGGACGGAGGTCCGGATCGTGACCTTCGCGCCGGAGCGTCCGGGTGGCCTGGAGCTCCTGATCCATCTGGCGCAGCACGGCGTCATTGCCAGCCTGGGTCACAGTGGAGCCACGTTCGCCCAGGCGCAGGCAGCATTCCAGGCGGGCGCCCGATCGACGACCCACCTGCTCAACGGGATGACCGGCATCGGGGCCCGGGCCCCGGGGGTGGCCGGTGCCGCGCTCGCGGATCCGCGGGCGGCCGTCGAGCTGATCGCAGACGGCCTTCACGTCGATCGTGGGCTCTGGCCGATTCTCTGGAAGGTGCTGGGCCGGCGCCTCTTGCTGGTCTCCGACGCGATGCCGGCCGCGGGGCTCGGTGACGGGACGTACCGGCTCGGGAGCCTGGCCGTCTCGGTCAGCGACGGTCAGGCCCGGACCACGGACGGGTCATTGGCGGGCAGCACGATCAACGTGACCGACGCGGTCGCGAACCTGGTCGAAGCGGGGCTTTCGCTGCCGCGCGCCGTAGCCGCCGCGACGATCACGCCGGCCACGTTGCTCGGTCGCCGGGACCTGGGCCGGATCCGCGTTGGAGCGCGCGCCGACCTCGTCGTCCTGGACCCGGCCGGGCGCGTCCAGCGAGCGATGGTCGACGGCCAGTGGCTGGCCCGGCCGGAGCGTGATGACTGACGGCCAGTCATTCCAGGGCGGGACAGCCGGTGGCCGGCGTGACCTGCTGGTCGTCCTGGCCTCCGTTGTCGTCGTGGCAGGCGTCGTGCTGGCGATCCTCAAACCATGGGGCGACACGCGCCGCCCGGCGGCCTCGACCAAGCCTGAAGTCGCCGCGACGAGTCCATCGCCGGCATCGGCGACCGCCGCGCCGGACGTCCCGGTGACGGCCCGGCCGTACCGGCTCCCCGTGGCGTTCACGGCACCGTTACCACCTGGTTCCTCGGCCTGGTCCGGCCTGGCCTGGCAGCGCTTGGCATCGGACGATCCGTTCGGTCTTGTCCAGAGCGAGGTGACGGCCGGCGGAACGTCCGTGGCCATTGGGGACGTCGCCGGAACCACCTCGACGACGGTCTGGTCGTCGACCGACCGGACGCATTTCCAGCCGCTCGAGAGCGGGACCGCGACGACCTTCTGGCCGAACATCTCGATCATCGGCCTGGGAACCGCCGCGGGCCGATTCGTCGCCGTCAGCGAGATGAACGACTACCTCTTGCGCTACCTCCCTCCGGTCGTCGCCTGGACGTCGACGGACGGCCGGAGCTGGCTGCCCGCGGAGACCGTGCCGGTCGACGCACGCTCAAGCCCCGCGGGTTCGGCTGCGTTCGTCGCCGCCGGGCCGAACGGGGTCGTCATTGCAACGACCGGGCTCGACAGTCGCGTCGTCACATCGTCCGACGGATACGGCTGGGTCCTCTCGTCAGGCAACGCGTTCCCGGCAG
>Ga0265340_10002231_pt1 | contig 11077 bp, 7 predicted proteins | sample 4CB225metaG_FD_202082 | JGI IMG/M metagenome (GOLD analysis project Ga0265340, IMG submission 202082) | Rhizosphere microbial communities from Carex aquatilis grown in University of Washington, Seatle, WA, United States - 4-CB2-25 metaG | ecosystem: Host-associated > Plants > Roots > Rhizosphere...
TGACGTCCAGTTGACGTTGGCGCTGACCATCGGGCTTGTCGCGCTCGTCATCTTTCTGTTCCTGCGCCGCCTGTCGGCGACCATCATTCCCGTTCTGGCGGTGCCGATCTCGCTCATCGCGACGTTCGCAGTGATGTATGTGCTGGGCTTCTCCATCGACAACATCTCGCTCCTCGGGCTCACCCTCGCAGTCGGCCTGGTCGTCGACGATGCCATCGTCATGCTTGAGAACATCATGCGTCACATCGAGGAGGGCATGAAGCCCATGGATGCGGCGCTGAAGGGCAGCAAGGAGGTCGGCTTCACAATCGTGTCGATCACCATTTCGCTGGTCGCCGTGTTCCTTCCCGTCCTTTTAATGGGCGGCGTCGTCGGCCGGATCTTCAACGAATTCGCCATGGTGGTGACGATTTCCATCGCCGCCTCCGCGCTGATCTCGCTGACCCTGACGCCGATGCTCTGCGCGCGACTGCCGGCCCGCCGCGGCCCGCCTGCGCACCACGGCGACGACGACGTCGGGCGCGGTTGGTTGATCAACGGCTACCGCGTCGCGCTGGACTTCTGTCTGCGCGCCAAGCCGCTGATATTCCTCGTGTTCCTCGGCACTGTCGCGCTGAGCGCATACCTCTTTGTCGTCTCGCCGAAGGGCTTCCTCCCCCAGGAAGACATCAGCCAGCTCCAGGTTTCGACCCAGGCGCGGCAGGATATTTCCTTCAACGACATGGTCGCCCTGCAGGCGAAGGTCGCCGCGGCCTTTCAGGCCAAGCCCTACGTTGCTCACCTGAGTTCTATCGTCGGCGCCGGCGGCGGGGGTGCTTCGACCACGAACACCGGCCGCATGTTCGTCTCGCTGAAGCCGAAGAACGAGCGCGCCAGCCTCGACGTCATTCTCGACGATCTGCGCAAGACGATGGGTCAGATTCCGGGAATTTCGACCTTCGTCACGCCGATCCAGAACCTCCGCCTCGGCGGCGTCTCCTCCGCCAGCCAGTATCAGTTCGTCGTGCAGGGCATCGATCGTCCCTCGCTGCTCGCATGGTCGAGCAAGCTGTCCGACGCCATGGGCCGCGACCCCCGCCACTTTGCCGACGTCACCACCGATGTGCAGGACAATGCCCCGCAGGCCCAGCTCGTCGTCGATACGGACAAGGCCACGCTTCTCGGCATCACCAGCGATCAGCTGCGCAACTCGCTCTACAACGGCTTCGGCACCAACCAGGCGTCGACGATCTATAAGACCGGCGACAGCTACGAGGTCATCGTCGAGTACGATCAGGACATCCCGTGGACGTCCGACCTGCTGAACACGCTGACGATCCGGTCGGCCTCCACCGGCAAGCTCGTGCCCATCTCGGCCTTTGCCACAGTCGCGCGTGTGGCGGGCCTCCTGTCCGTCAACCAGGTCGGCCAGCTGCCCGCCGTCACCATTTCGTTCAACCTGCCGACCGGCGTTTCGCTCGGCCAAGCCACCGACGCGATCGGCGCGATCAAGCAGCAGCTCCAGCTTCCGGCGACCATCGCCACCAGCTTCTCGGGCACCGCGCAGGTCTTCCAGGATGCCGCCGCCAACCAGGGGCTCCTGCTTTTGGCCGCGATCCTGACGATCTACATCGTCCTCGGCATTCTCTACGAAAGCTTCATCCACCCGCTGACCATTCTCACCGGCCTGCCGGCGGCCGTTGTCGGCGCCCTGTTGACGCTCCGCATTTTTGGCTTCGACCTGAGCGTCATTGCCATCATCGGCATGCTCATGCTCATCGGCATCGTGAAGAAGAACGCCATCATGATGATCGACTTCGCGATCGTCCGGCAGCGCGCCGGCGCGACGCCCCACGATGCGATCCGTCATGCCTGCCTCGTCCGCTTCCGACCGATCATGATGACCACCATGGCCGCGATCATGGGGTCGGTTCCGATCGCTCTCGGCCTTGGCGCCAGCGCCGAGTTGCGCCAGCCACTGGGCGTTGCCGTGGTCGGCGGCCTCATCGTGTCGCAGGCGCTCACGTTGTTCATCACGCCGGTGATCTATCTGTACATGGAGCAGCTCTCGTCCGGCACGCGGCGGCTTGGTTCCTATATCCGCGGCCGCGGACGGGACGCCTCCGGTCCGCTCGCCGGCGCCGATCTTCGTGGCGAGCCCGCCGAATAGCGGTCCCGTTTAGGCGTTTGTTAGCCGCGCCGGTCACCGAAGCCAACACTCTTTGCCGCTAGTCTCGGTCGGTCCCTCACGTATGGACGGAACCGCTGTGTACTCCGTCAGCGCGCCGCACACCTCGACGCCCCCCAAAGTTGGTATAGCGTGGCGGGAACGCTTGCTGGACTGCCCGTGCGGCAGGCCGGCCGAAGCCAATGGGGTTGTCCGTGCAAAAGAAACGCGTGCTGGTGACCGGTGGAGCCGGGTTCCTGGGCTCGCATCTTTGCGAGCGGCTGATTACCGACGGGCACGAGGTCCTCTGCGTCGACAATTTCTACACCGGCCGCCGGCAGAACGTGGCGCACCTCCTCCCCAACCCGCACTTCGAACTGATGCGCCACGACGTGACCCTGCCGCTCTACGTCGAGGTCGACCAGATCTACAATCTGGCCTGTCCCGCCTCGCCGGTGCACTACCAGACCGATCCGGTGCAGACGCTGAAGACCAGTGTCCATGGCGCGATCAACATGCTCGGCCTCGCCAAGCGGCTGCACGCGCGGGTGTTCCAGGCCTCGACCTCGGAAGTCTACGGCGATCCGACTGTCCACCCGCAGACCGAGGAATACTGGGGCAACGTCAACCCGCGCGGCCTGCGCGCCTGCTATGACGAAGGTAAGCGCGCTGCTGAAACCCTGTTCTTCGACTACCACCGCCAGCACCGTCTCGAGATCAAAGTTGCGCGCATCTTCAACACCTACGGGCCGCGCATGCACTTGAACGACGGCCGCGTCGTGTCGAACTTCATCATCCAGGCCCTGAAGAACGAGGATGTCACCGTCTACGGCGATGGCCAGCAGACTCGCTCGTTCTGCTACGTCGATGATCTCATCGAGGCCTTCATCCGGCTGATGCGGTCCGAGGCTGGATTTACCGGGCCGGTCAATCTCGGCAACCCCATAGAGTTCACCATTCTCGAACTTGCCGAAAAAGTCATCGGCCTCACCGGTTCGAAGTCGCGGATCGTGCGCAAGCCGCTCCCCTCCGATGACCCCAAGCAGCGTTGCCCCGACATCGCTCTGGCGCAAAGCCGGCTCGATTGGCAGCCTAAGGTCGCGCTGGAGGAGGGGCTGCGGCGGACCATCGAGTACTTCGACAACGAGCTGCGCCAGTAGGCCAAACCTTCGCTCTGAGGCATCAGCCCGCGGCTCTGGCGTAGTCGCGGTACCAGGCGACGAATGCCTTTACGCCGTCGGCAATCGGCGTGCCCGGCCGGAACCCGGTCAGCGCTTCGAGCAGCGCCGGGCTGGCGTGCGTCACCGGCACGTCGCCCGGCTGCATCGGCAGGAGTGTGCGTTGAGCCTGCCGGCCGAGCGCTGCCTCCACGGCTGCGATCAGGTCGTCGAGTACGGCCGGCTGCCCGCCCGCGATGTTGACGACACGGAACGGCGCTTGCGGTGATAGCGAATCCGTCACCCCCGGCCGCACCACGCGGTTCGCCTCGTCGGGCACGATGGCGATCAGCCGCACGATCGCCTCCACCAGATCGTCGATGTAGGTGAAATCGCGCTTCGGCTTGCCGTACCCGTAGACCTCGATCGGCCGCCCTGCCGTGATCGCGTCGACGAACCTGAAGAGCGCCATGTCCGGCCGCCCCCATGGTCCGTAGACCGTGAAGAAGCGCAGCATCGTCGTCGGCAGGCGGTGGAGGTGCGCATAGGCGTGCGCCATCGCCTCCATGCCCTTCTTGGTCGCGGCGTAAAGCGACAGCGGCTCGTCGGCGCGGTCGGTCTCGGCAAACGGCACCGTCTGGTTGGCGCCGTAAACCGAGCTGGTCGAGGCGACGACGAGGTGCTTCGGCTGCACCGCCCGCGCCACGTCGAGCACGTTCCACGAGCCGGTCAGGTTGGCGTCGACGTAGGCGCGCGGATTGTCGAGCGAGTAGCGTACGCCCGCCTGTGCCGCGAGGTGTACGACGACATCCGGTGCGGCGAGGTCCGCCGCCCGCCCCAGCGCCGCGGCATCCTCGAGCATCGCCGTCACCGGCGTGAAACCCGGCTGTGCGGCGAGGATCGCCAGCCGTGCCTGCTTCAGCCGCACATCGTAGTAAGGCGTCATCCCGTCGTAGCCGACGACCGTGTGCCCGTCGGCAAGCAGCCGCCGGGTCAGGTGAAACCCGATGAAGCCGGCCGAGCCGGTGACCAGCAGCCTCATTCGGCGGCATCCGCCACGGTGGTGCCGTCGAGGCTCGCCGGCCGGCCGACGCCGATGTAGCGGAAGCCGTGCCGCGCCACCTCGCGTGGGTCGTAGATGTTGCGGAGATCGACCAGCGCCGGTTCGGCCATCGTTTCCTTCAGCCGCTCGAAGTCGAGCGCGCGGAAGGCGTTCCACTCCGTCACGATGACCAGCGCCGCGGCGCCCGCTGCCACGTCGTAAGGGTCGCTCCCGAACCTCACTCCCTCCGTCATCGTACGCGCCGCCTCCATGCCGGCGGGGTCGTAGGCGCTCACCTCCGCGCCGCCGTCCTGCAGCGCCTGGATGATCGAGAGCGACGAGGCATCGCGCATGTCGTCGGTGTTCGGCTTGAAGGTTAGCCCCAGAATGCCGATGCGCTTGCCGCGCACCGACCCGCCGCATGCCGCGATCACCTTGCGCACGATGCCGCGCTTGCGCTGGTCGTTGATAGCCACCGTCGCCTCCACCAGCCTCAGCGGGCTGCCGAAATCGTGCCCGGTTTTCACCAGCGCGCGGGTGTCCTTTGGGAAGCACGAGCCACCGAAACCCGGCCCGGCGTGCAGGAATTTTGCGCCGATGCGCTTGTCGAGGCCGATCGCGTGCGCCACGCCCTGTACGTCGGCATCGACCGCCTCGCAGAGGTCCGCGATCTCGTTGATGAAGGTCACCTTCATGGCGAGAAATGCGTTGGCGGCATATTTGGTGAGTTCCGCCGTCCGGCGCGAAGTGAACAGCATCGGCGCCTGGTTGAGATAAAGCGGGCGGTAGACCTCCGTCATCGCCGCCCGGGCGCGTTCGTCCTCGGTGCCGATCACGATGCGGTCCGGCCGCTTGAAGTCTTCAATCGCCGCGCCCTCGCGCAGGAATTCCGGATTGGCGACCACCGCGACGTCGGCGGCGGGGTTTGTTTCCGCGATCAGCCGCTGGATTTCGTCGCCGGTCCCAACCGGGACGGTCGATTTGGTCGCCACCACCGTAAAGCCTCGCACCGCGGCGGCAAGTTCGCGTGCGGCGCCATAGACGTAGGCGAGGTCGGCGTGGCCGTCGCCGCGCCGCGACGGTGTGCCGACGGCGATGAACACGACGTCGGCGTCCGCGACCGCCGCTGCGACATCGGTGGTAAACGTCAGCCGTCCGGCCGCCGCGTTGGCAGTAACCAGTTCCTGGAGGCCCGGCTCATAGATCGGCATCTCGCCGCGCTCCAGCCGCGCGATCTTGTCGCTGTCCTTGTCGAGGCAGGTGACGGCGTGGCCGAAATCGGCAAAGCAAGCGCCGGAAACCAGCCCCACATACCCCGAACCCAGCATTGCAATACGCATGGCCTGAAGCCCCGAAAGGAGCGCCCGAAGCGGGCGTAAGAGGCGGTCCGCAGGCGGGACCGATGGTTGCGTCGCTCCGCGCCCGCTCCGGTGCCGCAGTGGCCGGCGGCGGAGCTAGCCGGCGGACGCTTTCTTCGGGGCCGGCGGAAAAGCGGCCGGGTTGACGATCGTGCCATTGACCAGTCCGAGGGCGTACTGGAGCTGTTTGTCCTTTGCCGCATCGGCCGGAACATAGGCGGGAGACGGAGCGGGTTTCGCCGGCGAGCTCGCCGTTTTGGCCGGCTTTAATTTCTTGTCCGCCAGCGATGGGGGCAGGGGCGGCGCGATCTGATTGACCGCGATGTCGGGTTCGATGCCCTTGGCCTCAATGGCCTGACCCGCCGGGCTGTAGTAGCGCGCCGTCGTCAGCCGCAGCGTTCCGTCGCTGCCGAGCGGGATGATCGACTGCACCGAACCGGCGCCGAAAGAGCGCGCACCGAGAATCGTCGCGCGATGGTCGTCCTTCAGCGCGCCGCTCACGATCTCCGCCTCCGCGGCCGAGCCGCCGTTGATAAGAACCACCATCGGCTTGCCCGCCGCGATGTCTTCGGCGGCCGCCGTTATCTGCCGGTCCTTGGTCGAGTCGCGACCCTTGACCGAAACGACTGGCGCTCCGCTGACGAAGCTTTCGGCGACCGCGACCGCGGCATCGAATGAACCGCCGGGATTGCTGCGAAGGTCGAGCACGTAGCCCTTGAGAGCCTCCGCGCCGATGTCTCCGCGCACCTTGGCAACGGCCGCCTTGAGCTCATCGGCGGTCCGACGGGCGAAGCGGTTAATGCGCAGGTAGCCAACCGCGCCCTCCACGCGCGCCGTAACCGAGGCCGCTCCCGGCGCCGCGCAGTCGAGTTTGGCGGTGAAGGGGTCGCTGAGACTGTCGCGGACCAGTGTCACTGATGCCCCTTTGCCATCCCGGCAGGCCAGCGCATCGTCAATGTCCGCCAGGTGCGCCCCGGCGAGGTCCTGGCCATTGATTGCCACGATCGCATCGCCGGGCAGAATGCTGGCGGTGGCGGCCGGCGAACCGTCCAGCACCGAAATCACCTTGGCCGCGCTGTCGTCGATCGTGAGGAGCATTCCCACCGTCGCCGTGGCATCTCCAGGGTGCTCGTCTGGGTGCGCCGCTTCGCCGGGCGGGAAATACTCAGATTGGGCGTCTAACCCGCTGACCATGCCGCTTACCGCGTCCTTGATCATCGATTTCTCGTCGGGTTCTACGACATAGTCCGTCCGCACCCGCTGGAAGACCTCGCTGAAAAGGTTGAGCTGCTCCGTGACCTCGCCGATCGCCGCGTGCGCCGCACGGATCACCAGCTCCGGCGGGGTGACGGCAAGCCCGCCGAGCGAGCCGGCGGCAATCCCTGCCAGAACAAGGCCAATCGATGCGTTACGGCTCATCTGTGCGATATCCGATGCAAGGGGTCAGCTGGAGTGCCATCGAACCAGCGTTATTGCGGTGAATTGAAGGCACCTCAAGGGGAGTTTGGCCGCGGCGCGTCTCATGCAGGGACGGGCGGGGCATTATGCACGGTTTGGGATGAGTTTCGATGCCGTTCCTGCGGCAATAGGCAAATTCGGCCCGCCGGCCGGCGAGCCCGGGAACGCCGGACCCGGAGGCTCACACCCGCCGGCGCCGCAGGCCGTCGAAGTAGACGATGATGATGATCAGTCCGCCGGTGATGATTTGCTGCCAGAACGAATTGACGTTGAGCAGGTTCGCGCCGTTGTTGATCGTTGCCAGGATGAACGCCCCGATCAGCGGTCCATGCACCGAGCCGATCGCCCCGAACAGCGAGGTTCCGCCGATCACGCTCGACGCGATCGCCTGTAGCTCCCAACCATTGGCCTGAGTCGCATTGCCGATGCCGATGCGTGTCGCCAGAAGCACGCCGACGAACGCCGCAAGCACCGCCGAGAACGAATAGGCCACGTAGATCACTAAGTTGATCCGCACACCGGAGAGCCGTGCTGCTTCGGGATTGGAGCCGACGGCGAAGATGTAGCGGCCCCAGCGCGTATGCGAGAGAAGGACGTAGGAGGGAGCCGCGACAAGCAGCACCATCCAGAACAGACTGGGAATTCCAAAGAAGTCCCGCACGGCGAATTCAGTGAACCCCTTGTCGGTAATACTGATGGTGGCCCCGTTTGTGATCAGAAGGCCGACACCCCGCAACGAGGTCAGCGTAGCTAAAGTAATAATGAAGGGCGGTAGGCCCATCTTGGTGATGCCGAAGCCGTGAAACAGTCCGATGACAAGTCCTATCGCAAGCGTGATCACGACAGCGCCCCATACCGGCACTCCCGATTGCAGGGACTCCGCAATGACCACAGTGGAAAAGGCGGAAATGGCGCCGACGCTGAGGTCGATGCCGGCCGTGATAATGACGAAGGTCTCTCCCATCGCGAGGATGGCGATCATCGAACCCTGTCGGAGCAAGTTTGAGATATTGCGTTCCGTCATGAAGATCGGGGTCGCAAAGCTTAGGATCGCCCACAGCAGCAGCAGGATGCCGACCAGCGTCAGCGCGAATAGGAAGCTGTAGTTGCGCCGTTTGGCCCTCGCTTGGTCGGTGACGATCTCAGTGGTGGTCACGGTCTTCTCCCTAGACGCCGATGGCCTCAGCCAGGATTTGCTCGTGGCTCGATGCATGGAAGGCATTGCTGCCGGTCAGATGGCCATTGCGGAAGACATGCAGCGTGTCGGCAAGTTCATAGACTTCCGGCAGGTAAGATGAGATCAGGATGATGCCGGCGCCCTTCTTCAGGAGTGCGGCGAGCAGGCGATAGATCTCCGCCTTGGTGCCGACGTCAACGCCCACCGTCGGCTCGTCGAAGATGAAAAGGTCGGCGCCGTGATTGAGCCACTTGCCGATCACGATCTTCTGCTGGTTGCCGCCCGACATCGATGAAGCGAGGCTGCGCCGGCTGGGCGTCTTGATCGCGAGGTCGCGGATCTGGCGGTCGGCGCGCTCCGCCTCCTCGCGCCGCGAGATCGTGAAGCCGTGGGTCAGCTTGTCATAGACCGGCAGATTGATGTTGAAGCCGATCGGCAAGTTGAGGTTCAGGCCCTGATCGCGCCGGCTCTCAGGGACGAGCGCGATGCCAAGCCGCATGGCCTGGCCTTCATTGTGAATGTTGACTGGTTGGCCCTTCCAAAGAATCTCACCGGCGGTTTTTGGGTTGCGCCCGAAGATACTCATCACAAATTCGCTGCGACCGGCACCGATAAGGCCGTAGAGCCCGACGATCTCGCCGCGGCGAACGGAAAGCGAGACGTCGTTAAACCCTTCGCCCGACAGTCCGCGCGTTTCGAGCAACACCTCGCCGAAAGGCATCTGCTCCTTGTGATAGATCTGTTCGATGGTCCGGTTGATCATCATCGTGACCAGTTCGGTCTCGTTGGTCGCGCCGATATCGCGGGTGCCGACCAGCGCACCGTCGCGGAGCACCGTCACCCGGTCGGCGATCTCGAAGACCTCCTCGAGACGATGCGAGATGTAGATGATCGTCACGCCGGCCGATCGCAGCCGCCGGATGAGCGCAAAAAGCTGGCTGGCCTCCTGGCGCGTCAGGTAGGCCGTTGGCTCATCGAAGATCAGGAATTTCGTGCCGCGCAGCGCCGCGCGGACGGTGGCAACAAGCTGCTGCTGGCCGATCGTGAGATGTCCAAGAATCTCGGCGGCCGGCAGGTGGAACCCCATGTCGTCAAGCAGGCGCTGCGCCTCACGCGTCATGTCGCGCTTCTTCAGGAGCCCGTGCCAGGTCTGCTCCTCGCCGAGGAAAATGTTGGCGGCGACCGTCAGATGGCGGCAGAGCACCACTTCCTGGTGAACAGCGTTGATGCCGAGGTCGATTGCTTCCTGCGGTGAATTGAGCGCGACCTGCTCGCCGTTCCAGAGAATTTCGCCGCCCGTGCGCCGGATAACGCCGGTGAGCAGCTTGATGAGGGTCGACTTTCCGGCGCCGTTCTCGCCGACGATCGCGTGGATCTCGTCGCGCCGGAAGGCAAGCGTCGCGGGCTTCAGCGCCTGAACCGGGCCGTAATTCTTTCTCAATTCGCGGAGTTCGAGGATCGGGCCTCCGTCGGCCCGCCCGCTCTCCATAGCCGGAGCCTCAGGCTGAGCGATCATTGCGATATCTTCGCTCCCCCGTGGGAGCCCTCCCGGGGGCCATCGTAGATGGAGTTGCTGCGCCCCGTCTACAAAAGACAGGGCGCAGCAATACCGATGTTAGCGCGGACTACTTGCAGGTCAGCTGGGGATGGATCAGGGCCGAGATCTTGGCATCATTCTCATTGGCCTTGGTCACGAGGTTAGCGCCAGTGTCGACGTCCCTGTCGAGCTTTTCGCCCTTAGACGCTGCCAGGGCGAATTTCACACCGTCGTATCCCATCCGATACGGGTCCTGCACGATCAGTCCGGCAATGGTGCCATCGTTGAGGAACCCGAGCGTCTTGTCGCTGCTATCGAAGCCGATCAGCGAGAACTTGTCCGCAATCTTGTTCTCGGCAACAGCCTGTCCAGCTGCTTCCGCAGTCTGCTGGTTCGAGGCGAACATACCGACCAGATTCGGATTGGCGGTCAGCACGTCAGTCGTGATGTTGAGAGCGGTAGTGGTCGTGCCATCGCCAACTTTATCTGCGACCAAGTGCAGGTCCGGATATTTCGCCGCAATCTCTTCCTTGAACCCCTGAGCGCGCTGATCGAGCGATGCACCACCCGGCAGGTAGGTGAGCAGAGCGACATCACCCTTGATGGCGCCCGTCTTTGCCTTGATCGAGTCGGCGAGTCCGTCGGCGGCGACCTTTCCGCCGTTCACGTTGTTCGTGGTCAGGAAGGACGTGTACGCTTTGGTATCAGCGCCGGAGTCGATCATGATGATCGGCACCGACTTGGCGGCTTCGTCGATCGGCGCGCCAAGCGCCTTGCCCTGTGTCGGCGCGATGACCACTGCGGCAGGCTTGCCCGCGACCGCGTTCTCAAGAATCGTGATTTCGCCGTTCACGTCGGCTTCGGATTGCGCACCGAGCTGCGGCACGGTTACGCCAAGATCCTTACCGGCCTGGCACGCACCGGAAAAAACGATCTGCCAGTAGAACGACGTTGAGTCCTTGACGATCACCGGAATGGTGACGCCGGCGGCGAACGAAGGCGTGGCGCCCATGACGCCAGCCGAAATCACGGCCGCCGTTGCCAGCATCGCAAAACGCCGGCGGTTGAGCTTCGAGGCATGCGTAATTTCCATGGTCCGATATCCTCCCTTTGGACGTTGGCAACAGCGCCGCGGTCTCTGACCGGGTGCACTGTGTTCCTCTCCAAGCATCGTTCCGAACCAGGCGGTCGATGCTGTTTTT
>Ga0265340_10002235_pt1 | contig 11070 bp, 9 predicted proteins | sample 4CB225metaG_FD_202082 | JGI IMG/M metagenome (GOLD analysis project Ga0265340, IMG submission 202082) | Rhizosphere microbial communities from Carex aquatilis grown in University of Washington, Seatle, WA, United States - 4-CB2-25 metaG | ecosystem: Host-associated > Plants > Roots > Rhizosphere...
GATCGGCGCACGGTCCAAGGGAAGGGTGGCGAGCACCCTGCCCCGGCGCTCCGCGGTAGAATGGCCGTGCGGGCCCGCGCTCTCTCCGTGTGCCTCGGAACTCCCTGACCGCCACTGCGAGGAAGTTTTGACCGGGATCTGGTACATCGTCGGCTTCGGCGTCGCCGGGATCTCGTTCGTGTTCCTCACGATCGGCGCGGCCTGGCTGATCTCCCACCGCAACCGGGGCGATGTCCACAAGGGCCTGCCCTACGAGTCGGGGATCGACACCTTCGGTGATACCCACGGCCGGTTCGGGCTGTCGTTCTACATCTACGCCCTGCTCTTCGTCGCGTTCGACATCGAGGTGGTCTTCATCTACCTCTGGGCGATCGTCTTCAGGAGCGTCCTGCTGGGCGGCTTCGTGAGCATGCTGCTGTTCGTCGGGATCCTCCTCCTGGGCCTTGCCTACGCCTGGCGGAAGGGGGTCCTCACGTGGCGCTGAAGCCCGGAGCCGAGTCCGGCAACCTGCCGGCGGTGATCACCGACTCGCGCGAGCTGGTCGAGCCGATCGTCGTGCCCAACACGCTCTGGCAGTCGAGCAACCCGGTCGCCTACAACGGCGGCCAGGAATCGGACATCACCCACCTGCGCGAGTTCGAGGCCTCGGGTGAAGGCCGCCGCGACAATGCCCGCTGGGCCGGGCCGCTCGAGATCATCCCGACCAAGGCCGACATCGTCCTCGACCTGATCCGGGCCAACAGCCTGTGGCCGCTGCTGTCGGGCCTGGCCTGCTGCGCGATCGAGATGATGTCCGCGGCGACCAGCAAGAACGACATGGATCGCTGGGGGATGTTCCCGTTCCGGGCCTCGCCCCGCCAGGCCGACGTGCTGATCGTGGCCGGCACCTGCACCACCAAGATGGCTGGCCCCCTGGTCCGCCTGTGGGAGCAGATGCCTGAGCCCAAGTGGTGCGTGGCGATGGGCGATTGCACCTGCTCGGGCGGCCGCTACAAGCGGAGCTACAGCACGATCCAGGGGATCGACCGGATCATGCCCGTCGATGTGTATGTGCCCGGCTGCCCGCCCCGCCCGGAAGGCCTCATCTACGGGATGATGAAGCTCCAGCAGCTGATCAAGGACCGCCGCGGGCACTGGCCCGAGCGGCCGATCGGCCCGACCGTGCCCGAGGACCTGTAGTGGATCGTGCCCTCCGTCGCCGCCTCGAGGCGCGCTTCGGCGAGCGGCTGACCGGTCCCGTCCGCCAGCGCCATGACGAGACCGAGATCCGGATCGCGCCGGGCGACGTGCCCGAGATCCTGCTCGCCCTCCACGACGAGCCCGAGCTCCGCTTCCGGATGCTGTCCGACCTGGCCGGCGTGGATACCGGCAGCGCGATGCAGGTCGTCTACCACCTGTGGAGCGACACCAGCGGCGACTGGCTGCGGGTGATCGCCGACGGCCTGTCCCGCGACGACCCGCGCGCGCCCTCGGTCACCTTCCTGTGGAAGGGCGCCGAGTGGATGGAGCGCGAGGCGTACGACATGTTCGGGATCACCTTCGAGGGCAATCGCGACCTGCGCCGGATCTACATGCCGCCGGAGTACACCAGCTTTCCGCTGCGCAAGGACTTCTTCCTGCCCGACGATGCCTCGCGCTCGCCGGGTGGCGGCGTGCGGCCGATGGAGCAGACCCACGGCCCGACGAACGCCGAGGCCGAAGCCCACATCCGCCAGGCCCCGGCGAGCTAGCACGCGAGCCCGACGATGACCACCCGAACCCCGTACGACATCGCCGCCCACGCCTCATCGGACGATCCCCGGATCACCCTCGAGGAGCAGCTCGGAACCTTCGAGCCAATCCCGCCCTACCCGCCCCGGACGGAGCGCGAGGCCGAGTTCTACACCCTGCGCGACGGCGAGATGTTCGTGAACATGGGCCCCCAGCACCCGTCGACCCACGGCGTGCTCCGGGTCGTGCTCAAGATCGATGGCGAGAAGGTCGTCGACCTCGACCCGGTCCTGGGCTACCTCCATCGCGGCGTCGAGAAGCTGTGCGAGAACGCGGACTACCACCAGGCGATCTGCTACACCGACCCGCTCGAGTACATCAGCTCGCTGTTCTGCGAGTGGTCGCCGGTGATGGCCTTCGAGAAGCTGCTCGACGTGCAGGTCCCCCGCCGGGCCGAATACATCCGGGTCCTGGCCGGCGAGCTGAACCGGATCGCCAGCCACGCCCTGTTCATGGGCTGGTTTGCCCTCGACCTGGGCGGCCTGACCCCGATCCTGTGGAGCTTCATCGAGCGCGACGAGATCGTCGAGATGCTGGCTGCCTTGACCGGCCAGCGGATGCTCTTCAACTACTTCCGGATCGGCGGCGTGAACGGCGACCTGAACCACGAGTTCATGAGCCGGCTGGGCACCTGGATGAGCAAGGCGACCTCCCAGATCAACTCCAACCAGGCGCTCCTCAACGAGAACGAGATCTTCGTCCGGCGGGCCCGCGGCCTGGGCGTGATCGACACCGCCACGGCGCTCAACATGTGCATGACCGGGCCAAACCTGCGGGCGACCGGGGTGCCCTTCGACGTCCGCCGGGCCCACCCCTACAGCATCTATCCCGAGCTCGACTTCGACATCCCGACCCGGGTCGAGGGCGACTGCCTGGCCCGCTACCTGCTGCGGATGGACGAGATCAAGCAGAGCCTGCGGATCATCGACCAGTGCCTCAATGAGATGCCCGACGGTCCGATCATGGCCAAGCTGCCCCGCCTGATCCGGCCCCGGCCGGGCCGCGCCTACGCCGCGATCGAAGGGCCGCGCGGCCAGTACGCCACCTACGCGATCAGCGACGGCACCGACCAGCCGTACCGGATGCGGATCCACGATCCGAGCTTCGTCCACCTCCAGACCGTCGGGCTGCTGATGCCCGGCAACCTGATCGCCGACACGATGGCGATCATGGCCTCGCTCGATCCGGTCATGGGCGGGGTGGACAAGTAGATGACCGTGGTCGGACGGACCTGGGAGCGGCTGACGATCCCGGGCAAGATCCTGGCAGTCGTCATCCCGCTGGGCGCGGTCCTGACCGCGGGGCTGGCCCTGCTGATCGCCCTGATCGGCGGCGCCGTCGTCCAGTTCCTGGTCGACAACCTGCCCCTCGTCCGCTTCGTGGTGGCGGCCACGATCGTGCTCCTGATGACCGTGCCCAGCGCCTTCCTGATCATCTACATGGAGATGAAGGTCATCGCCCTGATGAACCTGCGCTACGGGCCCGACCGGGTCGGGCCGTTCGGCTCGGCGCTGTCGGTGGTCCACGGACTCAAGGTCCTGATGAAGGAGGACTTCACCCCGACCAGCGCCGACGTGCCGGTCTTCACCCTGGCCCCGGTCGTGGTCTACATGTCGAGCGTGATGTCGCTCCTGGTCCTGCCCTTCGCGCCGGGCATTTTCGGCCAGGACTTCAACATCGGCCTGCTGTACTTCTTCGCGATGGGCGGGCTGACCGTCGTCGGCCTGCTGATGGCCGGCTGGTCGAGCTTCAACAAGTACTCGCTGCTGGGCGGCCTGCGCTCGGCGGCGCAGGTCGTCAGCTACGAGATCCCGTTGACCCTGTCGGTCGTCGGGGTGGTCCTGCTGGCGGGCACCTTGAGCATCAACAAGATCGTCCTGGGCCAGGCCGGCAGCGTCCTCGACTGGTACGTCCTGCGCCAGCCCCTCGCCTTCGCGATCTTCTTCATCGCGGTGACCGCCGAGGCGAACCGGACCCCGTTCGACCTGACGGAGGCCGACTCGGAGATCGTGGCCGGCTTCGCTACCGAGTACTCGGGGATGCGCTTCGGCTTCTTCTTCTTCGCCGAGTACGTCAACGTGTTCATCGCCTCGGGTCTGACCGTGGCCCTGTTCATGGGCGGTTGGAACGCGCCGTTCAATTGGCCCTGGCCGGTCACCGTCGGCCTGGATCCGGGCGGCCTGGGGATCGGCCTGCTCTTCCTGCTGGCCCTCGGGCCGCCGGTCGTGATCATCGTCCTGGGCCTGCCCTTCTACCTGCTCAACAGCCAGGTCAAGTTCTGGCAGGCGCTGATCATCGGCTTCGTCCTGTTCAACCTGCTGGCCGTCGCGGCAGTCCTCGGGCTGGCCTTCCTGAGCTTCGACTGGGTCGTCGGCCTGCTCTGGTTCATGGGCAAGACCTACGTCTTCGTGTTCACCTTCGTCTGGATGCGGGGCACCCTGCCCCGGGTCCGGATCGACCAGCTGATGGGCTTCGCCTGGAAGTGGCTGCTGCCCGCGTCGCTGCTCAACCTGTTCGTGACCGCCGGCGCGATCCTAGTCGTGAACAAGTGAGGCGGACGCGATGAGCCTGATTCCGGGGCTCGGCCTGGTCAAGGGCATGGCCCTCACCCTGCGCCGCTTCTTCCAGCCCAAGGTGACCCACCTCTGGCCGGAGGTCCCGGCCGAGATCTCGCCCAAGTTCCGGGGCCGGCTGCAGCTCCTGTACGACGAGCACGGCACGCTCAAGTGCGAAACCTGCTTCCAGTGCGCCCAGGCCTGCCCGATCGAGTGCATCGACATGGGCGGCGTGGACACCAAGGGCCGCTATGCGGTCCATTGGGGCGCCTCGGAGACGTACGGCGAGCGGCGCGAAGAGTCGGCCCTCCGGCGGTCCGGACGGACGGTGCCCGACGTGGCCTACGAGCACTGGAGCCCGATCGACCTGGCTCCGGTCGACGCGATCCTGCACGATGCCGACCACGACCCCAAGCGCCTGCTCGAGATCCTGGGTGCGACCCAGGCGGCATACGGCTACCTGCCCGTCGCGGCCCTCAAGCGGATCAGCTTTGGAACCGGCGCCTGGTACGCGATGGTCTACGGCACGGCCACCTACTACGACCACCTCCGCTTCGAGCCGCCCGCTGCCGCGGCCGCCGCGACTGCACCAAGCAGCCGGGGCGCGCTCGAAGGCGACTACCTGAGCGGGCTCGACCAGGCGATCTCCGGCGCGACGAAGCCTGCCGGCCGGGTGCACTAGGCCGATGACCGACCTGCTCAAGACACCCGCCGCCTGGCCCCAGCCGATCCTCGGACGTGCCGGAGCGAAGGATCCGACCGACCTCGACGCGGCGGTCAAGGCCGGCGCCTTCGAGGGGCTGCGGGTCGCCGTCCGGCTGGCCCCCGCCGGGGTCGTCGCCGAGATCCGGGCGGCCGGCCTGCTGGGCCGGGGCGGCGCCGGCTTCCTGACCGCCGACAAGTGGCAGCTGGCCGCGGCCACGCCCGCCGACCGGCGCTACGTGGTCGCCAACGGCTACGGCGCGGACCCCGCGACCCGGACCGACGCGGTCCTGCTCGAGCGCGATCCCTATGCCGTGATCGAAGGCGTGGCGATCGCCGCCTGGGCGATCGGGGCGGCTACCGCGATCATCGCGGTCCGGGCGACCGAGACCGAGGCGATCCGCCGGCTCGAGGCCGCCCTCGGCGCGGCCGAGGAAGCCGGCTTCATCGGCGGCGACGTCCTCGACACCGGGCGCGAGCTGAACGTCGAGGTCCGGCCCGTCCAGGGCGCCTACATGCTCGGCGAGGAGACCGTCCTGCTGAAGGCCCTCGAGGGCAAGCGTGGCCAGCCCGAGCAGCGCCCGCCGCATCCGGCCGAGCGCGGGCTGTTCGGCCGGCCGACCGTGGTCCAGAACGTCCAGACCCTGGCCCTGGCCGCCTGGATCCTGCACAACGGCGCGGCCAATTTCCGGACGATCGGCACGCCCGAGGCGCCGGGCACGATCCTGGTCCACGTCCGAGGCGCCGGCGGAGCGGGAGTGGCCGAAGTGCCGCTGGGCACGACCATTCGCACCATCCTGGGCCTGGTCGGCGCCACGACCCGGACGGGCCCGACCCCCAAGGCGCTCCTCGTCGGCGGGCCGTCGGGCGGGATCCTGCCGGCCGACCTTCTCGACACCCCGTACGCCTTTGACGACCTGCGAGCGGCGGGAGCCCACGTCGGCTCGGGCTCGATCGTGGCGACCGCCGCCGACGCCGACGTCGTCGAGCTGGCCGAGCTGCTGACCCGCTTCTGCTCGGCCGAGGCCTGCGGCAAGACGATCCCCTGCCGGATCGGCACTCGCCGGCTCCAGGAGATCGCCGTCCGGATCAACGCCGGCACTCCGCGCCCGACCGATGCCGACCTGCTCACCGACCTGTCGGCCGACATCGTGGCCAGCGGCCTGTGCGACCACGAGCGGCTGGCGACACTTCCCCTGACCAGCGTGATGCGATACTTCCGACCCGAGCTGGATGCGAAGCTCCAGCCCGCGGTGAGTCCCGCAACCCAGGCTGCGGCGCACTGAGGCCCCGATGACCGACCTGATCGAGCGCCCCGCCCCGCCGCCCGAGCAGACCCTGTCCGAGCGCCTGCTCACGACCCAGGCGCCCCAGCGGCCGCAGTCGACGCCGGTGATCCGGGTCGAGGTCGACGGCCGACTGATCGAGGGCCGCGAGGGACAGACGATCCTGGAAGTCTGCCGCGACAACGGGATCGAGATCCCGACCCTGTGCTACGAGCCCAAGCTGCCCGGCTTCGGCGCCTGCCGGATGTGCGTCGTCGAGGTCGAGGGCGAGGAGCATCCCCCGATCTCCTGCTCGCGGGCATGCGAAGACGGGATGAAGATCGCCACCCAGACCGAGCCGGTCCGGCGCCTCCGGGCGACGAACCTGGAGCTGATCTTCAGCGACCACAACGCCTACTGCCTGCCGCCCTGCCAGAACAAGTGCCCCAGCCATATCGACATCCCGGGCTTCCTGAAGCAGAACGCCGAGGGCAACTGGCGCGAATCGAGCCGGATCTTCAAGCGCACGATCCCGTTCCCGTCCGTCCTTGGCCGGGTCTGCCCGGCGCCGTGCGAGGAGCACTGCCGGCGGGACGAGGTCGACGAGGCGATCGCCATTCGCGACAGCCATCGCTACGCCGGCGACCAGGTCCTCAAGGCGATGCTCAACGAGGGCATCGATCCGCCGGTCCCGTTCGAGGTCCAGCCCAAGACCGGCCGCCGGATCGCCGTCATCGGCTCCGGCCCGGCGGGCATGTCGGCGGCTTATTACCTGCTGATCGCCGGCCACGACGTGACCGTCTTCGAGCGCGACCCGGCCCCGGGCGGCATGCTCCGCTACGGGATCCCCCAGTACCGACTGCCGAAGGTCGAGGTCCTCGAAGCCGAGTACGAGAGCGTCACCCGGCTGGGCGGCCGGATCGAGTGCAACCAGGGCCTGGGCCGCGACTTCAGCCTCGACGACCTCCAGGGCCAGGGCTATGACGCGGTCCTCATCGCGATCGGCTGCTACGACACGAACAAGCTGGGCATCCCCAACGAGGACGCCGACGGCGTGCTCGACGGCCTCGAGTACCTCCAGACCGCGACCCTCGGCCTGGCCTACCCGGGCCATGCCGGCAAGCGGATCGTGGTGATCGGCGGCGGCTTCACCTCGATGGACTGCACCCGGACCTCGGTCCGCCAGGGCGCGGCCGAGGTGACCCTGGTCTATCGCCGGGACATGAAGGACATGCCCGCGTCGGACGAGGTCCACGAGGCGATCGAGGAAGGAGCCACGGCGATCTTCCAGGCCGCCCCGGTCCGGGTCCTGGCGGACGACAAGGGCCACGTCACCGGGGTCGAGTTCATCCGCCAGAAGCTCGGCGAGCCCGATGCCTCTGGCCGGCGCCGCCCCGAGCCCGCCCCGGGCACCGAGTTCACGATTGATTGCGACCGGGTCCTCCTGGCGATCGGCCAGGGCCCCGACCTGAGCTGGTTCGGATCAGGCTCGGACGGGCTGACGGCCACCAAGCAGCGCCGGCTGAAGGCGGACGCGGTGACCTTCGAGACGGGCCGGCCGGGCGTCTTCGGGACCGGCGACGTCCGGATCGGGGCCGCCACGGTCGTGGCCGCGATCGCCGAAGGGCGACGCAGCGCGTACGCCGTCGACGCCTTCGTCAAGGGCCTCGACCTGAGCGCCCTCAAGACGCGCCAGACCCTGGCCGAGCCGCAGCCCGAGTTCCTCTCGATCGTGCCCTTCACGAGCGAGGTCAAGGAGCCCCGCTACCGGCTCAAGGCGATGGACGCCGAGCTGCGCAACAAGAGCTACATCGAGTACGAGATCCCCTATAGCCGGGCCGAGGCGGTGGCCGAGAGCACTCGCTGCCTGCAGTGCACCTGCGAGGCGATCGGCTTCTGCGACCTGCGCCGGCTGGGAATTGAGTACGAGACCACGTTGCCCACCCTCGAGCCCGCCTACCACCAGGGCGCCGGCTACCGGAGCGTGTCCGAGAACCGCTTCACGGGCACCAACCACGACTACATCCGGGACGATAGCCACGCCTTCATCCTGCGCGAGCCGTCGCGCTGCATCGACTGCGGCCGATGCGCCCAGGTCTGCTCCGAGGTGGTCGGCGCGGCGTGCTACGACTTCATGCGCATCGGCTTCGACACGCTGGTCACCACGCCGCTCGACATGAGCCTCAACGACACGCCCTGCGTCTCGTGCGGCCGCTGCGCCGAGACCTGTCCGACCGGGGCCCTGATGCCCAAGCCGCGTGTCCTCCAGAAGTACGAGGTCGACGAGAGCCGCTGCATCCTGTGCGGGATCTGCGTCGATGCCTGCCCCTATGACGCCCTGCGCGACGGCGCCGACTTCGAGCTGGCCCATGCCAGCCGGCAGGAGCCGACGATCGACCTGATGGCCCTGGCGATGGTCGACCGGGACACCGAGATGACCTACATCCGGCGCGAGCGCGACTGGCTCGACCGGGCCCGCGCGGACGGCCGGATCGTCGACCCGGGCCGGCTGCTGCCGGTGCTCCCCGCGGGGATCGTGGCCGAGCTCGGCGCGGGCGCGGCACAGGGCCAGGGGCATGCCAACGGACACACGAACGGACACGCCGGCGGTGGAGCCGGCGCGGGATCGGGTCACGCTCACACGAAGTAGCTGATCCTGGACGGTCGGGTCGGAGGGGTGCCGATCCGGACGCCCGGCACTTGAGGAGAGAGGAGTCGCGTGGCGATACCGAGCGCGGTGCCATTCATCAATCTGGGCTGGGATGACGTGCTGTTCATCATCCTGAGCGTGGTGATGATCGGCTCGGCCCTCCTGGTGGTCACCCTGCGCGACATCATCCGCTGCGGCCTGGCGATGATGGTCAGCTTTGCCGCCCTGGCCGGGCTGTACGTGCTGATCGGCGCGCCGCTCGTCGCCGCGGCCCAGGTCCTGGTCTACATCGGGGCGATCAGCGTCCTGGTCCTCTTCGCGATCATGCTCACCCAGACCAAGGCCGCCCCTGCCCGGCTCGTCTTCCAGACCCAGGCCGTGCCGGCCGCGATCGCGGCGGCGGTCCTGGCCCTGCTCATTGCCCTGACCGTCGGGGCGACCAACTGGAACGCCGTCGACGCCCCGATCCGGGTCGGCACCGCGATCCTGGCCCAGGTCCTGTTCGACCAGTTCGTGCTGCCCTTCGAGATCGTCAGCGTGCTCCTGCTGGCCGCGGTGATCGGCGGGATCTTCCTGGCCAAGCGCGAAAAGGACAGCTCGATTTGAGCCACTCGCTCGACGCCTACCTGATCCTGGCCGGCATCCTCTTCGCGATCGGCACCTTCGGCTTCCTGGCCCGGCGCAACGCGATCAGCATGCTGATGTCGATCGAGCTGATGCTCAACGCGGTCAACCTGACGATCATCGCCTTTGGCGCGTTCATCGCGTCGCTCAAGGTCCAGGGCTCGGTGATCGCCCTGATCGTGCTGGCCGTCGCGGCAGCCGAGGCGACGGTCGGGCTGTCGATCGTGATCGCGATCTTCCGCAACAAGAAGACTCCGCTCGTTGACGAGTACGACACGATGCGCGACTAGGCGCCGGTCATGCCCTACGACACCCTGATCCCGCTGATCGCGATCCTGCCGATCGCCGGCTTCGCCTTCACCGCGCTGTTCGGCCGCCGGATCCAGGCCCAGTTCGGCAAGCTCGCCGCGAGCGCGGTGCCGATCGCGATGGTGGCCCTGGCCTGGGTGGCGGCGATGATCGTGGCCTACGGGGCGATCACCGGCGCGGCGCCGTTCGGCGAGCACGGCCACGGGGTGACCTTTTGGCAGTGGATCCCGGCCGGCCAGTTCACCGTCTCGACCGGCTTCTTCGTCGACGCCCTGACCGCCTGCCTGCTGATCGTGGTGACCACGATCGGCCTGCTCGTGCACATCTACTCGGTCGGCTACATGAGCCACGACGGCGGCTACTGGCGGTTCTTCGCCTACCTCAACCTGTTCATGTTCTCGATGCTCCTGCTGATCCTGGCCGACAGCTTCCTGGTCGTCTTCGTGGCCTGGGAGCTGGTCGGGCTGAGCAGCTACCTGCTGATCGGCTTCTGGTTCCCGCGCCGGAGCGCGGCCCTGGCCAGCAAGAAGGCGTTCATCGTCAACCGCGTCGGTGACGTCGGCTTCATCCTCGGGATCATGCTCATCTGGACCAAGCTCGGGACCCTCAACATCCAGGAGGTCCTGGCCCAGATCGGCAAGCTCGACCACACCACGATCAGCTGGATCGCCCTGCTGGTCCTGTGCGGCGCGGTGGGCAAGAGCGCCCAGTTCCCGCTCCACGTGTGGTTGCCCGACGCGATGGAGGGCCCGACCCCGGTGTCGGCCCTGATCCATGCCGCGACGATGGTCAACGCCGGGGTCTACCTCGTCGCCCGGACCAGCCCGATCTTCGCCCGGACGCCCGAGGTGATGGTCGTCGTCGCCGCGCTGGGCACGTTCACCGCGATCCTGGCCGCCTCGATCGCGTTCACCCAGACCGACATCAAGCGGGTCCTGGCCTACTCGACCCTGTCCCAGCTCGGCTACATGTTCGCCGCCCTCGGGGTGGGGGCCTGGACCGCGGCGATCTTCCACCTGATGGCCCATGGCTTCTTCAAGGGCCTCCTGTTCCTCGATTCGGGCTCGGTGATCCATGCCGTCCACGACGAGCAGGACATGCGCCGGATGGGCGGCCTGCGCAAGAAGATCCCGATCACCTACTGGACGATGCTGATCGGTTCGGTGGCGATCTCGGGCATCCCGCCGCTGGCCGG
>Ga0265340_10002236_pt1 | contig 11065 bp, 9 predicted proteins | sample 4CB225metaG_FD_202082 | JGI IMG/M metagenome (GOLD analysis project Ga0265340, IMG submission 202082) | Rhizosphere microbial communities from Carex aquatilis grown in University of Washington, Seatle, WA, United States - 4-CB2-25 metaG | ecosystem: Host-associated > Plants > Roots > Rhizosphere...
AGAGATTGTAGATGTGGAAGCACGCTAGCTCCGCCGGTGAACCGCTAGGTACACTTCTACGCCGATTCGAGAGCAGTGCCATGCCGCCCGCAACCGCCCGCCCCGTCGAGATCAAAGCGCTATCTGGCGCGCGGGCGCTGCCACCGCTGATCCTTGTCCTCTATCACTTCTGCGAAGGCCATGGGTACCGCGGCGCGACCTGGTTCGATGTGCCCGTCGGCAAAGGTTATCTATGGGTGGAGTTCTTCTTCGCACTGTCGGGATTTATCCTGATCCACGTTTACGGATCGCGGGCGCAGGAATTCTGGCGCGGCAAGGCATTCGTTCCATTTCTGCAGGCGCGACTGTCGCGGCTGTATCCGGTGCATATCGCCACACTGTTCTTAATGCTGCTGCTGATGTTGACGTTGAACCAGCTTTCGTACTGGGGCGGGTACCTTTCGATTTATCATCAGCCCTGGCCGCCGATAAACACCTGGCCGAGCTTCGTCGCCAATCTGTTCCTGGTGCAGGCGTGGAACCTGTTCCCCTGGCTGACTTGGAACGGCGCCTCGTGGTTCGTCAGCATCGAATTTCTGCTCTGCCTGTTGTTCCCGGTCTATGTGCTGCTGTCACGCGGCGGTGTGCTGCGCGCGCTGGCGATCCTCGGCGCGGGGCTGGCGGCGCTGACCTTCATGGCGCAGACCTCGGGACACGGCCTCGATATCACTTTTCATAACGGTGCCTTCCGCGGCATGGCGGGGTTCGCCGTCGGCGTCGGCATGGCGATGCTGTATCGCGCGGCAAATGAGGCCGGCGCGGCGCGACTGCCTTGGTGGGTCTTTTGCGGCGCGCAAGCGGCAGCGCTCGCTTTCCTTTATTGGGCGACCTACCACACCGGCTGGTCGCACACACCGAGAGACATCTGGTTCGCGCTGGCGCTGTATGTGCTGGTGTTCGTGCTGGCCTTCGACCGCGGCTTCCTGGCCTACGCGTTTTCTACGCGCCCGTTGCTGAAGCTGGGCGAGTGGTCCTACGCGATCTATATGGGCCAGACCTTCTGGCTGCAGCTCATCCGCTATTTCGAGCAACGCTTCTATCCGCCTGACGACACGATCGTCCTGGGGTTGCGTTGGGGCAGCCTGATCTGGTGGATCGAGCCGTTCGCGCTGGTCGCGATCTGCGTCGCCTGGGGCGCGCTGCTGGCGATCCTGATCGAGCATCCTGCCAACGCCTATTTGCGCCGGATGTTTTCGCTGCGGAAGGCGAAGCAAGCTTGACCGTTCGCCGAGCCTAAGCGATCACTGCAGCCTTGGCGCTTCAGGAGTGTTGCCCATGGCTATTCGTTTCGACGGAAAAGTCGCAATCGTCACCGGCGCAGGCGGAGGGCTCGGCCGCGCGCACGCCCTCGAACTCGCCAAGCGCGGCGCGAAAGTCGTCGTCAACGACCTCGGCGGCACGGTCGACGGCACCGGCGGCAACAGCGCGGCAGCGGAAACCGTGGTGGCCGAGATCAAAGCGGCAGGCGGCACCGCCATCGCCAACGGCGCTTCCGTCACCGACGACGCGGGCGTGGCGCATCTCGTCAAGCAGACGATGGACGCCTTCGGACGCATCGACGTCCTGATCGCCAACGCCGGCATCCTGCGCGACAAGAGCTTCGGCAAGATGGAGTTGAAGGATTTCGACGCGGTGATGGCCGTGCATCTGATGGGCACGGTCAAACCGTGCAAGGCGATCTGGCAGATCATGCGCGACCAGCAATACGGCCGCATCGTGGTGACGACGTCTTCGAGCGGGCTCTACGGCAATTTCGGCCAGACCAATTACGGCGCGGCGAAGATGTCGCTGTTCGGATTCATGAACTCGCTGAAGCTGGAAGGCGCCAAGGACAACATCAAGGTCAACGCCATCTGCCCGGTGGCCGCCACGCGCATGACCGAGAACCTGATGCCGCCGGAAATCCTCGCCATGCTGAAGCCGGAATTCGTAACGCCCGCCGTTGTATTCATGGCGAGCGACGACGCCCCGACAGGCACGATCATCACGGCGGGCGCGGGCGTCTTCGCCGCGGCGCAGATCGAAGAGACGGAAGGCGTCAATCTCGGCCACAAGGCAACAGCCGACGACGTGGCGGCAACCTGGGCGAAAATCGCCGACTTCTCTACGGCGAAGCCGTATTTCCAGGGCTCCGAGCAATCGGCGAAGTTTTTTGCGCGGCTACAGGACAAGCCGGTCGTCGGATAGAAGAATAAAGCAAAGGCGGACTTCGCGCGGAGCAGCCGAACTTTCGGCTCGCGGCGAACCCGCCTTTCTCGCAAAGCTACGGCAGGCCAGTGGTCTCCGTTATTCAGGCGGAATCCCCAAGCACCTTTGCTCACCCACGGGGTTTACGACGCCGACTTCGCCTCGACCACTAAAACACCGTATCAAGCCCCCGCGAGGAATACTCTCCAGCCCGCGCGAGCGCCGGTCGGGAGCAGGACGAAGGAAAATTTCGGGGATATAGAGCGCACGGGCCGGCGTCCGCTTTGCGGCAGAACTAGACCTTCTCCTCTCCCACACGGGGAGGTTGGAGCGCGTCGTGTTGCGGGGGCGAGATTTGTCCGCGTCGTTTTGTGTTGTCATTCGTGATAACCCCATTGGCCATGGCTTTGGCTGCGGGCGAACCGAGCGCAGTAAGGGATGGATGGATATGAGACTTGGCGTGGTGTGGATTGCCGCATCGCTGGCAGGGGTGTTCGCCGCGGATGGAGCGTTCGCGTCGGATCGCTGGGTGACGCATCCTGCTGCCATCGTTGCAGATGCCGATCACAAGCCAGCGGCCCTTCAGTTCCGCCGTGTCTTCGATCTTGCCCGCGTTCCAAGGCATTTCTTCGTCCGTATCAGTGCCGACAACCGCTATGTGCTGTATGTGAACGGCAAGCGCGTGGCGGCCGGTCCTTCCCGCGGCGATCTTGAACATTGGCGATACGAAAGGCTCGATCTGACGGCTCATCTGCGCGCGGGACGGAATGTCATCGCGGCGCAGGTGTGGAACGACGGACAATTCGCGCCGCTGGCCCAGATTTCGGCGCGCACCGCATTCCTGATGTCCGCCGAGAATAAGGAGCAGGGCATCGTGAACAGTGGCCCGCAATGGCAGGTGCGGATCGACGGCTCTCGTACGCCCGGCAATGGGATGGACCAGCTCAACAAACAGGTGGGGCCAACCTATTACGTTGCCGGGGCGCCCGAGGCGTTCGACGGGCGATTGTTCGTTACCGATTGGGCGCTTGCGCACAGTTCGGCAAAAGACCGGGTCGCTGCGGTTGATGCCGTTCGGGAGTCGGAAACGCAGCCCTGGAAACTTATCGCCGACGAGTTGCCCCAAATGGCATACGCGCGCGCCGGCGGCGGGCGCGTGGTCCGGTCGCACGGCGTGGTGGCGGGTAAGTTTCCGAATGGCACCGTGACAGTCGCCGCCAACTCGGAAGCCGTCATTCTCCTCGATGCCGGACAGGTTCAAGCAGCGTATCCGAGGCTGACCGTCAGCGGCGGCCGCGATGCCAAGATCGCGATCACGTATGTCGAGGCGCTTTATGGCGACGACAAACAGCGTCTGCACGACCGGGCGCAAGTCGCAGGCGGCACGGCGCTCGGGCTAACCGACACATTCATGCCGGACGGCCGGCCGCATATGCGTTTCGAACCGTTCTGGTGGCGGGCATGGCGCTTCGCAGAGATTCGCGTAAAGACGGGCGACCAACCCGTGCGGCTGGAGCGGTTCGAACGGTTCCTCACCGGGTTCCCATTTCAAACGCGCGCGCGCTTCGTCAGCAACGATTCGGAATTGAACCGGATTTGGCAAATCGGCTGGAACACCGTGCAGCTCGATGCCCATGAGACGTTCATGGACACGGCCTATTGGGAGCAACTTCAATACGTCGGCGACACGCGCATCGAGGCGCTGGTTGTTGCTGCCGTGACCGGCGACAACCGTTTGCCCGCCAAGGCCATTACGATGTTCGACGCGTCACGGCTGAATGGCGACATAACACAATCGGCGTGGCCTTCCCGGGGCACGCAATGGATTCCGCCCTTTGCACTTATTTGGGTCGGTATGGTCCACGACTATTGGATGCATCAGACCGACTCTGGAATTGTCGCAAGTGTTATGCCGGGTGTCCGCGCGACGCTTGACTGGTATACTCAAAAGGTCGGCGAAAATGGGCTGGTTGACCGTACGCCAGGTTGGAATTTCATCGACTGGCGGCCGAACCTGCAACACACCCCCAACGCCGGCGTGGGCGCATCCCCCGCCAGACTGCCGAACGATGCCGACGATACAATGCACAGGAACGCCTGTATCCTCTCGCTATTTTATATCGGCGCGCTCCAGCAGGCCGCGGAACTGGAGTTGGCTGTCGGCGATGCGGGGCGCCATGGAATGGACGACGATCAGGCGGCGCGTATATCGATGGCCGTCCAGAAGCAATGCTGGTCGCCGGAACACCGGCTGTACGCGGATGGTCCCGATCTGCTGGATTACAGCCAACAAGCCAATATTCTGGCGGTTTTGTACGACGTTGCACCGAAGTCCGATCAGGCGGCGATCCTTGATCGTATCATGGTCAAGAACGGCGGCATCGATCCGCCTGCGGGCCTGACGGGCGTGACGTATTATTTCGCGTTTTATCTTGCCCAGGCGCTCGATCATGCCGGTCTCGCAGACCGTTATCTCGAGTTGCTCGCACCTTGGCGAAGCATGGCGGAACGGCACTTTACGACATGGCCGGAAACCCCCGACCCGTCTCGCTCCGACAGCCACGCCTGGAGCGCCCACCCCACAGTGGATCTCCTCGGTCTTGTCGCGGGGATACAACCGTCGTCGCCGGGATTTGCATCGGTACGGATCGCGCCGCATCTCGGCTCGCTGACGGATGTTGATGCGGCGATGCCGCTCCCTCAGGGGCTGGCGGAGGTGAAATACATCAGGCGCGGCGAAATGCTGACCGCCACGATCAAGTTGCCGGCCCGCGTATCGGGCACGTTCGTGTGGGCGGGGCAGACCACACCGTTGCACCCGGGGACGAATGTCTTCACCGCGACGGCCCAGAAATCCCGCTGATTGGGGAACCTAAAATTCCCAAGAACGCGCACGACGGTTGTTGGCGCAAAGCGGACGCCAGCTGGCGCGCTGTTGCGCTCGTACGCTGACGCTGTATCCACAAAATTCGTCTTGCGAATTTGGCTCCCCTTCAAGGAGGTGCGGGAGAGCGAGGGCACCGAGCAATCGGCGAAGTTTTTTTCGCGCGGCTGCAGGACAAGCCGGTCATCGGATAGAGAAACGAAAAGGCGGGCACCGCGAGCGCCTGTTGTCGAAATGCGCCCGGCGAACCCGCCCCTGACTTGAAGCTACGGCAGGCCAGTGGTCTCCGTTTCTCAGGCGGAATCCCCAAGCACCTTTGCTTTCCCACAGGCTTCGCGGAGCAAGCGTAATGCTTCGGCCGCGCTTTGGCGGCACATCGCCGGCTGACTCCGTTCGGATGCGCGCGAGCTCGCATCCAACCCTGTATGGTCTCGCGTCACAATCGGGTCGGGACCGTGCGACAGCCCTTCGCCGCTGCGCTTGCCAAGGCGCCTCCATGCAAAGCAACAACAACGATGTGGGAAACGTACAACGAACATTCAAGAGGGTGCGGCAATCGATGCGCACCTGCGGCGCATTTTCATCCGTGTGCGGATGGGCTGCGAATGTGCGCTTGCGCAAGAAGTGGACGTTCACATCCTCTATAGTTGGCTACTTGCCTGTCCTCATCCAGACGATCCGGGCGGGAAAAGTGTCTGATCCGAGTAGGTGGAACCTATTATTGATCACAACTGTCTCGCGCGGCTCTGGGTCTGACTTCACGCAATCAGCCGCGGCCATATCCAACGTAGCATCACCGCTCGAATGCGTGATCACGACGGCGGCCACTTTGAACTGCTCATAGGTAATTGCGAACCCGGTGACCCCATCGACAACAGTAAAGTCACTGAGCCTTGCACGTAGAGCTTTGGCGCATTCTCCCAACCGCTCTGTTAGAGAAGGTGGAATGGTCGGATTCCACGCGATGTCTGCTATCCAGGGCGTCTCGACTGGCACTCCGTCTTTGACCGTCGGCCTATAGAGCCACGATTGAACACATTGAAATGCCGCTGCATCCTGTTGGGCGTTACCGCTTGAGGCAGTGACACTCGGGGCAGTGACCCTGCCTTCCATTGTAATGTGAAAGGTCACCGTCGTGATGCCTTCGACGCCAGCGTTGGCGCTTTCCCATCGTGCACATGAATGTGGTCTGCCGATGGTTATTTCGGCGTGAGCTTGCTCAGCCAATGCAACGGCACAGATCGTTGACGCCAAACAAAGATAGGCAGCTCGAACCCAAGTCATTGCACCCTCCACAGCCTTGCGCAATATAACTGCTCCACGAAGGTCCGGAAATGGCGCAAAGCGGACACCGGCAGCGCGCCTCCGCTTGATCGGCGAGCTTCCCTAGCCAGGCACCCGGCCGAATAGCCGCAGCCACGAGCGGATGCAGCGATGGCCCGTGTCCACGGGTTCGCAGTACATCAGCGGACAGCCGCCAATTATGGCTTCGATGCCGAGCGCTTCGCACTCGCGCACCGCTTCTTCGGAGACACTGCCGGACCCAAAGGAGCGGTGAAACCAAACTTGGCGAACGCCCTTTTCCGCGCATTGGCGAACGATACTCGGGCCCGCCGCGGGAGGCGCGGCGATGACGACGCCGTCGATGGCTCCCGGTATCGACACCAAATCCGGATAGCAGCGCACGCCTTCAACCTCCCCCGCGTTCGGATTGACCGGCAGCACTTCGAATCCGGCGTTGCGCAGCTTGCGAAAGATCGCGTTTGCCGCCTGCTGGGGTTGTCGGGAGACACCCGCAACGGCGAAACGCTTTCCGGCGAGAAACGCGGCGACGCTGGTGGGCATCTTGGGCATTTACGCTTTTCCCCTCTCCGCGCCGACGATGCGGCGTAATTTCCCCCTACTGAAGCGGCTTCTGCTTGTCGGCCAGCTTCGCCGCCCTCAAGAGCTGCACGAACTCGGCGCGATAGCCGAATTCGTCTTTGCCCTTCGCGGCATTGGCGATGTCGATGGCGCGGTCGTAATCGAAATCCTTGATGTAGGGATCGTGGCGCAACAGCTGCGCCGCGCCGACCACCGATGCCGCAAAGCGCATGTCGTCGGAAAGCTGCGAGAACGAGGCCGCCTCGTCGGCGTTACCGACCGGCCGCTCGATCAGCTTTGAGGTCTTTTCGCCCGGCAGCTTGTAACGGATTTTCAGGAAGGCATATTCACCCGTGCCGTCACCCTTTTTCGGCTTGCCGTAGCGCAGCGGATCGGACATTTGCGCCTTGGAACCGACCGGCGTGATCTCGTAGAGCGCGGTGACCGTGGTGCCCGAGCCGATATCGCCGGCATCCACCTTGTCGTTGTTGAAATCCGTGCGGTTGAGTATGCGCGTCTCGTAGCCGATCAGGCGGTACTCGACGATGCGATCCGGATTGAACTCGATCTGTATCTTCACGTCGTTGGCGATGGTGAACAAGGTGCCGGACAGCTGATCGACGAACACTTTGCGCGCCTCGTTCATATTGTCGATGAAAGCAGCATTGCCGTTGCCGGCCTGCGCCAGCTTTTGCATCGTTGCGTCGTGGTAATTGTCGTTGCCGAAACCGAGGCATGTCAGATAGACGCCGGTCTCGCGCTCGCGGGTGACGAAATCCTCCAGCGCCTTGGGATCGGTGATGCCGACATTGAAATCGCCGTCGGTAGCCAGCAGCACGCGATTGACCGCACCCTTGATGAAGCTTGCTTCCGCAAGCTTATAGGCGACGCGGATGCCCTCGCCGCCCGCCGTCGAGCCGCCGGCCTGCAGATTTTCGATTGCGGCCATGATCTTCGCCTTCTCGGAACCCGGCGTGGGATCGAGCACGACGCCGACCTGACCCGCATAGGTGACGATGGCGACGCTGTCGTCGGGCTTGAGCTGATCGACCAGGAGACGGAAGGCGCGCTTCAACAGCGGCAGCTTGTTGGGCTCGTTCATCGAACCCGAGGAGTCGATCAGGAAGACGAGATTGGCGCGCGGCCGCTCCGCTTTCGGCAGATCGAAGCCCTTGATGCCGATGTGAAGAATCTTGGTGTCCTTGTTCCAGGGCGACGGATAGACGCGCACGCTGGCCTCGAATGGGACTTTGCGGCTCTTGGGGCCCGGATAGGTGTAGTCGAAATAGTTGACCATCTCCTCGATCCGAACCGCATCGGCTTGCGGTAACGCGCCGTTGTTCAGCGCGTCGCGCACCACACCGTATGAGGCGGTGTCGACGTCAATGGAAAAGGTGGAGACGGGCTCTTCGGCGGTGATCTTTACCGGATTGGGTTTGGCATCCGGGAACGTCGAGGTGTTGGACGGCTGCCAATAAGTCGGCGCCGGCGCGGACGCAGCCATCTTAACTCCGGACACTCGCTGAAGGGATTGAGCCACACTTGCGTTCGGGAAGGCCCCTATGTCCGCCGACGTGATGGGTGGCGGCGGAGGCGGAGGGGGCGGCGGCGGTTGTGGCACCACGACGTTCGGATGGTTCGGCGCTTGGGGCTGCTGGCAGCCGCCGAGCATGAGAAGCGTTGCCGTAGCCAAAAATCCGGCGATACGAAGTCCGTGCTTCATGGTGTCCCCCTAGGTTACCGCGATGGACAGCCTATTCGATCATGGTGACGCATACGTCATGTTTGTCGCGATGCACAGGAGAGGGTTCGCCCGGATTATGGCTGATTTCCGGTACTATTAAGTGGCCAGTAGTGGATTCCCGTCGGATTTCAAGGCCGAACTATATGTTCCCTGCGCATAGCCACCATTCGCTGCGCTGCAGCATGAAAACTATTGCGCGCTCCCCACCGGTACCTATTTCTCACCCGACGGCGGCAATCGTCGCCATGGAAGCAAATGGAGTGGGACATGAATACGAATTACGAATCCGGTGAATCGCAGGGCACGCGGTTCTTCTATTGGGCGACAATCGTCGCCACGGTTGGGTTGTTCGGCTTGGCAGCATTCAGCCCGGCCCCGAAACCGGTCGTCCAGGCGCCCGCATCGGCCCAGGTTGTGCAGTCCGCTGCGCCCCAGCCGATGATCGAAACCGTCACCGTCACAGCGAAAAGGCTGGCTTCCTAACGGAAGCCACGCCTGTGGCGGTCGAGATCAAGACATACGCTGCCTTGGCGCCGTGTCCGCCCAGCATAGAATTAATTCTGCGAGAATAAAGACTTAGCGATCAACTTATGCGCCAGAGTCCGATTCCGGCCAGTTCTAAGGTTCACTTGCATGCAAGCCTTGCATGGCGGCCATCCACTGGCAGGTCGATGAAAAACATTGTGGCGAGATTGTGACGGGCTTACCGTAGGGCCATGATTGGTTAACGGACGGTCTAAAAGGCCGCACCCAATCAGACTCAGGAGACGAACATGGATACGATCTCTGAATCGGTAAGATCGATCGGTGCAGGCGTCCTTACGTTGGTCTTGCTCGGAGGCGTCGGCTATCTGCTTTACATGGCGCTGTTCAGCGTCTGAACAGATCATCAGCGGCGCGTATAACGACGCCGTGCGTTAGTTCACTCAGCGACTTCTTCGAGGACCACATCGTGGCCCCATAGTTGTTCTATGTGCCCGACGACGACTTCCTTGGTCGCGTGGTGCAGCGGCACGCCCCGATGCATGCGATGTTCGAGGAACAGCGTGCGGTCCCCTTTCAAGTTCGCATCGACAACCTGGATGTTGGGATCGGACGCCCCGGCGTCGTATTGCCGCGCGAGCAGGCTTCGCACCCGGCGATAGCCTTGTTCGTTGTGTATGGCGGACACCTTGTAGGCACCTTCGTCCGCCTTGTCGTAAAGCGCGAACAAGCGGAACTCGCGCATCAGCTTCGGCGACAGAAACTGCTCGATGAAACTTTCGTCACGGTAGTTCGCCCAAGCGTCTTTCAGGGCGCCGATCCAATCGCCCGATCCGGCAAATTGCGGAAACCACTCGCGGTCCTCGGCCGTGGGATCCTCTGCGATGCGCCGGATGTCGCTCATCATCGCAAATCCCAGCGCGTACGGATTGATGCCAGAAAACCGCTTGTCGCCGAATTCGGGCTGGAACACCACCGACGTGTGGCTGTGGAGAAACTCCAGCAGCGAGCCCTCACCGATCTGTCCCTTGTCGTAGAGCAGATTCATGATCGCATGGTGGACAAAGGTGGCACAGCCCTCGTTCATCACCTTGGTCTGGCGCTGCGGATAGAAGTACTGCGCCAGGTTGCGCACGATGCGCAGCAGTTCGCGCTGCCAGGCCTTGAGCGACGGCGAGTGCTTCTCCAGGAAATACAGCAAATTCTCTTCCGGCAGCTTCATGTCGCTGCCGAAATCCTCGTCCGGATCAAGCTTCGCCGGCGCGGCGGGCGGTTCGATGCCGGCGGGCAGCGTGCGCCACAACTCGTTGTAGGCACCTTCCTCATATTCGGCGCGGCGCCGCTGCTTATCCAGAATGCGCTCCTTGGACGGCTTGGGCGGGCGGCGATAGCGGAAAACGCCCTGGTCCATCAGCGCGTGGGCCGCATCGAGAACGGCCTCTACGTCCTCGCGGCCGTTGCGCTCCTCGCAAGCCGTGATGTAGCGCTTGGCGAAGGCGAGATAATCGAGAATGCCTTCGGCATTGGTCCACTGGCGGAAGAGGTAGTTGTTCTTGAAGAAGTGATTGTGACCGAAGGCGGCATGCGCCATTACCAGCGCCTGCATCGTCATGGTGTTCTCTTCCAGCAGATAGGAAATGCAGGGGCTGGAATTGATGACGATTTCGTATGCCAGCGCGGAATAGCCTGCGCGGTACATCGTGTCCTCGCGCGCGAACAGCTTGCCGAAGCTCCAATGGTTGTACATCAGCGGCATGCCGAGCGAGGAATAGGCGTCGAGCATCTGTTCGGACGAAATCACTTCCACTTGATTGGGATAGACATCGAGCTTGAGATCGGTGAGCGCGATCTCCTCGATGGCCTTG
>Ga0265340_10002237_pt1 | contig 11064 bp, 8 predicted proteins | sample 4CB225metaG_FD_202082 | JGI IMG/M metagenome (GOLD analysis project Ga0265340, IMG submission 202082) | Rhizosphere microbial communities from Carex aquatilis grown in University of Washington, Seatle, WA, United States - 4-CB2-25 metaG | ecosystem: Host-associated > Plants > Roots > Rhizosphere...
CCGGCCTCGAGGAGGTCCGCAAGTCGGACCGGGTCGCGCGGCTGCGCTTCCCGGAGCCGGCCCCGTGCGGGCGGGTGCCGCTGACCGCGTCCGAGCTGTCCAAGTCCTACGGGTCGCTCGAGGTCTTTACCGACGTCGACCTGGCGATCGATCGCGGCAGCCGGGTCGTCGTACTCGGGCTGAACGGTGCCGGCAAGACCACGTTGCTGCGGATCCTCGCCGGGCTCGAGCCCGCGGACACCGGCACGGTCAACCCCGGGCACGGGCTGCGGCTGGGCTACTACGCCCAGGAGCACGAGACGCTCGACCCGCAGGCCTCGGTGCTGGCGAACCTGGCTGCGGTCGCGCCGGACATCTCCGAGGCCGACCAGCGGACCGTGCTGGGCTCGTTCCTGTTCAGCGGCGACACCGTGCAGCAACCGGCCGGGACACTGTCCGGCGGGGAGAAGACCCGGCTGGCACTGGCGCTGCTGGTGGTTTCGAGCGCAAACGTGTTGCTGCTCGACGAGCCGACGAACAACCTCGACCCGGCCAGCCGCGACCAGGTCCTCGGGGCGCTGCACTCCTACCGCGGCGCGATCGTGCTGGTCACCCACGACGAGGGCGCGGTCGAGGCGCTCGACCCGCAACGAGTGCTGCTGCTGCCCGACGGCGTCGAGGATCACTGGAGCGCTGAACTGTCTGATCTGGTCGCGTTGGCGTGAGATCCCCTGAGGCTGGGCACAGAGTGAAGTGATATGTGTTGTCAGGGGAGTGCTCGCGGGGGTTATGCGGAGGTGCGACGGTGGCTGAGCTGAAAAAGGGAGTGCGCGTGACGGGTGTCGAGCGCGACAAGTTGTCGACCGGATTGAAGAAGAAGTACGACAACGGCGCGAGCATCCGGGAGCTTGCGGCGTCGACCGGACGTTCGTACGGCTTCGTACACCGGGTGCTGAGCGAGGCCGGCGTGAACCTTCGTGGCCGCGGCGGCCCCACCCGTAGGAAGAAGTAGTCCTGACTGAGGGGGAGTCGCCGGGCGGGGTCCGCCTCGAGGTCGACGATCAGATTGCCCGGGTGACCTTGTGCCGGCCCGAGCAGCGCAACGCCCAGACCCCCGCCACCTGGCTGGCGCTCACCGGCATCGGCGAGTCGTTGCCGGACCGGGTCCGGGTCGTCGTGGTGACCGGCGAGGGCCCGTCGTTCAGTGCCGGTCTCGATCGGCGGATGTTCACCCCCGAGGGCGTGCCCGGCGAGGGGTCGCTCGGCCACCTTGCCGATCAGGCCGACGAGGTGGCCGCGTCGTTGATCGCCTCCTACCAGGCGGGCTTCAGCTGGCTGCGGCGGCCGGAGTTCGTGTCGATCGCCGCGGTGCGTGGTCATGCGGTGGGCGCGGGCTTTCAGCTGGCGCTCGCGTGTGACCTGCGGGTGGTCGCCGAGGATGCGATGTTCACGATGGCCGAGCCGACGCTCGGCCTCGTGCCCGACCTCGGCGGCACGCAACCCCTGGTCGAGCTGGTGGGGTACGCGCGGGCGCTCGAGATCTGCGCCACCGGCCGCCGGTTCAGCGCGGCAGAAGCGGAGCGGTCCGGGCTGGCCAATCTCGTCGTACCGGTTGACCAGCTGGAGTCGGCGACCGCAGACCTGGCGGCGGCGCTTTGTTCGACCAGCCGGGACGCGGTATCGGCCACCAAACGCCTGCTGCTGGATGCACGCGACCGCGGCTACGACGAGCAGCTCGTCGCAGAGCGCGAGGCGCAAGTGAAGCGGCTGAGGGCGCTGGCCAGAGGCTAAAGTCGAGCGCGTGGACCTATCGCTGAGCCCTGAGCAGGATGCCACCCGCCGAGCCCTTCGGGAGTGGGTTGACGCGGTCGTCGCACCGCAGGCAATCCGCAACGATCGCGAGGAGCGCTTCCCGCAGGAAGCCCTCGACGGCCTGATCCGTGACGGCTGGATCGGGCTGACGATCCCGGAGGAGTACGGCGGCGGTGGCGCCGACCCGCTGACCTACTGCCTGGTGATCGAGGAGCTCGGTCGCGGCGATGCCAACGTGCGGTCGATCCTGTCGGTCCACCTCGGCCTGGTCGCCGGCTCGGTCGACCGCTGGGGCACCGCGGAGCAGAAACAGCAGTGGCTGCCGCGGATGGCAACCGGCGAGGCGCTCGGCTGCTTCTGCTTGACCGAGCCCGACCACGGGTCGGACCCAGCCTCGCTCGAGTCGACCGCGGTCAAGGAGGGTGACTCCTACCGGCTGAACGGGTCGAAGATCTTCATCACCAACGGGGACATCGCCGGGGTTGCGCTCGTGATGGCGCGCACCGGCGGGCCGGGTGCTCGCGGGGTGTCGGCGTTCCTGGTGCCGTGCGACACGGCCGGCTTCACGCCGAAGCCGATCCACGGGAAGCTCGGTCTGCGCTCATGCGACACCGCCGAGATCGCGCTCGACGACGTCGTGGTGCCGGCGTCGGCGTTGCTCGGGCAGGAGGGCGACGGCATCAAGGTGGCGCTGTCCGCGCTCGACGACGGCCGGATGTCACTGGCCGCCTCTTGCACCGGGCTCGCGCAGAATGCACTCGAGGCGATGACGTCGTACTCGCAGCAGCGCGAGCAGTTCGGCAAGCCGATCGCCGCCTTCCAGCTGATCCAGGAGCTGGTCTCGGACACCGCGGTGGAGGTCGAGGCGGCCCGGCTGCTGACCTGGCGGGTGGCGGACCTGAAGACCCGCGGCGAGAAATACACGTTGGCCGCGTCGATGGCGAAGTACTACGCGTCGGAGGCGTCCGTGCGGGCCGCTAACGCCGCCGTGCAGGTCCACGGCGGTTACGGATACGTCGACGAGTTCGTCGTGGGCAAGCTGCTGCGCGACGCTCGGGTGACCACACTCTACGAAGGCACGTCCCAGGTGCAGAAACTCCTGATCGGCCGCGCCGTCACCGGCATCTCCGCCTTCTGACAAGCAATGTGACCTCCCCCCAAAACCGCGGGCAATGTGACATTGCTTGGAACGGGCTGGGTGCTCTGGGCGGCTATGCGTAAAGTCGGTGCGGTCCGCCACGGAAGGAAGGACCGAGGGATGCCGAAACACCATGGTTTGCGTCCGGTTCGACGCCACCGGCTGGGTATCGGCGCCACGATCGTCGTACTGGCCTTTGCCATCAGCACCGTGGGCGCGGGCGCCCTTGCGGCCGGCCACTACCTGATCACGTCGACCAAGCAGATCAAGCCCAGCGTCCTCCACCACCTCGAGGGCGCAAGAGGCGCTGCGGGAGTCGGGATCGGTGGCATCTTCGGCAGCGGTGCGGACGGCAGCCGCACCATCAAGGCTGACACCACGCTCTCCCACGATGTTTACTACCGCAACCTCACGGTCAATTCGGGGGTCACGCTGGACACCGGCGGATACCGAGTCTTCGTGGCCGGCACGCTGACACTTCGAACTGGTGCGCAGATCAGCCGGAACGGTGCCGATGCGAGCTCGTCGTCACCGGCGGCCGGCGTGACTTCGGGAACGCTTGGCAACTCCGCGCCGGGTGCGAGCCATGGCTTGTGCGCCGGCGGGACTGCGACGAATTCGTTGGGCGGCGTTGGAGGGAACGCCGGAAGCAGCATGGTCTGCCCGGGAGGCCCAGTAATGCGCCCGGCCGCCGAGGTTGGCGGCGCCCAGGTCTTTGACGCCGCGCTGCAGGCGATCTCCGGCCGCACACTCGACGGGGTCATCGTCAACGGTGGCGCCGGCGGCGGGGGCGGGACCAGCTCGTCCGATAACGGAGGCGCCGGTGGCGGTGTCGTTGTTGTCGTGGCTCGGTCGGTGGTCGTTAAGGGGCACGCAGTGATCAGCGCCGCGGGCGGTAACGGTTCTGGTGATGGTGGCGGTGGTGGCGGTGGCGTCGTGGTGGTGGTGTCGACCTCACCGCGGCCGGCCGGTGTGACGATCTCAGCGGCGGGTGGCAGTAGCGCCCTTCACAAGGGGAGCGCTGGGTTCTCGGCCTGGCTCAGCTGAGCCGTTTGGCACGCCCGTCAGGCCTGGGGGTTGACGGTCGCCGTCAGAGCTCGGTGCGCAGGGCCCAGAGCAGGGGGAAGAAGCGCAGGTCGCGGCGGTCACGCAGGTAGCCGACGCCGGTCGAGCCCCCGGTCCCCGGCTTGTAGCCGATCTGCCGCTCGACCACCGTAGCGTGCAGTGCCCGCCACTGCGCCGACAGCTCGTCGTGGGAGATCAGGCCCTCGGCGACATCCCAGATCTCGCCGTAGGCGTCCCGCCCGCGGGCGACTGCCAGCAAGGATGCCCGGACGTCATCCGGTGTCCCGGTCGCCAGACCGCGCGCGGCGAGGGTCTGAACGAAGCCGTCCCACAGCGATGGCTCGTCGAGCCGTCGCTGCAGCCGAGCTTCCTCGCGCGGGTTCGCCCAGCGCAGCCGGGTCATGACCGCCGGATCCTTCAGCCCGGAGAGGAACTCCAGCTCGCGAAACTGCACGGACTGGAAGCCGGACGCCGGCGCCAGCAGGGTCCGGAAGTCGAGAAAGTCCTGCGGTGTCATGGTCTCGAGGACCGGTAGCTGCGCGATCAGCACCTCCTCGATCTGGGTGACCCGGGTCAGTCGGTGCCGTGCCGTCCACAACGCGGTGTCGACCGGGTCGAGCAGGAGATCGCGCACGGTGGTCAGCTCGTGGAGGAGCTGCTTGAACCACAGCTCGTAGACCTGGTGGATCGTGATGAACAGCAGCTCGTCGTGCGCCGGCGGGCTCGACTCGGGCACCTGCTGGTCCAGCAGGACGTCGAGATGCAGATATCCGCCGTACGACAGTCGCCCGCCCTGCTCACCGAACTGAGTGCTCATGGGGTGAGCGTAGGTGAGGCGACGACCTAGGCTGGGGAAGCGATGAGCGCCCCGCGACGTTTGAACCGGCGGAGGATCGCTACGTGTCGATGAACAGCAGCTGGCACATCGCAGCGTCGTTTCGCAACGACCGGTCGGTGACCGACAAGAAACTGCCACCCGGGACGGTACGCCGGATCGTGCGGTTCGCCGCGCCCTACCGTCGCGAGCTCGTCTACTTCCTGATCTTGATCGTGATCGACGCTGTGATCGGCGCGGTCAACCCGCTGATCTTCCGGGCGATCATCGACCAGGGGATCGGCCACCACCGGCTCGGGCTCACCGAGCTGCTCGCCGGCCTGATCGCCGTGCTCGCCGTGCTCGATGGCATCGACTCACTTGCGAACCGCTGGTTCTCCGCGCGAATCGGCGAGGGCCTGATCTACGACATGCGGTCGAAGGTCTTCGAGCACATCCAGCGAATGCCGATCGCCTTTTTCACCCGGACCCAGACCGGCGCCCTGATCAGCCGGATCAACAACGACGTGCTCGGCGCCCAGCAGGCCTTTACCGGGACGCTGTCGAACGTCGTCAGCAACCTGATCAGCGTCTCCCTCGTGCTGGCCACGATGTTCTACCTGTCCTGGCAGATCACCTTGATCGCCCTGATCCTGCTGCCGTTGTTCGTCGTGCCGGCCCGGCTGATGGCGGGGCGGTTGCAACGCATCACTCGTGAGAGCTACGTGCTCAACGCCGACATGTCCACGCAGATGTCGGAGCGGTTCAACGTGGCGGGTGCGCTGCTGGTCAAGCTCTTCGGGCGACCCGCGGACGAAGCCGCGTTGTTCCGCACGAGGGCCCGCCGGGTTGCCGACATCGGCGTGACGCAGGCGATGTACGCGCGGGTGTTCCTGGTTTCGTTGTCCTTGGTGGCCGCTCTTGCGACCGCGCTGGTTTACGGGCTCGGTGGCCGGTTCGCGATCCAAGGATCGCTCACGGTCGGCACGGTCGTCGCGTTGTCGGCCTACCTTGCCCGGCTCTACGGCCCGCTGACCTCGTTGTCGAACGTGCAGGTCGACGTGATGACCGCTTTGGTGAGCTTCGACCGGGTCTTCGAGGTGCTCGACCTCACGCCGTCGATCGCCGATGCGCCGGACGCGACCGAACTCACGGTCGAGCCCGGGCGCGCGGTCAGCGTGGAGTTCGACCACGTGGACTTCCGCTACCCGACCGCGGCCGAAGTGTCGCTCGCGTCGCTCGAGTCGGTCGCGGTGCTCGACAATGCGCCGGAGCGCCAGGTCCTGTTCGACGTGTCGTTCCGGGCCGAGCCGGGTCAACTGGTGGCGCTGGTCGGCCCGTCCGGCGCGGGAAAGACCACGATCTCCCAGCTCGTCACCCGGATGTACGACGTGCAGTCCGGGGCGGTCCGGGTCGGGGAGCATGACGTTCGTGGGCTCACGCTCGCGTCGTTGCGGAACGTGGTCGGCGTGGTCACCCAGGACGCGCACATGTTCCACGACACAATTCGGCACAACCTCACCTACGCCAAGCCGAGCGTGACCGAGGCCGAGATGTGGGAGGTCATCGACGCCGCCCAGATCGGCGTCCTGATCCGCTCCCTGCCGGACGGTCTCGACACGCTGGTCGGCGATCGCGGCTACCGCCTCTCGGGTGGTGAGAAGCAGCGGCTCGCGATCGCCCGGCTGTTGCTCAAGGCCCCAGCCGTGGTCGTGCTCGACGAGGCAACCGCGCATCTGGACTCCGAGTCCGAGGTCGCGGTCCAGCGCGCTCTCTCGACCGCGTTGTCCGGGCGCACGTCGATCGTGATCGCCCATCGGCTCTCGACGGTGCGCGAGGCCGACATGATCCTCGTCGTCGACGACGGCCGGATCGTCGAGCAGGGGACGCACGACGAGCTGATCGACGCGGCCGGGCTCTACTCCGAGCTCTACCACACCCAATTCGAGCGCCAGGAAAATCTGACCACGTACGACGATCCGCTTCCGGCCTGAGCGCCTTCTCGCGGTTAGTCTTCGACCATGCCTGTGAAGTCGGAGTACAGCCCCGGATCACCGTGCTGGATCGACGTCTCGTCCGCCGACGTCGAGGAGTCCCTGGAGTTCTACTCGGGGCTGTTCGGCTGGGAGGGCGAGGAGCAGGGTCCGGCGGCCCAGGGTTACACGATCTGCACGCTCGGTGGCCGGACGGTCGCCGGGATCGCGCCGATCATGGACAACGACCAGCCGCCGCGCTGGTCGATCTACATCTGCACCTCGGACATCAACGCCACGACCGCCGCGGTCAAAGACGCCGGTGGCACCGTGGTCGGCGGCCCGCTGGACGTCTTCGAGGCCGGTCAGATGGCGGTCTACCACGATCCGACCGGCGGCGAGATCACCGCCTGGCAGCCGAACCAGCATCACGGGTCGGAGCTGGTCGACGAGCCGAACGCGTGGAGCTGGTCCGAGCTGCTCGGCCGTGACCTCGACGCCGCGGTCGCCTTCTACGAGGGCGTCTTCGGCTGGGGGATCCGCCGTGGCGAGGACTACAGCGTGTGGCAGTTCGAGGGGCGCAGCGTCGGCGGATTCATGACGATGCCGGAGATCGCGCCGATCGAGATTCCGCCGATGTGGCTGCCCTACATCGCGGTCACCAATGTCGACAAGGCGGTGGACCGTGCGACTGAGCTCGGGGGCAGTGTCCGGATGCCGCCGCAGGACATGCCGGACGGCCGGTTCGCGGTCATCAACGACGTGCACGGCGCCGGCCTCGGACTGCTGCGGCTCGCACAGCCGGACTGAGACCTGCCGTCGTACGGCCCGGTGATGCGGGTCAGAGCAGGCGCAGCGCGCCACCGTCGACCGGGATGAAGCACCCGGTGAGGTACGACGCGGCCGGGGAGAGCACGAACGCCGCGACGCGACCGAACTCGGCCGGGTCGCCGTAGCGCCGGAGCGGGATGTTCGCGGCGATCGCGTCGCGGTCAGCGGGCCGCGGCGTCAGCGAGACGGTTCGATCGGTGAGCACCCGGCCCGGCAGCAGCCCGACCACCCGGATCCCGTCCGGCCCGATCTCGTCGGCGAGCTGCTTGGCCCACATCGCGAGGCCTGGTCGTAGCCCGTTGGAGATCGCAAGGCCACCGATCGGGCTCTTGGACGACGTGGACAGCACGAGCGCGACCGCGCCGCCGGCACTCAGGAACGGCACGACCGCCCGGACGGTGCGGACCGCGCCCAGGAACACCGACTCGAAGGCGTCCCGCCACTGGTCGTCGGTGGCCTCGAGCGCGCTGGTGACCGGTGGCCCGCCGACGCTGATCAGTGCGCCGTCGATGCGCTCCCAACGATCCAGTGCGGCCGCGGTCAGGTGCCCGGCGGTCGAGGGATCTGCGTTGTCAGCCGCGATCCCGACCGCTGAGTCCGCGCCGAGCTGTGCGACGGCGGCGTCGACCGACTCCTGCGAGCGTGACGACACGACGACGCGCGCGCCCTCGCCGACCAGTTCGACGGCGGCCGCGAAACCGAGCCCCTTCGTGCCGCCGGTGACGACGTACACGCGGTCGCGAAGGCCGAGATCCATGACGAACCCTTTCGATCCGGGCTAGCGCAGGGAGCGCAGCACGTACTGCAGGATCCCACCGTGCCGGTAGTACTCGGCCTCGCCGGCAGTATCGATCCGCACGGTCGCGGTGAAGGTCTTGTCGTCGGCCTTCACGGTGATCTCGCGCGGGATCCGGTCGACGCCGGCCAGCCCGGCGATCTCGAAGGTCTCCTCGCCGGTCAGGCCGAGGGACTCGCGCGACTCGCCGTCGGCGTACTGCAGGGGCAGCACGCCCATCCCGATCAGGTTGGAGCGATGGATCCGCTCGTACGACTCGGCGATCACCGCGCGCACCCCGAGCAGCATCGTGCCTTTCGCGGCCCAGTCCCGCGACGAGCCGGAGCCGTACTCCTTGCCGGCCAGGACGACCAGCGGCACGCCGTCGGCGAGATATCGCTCGGACGCCTCGAAGATCGAGGCCTCGGTGCCGTCCGGAAGGTGCCTGGTGACGCCACCCTCGGTGCCGGGCGCGAGCTGGTTGCGCAGCCGGATGTTGGCGAAGGTGCCGCGGATCATCACCTCGTGGTTGCCGCGCCGGGAGCCGTAGGAGTTGAAGTCACGCGACCCCACTCCGTGCTCGCTGAGGTATTGCCCGGCGGGGGAGTCTTTCTTGATGCTGCCGGCCGGGGAGATGTGATCGGTGGTCACGCTGTCACCGAGCACGGCCAGCACGCGGGCACCGCGGATGTCCTCGATCGCGGCGGGCTCGGCCGGCATCCCGTCGAAGTACGGCGGCCGCCGTACATAGGTCGAGTCATCGGCCCACTCGAAGGCGTCGCCGTCGGGCACCGAGAGGCTCTTCCATCGCTCGTCGCCGGCGAAGACGTCGGAGTACGACGCGGCAAAGCCGGACGAGGCAACCGTGTCGTTGATGATGTCCTGGATCTCGCGCGGCGACGGCCACAGGTCTGAGAGGAACACGTCCTTGCCGTCGCCGTCCTGGCCGAGCGGCTCGGTCAGCAGGTCGATGTCCATCGTCCCGGCGAGTGCGTAGGCGACGACCAGCGGTGGCGAGGCGAGGTAGTTCATCTTCACGTCGGGGTTGATCCGGCCCTCGAAGTTGCGGTTGCCGCTGAGCACCGACACAGCCGCGAGGTCGTTGTCGTTGACCGCCTTGCTGACCTCGGGGATCAGCGGGCCGGAGTTGCCGATGCAGGTCGTGCACCCGTAGCCGACCAGACCGAAGCCGAGCTTGTCGAGGTACGCCGTCAACCCCGACTTGTCGTAGTAGTCGGAGACCACCTTCGACCCCGGCGCGAGCGAGGTCTTCACCCACGGCTTGCTGCGCAGCCCGCGCTCGACCGCCTTCTTGGCGAGCAGGCCGGCGCCGACCATGACGAACGGGTTGGACGTGTTCGTGCACGAGGTGATCGCGGCGACGACGACCGCGCCGTGGTCGATCACGACCTGCTCGCCGTTGATGGAGATCGTGGCCGGGTTGCTCGCCCGGCCGTGGCTCGACGTGGCGGAGTGACGCGGGCCGTCGTTCGCACCGTCGCGGCTGACCGCAGGCGGGTCGCTTGCCGGGAACGACTCCTCGGAACCTTCGTTGGCGCTGTTGCCATTTCCGTCGTCCACGGCATAGTCGCCGAGCACCGCGCGGAAGCCGTCCTTCGCGCTCTTCAGCGGCACCCGGTCCTGCGGCCGCTTCGGTCCGGCCAGCGACGGCTCGACGGTCGCCAGGTCGAGCTCGAGCCGCTCGGAGTAGACCGGCTCGTGGTCGGGGTCGTGCCAGAGGCCTTGCGCCTTCGCGTAGTGCTCGATCAGCTCGACGAGCTCAGCGGGGCGCCCGGTCAGCCGCAGATAGGTCAGCGTCTCCTCATCGATCGGGAAGATCGCGCAGGTCGAGCCGTACTCCGGGCTCATGTTGCCGATCGTGGCGCGGTTGGCGAGCGGCACTGCGGCGACGCCCGGTCCGTAGAACTCGACGAACTTCCCGACCACCCCGTGCTTGCGCAGCATCTCGGTGATCGTCAGGACGAGATCGGTCGCGGTCGTGCCTTCCGGTTGTGCGCCGTACAGCTTGAAGCCGACGACCCGCGGGATGAGCATCGACACCGGCTGGCCGAGCATCGCAGCCTCCGCCTCGATCCCGCCGACGCCCCACCCGAGTACGCCGAGGCCGTTGATCATCGTGGTGTGGGAGTCGGTGCCGACCAGGGTGTCGGGGTAGGCAGTGCCGTCGACGTCGAAGACGACCCGGGCCAGGTATTCGAGGTTGACCTGATGGACGATGCCGGTGTCGGGCGGCACGACGGTGAAGCCGTCGAAGGCGTTCTGGCCCCAGCGAAGGAACTGGTAGCGCTCCTGGTTGCGCTCGAACTCCAGCGCCGCATTGCGCTGGAACGCATCCGGTGCCCCGAAGACATCGACGATGACGGAGTGATCGATCACGAGCTCGGTCGGCACCAGCGGGTTGATCTTCTTCGGGTCGCCGCCGAGGGCCTGCATCGCCTCACGCATGGCGGCCAGGTCGACCACGCAGGGCACCCCGGTGAAGTCCTGCATGACGACGCGGGCCGGGGAGAACTGGATCTCGGTGTCCGGCTCGGCGCCGGGGTCCCAGCCGGCCAGCGCCCGGATCTGGTCGGCGGTGACGTTGTGGCCGTCCTCGTTGCGGAGCAGGTTCTCGAGGAGCACCTTCAGGCTGAAGGGCAGGTGGGCACTGCCCTCG
>Ga0265340_10002239_pt1 | contig 11055 bp, 7 predicted proteins | sample 4CB225metaG_FD_202082 | JGI IMG/M metagenome (GOLD analysis project Ga0265340, IMG submission 202082) | Rhizosphere microbial communities from Carex aquatilis grown in University of Washington, Seatle, WA, United States - 4-CB2-25 metaG | ecosystem: Host-associated > Plants > Roots > Rhizosphere...
CGTCTACCTCGGATTTAACGCTGGGGATGGTGATTTGCTGGCGGGTGATTGACACGTCAAACGCCGTGCCGCCGCCGCGCACAATGCTGAGCGTTACTTTAGTGCCGACCGTACCGCGGATTTTGTTGACTGCCGCGTCTACGCCCAAACCCTGGGTAGATTTGCCGTCTATGGCGACAATAACGTCTTTGGGCTTTAGGCCGGCCTTGTCGGCCGGATAACCGCTAAGCGGTGAGACTATCACCAGGTTATTGTTGGCGTCCGTCCCCAGTTCGGCACCGATGCCGGTAATACTGCCGGCCAGTTCGTTGTTAAGGGCTTTGGCGTCAGTGGGGTTGAAATATTCGGTGTAGGGGTCGCCGGCGGAGTTTACCAAACCGGTTTTAAGGCCGTCTAGTAGTTTGTCGCTACTGATGTTGCCGTCAAAATCGCTCTTAAGCAGGTTATAGACCTGATTAACGGATGAATAGTCCAGCTGCACCGGTAAATTCTTGTTAACGCTCTTGGGGCTTAGGCCTTCAATATGCAGATTGCCCCGGCCGACTTCAATGCCGCCGCCAAAAACCAGGAGTGCCGCCAGCAAAGATATAAATATCTTGGCCAGCGACCAGCGCTTTTTGCGGTGTTTTAGAAGCTCAGCGGTAGCTCTCGGCTCGGACTCCGGGTCTGTCTCAGTATTAATCACTAATGCTTATTATAGCTTACTGGAAGTAGATGTAGGTTAAGCCCGAGCCATTAATGCTCATTTCGCTGTAGTGCCCGGCCAAGTCGTAGTTGTACTGGCTGACGTAGATAGTGTTGCCGTTGACGGCTTCTACCCACATGGCGTGGCCAAAGCCGCCAGCCATGGATATTGCTACCGAGCCGACCTTAGGTGTAGAACCAGTGGGGATGCCAGCGGCCTGGGCATCACCCGGCCATTCATTGGCGTTGCCTACCCCGCCCCAGTAAGGCATATAGCCGTAGGCTTGGAAGACTTTCCAGGCGGTATAACTGACACATTCGCGGTTAAGCATGCCCCAGCTGTCAAGCGTGCTGTCCTGGGAGACATCGGCCCATTGGGCCGGGTAGCCGCCGTGGTTGGGGTCGCCAGCCACCGGCACGCCGCCAAGCGTACGGTTGGCCGCTATCTGCTGGGCGCGCAAGCTGGCAATTTGGGAATTATTAGCTTTGATTTGTTGGTCATAAGTAGCCTTTTGCTCTTCGGTAAACGCCAGCAGCTGGCTTTGTTGGCTCTCGGTAGTTTGCAGTTGGGCTTGTTGCGCCTGTTGGTCCTTAATCAAGCCATCAAGTTCCCGCTGTTTTTGTTCCAGCTGGAGCTTTAGGGTGTTGATCTCGTCTACCGAGGACTTGACCTTGTTTTGTACGGCGCTGCGGCCGACTTCTTTGTTCACGAAATCGCTAAGGTTGCTGCTGCTGGCTAAAATTTCCAGCGTAGAAATCTGGCCCTCTAAATACATAGCTTTGATATCTTCGCCCAAGACCTTTTTTTGCTGGTCCAGGTCGGCCTGCTTTTGGACAATCTCCACCTGTACGGCATCGCTCTGCTGCTGATAGGCGACGATGGTCTGCTGCAAGCTGTCAATCTGTTGGCTCAGGCTGTCCACTACTCCCTGGTAACTGTTGGCTTGGGCCGCTAAGCTGTCCGAAACTTGCTGGGTGGAAGCGTTTTGGCTGCGCAAGGCTTGTATCTGTTCGTCAAACTGGTCGGCGCGCACGTAGGAATTATAAAAAGTCGCCAAACCGAAAGCGCTAGCGACAAAAACCGCGGCCAGTAAATAGGTAACATTAAATTTTCTAACTTTTTGTTTTAGCATGAACACTTTAATAATAGCACGCCCTCCTTGGGCGTTGTCAACCCCGCTCTACTTAGTTAGAAAATATTTATTATCGGTTGAGTTTTAGGTAGCGCCGCGTGGCAATAATGGACGATGCGGCTCCTATTATTATACCAGCAGCGATTTGGCCGAATAAAATCAGCCACAGGTGTTGGCGGAAATAACGGCCGGAGTAACTAATGTCTAGCAACCCCAAACTGCTGGCCTGCAACGTTTGGCTGGCCACAGCAAACAAAGACGAGCAAATTATCAGCGATATGCCGGCGGCTACCGCGCCGTAAAGCATGGTTTCTACCACAAACGGCCCGCGGATGTACCAGGGGCCGGCACCCAACAGGCGCATAATTACCAGTTCGTCGCGACGATTAAAGATGGTCATGCGGATGGTATTAAAGATAATTAGCATAGATATAACCACAAAGACCACAATGCCGGCTATGCCGGCCTCTTCAAAAAAGTGCGTGGCAGAGGTTATTTTGTCCACCGCGGCTTTGCGGTCACCGCTGTAACTGGTGGGATCGGACTGCAGGGCCGCAATGGCCGGCTTATCCAAAAATTCTTTGATGGTTTGCAGCTGGTTGGGGTTATTGGGCTTGATGTTCAGGCTGGCCGGCAAGGGGTTGGATGTCTCGGTAATGGCCGCCAGCAGGTCGGTATTGTTGGCGTTTTGGGCTTCATAGGTTTTTAGCGCCTGGGCTTTACTGACATAAGTAATGGATTTGACGTTGCCGACGGCGTATAACTGGCCGACCAGGTGGGTTCGCTGAGTGGTAGTCACGCTGTCTTTTAAATAAACCGAGATGTCTATGTGGCTGGTCAGGTCGTCGACGGTGTGGCTGAAAGTAGCGTTAGCGACTATCGCAAACAGCAAGATGGTCAGGGTAATGCCCATCATGGCAATGGCCGCGATGGCCAGCCAGATGTTGCGGCCAAAATTGACTACGCCGTTTTTAACCACCCGCTCAAAGGCTATCAACTTATGACCCTTCACAGGCTTTCTCCGAAAGCAATTTTCAATTTACAATTTACAATTTTCAATAATTTGTCATTGGGCATTGGACATTGGGCATTCAATGTGAATTGGTAATTGGTAATTGGTAATTGGAGCAATTTCATTGCGACTTGTACTGCCCCACTGCCCTGTCGGATACAATTTTGCCGTCTTTAATGGTCACCACGCGCCGGCGCAGGGTGTTAACGATGTCCTGGTTGTGAGTAGTTAGCAACACCGTGGTGCCGAACTTGTTAATTTTTTCCAGCACTTTTATAACGTCCCAGGCGTGCTTGGGGTCCAGGTTGCCGGTAGGCTCATCGGCTATCAAAATCTTGGGTTGGCGCACCACGGCCCGGGCGATGGCCACCCGTTGGCGCTCGCCGCCGGACAGCTCCAGCGGGTAGTTTTTCTCTTTGCCCTTCAGGCCAACCAGGTCTAAAACCTTAGGAATGGTGTGTTTGATTTCGGAATTACTCAGCGCGGCTATTTCCAGGGCAAAAGCTACGTTTTCATAGACAGTTTTTCCCGGTAAAAGTTTGAAGTCCTGGAAAACCACGCCGATTTTGCGGCGCAGCATCGGCAAATCTTTATCTTTGAGCTTGTCATAATCTATACCCCCCACCACAATTTTGCCACTTGTCGGTTTTTCTTCGCGGGTCAGCAATCTAAAGAGTGTGGTCTTGCCGGCGCCGCTCTGCCCAACGATAATCACGAATTCTTTGGGTTCAATATGTAGTGATACGCGCTCTAGAGCCGACCCCTTACGATTATAAGTTTTGGACACCCTGTCTAGTAGAATCATCTATATAAGTATAGCAAAGACTGCTAGAGCTTAAAGCTGCGGCCGAGGTTAACGGCGGACGCGGTAGGGGTGGGTCGGCACGGCGGCTGCGGCCTGGCTGGCGCCTTCCACAAAGGTCAGGGCGTGGCCGGTTCTGCCGGCGCGGCCGGCGCGGCCGATGCGGTGGGTGTAATCGTCGTAAGTCTTGGGCACGTCAAAGTTTATAACGTGAGTGATGTCTATGACATCAATGCCGCGGGCGGCCACATCAGTGGCGACCAAGACTTTAATGCGGTTGTCGCGGAAACTGTCCAACGCGCGCTGGCGCTGGCCCTGGCTTTTGCCGCCGTGCAGCGCCGCAACTTTAAAGCCACGAGTGTCCAGTTCTTTGGCCAGCCGTTCCACGCCGTATTTGGTTTCGCCAAAAATCAGCACTTTGTCTACGGCTTCACGAATCAGGATGTCGTGCAGTTTATCTAAGCGTTGGATTTTACCACTGTAATTCACTATGTCTTGGTGGACGTTGTTGCTGGTCTCGCTGACTTTAACGTTGATTGTTACGGGGTCGCGCGTAAAGCTCTGGATCAAGCTGGTAACTTCCGGACCGAGCGTGGCCGAGAAAAAGAACGACTGGCGCTGCGGTGATAGCTTGTTCAGCAAAAAACGCACATCGTTAATAAAGCCCATGTCCAGCATTCGGTCAACTTCGTCCAATACCACCATGGTGCAGTTGCCCAGATTGAGCGTGCCGCGGTTAACATGGTCTTTAATGCGTCCCGGCGTGCCGATAATAATGCGCGGGTTGTGCTTTAACGCCGTAACTTGGCGGCCCATAGGCAGCCCGCCGATTAGCAGCGCGCCAGCCAGGCCGCTGTTTTTGGCAAACTGCCGGCACTGGTCCTCTATTTGGATGGCTAGTTCGCGAGTCGGGGTGATAATCAACCCCATGGCGCTGCGCTCGTGCAATAGTTTATTAAGAATCGGCAGCGCAAAGGCGGCGGTCTTGCCAGTACCGGTATTGGCTACGCCCACCACATCGCGGCCAGCCAGGCCTAGCGGGATGGTTTTTTCCTGGATTTCCGAAGGCAGCAAATAGCCTTTGACGGCCACATTACTCTTTAAGATCGGGTGGATGGCAAAATCGGCAAAGGCATGCCCGGCTTTGTAATCGCCACCCGGACCGGGTTCGGCTTTTTTGATAAAGCGGCTGGGATTGATATTTTGGCGCGTGCCACCGCCACCGCGTTTAGGGCGGGTATCGGGGCCAAAATGGCGCGTGCCTGGGCGGCGCGGGCTGCGGCTGTAAGTGTTTTTATACATTAAAAAAGAATCCTTTGGTTTATTTAATTACTCGTTGTCGCGGGTGAAGCCTGAGTAAAAAATATAAATAAACCCGGATTCAACTTGAACAATACTTCTATTTTAGCATAAGAAAGTTGAAATGTCTAATGCGGTTTTAGCCCGCGGGTTTGTATTCCAACCAGGCGGCGATGAGAGGTTCCAGGCCGCCGTTTAGCACTTTGTCGGGATCGGAAGTTTCGTAACCGGTGCGCAGGTCTTTGACCTGCTTATACGGGTGCAGAACATAGCTGCGGATCTGGTTGCCCCACTCCGCCGATTGGTTTGGGCCTTTGATGTCCGCCAGGTTTTGGGCGTGTTGCTCGGCCTGCAGTTGCACAAGTTTTGAGCGCAAAATTGCTAAGGCAGTTTCTTTATTCTGCAGCTGGCTGCGCTCATTCTGGATACTAACTGTCACCCCTGTTGGCAAGTGCGTAACCCGCACCGCCGAGTCGGTGGTATTGACCGACTGGCCGCCGTGGCCGCCGGCGCGGTACACATCAATTTTTAAGTCTTTTTCGTCCAGTTGGACTTCGTCCGGCTTATTGACCAGCGGTAGGATATCCACTTTGGCAAAGCTGGTTTCGCGCGAACCGGCAGAATTGAACGGGCTGATGCGCACCAGCCGGTGTACGCCGTGCTCGCCCGCCAGCCGGCCATACAAAAAACTGCCGCCGGAAAACTTAACCGTGGCGCTTTTAGTCCCGGCTTCCTCGCCAACGGACTGGTCAATAACCTCGGCTTTGAGTTTTTGAGTTTCAGCCCATCGTAAATACATGCGCAGCAGCATCTGCGCCCAGTCCTGGGCGTCAGTTCCACCTGCCCCGGCGTAGATGCCAAGAATTACATCGTGGTCGTCGTACCGCCCCGTAAAACGCAGTTGTTCTTTTAGCTCAGCCAGCTGGCTTTCCGCCTGCTCCAACTGGGTGGTTAGTTCCCCGGACATACTGGCATCGTTCAAAGCCACCAGTTCGGCCAGGTCTTTGGCGGATTTTTGCAAGTTTTGCCAGGGCTCTACGCGGCGAACCAGGTCGGCCTCTTGCTTGGAAATTTCGCCGGCGGTTTTGCTGTCCTGCCAAAAATCCGCCTGCTGCATCTGAGCGCGCAAGCCTGCCAACTCAGCTTCAAGTTCTGATAACTTTATCCGTTTGACGGCCCCGGAAACATCATCCCCAAGCTGTTTAACACGTTTTTTTAGCTCTTCCACAGTCACCTCCACAGCGGGCGGAGTTGCTCATCAAGTTTTGGCGCGATGGTCGCATCAGAGCCACCTAAAACCCCTACGCCGCTAACATCCTCGCTGAACATCCGACCCATAGCCGCCGCCATATCTTCCTTGCTTACGGCTTTGATGCGTTCCGGAATGGATTTCATATCTTCTATGTAGCCGTCAAAAAAGTAGCGGCCGTAGGCTCCGGCCACCGAACCGACAGTCTGCATGGAACGCTGGAAAGAACCCAGGGCGTACTGCTTGGCGGCCTCCAGGCTGGCCTCGTCAATCAGGCCGTTTTGCACTTTTTTGATCTCCGATAGCACAATGTCGCACAGCGCCGAAGCGTTTTGCGGCAAGACCTGGGCACTGAGCCACCATTCGGCGGTTTTGCTCATTTGGCTGTGGCCGGAGTAAACGCCGTACACCAAACCCTTTTCGCGCGCCTGGCCGAAGATTTTAGAATAAAGCGTATCCGTTAGCATGATACGCGCCAGCCCCAGGGCGTCGTCCTCGCGGATGCTGAGCATGTCGTTTAAATAGGTGCTGATGGTCAGATAAATGTTATCCACGGTTTTGTTGGGTATAAACGTTGCTTTTGGCGGCTTTTTGGCCCGCTCGTTTGGCAGCTTAAAGCCTGCCGGGCCAACCGGCAGTTCCAGCGATTCCAAAAGCTTTCTTAAAGCCGGGCGGCGGCCGCGCAGATTGCCGGCAATAACAAAACGCATATTGCGGCTAAAATGCGTGCGTTTATAGTGGTCGATTACGTCTTGGCGGGTAACGTTATCCACCAGCTTGGCGCGCTCTTTGTCGGTTTTGATCTTAAAACCAAAATCTTTGCTCATCTGGCTGCCCAAAACCCGGAAATAGTTGTTGGAGTAGCTGACCAGCTCATCGCGGATATTACCTACCTCAGCCATGAATTCGTTTTCTAAAAATAGCGGCTTGGCTAGGGCCATCAACTGCAGGCGCAGCACCCGCTCCCACTCAAAATCAGCCGTTTCGCCCACGTAATTGATGTAGTAATAGCTGGTAAAGGCGTTGGTGAAGGCGCCGTTTTTGTTGAATTCGGCCTGGAAGCCCTGGGTGTCGGGATATTCCTCGTTGGCGCCCAAAATAACGTGCTCCATAATGTGCGGCGCTTCCCACTTGTTTTTGGTTTTGAGCAGATATTCGCCGGCGCGGAAATTTAGCTCGTAGCTGGTCACGCTGGCACCGGGCACGTCAATAAACAGGCCTTTGGCGCCGTTTTTGAGTTTAACTTCGGTGACAAAGTGTTTCATGCTACTTCTTCCTGCGGCCTTTTTTCTTGCGCTGGCGCTCGGCTTTACGAGCCTTTTTACGCTCCGCGTGCAGTTTGGCCTCTTTGGCCAGCTCGTCCTTTTCCGGCGTAAAGTCGGTTTCTTCAAAAACCTCGGCGGTGGTGACTTGGCTGGCGTTATCTACCGAACCGCGGGCGGCCAGTGTCAATTCGGTTTCTACGGCGCGGTTTTGCTCTTGTTCGCTGAGCGGCTGGGCAAACATGATGGCGCGCACAATGTCGTGGCGCAGTGTGGCCTGAAACTCGTCAAAAATCTTCTGGCCTTGGCGGCGGTATTCTACCAGCGGGTCGCGCTGGCCCACGGAAATCCAGTGGATGCCCTCGCGCAGGTGATCCATGTTTTCCAGGTGCTGCATCCACAGATTGTCCAAAACCTGCAGGTACACGTCGCGCTCAACCTTGCGCATCACTTCGGCCGTAAAGCGGCTTTCCTGGTCTTTGTAGAGCGCTACGGCGGATTTGTCCAGCTCGGCCTGGAACTTGTCGGCCGTGGTATCAAACAACTTATCCATGGTTTGATCGTCAAACGGGAAGGTTTCGGACAAGATTGTTTCGTAGTTTTCGCTGGTGGATTCGGGGTGCTTGGTCAGCCATTCTACTTCGTCGGCTATGAGCTTTTTGACGCGCGGGCTGATGTCTTCGGCGCGCAAAATTTCGCGGCGCATGGCGTAGATGGCTTTGCGGTGGCGGTTCATGACGTCGTCGTACTGTACGACGTTTTTGCGCTGGTCAAAGTTAAAGCCTTCTACCTTCTTTTGGGCGCCCTCCAGGCTTTTGGTAATCATGCGGCTTTCTATTGGTGTTTCGTCGTCTACTTTGAGTTTGTCCATGATGCCGGCGATGCGGTCGCCGCCGTAAATGCGCATTAGGTCATCCTGGCAGCTTACGTAAAATTGAGTTTTGCCCGGGTCGCCCTGCCGGCCGGCGCGGCCGCGTAACTGGTTATCAATGCGCCGTGATTCGTGGCGCTCGCTACCCAGCACAAACAGGCCGCCCAGTTCGGTTATGCCTTCGCCCAGCACGATGTCGGTGCCGCGGCCGGCAATGTTGGTGGCCAAGGTAACCGAGCCGCGCTGGCCGGCTTTGGCCACAATGGCGGCTTCTTTTTCGTTATTCTTGGCGTTTAAAACCTCATGTGGCACGTTGGCGGCTTTGAGCATGGCACTGAGCATTTCGTTCTTTTCAATACTGACCGTGCCCAGCAGCACCGGCTGGCCTTTTTTGTGCAGTTCGCCTACGTCTTTAACGATGGAGTGCATCTTTCCTTGTTCTGTTTTATAAATCCTATCGGATAAATCGTCGCGGATAAGCTGGCGGTTGGCCGGTACTTCTACGGTGTTGAGCTTGTAAATTTGGTGGAACTCTTCGCTTTCGGTCATGGCCGTACCGGTCATGCCAGAGAGTTTTTTGTACAGGCGGAAGTAGTTTTGGAAAGAAATTGTAGCTAGGGTCATGGATTCTTCCTGGACTTCCACGCCTTCCTTGGCTTCAATCGCCTGGTGCAGGCCTTCGTTGTAGCGCCGGCCGCGCAGCAAACGCCCGGTAAAGTCATCCACGATGACGATTTCACCCTCTTTGGTGACCACATAGTCTTTGTCGCGGTGAAATAGTGTTTGGGCTTTTAGGGCTTGTTCCAGGTGATAGATGGTACGCAAATTTTCGGTAGCATAAAGGCTAGTGATGCCCAGGATTTTTTCTACCAGCTCCACGCCGGCATCTACCAAAATTACACTTTTGCGCTTTTCGTCTTTTTCGTAGTGTTCGGTTTCTTTCAGCGAGCGGACAACTTTGGCGAACTGGCTGTAAGCCGCACCGCTGGCGGTGGACGGCGCGCTGATAATCAGCGGTGTGCGGGCTTCGTCAATCAAGATGCTGTCTACTTCGTCCACGATGGCAAAGTGCAGGTCGCGCTGGCGCAATTGGTCAACCTCGCGCACCATGTTGTCGCGCAGGTAATCAAAGCCGAATTCGTTGTTAGTGCCGTAAGTTATATCGGCTTGGTAGGCTTCCTGGCGGGTGGCCGGTTTTAGGTGGTGCAAGCGCTCGTCAAAGTGATCTTTGTTATCGTAGCTGGCATCGTAGACAAAAGATTCGTCGGGGATGACCACGCCCACAATCATGCCCAGGAAATTATAGATTTGGCCCATCCAGCCGGCGTCGCGCTGCGCCAGGTAGTCGTTGACGGTCACCAAATGGGCGCCCTTGCCTTGCAGCGCGTTGAGATAAATTGCTAGCGTAGCCACCAGGGTTTTGCCTTCGCCGGTTTTCATTTCGGCCACCGAGCCTTCGTGCAACACCATGCCGCCGATAAGCTGTACGTCAAAGTGGCGCTGCTTAAGCGTGCGGGTAGAGGCTTCGCGCACCACGGCAAACGCTTCGGGGAGCAGTTGGTCCAGCGTTTCGCCCTTTTCCAGGCGTTTTTTAAACTCATCGGTCTGGGCTCTTAGCTGGGCATCGGTCATCTTTTTGTACTTGTCGCCAAGGGCGTTGATGACTTTGACCTTTTTGCGCATGCGCTTAATAGTCGCGGCCTGCGGGTCGCCTAGTGCGCGTTTTAAAATTTTCTTATTTATAAATTTGACCATAAAAATTAGCTGTAAGCTTATGGCTGATAGCCAATAGCTTTTGGTGAAACTCCTTAAAGCCGCTCCTTTTTCTGCTTTTAGCTTTTAGCTATAAGCTTTCGGCTGTCTGTATATTGTACCTCAAGCGGCAACTTTACAGAACAATAACCCTAGTAAAAAATACTTAACATGTTAAGTATTCCCCGCTCCTCTACAGGGTGGTTTGGCCGTGCATGTAGCTTTGCAGGGCTTTTGGCACCGCTACTTTGCCGTCGGCGCTCTGAAAATTCTCAATAATCGCCACCATAGTCCGGCCCATTGCGAGTGCCGTAGCATCGTTGGTGTGCGCAAAATCAGTGGGTGGATTATTTGTGTCGTAGGTAAGCATAACTCCCGGGGGTGGAACTCGTTTGAATTTTGTATTCAATCTTCGAGCCTGATAGTCGGTCATGTAGTCAGCGGTATGAGTCTCCAAATACCTATCATTACCAGGTAGCCAAGCCTCCAGGTCAACGCCTCTCGCATTTGGTTTACCGATATCTGCAGTGCACTTTAGGAGTACCCGATAAGGGATTTCAAGCGCCTGGAGTATATATTCCTGGATAGCGATCATGAATAAGTGTTCGCTTAAACCAGCCTGGGGGATTGTAAAACTCTCCATCTCAAGTTTGTCGAATTGATGCATGCGAATAATACCCTCAGTGTCTTTGCCGTAAGTACCAGCCTCTCGGCGAAAACTGGTTGCGTAACCCAAGTAACGTACCGGCATATCGTCCAAGGGCAGCAGCTCGCCCATGTGCATGGATCCAAGTGTGTGCTCGGCACTGCCTTGAAGCCAAAGATTGTCCTCGTCTGAACCTACTTCGTAGCGCTCCTCACGCGGCTCCAGCCTATCCATAGCATCAAAGACTTCTGTCCGGATCATCAGTGGTGGTAGCACTGGGATGAACGGGTTGGAAGATACGTTTTTCAAGCCTGAATCCTGAATAATTTTTTTGAGCGTTTCCTC
>Ga0265340_10002240_pt1 | contig 11048 bp, 11 predicted proteins | sample 4CB225metaG_FD_202082 | JGI IMG/M metagenome (GOLD analysis project Ga0265340, IMG submission 202082) | Rhizosphere microbial communities from Carex aquatilis grown in University of Washington, Seatle, WA, United States - 4-CB2-25 metaG | ecosystem: Host-associated > Plants > Roots >...
TCGATCCCGTCAACACCTGGCAGGACAAGGCCGAGTTCGACAAGACGGCGCGCGCGCTGGTCGGCATGTTCCAGAAGAATTTTGCGAAATTCGAAGCCCAGGTCGACGCCGACGTCCGCGCCGCCGCGCCTGACCTCAAGCTCGCGGCGGAATAGTCGGAAAGGGTCATTCCGGGATGCGCCGCCTGGCGCAGACCCGGAATCGAGAAGTTGTATCCTCGAGATTCCGGGTTCGCGCTTTTGGCGCGCCCCGGAATGACCGAAACAAAAAGGAGGGCGGCTCGAAGGGCCGCCCCTTGCGATTCCAGGCCGGTATTCTGATTCGGTGTGTTTCTGAACGAGTTCCAGCGCGCTCCCGGGACGGTCGGTTAACTCCGGATTAACCGAATATGCCTGTAGTGCCGGTTCCAGCCTTGGTTGCTCCGGAGCCTTGATATGTCGGATATTTTCAGCGTTCTCAAGTCGGCCTATGCAGCGGCACCGACGACTCCGTCGAATACCAAGTACACTGCGGTCGATCCGGCGAGCTTTCAGGGCAGCTGGACCGGAACCTACGCCAACAACCAGAAATTCGCTCTCACGATTGCCAACGTCAACGGCTTCCGCGCCCAGGTCGAATACAAGAGCGGTTCGACCGTGCAGTATGCGCAGGTGCTGATCGGGAACGGGTCGTCGTTCCGCATCGGCAACTCCAAGTTCGTACTGACGGGCGCCGGCAAGGCCACGGTCGCCAACGCGGTGACCGATCCCGCGACCGGCAATACCAGCCTGGTTCAGGGAACGGCGACCCAGAACTAAAGTCCCGAGAATATTCTTCGTCGTCAGGCGGCCCGGCGTGTCTTGGCCTTCGCGGACGAACTCATCGTCGCCCGCAACTCGAGCAGGGCGCGCCGAAGGTGTGTCTTGAGCGTATTGGACGGAATTCCAAGGCGGCTGGAAAGGTCGTGGCGGCTCTGATCCCCACGATATGCCAGCATGATCAGCCGACGCTTGTGTTCGGGAAGCCGCGCGAAAGCCGCCAGCGCCAGCGGCCGCAGTCGCGCCAGATCCATTTCATCGATCGGATCGGGATCGTTCGACGCCACCATCAGGACATCGTCTTCGGTCCCAGTCGCCTCGAAATGCCGCTTGCGCATGGCGTCGATGGCACCGTGCCGGACAATGGTCACCATCCAGGCGATCGGCGAGGCGATCGCAGGGCGATAGCTCGGGGCGCTGTGCCAGATCTTGAGATAGGCCTCCTGCAGCACGTCTTCGGCGAGGCCGCGGTCCCTCAGCATCCGCAACGCGACACCCAGGAGTTTCCGGTTGGTCAGGCCGTAGAGCTTCGCGAAGGCGGACTTGTTTCCTGCTGCGACCTCCCTCAGCAGGTCCACGAGCGCGATCCTCGGGTCTTGCGGCCCGGAAATTCCTTGCGGTGTTGCGGTCACGATTTTTCCCCAGCATTGCCGTCCGGGCCGGTCTCCGCCGGTCATGCGGGGGGCGGGCTCCAGATCATCCGTATGCCGCCACTACGGGACCCCAGCCGGAAAAGTTTCGACGGCAGGCCTGCGTCCGATGTTTTTTTAACATCCGGCCGCGCGGCTTTATTTTGAAACCGTCGCCCGTTGAACCGTAGCTTCCTGAGCTCTATAGTCCACGATGGAACTGCTGCTATTGATTGTATTTCCGGTCAGCCACTTCAGAATGCGACAGATCAACGAGGAAGACCTGGGACAGGTGCTCAGAACTGTCGCCAGCGGCGACCGTGTTGCGTTCCGCCGGCTCTACGTCGAGGCCGGCCCGACGCTGCTGGGGGTTTGCAGCCGGATACTTCGTGATCGCGACGCGGCCCAAGACGCCTTTCAGGAGGCGATGCTGCGGATCTGGCAAAAATCCTACCTTTACGACCCCGCCAGGGGCAGGCCAATGAGCTGGATGATCGCGGTTGCGCGCAACGTGGTGTTGGATCGGCTGCCCGAGCCGCGGTTCAGGGTGGTTTCGCTGGCTGATGAAAACGTTGCCGCCCTTGTTGAGTCCTTATCCAATTCGAGGCCTCGCGAGCCGGGTCTGGCCCCCGACCTGCGCAGGTGTTTGGGCCTGCTTGAGCAGAACTACCGGAAATGTGTTATTTTGGCCTACCATTATGGGCTGAGCTACGAGGAACTCGCCGAACAACTGATCGTCCCGCTCGGAACCATCAAGACCTGGATTCACCGCGCCGTCGAGAAACTGCAGCTATGTCTAAACCAGTAAAGCCAGGAGCCCACGACGCCGCCGAGTACGTTCTAGGCTTGCTCGGCAAGAAAGAGCGTCACCAGCTTGCTTCGAAACTCGATTCGGACGAGGCACTGCAGGCCCAGGTAGAATATTGGGAGAACGCGTTTTCGGATCTGCAGCCTGAGGAGGCCGAGCCGGTCCCTCCGGGGCTATTTGAAAGGATTCTGGACAGGATCGATGGCGAGGGCGTGCAGCTTCCGGGCACCCTGACGCGGCGTGCGGCAACCGCGACCTGGTATGATATCAGCCCCGGCATCAAGGGGCGCGTGCTGCATGTCGACCGGGCTCAAAATCGGCAATACCTGCTGGTCAGGATGCAGCCCGGCTCTTCCTACCAGCCCCATTCGCACGACACCGATGAGCAGGCGCTGGTTCTCGAGGGAGAGCTATATTTCGGCGACCTCAAGCTTCTCCCGGGCGATTTCCACGTTGCAACGCCGACTTCTTCTCATCCGCCGGGGCGCACGGTGAACGGCTGCCTCGTGCATGTCGTAATGAGTCTCGACCGTCATTAGACTTGGTGCTCGAAGCAGACTTGGTGCTCGAAGCCGGATTCGGCGGTCCGTTCTCACGCCTTGAAATACGCGATCTGGGTGGTGGTGGCGAGCAGGCGTCCGTTCGGCGACCACAATTCGCCGCTCTGGTCGCCGTAGCTCTTGTGGAAGATCTTGGCGTCGGCAACCGCGAGCACGCGGCTGATGTCCTCGCGCGCGAGATCGTCCGCGTCGGTATGGAAATAGGTCGTCAGCGACACCGTGCCGAACGGCATCAATTCGCGCCTCGTATGAAAGACGCGGGCGAAGAACGCGTCCGACATCGACATCAGCGACAGCATGTCGATTTGCCGCGGCACCCGGTCGGCGATCCATAATTTGGAGAAGGTGCTTGCCGGAGCTTCGTCCTTTTTCGCGCCGCTGAAATCCGGATAGCCTTCGACGAAGCGGAAATCATACTGGTTGGCCCAGGACGCCTTGATTTTGGGATATGGCAGGATCTGCTCGGACGGCGGTGCCTTCGGAAACTGCGCCGGCTGATGCGACCAGGACGGGCGGCGCTCGGCGAACACGGCGGTTGCCAGCGTCGCCACCTCGCCGCCGCCTTGCGTCAGCTCGACGCACCAGTGCTGCGACGAGCGGTTGGCCTTGATCAGGCGAACGTCGAGATCGAACCCGCCTTGCGCGATCGGCGCGCAGTAATTGACTGTCAGCGACAGCGGATCGCCGGAACGCTCGGGATGCTCGATCAGCGCCCGCAGCACGGTGGCGGCGGTGACGCCGCCGAACGGGCCGACGAAGGCCCAGTAGTCCTCGCTGGTCTGGCCCTGCCAGCGGCTGTCGCCGGCGGTCACCCGCGTGGCCTCGTCGAAAAGGTGCTGCGTCCTGGTGAGCATGTTCGTATTTTCCGTCATTGCGATCGAGGGGGAGGCAATCCATCCATCTGCATGCACAGCTCGTGGCTTGCTTCGTCGCTTCCGCTCCTCGCAATGACCGCCGATACACCCGGCCCGCAACAGTATGAGGACCGGGGGCGCAAATCCAATAACGTCGGAGGTAGGGGGCGAACTCTACCGTGTCGCCCCGCGCTGCACGCCCGGCTCCAGCGCGGCCGGCGGCGAGTCGCCGCGCACCGGCACGTTCCAGATTTCGCCGGCATATTCGCGGATGGTGCGGTCGGAGGAGAACCACGGCATCCGCGCCACGTTGAGGATCGAGGCCCGCGTCCATGCCGGCACCACCTGCCAACGCGCGTCGATGCCGCGCTGGGCATCGTAATAGGATTCGAAATCCGCGCTCACCATGTAATGGTCGAGATGGCGCAGCGCGTGCGCGATCGATTCGAACCGGCTCGCGTCGCCCGGCGAGAATTCGCCGCCGCCGATCGCATTGATGGCGCGCGACAGCTGCGGCGACCTCCGGATCACGTCGATCGCGTCCAGCCCCTGCTTGCGCCGCACCATCACGTCCATCGCTTCCATGCCGAAGATCGCGATGTTTTCCGCGCCGACATGGTCGCGGATCTCGATGTTGGCGCCGTCGAGCGTGCCGATGGTCAGCGCGCCGTTCAGCGCGAGCTTCATGTTGCCGGTGCCGGAGGCCTCCATGCCCGCGGTCGAGATCTGTTCGGACAGGTCGGCGGCGGGAATGATCACCTCCGCGAGGCTGACATTGTAGTCGGGCAGGAACGCGATCTTCAGCCGGCCGGCGACGACGGGATCGTTGTTGACGACCTCGGCGACGTCGTTGATCAGCTTGATGATCAGCTTGGCGTAGCGATAGCTCGCCGCCGCCTTGCCGGCGAAGATTTTTACCCGAGGCACCCAGTCCTTTTGCGGCTCGTCCTTGATGGCGTGATACAGCGCCACGGCTTCGATGATGTTGAGCAGCTGGCGCTTGTATTCGTGGATGCGCTTGATCTGGACGTCGAACAGCGCGCCGGGATCGACCTTGATGTTGAGGCGTTCGCCGATCACCCGCGCCAGCGCCAGCTTGTTGTGGTGCTTGACGGCGCGGTATTTTTGCTGGAACGCGCCGTCGCTGGCATGAGCCTCCAGACGCTCGAGTAGCGAAAGATCATCGAGCACGGCGTCGCCGCAGGCCTCGCGGATCAGATCCGTGAGCTTCGGATTGGCCAGCATCAGCCAGCGGCGGAAGGTGATGCCGTTGGTCTTGTTGTTGATGCGGCCGGGATAGAGATGGTTGAGATCGTGGAATACGGTCTCCTTCATCAGGTCGGAATGCATCGCCGAGACGCCGTTGATGCTGTGCGAACCGACGAAGGCCAATTGCCCCATCCGCACCCGTCGGCCTGATTTTTCGTCGATCAGCGAGACCGAGGCGCGGAAGTCGACATCGCCCGGGCAGCGCGCGTCCGCCAGCGCCAGATGTGCGACATTGATGCGGTAGATGATTTCGAGATGCCGCGGCAGCAGCCGTTCGAACAATTCGACCGGCCAGGTCTCGAGTGCTTCCGGCAGCAGCGTGTGATTGGTGTAGGACAGGGTCGCCGCCGTGATCTTCCAGGCTTCCTCCCAGCGGAAATTGTGCAGGTCGACCAGGATGCGCATCAGTTCGGTGACGGCGAGGCTCGGATGGGTGTCGTTGAGCTGCACCGCGGCCTTGGAGGGGAGTCCGCGCAACTGGCCGTCGGAGGTGAGATGGCGGTTGACCAGGTCCTGCAGCGAGGCCGAGACGAAGAAATATTCCTGGCGCAGCCGCAGCTCGCGGCCCGCGGGGCTCTCGTCGTTCGGGTAGAGGAACTTGCAGATCGATTCCGCGCGGGCTTCCTCGGCGCTGGCGCCGAGATAGTCGCCGGTGTTGAAGACGTCGAGTTTCAGCGGGTCGGGCGAGCGCGCCGACCACAGCCGCAGTGCGTTGACGTGCTGGCCGCGCCAGCCCACGATCGGGGTGTCGTAGGCGACCGCCTGCACGGTCTCGGCGGGGTGCCAGATCGCGCGGTCGCGGCCCTTGTCCTCGACATGTTCGACGCCGCCGCCGAAATGCACGTGATAGACCACTTCCGGCCGCTGGAATTCCCAGGGGTTGCCGAAGCTCAGCCACTCGTCGGGATATTCCTGCTGCCAGCCCTGCGCGATGATCTGCCGGAACAGGCCGAAATCGTAGCGGATGCCGTAGCCGATGGCGGGGATCGCGAGCGTGGCCATGCTCTCCATGAAGCACGCCGCCAGCCGCCCCAGGCCGCCATTGCCGAGCGCGGCATCCGGCTCGCATTTGCGCAAATCCGCCAGGCTGACGCCGAGGTCGCCGAGCGCGGTTTCGAACACCTTCAACAGCCCCATATTGTTCAGGGCATCGGTGAACAGGCGGCCGATCAGAAATTCAAGGCTGAGGTAATAGACCCGCTTGGCGCCGGCGTCGTAGCTCTTCTTTTCGGCCGTCAGCCAGCGGTGCACGATGCGGTCGCGCAGCGCCAGCGCGGCCGCCTTGTACCAGTCGTGCCGGGTCGCCATGCCGGCGTCCTTGCCGATCGCCAGCCGCAGCTTGGTGAGGATCGCGCTCTTGATCTCGGTCAGCGCCAGTTCGTCGACGGGCTGGTCGTGCGCCGGAAAATGGGTTGGGAATGATGGATCAGGCAATTTGGGCATCCCTCAACTCGAAGCCTGCTGAATCATACGCGCTCTGTGCCGGGATCGAAACCCGCCGGGGTCCCGATTGTGCAACGCATGCATGGTTTTTATGCAAGGACCGGGCCGAATTTGTTCCGCTCGGCGCGTCTCGGCTTTGGTGATAGAACGAAATTTGCCAAATCCGATGTCGCGTTATCCGGGAGGCTCTCGCCATGAGACTGACCATCGAGATCATCGCCGCCGCGTTGCTGGTTGTCTGCGTCACCGCGTCAAGCGCGGCCTTCGCCGCCGGCAAGCCGGGCAAGAGCGCCGACGGTTTGAGCTGCTCGTTCGGCGTCCCGGCCAACGCCTCGCCGGCCGCGCGCTGCGCCGCGATCAGGCGGCAGTGCGGCGGAAAGTTTTTTGCGAATTATTGCGGGGACAAGCTGCTGTCGGCGATGTGAGTCGCAATCAAAGCGGCCGCCAACCGAATGCCGTCGGCAACCCTAAGGGTATCTATCAAGCCTTTGACGTGGCGACGTTTTTGAGGAGCCACGCCCTGAAAGCGTTGGTTGCCGCGGACTGTCGCTTCGAGCGTAGCGATGTCAGCCAGTATTCGCCCAGCGGGACCTCGGTCTGGAACGGCCGGACCAGCCGGCGCTGCCGCAGATCGTGACCGAACATCAACGCCGGCAGCAGGGCGACCCCTGCGCCTTGCGCGGCAACCTCGGCCATCGTGACCGATGAATCGAACATCGGGCCTTTCGTCGGCGGGCTAGTGAGGCCAGCGGCGGCAAACCAGTGCGACCACTCGTCCAACCGGTAAGAGCGCAGCAGGACCTCGCGCTTCAGGTCGGCGGGCTTGCGCAGTTTCTTCGCCATGCCGGGGGCACAAAAGGGTGTGAGCGGCGCGGCGAAAAGACGTGTCGCTTCGGTTCCGTGCCAGGCGCCGTCGCCGAACCGGATCGCGAAATCCAGACCTTCGCCGGCGATATCGACGCGGTTGTTGTTGGTGAGCAGCCTGAGGTCGATGTGCGGATGGGCCTTCTCGAAAGCCTTCAGGCGCGGCAGCAGCCAACCGGTCGCAAAGGTCCCGACCACGCCGACGGTCACGACGTCCCGGAAGTAGCCGTCCTCGAAGCGATCCAGCGTCGCGCGTATGCGATCGAATGAGTCGGCGATCGCCGGCAGCAAGGCCTGTCCTTCATCCGTGAGCGCCAGCCCGCGCGGAAGCCTGCGAAAAAGCTGCACGCCCAGTCTTTCTTCCAGGCCTTTGACTTGCTGACTGACGGCCGCCTGGGTGACGCGCAGCTCCAGCCCGGCGCGCGTAAAGCTGAGCTGCCGTGCCGAAGCCTCGAAGGCCCGAAGCGCGTTGAGCGGCAAATGCGATGTCGTCATTTCGAGACCCAAATTCCGGGAAATCCAAGTTCTTGCAGATCCAAGTTTTTCTTATGCTTCGCCTCAGAAATGATGGTTTGTCAACGCCGGTCCTCCCCGCACATCTTGCCGCCACAACGGAGACGATTCGGATGACCAACAGACGTGAATTTTCGAGGGCGGTTTGCGCTGCCCTTATTGGATATCCTTTGGCGGCCTGGGCAGGCCTCGCACCGGCGGGTGCGGGCCTCAACGACAATCTCGCCAAAGAATTGGCCCGACTGGAAGCGGAGAGTGGCGGCCGGCTCGGGGTTGCCGTGCTCGATACATCGACCGGCGTGATGGCCGGCCATCGTGCCGATCGGCCATTTCCGATGTGCAGCACTTTCAAGGTGCTTGCGGTCGCCGCGATCCTCCGTCGCGTCGACGCGCAGGGGGAAAAGCTGGAGCGACGCATCGGTTTTACCAAGGCAGACCTCGTGTCCTACTCGCCTGTAACCGAGCGCCAGCTCGGCGGTGACGGCATGTCGCTCGCGGAGCTCTGCGAGGCCGCGATCACCCGCAGCGACAATACGGCCGCCAACCTTCTCCTTGCGAATATCGGGGGGCCGGCAAATCTGACCGCCTTCGTGCGCACGCTCGGCGATCAGGTGACCCGGCTCGACCGCATCGAGCCCGAGCTGAATGAGGCCACACCCGGCGATCCGCGCGACACCACCACGCCGAATGCGATGCTGTCGAATCTCCAAAAGCTCGTGCTGGGCGAGGTGCTGTCGTCCGCGTCGCGGGATCAGTTGACGGCCTGGATGATCGGCAACAAGACCGGCGACGCGCGTCTGCGCGCCGGCTTGCCGGCGGGCTGGCGCGTCGGCGACAAGACCGGCTCGGGCGCGCGCGGAACCGCCAACGATGTCGCCGTGATATGGCCCGCGGAGCGGGCGCCGGTCATTGTCGCGGTCTATCTCACCGGCGCATCCGGTTCGAATGACCAGCAAAACGCGACGATTGCCGCCGTGGCCCGCGCGGTCTCCGCCGCCGTGATTCGCTGAGGGGGCGAAAATTGCGCGAAGCGCCGTCCCGGCAAGCTTGCCTGCGGGCGCAGGCCGGGATGACGCGACTGTCATATCGGAAGGCTTGGAACAAATTAAGAACATTTTAGCAAGTATTTGATATATCGTAGTGATTCGGCGCATTGCCGACACAATATCTATGGTCTCCCGAGCCATTCGAGGACTACATGTCCACCATCGCCTTCGATCAATTCGCGCTCACCCGCATCGCCGACTTCGCCCGTTCGCTGTCGCGGCTGCACCAGGCCTCGCGCCGGCAGGTGGTCGATGACGACCAGATCGACCGGGAGTTCAACACGGTCTGCATGTCGGTGTGGGGTTACACGACCGATGATTTCAGCGACGACCTGTTCTGTGACGCCGACCATGCCTTTCTGGATTCGCTCGACGAGGCGCATGCGCGCATTTTCGCTGCCGAACAGGGCTACGATCTCGTCGACGACGAGGGCATGCTGACGGACTGGTGGGGCTATTGCTGGATGATTCTTGCCGAAAAGCGCGGCCTGCTGACGCCGGAAAACCGCGCCGCGGCGCGAGCGCAGATCGAGGAGAAATATCTGTCAGCGCCGAATGTGATCGGCGTGATCGTCGGACGGTGATGAAGTAATCCGGTCTTCGTCATTGCGGGATGGTCCGAAGGACCAGACCTCAGATGCGCAATTGCGCATCTGGGAATCTCGAGATTCTCCGATGTGCAATTGCACATCGGAGTTCGATGCTTCGCATCGCCCCGGAATGACAAGCGCTATTCCGCCTCCGCCCGCTTTGCTCTGGGCGAAACGCTCTTCGGCACGGTGGTCACGGGCTGCACGGCATCGCGCCTCGTCTCCGCCAATGGCGTGTCATTGGCGATCATCTCGGCGCGCACCGGCGCCACCCGCATTTCGCCGAGCCGCGTGCGGACCTCGGCCGTCAGGCCGGGATAGGAGGCGACCGGCGTGAATTCGGCGGTCTGGCCATCGCCGGCCGTGAGCCCGGAATACGCGACCAGCCCGTCGGTGGTGGCGATCACGTCGCCGGGACGCAGCGAGGTATCCAGCGTCAGATCGACTGGCGCCAGGCCTGCGGGATCGCGGCCGTTGCAGGTGCAGTCGGCGCGTATTGCCTTGCGAAATGCGAAAGCGTTTTCACTGTCCGCATAGCGCTCGCCATTGGCCGACGCGGCGCCGTCGATATTGCTGCCGAAGAACACTTTGGTCGGGCTCGCCGGACAGAACGCCTGGCACAACTGGGCCGGCGAGGCGTTGCGCGCGGTCAGCGGGAAGTAGCGGCCGTCGCAGCTGCGCACGCAAAAGGCCGGCCCGGAGCCTGACGCCACGGGGCGCGGCGGCGGCCCGGGCGGCTGGTTCTGGCTGAACGGATCGGCGAAGAAATTCGCCTGCGGCGGCGGGGCCGGACGCTGCTGCTGCTTCTGCAGGCCGCCGAAAAACAGATCGAACAGGCCTTCGGCGGTAGCCGCGCGAGGGGTAGCCGCAACCAGGCCCGCGAGGACTGTCGCGGCGACAAGCATCATGCGGCGCCGCATGGGCTGATGAGAAAACTCTTTACGCAACGCTTACTCCACCCCACGCAACGAACTCTACCGAAGCGAAGCAATGCCCCAGCGCGGCTAACCCTAATGCGGGATGGTAAACGAGCGGTGACCGCGAGGTCGGACGGCGGAAAAGAAATGCGGTTCGGATCTGTTCGTCATGGCCGGGCTTGACCCGGCCATCCACGATTTTCTTGCACGTTAAAGACGTGGATGCCCGGCACAAGGCCGGGCAGGACGGCGAAGGGTTTCGGATTCAGAATCGTATCCCGCTCAATCCTTCAGGAACTCGCTGGCCTTGTAGAGTGAGCGGAAGGCAATGCCGGCCTCGGCGAAAGCTTCGGTCGCGCCTTCTTCGCGGTCGACCATGGTGAACACCAGCACGATCTCGCCGCCGGCCTCGCGCACCGCTTCGGCGGCCTTCAGCGCCGAGCCGCCTGTCGTGGTGACGTCCTCCACGATCACGATGCGCTTGCCCTGCAGGGTCTCGCCTTTGGCGAGGCCTTCGACGGCGAGGCGGGCGCCGTGCTCCTTCGGTTTCTTGCGGACGAAGAAGGCCGCGATCGGATGGCCCTTGATCCAGGACAGCTGCGCGATCGCGCCGGCCAGCGGCACCGCGCCCATCTCCAGGCCGCCGACATAATCGAGCCCGTCATCCTTCAGCGCCTCGAACGTCAATTCCGCGAGCAACGAGGCGCCCTCGGGATCGAGCATGGTCGGCTTGAGGTTGAAGTAGAAATCGCTCTTGC
>Ga0265340_10002242_pt1 | contig 11042 bp, 9 predicted proteins | sample 4CB225metaG_FD_202082 | JGI IMG/M metagenome (GOLD analysis project Ga0265340, IMG submission 202082) | Rhizosphere microbial communities from Carex aquatilis grown in University of Washington, Seatle, WA, United States - 4-CB2-25 metaG | ecosystem: Host-associated > Plants > Roots > Rhizosphere...
GGTCGTCGTGCTCCGCCAAATGGACTAGCAGCGCGGCCTTGACTTTGCGCGCTTCGGCGGGTGCCGGTGACATGCCATAGAATGAAACGCCAGCGTCGAGCTCTTTTAGTCGCGTTGCGAGGAAATGCACGACACCGCCGCCCCAGCAGAAACCCACGGCGCCGAGTTTTGCGTTGCCTTGCGGGTGGTGCTTCAAGAATAGAGCGGCCGAGATAAAGTCTTCGCGCGTCTTTTCTTGGTCGAGCTTGCCGAAAAGCTCGCGCGCTTTGTCTTCGTCGCCCGGGTAGCCGCCGAGCGCAAACAGCGCATCAGGCGCAAATACGACGAAGCTCTCCAGTGCGAGCCGCCGCACGATGTCTTCGATGTGCGGATTCAGCCCGCGATTTTCGTGGATGACTAGGACGGTTGGAAGTATCCCTGGTGAACCCGCGGGACGCGACAAATAGCCGCGGCCCTTGCCGTAGCCTTTGGGCGAATTGAACTCGACGAATTCGGATTCGAGGCGCGCATCATTCGATTGAACTTGCTGTGCTTGCGCAAACTTGGGGTTGAGCGCCTCGAGTAGAGCGGCTGCGCTGGTTCCCACGGCTGCGAACTTGGCCGCGCGCTCGAGAAACCCCCGACGGTCGATCACGTCATGCACGTATTCGTCGAATAGTCGCAACACTTCGGGCTGAAAATCGGCCGCCGTTAGGCGAACGGGACTGTTCGAGCCTGGGTAGTAGCGTGGAACTGACTGCTCTTTAGGCACCATCATGGTGGGCTTTGCATAAGGCTCCCATTGCAGGGCTGCAAGCGCAGACACTGGTGCGGTCAGTGACTCGGCGCACGTGCCGGTTTCGTCGTTTTCTCCCACAACTCATCAATCTCGACCGCCGCTCCCGTTACCATGCGTACTCGAGCGCTATCCGGTAGGTGCATGGACAGACGCGAGTTGCGCCGCACGTAGTTTGCCATGCTCCCGATGTCTTTCGAGTGCAGCAGCACCCAGTGAGCGCCGGAATGCTCAAGTGCTGCAATTTCGTCAAACGACTCGCCGCGCCAAATCGCGTCCCAATTAACCATGGTTTGCCAATGAGGGTTGTCGTGGCCATTGTGACCGGGCAAAAACCCCAGATACGGGCACACTACCGGGCCCTTGAGCGAGGCCACCAGGGTGTTGAGTTCGTTGGCAGCGCGCCATTTTGCAGCGTCGGGCAGACACGACTCGGATTTTATTGGGTTGATGTAGACGAAATAGCCCAGCGTGGCCAGCGTTCCCCACCGGGCTGCGGTTGCCAGCGCCCGTTGCTGTCGCATCACGTCGCCGAGGACGAACACCAGCGCTGGACCCGTCAATACTACGAGCGGAATTAGTGCATTCAGATACGCGCCGACTTTGCCGTAAGGGATCAGGCAGCCGGGAACGGCAAGGAGAAAGCTCCCTGCCCACAGAATGCTCCGCGGGCTAAGCCAGCGCTTCAGTGCGACCAACAACAGAATGAATGGAATAAGCACCATGAAGGGCTGGTACTTGTAGACGAGCCGAGCGCCTTCGATGACGATAGCATCGCGAACCTCATGTTGACCGAGGCTGGCCACGGTCAAAAACCAGAACGCGCCCTTGGTAGACCACTGCAGAATCAGCAGTACGAACAGACACGCCCCACCCGTGTACGCGGCCAACCGTAACCCGTTGCGCGGTGAGTGCACCAACAAGAACAGGCAACTCCACGCCACGAACAGAGCGCCGGTCTGCTTGGAATAGATAGCAGCACAATAGAGCAGGGCCGTAACAAGGGTCTGCCTCCGTGTGGGATTCAGCTGCAGTAACCGGGCGGTTCCCGCAGCCCAGAGCGCAATCATCATCACGTCAGCCCGAATTAAGTCATACCATTGACCCAGGATCGGGTACGCGTTTGCGATCAGTGCCACCGTGAGCAAGCCCAGGGCGACACCGAGCGAGCTGCGTCCGAGGTGTCGGTGAATCTCTCGGTAGATGGTGACGCATAGCAGCGAAAAGAAGAAGATGGATACGAGACGGCCCGTCCAGAAATCCAAGTGAAACCACCCAACGATAGCCACCAGCAAAGGGTGAGCCGGCGGATATGGATAACCGACCCAAGTAGTTACCGGGTGCTCATAGAGAGGTTGACCGTGCAAGATTCGCTGCGCTTCTAGCAGCGTTCCCCCTTCCATCCACTCGAGATCCATCGGGTAGGTGAGCCGCCGGGCGAATATCGAATACAGGATGGCGATCTGCCAGACCGCGAATACCGTCGCTGCCAATTCAAGCGCGAGTCGCACGGGGTGAACCTTTTCACCAAACCAACGACTCCAGAGAAGAGCGGTTCGTCGCACGGCCCCGCAGATACTCTTTTGCAACACGACGCGTCAAGCTTTCGAGGTCTTATGGGCAATTCTGGGCTACAATCCCACCCATGGTCAACCTCCACATCTCCTACGAAGGCGACTTACGCTGCTCGGCCGCGCACGGGCCGTCTGGCAAGCAACTCACAACGGACGCGCCAGTTGACAATCACGGCCGGGGCGAGACTTTCTCTCCAACTGATCTGGTCGGCGCGGCACTTGGATCCTGTTTGCTCACGGTGATGGGCATAGCGGCGCGTGCCAAGCAAATCAAACTCGAGGGCACGCAGGTGTCCGTCGCAAAAGAAATGACCGCACAACTCCCACGGCGCATTGCCAAGCTGACTACGGTTGTCACGTTCCCCTCGAACGTCGCGTCAGCAATTGGTGAGTCGGATCGTCGTCAGCTCGAGAAGATCGCTGAGAGCTGCCCAGTGCGCCTGAGCCTTTCCAGTGACGTACAAGTGCCGATGTCGTTCAAGTGGGAATAACGCTACGGCCAAGAAACCGGGCTTGTTGGGCGAGCAACGTGCCGCCAGAAGAACTAGAGGGGCGGGTTGGCGTTTCGCACTAGATCCATGAAGTACGACTCGAACCACTCGCCCGCTTGGGGTGCGCCTGGCGCGCTGTCGGGGCCGGAGCAGTTCGAATCATAGCGGGGGGCTTTGGGGTCAGCCACGCCGTCGGATTCGCCCGGTGGCTTGATCCAGAAGTAGGCATCAATGGTGGAGTCATCGGTCACCCCCGGGCGCTCGCCAAGGCCCGCGCCCTTGACATTGCACCACGAACCCCACTTGCGCCGCAGGCCACCCTTGCCATTGCGTGCGGTGTCGATGATGAACCTCTTGTGCTTTACGCCATGACGAGCCAGCGTGTCACCCAGGTGGTGAACGTAGGTGATCTCGTCGGGGCACGGGTCGCTTGGTTCCATCTTCTTTCCGTCGCGACCTGTCAACGTGTTGTAGTTGGAAACATTCGTGGCAAAGCCACGCACCTTGTTATAGCCACCGCCCAGCTGCATGACTCGCTTGAAGATCTCCACGATTCGCGAGCGGTTGCCGTCCCAACCCAGCCAACCCGCGTGCGCTGCATCCAGGTAGATACTGACGTTCGGCAACGCCAACTGGTTGATCGCATACGCTACCGACAGCATATAGGCGTCTTGCGACGCGGCACAGGTCGGGTTACCAAGGTTGGTGGCCAAGTTCGCCAGCGAATCTGGCTCGAGAATAGCAACAATTGGCTGATCCGGATGCGTCTTGAATTGCGCGGCGATCGGGTCGATGAACTCGGCCTTGTAGCGAGCCTGGCCATTTTCCGACACCTTCAGTTCACCGCCAGAGGCCTTTGCCGCACAATCGCGATTGGGCAAATCGTAAACGACGAACGCCGTCAGCGTTGGCTGACCTGTCTGTACTTGCTGCTGCTTGGCCTCATCCAAATACTTCCCGACCATTGCGGCTTTGGCAATCGTGTCGAGCCAGATCGCGGTTGGGTACGTCTCCACCTTACGCATCAGCGCCGCGTCCTCAGGTGCGGCTTTGGCTGCCGCAGCTTCGACCTTCTGCACGTAGTCTGGGTTCACGTAGTAACGAGCGCCGAAAAATGGATTCACGCGGCCCGCGTCATCCACGTTCTGCCCGCCGGTCCTCGGACCCCGCGCTGACCCGCCGCACGAGGCAATAACCACGAATAGTGAAGCGAAAATAGCTGAGCGTAGGACCATGAATGAATCTCCGACCTTGAGATACAGAGCTTAGCGATTTCAATCAGCCAAGCCAGGTCAAAGCCACCAGGTCCTACCGTTGTGCTACTACGCTAGCAGCGCGATTCCGTTGAAACGATGGGTCCTTTGGACCCGGCCGCTGCGCGGCCATCGCGCTACTAGCCTAATTTCTCTGGGCAACCGTCCAGACCCAAAATCGCTTCGCGATTTTCTAGTACATCAATAGAATTGATGTACTAGTACGGATTTACCCCGACCCGGTTGCACAAGTCACGATGACCAACGAAAGTACCAGTGAAAGCTCGAGGATTACGGTTGTTGGCTGCGGGGCAATTGGGCAGTTCTACGCTGCGCAATTGAGTCTGGCCGGGCATGAGTTGCGCCTCTTGGCGCGTCGCGACGCGCCATCGATTGCTTTGCGCGGTATCGTGGTTCATCAGACGCCCACACCCAAAGTCAAGAGCAGTTTGAGTCATCCGCTCGTTCACATCGCGCCGGAACGCCTGGTGGTAGCCACTGCCCCCGAGCAACTCATTGACGACCACGAGCTCGATTGGGTTTTCGTGGCGCTCAAGACCACTGCACTGCTGCAGGCTCGGGCCCTGGTTGCGCCGCTGCTCGGCAAAAAAACGCGCGTTGCCGTCATGTGCAATGGTCTTGGCGTCGAAGAGCACTTTGCTGAGTGGTTTGGCCCCGCGCGGGTGTTTGGTCTTATCTGTTTCGTTGGCGTCAACCGTGACGACGATGGCACGATTCGGCATATCGCCTTCGGACACGTATCGCTCGGCCATTTTCAAGACAATGAGCACGAGCGCCAGCGATTGCAGCAGCTGCTCGAAGGTGCTGGGATCGAGTGCGAGTGTCCCGAGTCATTGCTCGAAGCCCGCTGGCGCAAACTCGGCTGGAACTTGCCATACAACGGCTTGTGCTTACTCTACGATTGCACGACCGATGGCGTGGTGACTGACCCCGAGCGCCGTGCCTTTGCCTTGGAACTGTCGCGTGAATCCATCCAGATTGGTAATTTGGACTTGGCGGCCCATGGAATCGCGTTGCGAATTGAAGACGCTTGGGCAGGGTTGCAGCTGGCGCGCACGGACACGATGGGTGCCTATGCCCCAAGTACACTCCTCGACGCGCGTGCCGGTCGTGCCCTCGAGCTCGACATGATGTTTCTCGAGCCCGCCCGCCGCGCAGCGCGCCTCGGCGCACCCGCGCCAGCGCTTGCCCGATTAATCCAAGGCCTTCGCGAGCGCGGACTCGTCTAAGGGACGTGGAGCGGCAATCGGAGCAGCTTGCCAACTTTGGCGTGGCCGTCTAATCCTACTGCCAGAGATTTCAATCGCCCGCCTGCAAAGCCCGGTTGCGGCCGCAGTTTTGGCGAGACCGTTGTGCCGCCAGCTGCTAACGAAAGACTGAGCAATCCGGAATCCGATGGTAAACGTATTTCTCTATGCGCCGCAGAATTTTCACAACATATGCTTACTTTCCCGCAGTCTCGAATACTTTGGACTAACTGATTGCTACGTCTTCGATCCGCATCGACTAGTGCGTGATCGATATGGCAAATACAGAAGGCGGCAATTAAGGGATCTATCCAGAGGCACATTCGAAATAATCTGTTGGAATCGGGTCGAGGCCCCGGAAGAGTTCTTTGCCAATCCACCCGGTCGTCTCGTCGCAACAGTGGCTGGACCTCCTGCTGAGTCTGTCACGAGTTTCAAGTTTGGCCCCAGTGACATCATTCTCTTTGGCTCTGAAAGTTGTGGACTTCCTGCAGCGGTCGTGTCCGCTAGCGCAGCCTCACTTACAATTCCGGCATATGGTCGAACACAGAGCCTCAACTTGGCCGTAGCCGTGAGCGTTGTGCTCTATGAATATCGGCGGCACGTTACGGTTTGCCGCAGCAGTTCTTGAATACTTCTAGAACGCGGGCGGGGTTGTGCGAATCGTCAAGTTCAGCGCCTTATCGCCTTCGATGTATAGAATTCCGGCCTTGGCCAGTTGCTCAATCACGCTCCGCGTACAGCCACTCTCGGACATGACGCGTTCGATAGGGGTGACATCGTGCGTGAGCGCGACGACTTTCATCAAGTCTGCTGCAAGGCCGTAGCGCATGCCATTTCCTGCCGTATTGCGGACCAGTCCCTTTTCTGGATCGAAAAACAGACCGTCATTCTGCTCAAATCGCTCCACCCATTCTTTGGTCGCGGCGCGCAGACGCTTAAGATACTTGCCCGGAATGATACCCCCAATACCGTTGAAATGGTAGGCAACGTCGTTGAGGGCAACGTCATCGAACGCCGGGTGCAGGATGTGATACTCCTGGAATGGCTCGAGCCGCTCCCAACCAAAGTCCGCATAGTTCTTGAAGTAGGGGCTGAAGCGATCGATCCGTACTGGGTTGACACTGGTGGGTGGTTGAAAATGGGGGATTCTGTCGAACAGGAGCAGCTGTTGATCGTAGTCGTCTGCGGTCTCTCCGGGGATGGCGCACAGCAAGTTCCACATCACGCTGATTCCGCGCTCGCGGCACCACTTGAGCAGAGCCAGGTTGCGGATGGTGCTCACACCCTTCTTGAGTAGCGTCAGCAGATGAGTATTCAGCGATTCGATCCCCGGTTGCAGGGTCGTGGCGCGGGCCTGTTTGAGCGCATAGATATCAGCCTCGCCCATGTTCGATTTGACTTCGTAAAACATGGCAGGCCCGGTTTCGAACCTTCCGAGTTCGACCATGACCGACTTGAGGTGCTCGCGCGCCATGATCGTGTCGGTGGCAAACAAGTTCTTGCCATATTTGTCCCAGAGTGTTCGGACTTCAGTCACGACACGGTCGTTAGACTTAGAGGTGAAATTCATTTCCACGCCATTGAGACCGCAGAAGGTGCAGTGGTTCTTCTGGCCCCACCAGCAGCCGCGTGAGCTCTCAAAAGCCAAGGAGAGCTTTGGATCCTGCGCGAAGTCCCCGGCTTCTATTAGGTACTGGTCGTATTCCGGTACCGGCAAGCTATCGAGCGGTGGAGCGTCGTACCCGCGCAGCAGGCGCGACGCGGGTTCTTGTCCCAGGGCAAGCGAAAGCAACGCTTGCTCACCATAGCCGCTGACCACATAGTCGATTTCCGGGTATCCCTCCAGGATGCGTTGCCCCATGGGTTCAGAACAGGCAGCTCCCCCCAGAACGATCTTCACGTTCGGCAATCGCGCCTTGATCAGGCGAGCGATCCAGATCGAAGCTATGGACTGATTGAACGAAGTCGTCAGGCCGACGAGCTCCGGAGCTTCAGCGAGCACCCGGTTGACGCAGCGTTCCGCCAATTCATTCAAGGCCTGCTTGCGCTCTTCATAGGTGCCATAGACGGACGTCAGTTCTGCTTGCGATGCTTCATCGGACGGCGTTCCATAGAGCCCCTCAGCGAAGAGCAGCTCGCCCTTGAGCCCAGAGGCCACGTCCGTAATGTGGCTGTACTTCTGGCGGCCGATGAGTCGCGCAAAGTCGAAGTGCAGGTACGATTCGTGACACACGATATTTTTCGATCGCAACAACGTGGCCAGTTGCGCGATAGCCAGTGACGATAACGTGAACGATTGAAACGGAGGGCAAATCAGCAACACGCGCTTTGGCTGCAAATTCGCCTCGCTCATGGTTTCATTGGGGCCGAGCCGGTTGGGGGTCGCGACTGGAAGAGACAAGCCAGGCATCGGACCCAATATAGCGCCCAGAACAGTCAGAGGCTTTGAAATTACCCGCGTGGGGTTGTTGAGGGGTGCGTGCCTCGCTACAGAGCAAGGCAATCAGCGCGCACTACGACGGCATTGCGCAATTGTCGTTCGCATCCAGGTAGCCATAGCTTTCGTCGTCACTTAGCGCGGAGAGATTATAGATTCGACCGGACTCAGTGCCCGTACTCTGGGGATTGGTTTGCGTGGCCTTTGAACTCGACGAGCACGCGAGCGAACACACACCTATTACGAGCAGACTGATGCAGAAACGCGCGCGCATAGGGCCTCCCGAAATTGGGGCTGATTGGAGCATACGTTGGCATGAGGGGCAACTTGGGCGCAGCGTGCCGATGGGACAACAAAAATGCCACCTCGATGAATATCGAAGAATTCGCGCCTAGCACGGCAGGTGCGGCGGCCGTTAGCGCAATCAGGTGTTCTATCGGAAACAATGGATCTAGAATCGTGCAGGCACGATTGAAAAGGTGGGATGCGTGACGTTGCTTGGTCGGACACTGATAGGACTGTGTTTTCTCCGCGCGACTGCATGCAGCCGCCAGAAAACAGAACCCATGTCAACGATCTCGAGCGCTCCGCAGCGGCCGCAGTCATCTTCGCAGTCACGGGTTGGTGCGCTAGTTCGGGTGCGCCAACCCGCGGTGGCCGGGAGCTTCTACCCATCGGATCCGCAAGTGCTTGGCACGACAATCGACGGACTATTAGCGCAGGCCAAGTCGCGCAACCTCAAAGGCCTGCGGGCGTTGGTGAGTCCACACGCCGGCTATCAGTACTCAGGGCCCGTGGCGGCAAGCGGCTTCAAGCAACTGGCAGGTCTTGCATTCGAGCGCGTTGTTATCATGGCACCGAGCCACCACGTGTTATTTGCAGGCGTGGCGGTCCCCGACGTGGACGTGCTACGCACGCCGCTCGGAGATATTGCAGTCAGTTCGTGGGCACGCGAGCTCGGTCGCGAAAACCCATGGTCCTCCGACCATTCCTCGGCGTCATTCATTATCGACTCAGCTCCGCACGCACGCGAGCACGCGCTGGAAGTGCAGTTGCCATTCTTACAGCGCGTGCTCAAACATTTCGAAGTCGTGCCACTGGTGTTTGGTGAGGTTGACGAGCAACTGGTAGCGCGCAAAGTTAGCGCTGGTCTCGACTCGCGAACCCTCGTGATCGCCAGCAGCGATCTCAGTCACTATCACCCCTACGAAGAGGCAGCGATGCTCGATTCCGCCACCGTACAGGCCATTCTGCGTTTAGATGTGGCGGCTCTGGCTCAGCGGGAAGCCTGTGGCAGGAGTCCTATCATAGCCCTCGTGTATATCGCGCGTGAGCGCGGTTGGAAAACCGAGCTGCTGGATGCGAGAAACAGCGGAGATACAGCGGGTGATCGGTCTCGGGTGGTGGGCTATGCGTCCGTCGCCTTTCTCGAGGGCGCACCATGACCCGGTCGCGCGCGTTCGAACGGCCAGGGCGAGTCACTCTTCGAGGCTTCATGACGGGATCCAAGTGCGCTTGCGTGGTGCTCATGTTCTTGCACGCCGGTTGTGTCAGAAAGATCCGTACCGATTCCGATACCGGCAAGGATGCGACCGGCACTTCGTCGAGTATCGCGCCGAGCAGTACTATTCAGCCTGGCTACTCGTCACAAGACCGCGCTACGCTGCTCGGTCTGGCGCGTCAGTCATTGCAAAAGGCAGTTGCCGGCGAACCACTCACGAGTGTGCCACCGGGGCTCCCGGCGCAACTTCTGGTAAAAAAAGGCTGCTTCGTAACTCTGACAATTAAGGGCGAACTGCGGGGCTGTATTGGCAACATCTTGCCCGATAGGCCATTGGCCGAATCCGTCGTTAGCAATGCGCGACTGGCCGCGCTGAATGATTCGCGTTTTTCACCGGTGACGCCCGCCGAGGTGCCGGACATCGACGTCGAAGTGAGCGTGCTCAGTACGCCTACGCAGCTACATTTCATATCTGCCGACGACCTAATGAAAAAGTTGCGACCACACGTCGACGGCGTGGTGCTCAAGATTGGCGAGCACCGGGCCACTTTCTTGCCGCAAGTGTGGGGCCAATTACCAGACCCCAATGACTTTCTGAATCATCTCACAACCAAAGCGGGCCTCTATCCGCAGGCCTGGCGTGACGGAAACACCGAATTGTTGATTTACCAGGTTGAGGCGTTTAAGGAGTCAGAGGTGCTGCGGGATTGAGCGGCGCTTTGCCGACCCTTTGGACAACCGCCCGGGATAAGACCTGGTCGTGAATTGCCCCGAACTTTGACGCCTCGTGAAAGCGTTTGGCGCTATAAGGGCCCCATGGCTCATTTCTCTCGAGTCTTTTCCGTTAGCACGCGAGAACATCATCAGATCGTTGACGTTACTGACCAGGTGCAACGAGTATGGCGCGAGTCTGCGGTGACCGAAGGTCAGCTCATCGTGTACACACCTCACGCCACGGCAGCCATCAGTATCAATGAGAATGACGATCCAAACATTGGAACTGACCTCTTGCGGGCACTATCGAAGGTAGTCGTCGAACACGATGGCTGGCTGCATGACAAGATCGACAACAACGCAGCCGCGCATATCAAGAGTGCGATCGTGGGGCCCTCTGAGACCGTCCCCATCGTTGCAGGACAGCTCTGTCTTGGTACCTGGCAGAATATCTTTCTCTGTGAATTCGATGGCCCGCGCAGTGAGCGGCGAATCATCGTTTCGATTGTTTCCTAGCCGATGAGCAAAGTAAAAACTTCTCAGCAAACTTGGTTGCGCAGTTTTCTGATCAACCCAGACGACCATCTGCTCAGCCTTGCAGTGCTGGCTGCCATGTGCCTATCGATCTGGCTCATCTGGAGTGGAAAGTATCCACCGTTCGTGGATGCGGCCAACGTCGGGTACACGGGAGAAGTGATGCACGACTTGTGGCGAGGTGGTCACCACTACGACAACTGGCATGCATTGCGTCCCGGGGCGATCAGTCACCTGGCTTTCTATCGCGCGTACCATCTGCTTCGCTTCGTCTTTGCACCCGTGTGTGCTCTCAAGGTGTTGGTGTCCGTGGGGGTGTTTGGTCTGCCGCTTGCGACCTATTCGCTGGTGCGTGCCCTGCGCCTGTCGCCCTGGCTCTGCTTGCCCGCGTTCGCCTTGGCGTTCAACACGAATCTGGGTATGGGCTTCTTACCGTTCGTGATCGGCCTTCCGCTGCTGCCGGCTGCGCTTGCTCTCATCGAATGCAACCGG
>Ga0265340_10002243_pt1 | contig 11037 bp, 13 predicted proteins | sample 4CB225metaG_FD_202082 | JGI IMG/M metagenome (GOLD analysis project Ga0265340, IMG submission 202082) | Rhizosphere microbial communities from Carex aquatilis grown in University of Washington, Seatle, WA, United States - 4-CB2-25 metaG | ecosystem: Host-associated > Plants > Roots >...
CATCCCAAGATTGGCGGTGTGGGCCTATTCGACGATTGCCGCCACGACTTCGAGTGCCGTTTGGCGCTCAAGCGTCCGTCTCTGACCTTCGGCTCATTCGCGTTGTTGATTACATCGCTCTTCTGCGCGTCCTGCAAGGAAGAGGATGGTGGACCTTGTCGTTATAACGACACTGCTGGAACGGCGACTATCGTGGCAATTCGACAACCTCCGCAAAATGTCTATAGTTGTCCCAATGATCCCGTCGAAGTGGACTTCAACTTCGTTCCCTCTGACGTTTCGCGTGCCGACCTCCAAGCAGACAACGTTCGCGTGACAGTTGGGTCAGGGGCGAATCCCAACCGAGCTTACATCTTGGCCAAGGGCTTCGGAGAAGGTAATGTGATGCCCTGTATCCGCGAGGACATCGGGCACGGAGCCTGTACACCGATCATTTACACCTTTCCAGGCGTGGACCTGAGTGACTATGCGGATTCGTGCTTTTCCGAGTCCGACAACTGATGGGTCACTCCAGGCAATCACTCTAAGGGCAAGGTTCAGGGCGAGGTCTAGGTTCAGTTCGAGCCTGAAGTTCGAGCCAAAAGCAGGAAGCCGGGAGGGACTAGCCAGAAGACTGAAGTCAGGCTCGAGTGCGCGGCAGGGAATGGCTCGGGCAACTCACTGGCCGTGAAAGGCCCCGGGAACTACAATCTCCCCCGAGGAAGTTCATGCCTCCGAGTGATGAAGATTTTTGGAATGGCCGCTTTGCGAGCGAGTCCTACGTTTTTGGTACCCGCCCTGCGGCTTTCTTGGTGGACAACGCCCACTATGTTCCCCCGCGGTCGCGCGTGCTCGTGCCAGCAGATGGGGAGGGCCGCAACTCGGTGTTTCTCGCCGCGATGGGCCATGAAGTGGTAGCCACCGACATCGCTAAGGAAGGAATTGCCAAGGCGCGGAAGTTGGCGGATGCCCGCGGCGTAAGCGTCGAGTTTCGGCATCTGGATTTGCAGGGGTGGCAATGGCCTGAAGCGGAGTTCGATGCGGTCGTGGCCGTCTTCATTCAGTTCGCATCACCTGCTTTCCGAAACGAGATATTTGCGGGGATGAAGCGCGCCGTGCGGCCCGGGGGCATCGCTTTGCTCCACGGCTACACGCCGAAGCAGCTCGAGTACCGGACGGGAGGGCCGCCAGACGTGGAACAGCTGTACACCGAGAAGCTGTTGCGAACAGCGTTTGCCGATTGGGAGCTTCTTCGCATCGAGGCGTACGAGCGCGAGCTGGATGAAGGAGAGGGCCACAAGGGGCTTTCAGCCATCGTAGACATGATCGCGCGTCGCCCGGAAGGATGAATACCATCCGTAACCTGCGCTGCCCGAACCGCTGCAAGTAGTTCAAGCGCCTTGCGATACACAACCAAGCGATGATGCGGAAGTGACGAACCGAGAGTGTTATGTTGATGATGCGCCATGAGCGAAGTCCTCCTTCACCCAGCAAGGAGTCCTGAGCCCGCGATTCACACCGCCGTTATCGCTCTCCGATAATTGCATCGTTCAGTGCCAGGCGCAGTCTGGCGCGGCGATGCGATCCCTTCTGGCTGTCCCTACCAAGAAAGGGCCCCCAGACATCACTTGAGGCGTACGCGGCGGCCCAGGAGATCCCAGGGGGAGGTAGGGATGAGCGAAGGATGAGCGAAGGATGAGTGAACTCACTCTGGAGCCGGATTGGACTTGGAGGGGCAAGTTAAGAGGGGGCAACCTATGGTTTTGCCTAAATGCTTACTTGCCAACCAAGGTTCCTTTCATCGGTCGCGGTGCACGTGGCGCATCTCCACTTCTGGCTTTTGTCTTCAGTCTTCTGGCTCGAACTTCGGGCTGATCCTCAGCCTAAACCTCAACCTAACCCTTCAGAGTGTGTACGCGACGTCAATCATTCCAGGGCCAAGGTTCAGAGTGAGGTCTAGGCGCAGTTCGAGCCAGAAGATTGAAGTTTGAGCGAGAAGGAGGAAGCCGGAAGGAAATTGTCAGAAGACTGAAGGGCCAGGCTCGCGTGCGCGGCAGACATCACGACCTTGCCTGAAGAGCCAGGCTCGCGTGCGAGGCATCTGCACGTGCTCGCGCCGCACCGACATAAGAAGTAGCGACAGCTCCGCCTACGACTCGCCACCAAACCACGCGCGCATCACATTGATGTACGGCTCAATGTCGGCAACTGCCATCACCTCGCGACAAGAATGCATACTGAGCATAGGGTTGCCGATGTCGGTGACGCGCAGGCCTGAGCGAGCCGCGGCAATCGGGCCAATGGTGCTGCCGCAAGGGATGTCATTGCGGGCCGCGTAGCGCTGCAACATAACCCCGGCAACACGCGCTGCTTGCTCGATTGCGGCCAGGGCCTCCAGATCCGTGGCATACGACTGGTTGGCGTTTGTCTTGAGTGCGGGACCCGCCCCCAGCTTCGGACCGTGTTGCTCGTCGTGCTTGTCGGAAAAATTGGGGTGCACCGCATGCGCCATGTCGGCCGAAACCATCAGCGACCGCGCCAAAGACCGCTCACTCGCTTCTCTGTCCGCACTGGCTGCAGCCGATGCCAAGCGCGAGAGCACGTCACCCAAAAACGAAGATTGAGCGCCCGAACCTGAGCGACTGCCCACTTCTTCATGGTCATACAAGACCACGACCCGCGTGCTCGAACCAATGGGTGGCGCGGAGGTCAGCGCAGCCAGCGCAGCATGGCATGAAGCTAGATTGTCTAGGCGCCCCGATGCGAGCATGTCCTTGCACGCGCCAAAGACGCACGCACCCGCACTGTCGAAAAGGCCAATGTCCATGAGCGTGACCTCGCTGCGTCCAACAGGTCGGGACAACGTCTTTCCCAGCTCTGCTACAATCACGTCCCAGAGTAACGACCGCTCTTGTCCACCCAGGTCAAGCGCTACCGTGGGTCGCAAGTGGGTCTGGCTCTCCAGCTTGAGACCCTGGCGATTCACGTCGCGATTGAGATGCACCGCCAAGCTCGAGATCCGCGCAACCGGGTCAGGGCAACGGACAAGTACCGGTCCCACTCCGGAAACCACGACCGTACCAGCAATACCCAGGTCGCGATCCAACCAAGTATGCAGCAGCGGGCTGCCGTAAGGTTCGACGCTGAGCAGCGCGTGACCCTGCGAGCGAACATCGAATTGTGGTCGTAAACGCAGGTTGGGCGAGTCCGTGTGTGCACCGATGATTCGATAACCAGCTTCACTGGGCGGCAGATTCCCCAATTCAACAGCAATGATGCTCCCGGTTGCTCGAGTAACGTAGAATCGGCGACGCGGCTCGAACGACCAAGCGGCGCGCTCATCGAGCTGCTCGTATCCTGCTTGCTGCAAGCGCTGCTTGACTTCATGAACCGCATGCGCGGGGCTCACCGCTGCATTCAGAAACGTCACGAGATCTGGGGCGACCGATGGCTCGAGAGTCATGGGTAGACCTGTACCACATCAACGCCCAATGGCCTGTTGGGAATTTCTGCTCCCTTCCCTGCCTTCCTGTGCAACCAAAACGGTGACTTCCGCCCTCTGAGTTACTTTTTAGGGCAGAAGGACAGATCCGAGACGCGCCTAGTCTACTGGGGCACCTTCGTGTGCGCTTGGAGTAAACGCTGATAGAGCAAAGCCTTGGCGTCGCTGCGCGATGAGTAATAGGCGTACAGGGCACGCAGAGCCGTCACGTCATTTGGGTCAGCCTCGAGACTGGCTTGCCAATGCGTCGCGGCCTCGTCGCCTCGCCTGGTTCGAAGTTCCACACTCGCAGGTAACAAGCCCATGCAACGACGATGACCACAGCCACTTGAAGCAAGGCAAGCCGCGCACCGCGGGTCGGTTCGGAATCGCTGAATGGTTTCATCGTTGCAGCTAATATTCCGACCGCCATCGCCGAGAGCTTGCCCGACCCACGCGGTCTCGAGCGACGAGCGCCACCGCCGCTGGTTGAGAAGGCTGCGCCAGGAGCCCCGCGGGAGTCAACCGTTAGGCTCGATTCAAGGCCGAACCGACCGTCGTTACCGCGCCTGGACGACTACTAGCGGGCAAGATCGGCGGGGATGAGCCCAAGGTGCGATGAATCTTCAGGGCAGCGCCACAAAACTTTGACGCTCCTGGCTTGACGGAGCAACCTTCCGTGGATGCGACGTCCCGGGAGTATTCGATGGCGACTGGCTCTGGCCTTGGTCGCTACTTCCGTGGTGCCGTTGTTGTTTGCAATATTTGTCGCCAAGAGCATGGTGCGCCAAACGGCGGATCGGTTTTACCTGCCAGAAATTGGCATTCGCCTCGATCAGTCTCTGGGTTTGTACCAAGAGCTTGCCGATTCCGTAAAACTCTCGATGCGCAATGCGGCCGATGCCGTGGCCGCACAACGGAATCTGCGCCAGGCGGTTGAGGTCAACGACCACGCGGCAATGCGTCGCGAGCTGACCACTGCGCTCGGACAGTACTCGGCCTTGGCCGAGTTGACGATTCAAGACGCAGACGATGCAGTGCTGGCGCACGTTGACCGAGGCCTTCCCGTTGACGAGTCCAGAGAGAAGCGCCTCGACGTGACTCGCCGGCTCTCGGAAAAAGGTGATGCGGGGCCTAGCCTGGCGCTAGTGTTCACGGTCAATCGCTCTCGCTTCGACGAGCAGGAAAACCTAGGAAACTTCATACAAGCGTATCGACGGATCGAGCAGCGCCGCTCACAGGACGAGCAAGCGTATCTCAAAGCATTCGCGGTGCTCATGGGTCTCACTGCACTAATTGCGCTCGGACTGGGCGTAACACTCTCCGCCAACATAATTCGCCGGCTGCGTCAGTTGGCAACCGCAACACGCCAAGTGGCATTGGGTGATCTCAGCGCCCGTGTCATCGACAAAACTCAAGATGAACTCGGCGCGCTTGCCCGAGCGTTCAACCGCATGGTGAGTGAGGTTGAAACCAGTCGAGCTCGCATCGAGTATCTGCAGCGAATTGGTGCTTGGCAGGAGATGGCCCGCCGCCTGGCACACGAGATCAAGAACCCGCTGACGCCAATTCAATTGGCGGTGCAGGAGATCCAACAACGCTGCCCGGATAGCGATGTTGCGTTTCGCAAACTCGTAGATACCACGCGCGAAATCGTCGAAGACGAAGTGGGTACGCTGCGTCGTCTGGTCAGTGAGTTCTCCAGCTTTGCGCGCTTGCCCCAGGCCCAACTGGAACTCTCGGACCTCTGCGAATTCCTGATGTCTCACTTAGCCAGGTTGCAGGCAATGGACGACGACGACGCGGCCACCGATACGACAGGCCGCGCCACACCCACCCCTAACGTCAGCGTCGAACTCGAACTGCCGGGTCGTCCTGCGTTGGCCCTATTTGACGCCCAAATGCTGGGGCGGGCGCTGGTGAATGTGGTTAGAAACGCGTTTCAGGCCACAGCCGCACATTCAGAAACAGGCACACGGGTATTGATACGTCTCAGTCGAGAAGACGAGTACTGGCTGATAGACGTGGACGACAATGGACCGGGCATTCCGGAGATTCTACGCTCCAGCATCTTCGACCCGTACGTTACGACCAAAGCCACGGGGACTGGACTTGGCCTGGCGATATGCAAAAAGATCGTGATCGAACACGGCGGCACGATCAGCGCGAGCACCAATGACTGGGGTGGTGCCCGACTACGCCTGACTATCCCAGTTGCTGGAACCGCGGCATCGACCTCGGCACTCAAGGCGGCGCTCAGTAACGTGACACCAAGCCTACTTCGGGGCAGTTGATTGTCGTACGTTCGCGAAACCCGCAAACGGACTTTGCGGCCAAGAGGCCAGAAACCGCGAGGCTGCTCGCGGCTAAATCTGGACCAGTCCAGAAACTGAAGAATCTCCGCGGCGTAGTAACTAAGACGCCCTTTTAATCCTATGGCGACAACACCTCGCTCCCTAAAAACGAATAGCTCTGAATCGACGCTGTCGATGCGCCAAGTTGGGATCGTGTTACTCGTGAGCGCACTCGCGGGCTGGTTTTTGCTCCCGGCATTGGGCACCCAACTCTCGCGCAAAGTCGGCGAAGTCGCGCCAGAGTTCTCGTTGCCAGTAGTGGTTGGCGGGGACGCGGGGAGTCGCCAATCATTGAGCGCGCTGCACGGCAAGGTGGTGCTGCTGGATTTTTGGGCTAGCTGGTGCGGTCCATGTCGCCAAACCCTACCGCTCCTGGAGCGATTGGCTCAGGAGCATCGCAAAGACTCACTGGTCGTGCTCGGCATCAATCAGGGCGAATCCATGGAACAGATTCAGCAGTTCTACGCCAAGCATGACCCGGGTTACGTCATCTTATCCGACGTGGATGGTGCAGTGAGCAATGAATGGGGCGTCAGCGGCCTGCCAACGCTGATTGCCATTGATACCAGCGGGCGGTTGCGCGGCTCGATTTCGGGTGCGCCCAGCTATGCGCGTTTGGAGCGCTTGTTCACCGATGCGACATCACGCTGAGGCTTGCGTTCGCTGGCGGCTTTCGGCCAGTAGAGCTCGGAGCCATAACGATAGAGCAGATACCCCATGAACCACGGCCCTTCGACGTATACGGTGAATCGGTCGCTGAAAGGCAGGAGAACGACGTCTTTCCAGGGCTTTGGTTCGATGAGCGTGGCCGTTTGTGGCGCCCTCATCCTGTCTTTCGAGCAAGCTCAGCTCACGGCGAGCCAGGACGATCGCAGAGTGCACATACTTGGCTCACTCAGTGGAACAGGCCCGGAAAACCGGGCCTGTCTTCAGGAAACGGAATTGTGAGTTATTCCTGCCAGTTCGCGTGGACTTGCCCGCTGTGGCTCTCAATATTCGGGGTATCGTGCCAGACGGTGTACTGAGCGCTGCCGGTAGTCCCCCAGATGCCGTCTAAGGTGATATTCAGCGTGGGAATATTGGATGCACCCGGCAATGGTGGGAACGCATTGCCGGCAAGAGCAAACAACTGCTCGGCCTTCCCCACCCCCGTCGCGTGGACCTTACCCGCAATGGCCACCCCAAACGAGCTGTTGTGGATGCTATCAGTATAGTGCCCGAAACCAACAACATCGCTGTCAACCACCTGCAGACGGACGATGAGCGTCACACCGTCGTTCTTACCGCCGATATTCAAGGCCCCAATATGAATGTCTTGCATTTTTATTCTCCAATTCAGTCACGAGCTTTTGCTCACTCACACATTATCAATGACTAGCGGATCATCTGTTTGCGGGTCGTGCAAGGGGCCGCTCAAAGTCAGGCCCAAACCGAACCATGACTTCGGCGATCCCCTTCGATACGGCACGTCCACGTGCTTCGGCACGCGGCCACTAGAAATGGCACAGTCGTCCCCATGCGTACAACCCGCCACGACGTTACGCGCATCGCATTCGTTTCGTCAATCGATAAATTTCAGCGTGTCATGTGTCGCAATGTGTACTTTGAGCTGGCGAATTAAACCGGTGCTATCAAGAGGCTGGAGCGGGGACGCTGACGTCAGGCTAGCTGAATGGCGTAGCAATCACGCCGCGAGGACCATAACCGGGATGCTACTCGATAACGTCGTGTTATTGCCGAGTTGGCCCGCGCTGTTGTCTCCCCAGCACTTGACGGTTCCGTCGTTCAGGCAAGCGCAGGCATGCCAGTCGCCCGCGGCAATCTCCGCAACACCTGAAACGGCTGGCACGCCAATTGGTACGGGCATGAGCGAGTCGGCGGTCGTGCCATCACCGAGCTGTGAATCAGGCGCTGGCGCCCACGAGCGACACACTGACGAGCGCGCAGGCCCTGGCAATCGGAGACCAGTTCAGCTGCGCGCGGATGGCATCGAGCGGCGTCCGCTGCTGGGGTACTAATGAAGCGACGAATATCTTGCAGTCGAGTTAGTTGAGGAAGCGGGTCGTCAAGTATCCTGACCCCGGAGTCTCCGAAGTGAGGCGCAGCGTCACGTTCCCGTCGGAATCGGGATGCGTATCACGTTGCCCCCGGGATCCAGTTGCGGATCGCCCGTGAATGGTTGACAAACCACGGCCCCTCGACGAATACGCCCGTACGGTCCGAGGGCGGCAGTGCAACCACGTCTCTCCACGAGGCGACCTTGCCGAGGGTGACGTAGGGTTGCTCGCAAGCCAGCGCCACCGCAATTCCCTCCATGAAGAACCGTGGCGGATAGCCCATCGGCGCCAGATACGCGTGAATCAACTCGTGTTCCATGAGGGTGTAGTAACTGAACACGCTCGACCCATCCGTGCAGCTACCAGATTGAGCGGGGCATTCGGCGTTATTCTGGTAGTCAAACGAGTCGAGAAACTTGTAGTAGTCCACCTTGCCGTCTTTGGGCCATGGAAAGCCCAGATAGGCATGCATGAGTTCGAAGTGCCGTTCAAGCTGCTGCAAAACAGCCTCGCAGGCCCCGGTTTCGCCGTTGCGCGTGTGGTAGCGAAAGTGCGCTGACTCCCAGATTTCGTCGTTCGGAAAGTGATGCACCTCGTCCGTTGCACAGCCTGAGGCAAACCCTAGAAGAACAGCGGCTACGACGATCACTCGCCGTAGTGGCGACGGCTTCGAGTCTAGACGTCGGACCCCGCACATGGTTTACCTTGGGTGGAGCATACACCAGCCATGTGGACGAATCAGTAGCAAAGAGAGCGCAAGCCGCAAGCACATCGACAGGGCCGTGTCCAGCCATGTAGGGAGATCTTCATTGGACTGTGGCACCTGCCCTAGCAATTGTGCGCAGCCGGGTTGGGGCTGCAATAACGAGCGCCGCACAGCTTAGAATTGGGTGACGAACTTCCAGGCTTCCGGCGCATCCCAGCTCGTCGTTTGACCGGGATCCTTCGGCTCCCATCCGTGAGAGCCGTTGAAAACGCAGTACTCGGTAGGGTGGCCCGCGGAGCAACCTTTATAGTTCGTGCAAGTGTGCGGCTGGCCAGCGGCTGGGTAGGTTGTCGACGCGGGCTCTGGCGTGCAGCCGTTGACGGCGGCGAACTGGGCTTGCTTCATTTCCCCTGTCATGGGGTCAGTGGGTGACATGCCATTGGCATCCTCGCTCGCCTGCGACGCATAGTACGCAATCGGCTTCGTCAGAGTCGTGGGGCAGGAACTGGTGAGATCCGCACCCGAGAAAAACGCGACGGCGCGGAACACGTCTGCCCGCGTGCACGCGAGGGCCATGGCCATACCCGCACCAAAGCTGAATCCCGTCGCGAAGACTCGGGTCTTGTCGATGCAAAGATCGCCTTCGAGTTGAGCGAGGATCGCATCGGTCAAGCCCACATCCGTGTTGCTCCAGGACCCAGCGCCGTTCGAGGCATCAGGCGCAGCGAAAATGGTGTTCTTGCTGTCCAAAGTCGCAAGCGTGAAGTAATTCCTGTCTGCAACAGACTGGGCCGATGACCCGGACTCGGCAAAGGCAAAGACCAGCCGATAAGGTTGGTTGTTATCGTAGCTGGTGGGTACGCGCAGAATGTACTTTCGCGAAGCGCCGCTATACGTGATGTTGATGGTCCCGTTCTGAAGCGTCCGCGTTTTCGCGCACCCTGCGCTTGGCACCGCGTCAGCGCCTGCCCCGCCAGAACTGCCGCCTGTACCCGCGCTGGTCGTGCCGCCTGTACCCGCGCTAGTCATGCCGCCTGTACCCACGCTGGTCGTGCCGCCTGTACCCGTGCTGGTCGTGCCGCCTGTACCCGCGCTGGTCGTGCCACCTGTACCCGCGCTGGTCGTGCCACCGATGCCGGCGTGCGCCGAGCCTCCGCCGTTCGACGTTCCTCCAACGCTGGCGCCGCTAGAGCTCAGTTGACCGCCTGTGCCCCCCCCACTACTCGACGGCCCCGTGCGTCCGCCGGTCCCGTTGGTTCCTCCGAGTACGGGCTGGGTGGTTCCACCGCTTCCAATGGTTCCCCCCTGGCTGGGTGCTCCCCCATTACCAATAGCTCCACCCGTTCCCGGTTGCGCGCCACCTGCCGCTGTTCCAGCTTGGCCAGTCACTCCACCCGTGCCGTCAGCTTCGCCTGTTCCCGAAGACGACGCGCTGTTCGATGAACAAGCACTTCCCAGAATTGCGAGCAGGGTTACGATCGAACGGACAGTATGCGTCGATGACATGAATGCCTCTTTGCTTGCTGAAGGGCGGAATAGTGATTGCACGGCGGACTATTCTGCGCTTTTGCGTTTGGAGCTGCAACCTCGCGCGCAACAGCCAGATGCTCCGCACCGTCAGCGGGGGAGGTTCGGCTGGGGGTGTACGCCGCAGCTTTCCGCGCCGTCAAAGCAAAATCAAAATGCGCCGTGGTAGCCACTTACTAGAACTGCGTTATGAACTTCCAGGCCTCGGTCGGAATCCAGTTGGTACCGGATTCAGTGGAGACGTCCGTATGCGACCCGTTGAAGGTGCAGATCTTTGTGGGATAGCCCTCCTTGCACCCTGTGAAATCCACGCACAGGTGGTTGCCTGAGGTCCAGGTCGGGATGGTACTCGGCACAGTGCAGCCATTGTCGGTGCCATGCTCGATGGCGATGTACTTCGAGCCTTGGGTCGTGCTGCTCCCGTTGATCCATGGACACGTGGTGTCGCTCATGCCGGTGGTTTGCATCCAGGCGATGGGCGCGTGGGTCTTGGTTGGTACGTAGATGTTGTAATTGGCAGGGGCGATGCCCACGGCCGCGCGAAGATCCTTCTGGTGGTCCACCGAGAGGCTATAGGTTTCCATCCCTCCGAAGCTGAATCCGATCGAGAAGACGCGCGATTCATCGATGCACAGCTCCGATTTGAACTGCTTGAGCATATCGTCGAAGAAGGTATGGTCCTTGTCGTCGCTCCTCCATGGCATTGAATCCGTGTATCCTTGGGGCGCAACGAAGATGGTGGTATTTCCGGTATCCTGCGCCTTGAGCCAGTAATACCCGTCGTTGTTGGCGCATTGGGTGTCGCTCGATCCCATGCAATGAAAGTTGAAGATCAATCGATACGGCTTGTTCGCGTCGTAACTGCTCGGGATGTACATGATGTATTCCCGACTGAGGGTGGCACTGGTCATCTTGTAGGTGGTGTTAGCGCCG
>Ga0265340_10002248_pt1 | contig 11030 bp, 4 predicted proteins | sample 4CB225metaG_FD_202082 | JGI IMG/M metagenome (GOLD analysis project Ga0265340, IMG submission 202082) | Rhizosphere microbial communities from Carex aquatilis grown in University of Washington, Seatle, WA, United States - 4-CB2-25 metaG | ecosystem: Host-associated > Plants > Roots > Rhizosphere...
CCTCGGCATGGGCGGAACGCAATCGGGTGAGGCGGATCAATTCGGCGTCCACCTGGGCTTTTTCAATCACCAGCGGGTTGCCTGATGCGATGGCCTTCACCTCGGCGTAGGTCAAAGCAGCGGAGTCTAAATCTTCAAGCCGGCGGATCGTCATATCGCCGCTCATCACCTGCGCGATGAATTTCGCCTTCGTTTCAAGAGTCTGCCACATATAGGCGTCAAAGCTGCCCTCGGTGACGTAACGGAACACCTGCACGACGGCATTCTTGTTGCCCTGCCGGAGAATGCGCCCTTCGCGCTGCTCCACGTCTGCCGGTCGCCACGGCGCGTCCAAGTGATGCAAGGCAATCAACCGTTCCTGCACATTTGTCCCCGACCCCATCTTCTGCGTGCTGCCAAAAAGAACACGAACCTTGCCCGAACGCACATCACGGAACAGCGTCAGCTTGGAAACATCCGAGTCGTAATCTTGTATGAAGGCGATTTCAGAACTTGGAATGCCAAGTTTTTCCAACTTCTGCGCCATGTCGTTATAGACGGAGAAACCTTTGTCTTTAGGCGTGGAGAGGTCACAGAACACAAGCTGGGCGGAACGCTCCGGCTTGGATTCCTGCCAGATGTTGAAAATCTTTTCGACAGCCAGATTCACCTTGCCCTGCGGTTCATCCGGTGCGGCCGGTTTCATCAAGCGAAGATCCAAAGCCGCCTTGCGTCCCTCGGACGTAATTTTGAGCATGTTGTCTTCGCTGGGATCAACGCGACCGTTTTTCAACCGCTCGGCCCGCGCGGCGAGCGATTGCACGAACGCCTTCAGCTCCTCGGTGGCCGGCGCATTGCGGATGGTCGGTTTTTCACCGTCCAGCTTTGGGCGTGGCAAATTCAGCATTGGGGCGGTCTGCACGTCGGCAGACTGGCGGAACATCTGCATCAATTCCGGCACGTTGATGAAACGGGCGAAGCGGGTATTGAGCCGGTAGCCCGCGCCGTCCGGTGAAAGCTCCATCGCCGTCACCGGCTCGCCGAACGTCGCCGCCCACGAATCAAAGTGATGCAGGTTGTGTTTCTTCAGTTCGTCATGCTGCAAATACCGCTGCATGGTGAACATCTCGGCCATGCTGTTGGCGATGGGTGTGCCCGTGGCAAACACAACGCCTCCCCCGCCGTTGAGCGACTGGACATGGCGCACCTTCAGAAACATATCGAACGCCCGTTCACTCGCCGTCTGCGGCAGACCCGCAACCCGCGTCATCTTCGTGACGTAAAACAGATTCTTGAAATAGTGCGCCTCGTCCACGAACAGCCGGTCCACGCCGAGTTCTTCAAAGGTCAGCGTGTTGTCCTTTTTGTGTTCGGCTGCCAGCGTTTGAAGTTTGGCTTCCAGTCGCTTCTTCGCCTTTTCAAGTTCTTTCACCAAGCGCCGGTTGGAACTGTCCGCGTGCTGGCGTTTGATCATTTCCAACTCGTGAAGCTGCTCCTTGAAAAACCGTTCCTGGGTTTCGCGCGACAGCGGGATGCGCTCGAAGCCGGAGTGCGTGACGATGACGGCATCCCAATTGCCGGTGGCGATGCGGCTGAAAAGTTTCTTGCGGTTCTGCGACTCGAAATCCTCCTTGCCGGCGGCCAGGATGTTTGCGCCCGGATACAACGTCAGCAACTCGGTGGAGAACTGGCCGAGCATGTGGTTGGGGACGACAAACATCGGCTTGCCGGAAATGCCAAGCCGTCTCGACTCCATTGCGGCGGCGACCATCGTGTAAGTTTTGCCTGCGCCAACGACGTGGGCCAGCAGGGTGTTCGGTGTCTGCAAAATGCGCCAGACACCGGCCTTTTGATGCCCATGAAGTTGAATTGCCCCGCTCGCGCCCGGCAGTGTTAAATGATCGCCGTTGAACGTTCGGACGCGCGTGTGATTGAACGTGTCGTTGTAGAGACGGCAAAGCCGTTCCCGCCGTGAATCATCTGACCAGACCCACTCTTTGAAACGCTCCTTGATGCGTTCCTGTTTTTCGCGCGCGGCCTCGGTGGACTGCGCGTTGACGACGGGTTTCTTATCCACCGTGTCATAAACCGTAGGGGTTTTGAGATTCAGCGCGTCTTCAATCAATTCGAGCGCCGTGTAACGGTCGGTGCCCCAATCTGTCGTGTTCGCGGTCGCGCCTTTCGCCTCCCAATTCGCGCTGATATGCCACGCGCCGAGGGCGTGGATGTGCCCGATCTCCACTCCAGACGGGATGTTGAGTAATTCGTTCGTGAACTGCTGCACGTCTTCGGGCGGCAACCAGGCTGCGCCGAGCCGCACGTCAATTTCCGTGGCCGCGAGGTCTGCCGGTTGAACGGATTTCAATGCCTCGACGTTCTCGGCAAAGCGCGGGTCGGTCACTGACGCTGCATCCGCAACTGAAAGTTTCTCCCGCACGTTGCCGGAGAGATACTGGTCGTCGGTTTCCCATTGGTTTGTTTGCGGGTTCAGAAAAATGATACCTTTCAAGTCCGGCAAAAATTCTTGCACCGGTTTGTTGAGCAGGTCGGCCATGTGGTCGAGGTCAACGCAACCATGCTCGTTCAAGGTGACGAGCAACGCCTCTTTCGGCGTGCCGACCGATTCAACCGGCTGCCGGTGATGAATCGTGCGTTCGGTGAAAATGGTGGCCTTGGTCGCGCGCTTCGTCTCGTCGTTGTAGTTCTCCAGCGAAAGCAGCAACGGCAAATCGGGGTCGCCGTCGAAGGCGCGCTGGTTGGCGCGAACATTCACCGGGCCAAAGCGCCCGACAAAACGGTCGTAAGCCAGGTTGAGTTGTTGCCGCGTTTCGAGGACACGTTCCTCGGTGCTGCCGTCCATCTGCGAACGCAGACAATCCCGCACCGCATCCCGCACCGGAATCAAATGACGGATGCGCGAGCGCATATCGCTGGGCATGTCGGTGAGCGGGCGCAAAACATTTTCCTCGCGGATGCAGACCATGCCGTCGTGCAGACAGTAGGCGTTGGGTTTAACGAAATCGGGCGCGGGAATGGATTCCTCCAGCGTCGGCTCGGCGATCTTATGTGACTGCGCCTCGTAAACGCCCTGCGGAAGTTGTTCGACTGCTTGAGCCAGTGCCTCCGCCAAATTGCGGCCGTCCGGTTCCAGCGTCGGTTCGTTGCCGCCATACATTCCACCGGAGAGGCGCATTTGACCGAGCATCATTTTCGGGTGGTTGGCGAAGTATTCGTTGATGGTAAATGCCTCGCCGCCATCGTTGGTATGTTCGGCGGTTTCTTTCCAAGCCGGGCCAGTGGGTGTTTCACCTGGGTGCAGTCTGCGAAGCATCACGATGTCGGTCGTGACTTCCGTGCCGGCGTTCTTTTTGAAAGCGTCATTCGGCAGACGAATTGCTCCAAGCAACTCCGTGCGCGTGGACAACAATTCACGCAACGTGGAATCGAGTTTGTCCATCGTGCCGCGCGACGTGATGAACATCAGCAAACCACCGGGGCGAACTTTTTCCAAAGCCGCCGCGAAAAAATAATCATGGATGGAAAATTTGTAATTGTTGAAACGTGGGTCGTGAACGGTGTAATCGCCAAACGGGACGTTGGAAATAGCAAGGTCGTAAAATCCGTCGGCGAGTTTGGTTTGCTCAAACGGCTGGGCACGGATGTCCGCGTCGGGATAAAGTGCCTTGGCAATGCGCGCGGTCAACGGATCAATTTCAATGCCGGTGACGGTCGAGCGACGAAGCATCTCTTCAGGCATGAGGCCGACGAAGTGGCCGATGCCGCAGGCGGGTTCAAGCACGCGCCCGCCTTTGAAGCCGAACCGCCCGGCGGCACGATACATCGCGCCGATGACGGTCGGCGCGGTGTAATGGGCGTTGAGCGTGGTTGCCCTAGCTGAACGATGTTCATCGTCCGAAAGAATTTCCGAGAGCCGGAACTGCTCCTTGCGCCAGTCGGTGTTGTCCACGTCGAACACCTGGGGCATTGCACCCCAGCCGACGTATTTTACAAGCGTGGCTTTTTCCTCTGGGGTCGCCGGTCGTTCCTCGGCATCGAGTTGCCGCAACGTTTCAATTGCGGCGATGTTTTTTTGGAACTTTAATTTTGGCCCGCCGTCGCCCATGCGGTCAGCCTCGGTGATGCGGTAGCTGTTGAGATTCTTGGGCGGTTCTTCCTGATGCCGGTGATGGTGGCCGGCGGCTAAGTCTCTTCGGGCGGAAGGAGGATGTATTTTTCCCGCACCATTTCCCACGCCTGGGTCTGGGCCTGTTGCGCCGTTGATCCCTGCTTCATCAACTCCATGCGCAGCGTGGCCATTTCGTCCTTCGTCTTTTCCTCCGCCTCCAGAAGCATCTGGTGCAGCAGCCCCTTCCGATTCAGGTCGCGCACCATTTTCGGGCGGTGTTCGCGCCAGTGTTTCTCTGCCATCCGGCCGTATTGCGTCAGTGCTGTCATGGGTCGGTCTTCGTATTGAGAATAGGTCCAGCTGCTGGTCTGATTCTAGCTGATTGTGGCGGATGGCCATGATTTTTTGGAAGTTTTTAAGGATACCCTCATGGCCGGAACAATTCGTCAATGGTTACACCCAATGCTTTGGCGATGAAGCAGCAGTGTTTATCCGTGGCCACGCAACGGCGCAGTTCAATGTTCGCGAGAATGTCCCGCGTGATATTGCATTGCAGAATCTGAAGTTTTGCCACAAGCGTGTCCTGCGTCCACCCCTTCTGGTAACGCAGCTTGGCAATCTTCCGGCCGACAAAATTGGAATCGTGTTGCATAATTCTTGGTGTTCTTCATACATTTTTTTATGCCGGGAGATGCGCAGCACATACACGAATTCATTTTCATTTGTTGTCCGCCACGACTGGCTGGTGTTTGATGGTTCGATGAAATCGGGCAGGGCCATAAATTGGAGAACGTGGCTGGAAATGGGCGCCGAGGCGGCTGAAGAATACGGATTAATTGAGTATGCTGGACCATTTCATGGTTTCATGGGCAAATCGTTTTATGTAGTAATGCGAAATTACCCGGTAGAACCGATCAAAAATCGGAAAAGGGCCGCACACCGAAGACACGACGAGGAAAAGGATGGTTCCAGCTCATTTGGCCGCCTTACTTGGTGACCCTTGGCCGAGAGCCAAAAAAGCGAAGACGACGTGAACCAAGCCGGTTCAATGGCGACCTTTTTTTTGGTCTTCGATTTCCTTGTGCAGCCAGGCGCGGGCATAGGCCCACCAGCGATTGGCCGTCGGTGCTGAAATACCAAGAATTTCGGCAGCCTCATCAATGGTGAGTCCTGTGAAGTAACGCAATTTGACCAGTTCCGCCTTTTGTTTGTCTTGCGCGGCAAACCGCTCCAGCGCCTCGTTCACCTCCAGCAGGTCTTCGTCCTGCACGGCCGCAGCAATCTCCAATTCCTGAACATCCATCCGCTGCCGACCGCCGCCGTGGCGCAGGGCGCGTTTGCGCCGGGCGTTGTCAATGAGAATGCGGCGCATCGCCTCGGCCGCCGCCCCAAAAAAATGCGGCCGGCCGTTCCATGCCTGATTTTCCTGGCCGCCGAGGCGCAGCCAGGCTTCATGGACCAGCGCGGTGGGCTGCAACGTCTGGCCGGGAGTTTCGTGCGCCATCTTATACGCCGCCAGCCGGCGCAACGCGTCGTAAACCAGCGGGAGCAATTCTTGGGCAGCTTGGGCATTTCCGTTCCGAATGGCGGAAAGAATTCGCGTGACTTCGCCCGCGTTGGGTTCTGAATCACTCACGGATTGCCTTTCGCCATCCTAGATTTCCTCTCTGGCGCAGGCACATTGGTCAGGTCGAGCAATGTGGCAATCACGGATGGATGAGCGTCACCAAGATGTTTCCGCCGGATCTCCAGCACCCGCCGGAGGGTGGCTTCGGATTCGCTCAATTTCCCTTCCTCACGCAGCACGAGGGCCAGATGGTTGAGGGTTCCAGCCAGGTTTGGATGGTCGTTGCCTAAAAACTTTTCCTGCATCTTGGCCGCTTCCTGGAATAAACCTTCAGCCTCGGCCAGCTTGTGTTCATCTTGCCGGATGAGTGCCAGATTGTTGAGTGAATCGGCGACGGCGAGGCTTTCTTCGCCAAAAAACTTCTTGCGCATGGCCAGCGCCTCGCCTTCCATGCGCCCGGCTTCATCCAGTTTTTTTTCTTCGCGCAGCAGCGCCGCCAGATGATGGAGGGAGGCGGCCAGTTCGGGATGCTCCGGGCCGAGCAGTTTGCGGCGCTGCGCCAGGGCTTCGCGGAGCAGATTTTCCGCCTCGGTGATTTTGCCTTGAGCGGCCAGGATCAATCCAAGATCGTTGATGGCGGTGGCCACGGAAGGATACTCCGGGCCGAAAATGTTCCGCTGCAGCCCGAGTGACTGGCGCTCCAGGGTTTCCGCTTCGTCCAGCTTGCCCTCCTCGCGCAACACGAAGGCCAGGTTGTCGAGCGTGATGGCCAGGCCGGGCTGATCGTCGCCGAGCAATTTTTTCTGAATGCCCAGTGATTCGCGAAGGCATGACTCGGCGTCGGCGGGTTCACCTTCGGCGTCCAGCGCGAGGGCAAGATTGTTCAGCGAAGTGGCCACGGCCAGGTGGTCGTGACCGAACAACTTCAGGTCCATCACCAGCGCGTCGCGGTGAAGCTGTTCGGCTTCGGCAAGCCTGCCTTCGCTGCGCAGCACCAGCGCCAGATTATTGAGCGATTCGGCGACTTCGGCGTGTTCGTTGCCGTAAAGTTTGCGGCGCAGTTCGAGCGCTTCGCGTTGCAGCGCCTCGGCCTCGGGGAACTTGCCCTGATCGCGCAGGACCAGCGCCAGATCGTTGAGTGAAACGGCCACGTCGCGGGGCCTGGCACCACGCGTGAGATCCAGCAAAGACCGCGCGCTGCGATGCAGTTGCTCGGCCTTGCCGGACTGGCCGAGGGCGCGATAGACTTCACCGAGCGTGTTGCAGATTTCGGCCTGCACCTCCGGCTGATCCTTCAGGTCGTTCGTCACGCGCGCAAGGGTTTTGTCGAGAATTTCACGCAAAAGCGTCGTGTCGCGTCCCAGCGCGACGCCCGGACCGACACCTTTGAGCATGTCTTCCAGGAAGAGTGCAACCTGCCGGCTGCGCTGCGCTTCCCGGTCGGCGTCGCGTCGCGCGGCTTGTTCGCGGAAGAACAGCCAGGTGGAAACCACCAGGCCGGCGACAATCGCGATGGCGACGGCGGCGACGGCGGTGAAAACCACCTGGTTGCGCCGGACGAGTTTTTGAAATCGATAGAGCGCGGTGGGCGGCCGGGCGACGACCGGTTCATTATTCAAAAAGTGTTCGATATCCCCGGCAAAACTGCCCGCGGTTTCGTAGCGGCGCGTCCGGTCTTTTTCGAGCGACTTCATCACGATCCAATCCAAATCGCCCCGGATGAGCTGGATGAGTTTTTGCGTCGCCGCATGGCGCTTGCGCGCTATGGTGGTGAGGTCTGCGGCCAGCATCGTGCTCAGGCGGGTGGAGGGCTTCGGCGGTTCAATTTCGAGGATCGCCCGGCGCATCGCATCCAGCCCGACCTTCATGAGTTCCCTGGGATCAAATGGCGTGCGGCTGGTCAGCAGTTCGTAGAGCAGCACTCCCAGCGAATAGATGTCGCTGCGCGTGTCAATGTCCTGCCCGCTCATGTCCGCCTGTTCGGGGCTCATGTAAGCGGGCGTGCCGATGAATTGTTCGAACTCCGTGAACACCGTCTTGTCCGTCAGCCGTTGGTCCGTCGCCTTGGCGATGCCGAAATCGATCACTTTCGGCACCGGCACGCCGTCGTGCCGCGTAACGAGGATGTTCGACGGTTTGACATCCCGGTGGATGATGCCCTTTTGGTGGGCATGTTGAATGGCTTGGCACACCTCCTTGAATAGCTTCAGGCGTTCGTTGGTGGACAAATTGTTCTGGTCGCAATATTCGGTGATCTTGATGCCGCGCACCAGTTCCATCACAAAAAAAGGCCGGCCGGTTTCCGTCGCGCCCGCGTCAAAAACTTTCGCAATGTTCGGGTGATCCATGAGCGCCAGCGCCTGTCGCTCGGCCTCAAAACGGGCGATAACGTTCTTGGTGTCCATGCCCAGCTTGATGACCTTGAGGGCAACGCGGCGGCGGACGGGTTGCTCTTGCTCAGCCATGAAAACGGAGCCGCAGCCGCCCTCGCCAATGAGCTGGAGGATTTTGTAATTTCCGATTTTGTCGCCCGGCTTTTCCCCCGGCGGCAGGCTGGGGACGATGGTCGCCTTGGGCGATGGGGCGACGGCGGGTGCTTCGAGCGGGCCGTCACCCTTTTCGTGGAAGCGAATCAGGTCGCGAATCCGCTCAAACAGCGTGCGGTCGCCGCCACATGCGGCCTGGAGATACGCCTCCCGCTGCTCCGGCGGCAGCTGCAACGCGCCCTCGAAAATAACCTCTTCGCGTGGATGCTTTTCATTCATGAAATGTTCGGATCGCGCTTTTCAAAAATATTCCGCGAATCTTCACGGCCCCAATCTCACGCGGTAGAATTCTGGGCTGTTCGTCGCGCCGTTGGTGTGGACATAGTTGGTGGCGCCCTCGACCGTGCCGGAGACAAAAATGGGCTGGCTCAAATCGTGAAATGCGCCGGTGCCCAATTTGTTATTGGCCTGCACCACATAGCTGTGGCCGCCTACTGTTGTCCAATCCACGCGGATGCTGTTGCCGTTGGTTTTCACCACGCTCGTCATTTGGAACGCGGACGAGGGATTCAGCGGGTCGGTTCCGGCAAGCGCTTCGGCGGCGTTGCTCTGGCCATCACCGTCGGCGTCATAATTGGGACTGAGTTGAGGCGCATTGTTCGTGATGAGTATGCCGCCGGGTTGCTTTATAAAATGGCCGCAGGCGTTGGTCAGAATCAAATTATCCACCACCAGCGTTGCTCCCGGGCCGAGGATGAATGTGCCGTTGCGCACGTCCAGATTGGCCGTATGCGTCGCATTGGTCACATAGAGCGTGCCACCGCTCAAGTTGACATTTCCTAGCGCGCCATTGTCGCAATCCCCGTTCCCCAGAATCATCTGGTCGGTGATGACCACCACGCTGCTGCTGGCCGCCTGCGTGAAGGTTCCAATGTTCCCGGCGGTGTAACCGACATACATCGAGTCCAACTGGCCCTGGACATTGAAGGCATAGGCGGGAATCGAAACGGTCGAGTCATTGCCGTTGGCGATGGTGAGGCTGGTCCCGCTGCCGTCCAGATCGCCGCCTTCCCATAGAATCCAATTGGAATTCAGTCCCTGTCCCGGACCGGTGCCGATGCCCAAAAGGGTGACGTGGCCACCGACGAAATGAAAACCGCCCGAACCCAGGCCGTTGATCGAGCCAAGCGTGATCTGACGGAAGGTGTGGTTTCCGCCGGAAATGGTGAGCAAGCCGTTGCCGGATGAGCCGATCTGCGTCAGGCCATTCAAGGCGGTGAAGGAGCCGCCGTTAAGCGTGATGGAACTTGTGGCCACGAGCGAACCGCTGACTACGGTGAGGTTGGACTGGACATTAAGCAGGGCGTTGCTTTGCAGCGTCAGGAGACCGAGGCCGCCGACCACGCTGCCGAGATTGAGTGTGTTGACGTTGACAGTGGCGCCGGTGATGGAGGCGATGCCGGTGCCTGCGCCATTGGTCGGGCCGTTGTTGCCGAGGCTGAGGGCGGCGTTGGTGAGGCTGAGCGTGCTGCCAGCCGAAAGAGCGAGGGTGTTGGTGGTTCCAGATGTTGTGCCAATGAGAAGATTACTGATGGCGCTGACGCTGCCTCCGTTAGTGAGGATGAGGTTGTCAGTCTGAAAGGCACCTACACCCAGGAGGAGTGAACCGCCATTCATCATGGTCGTGGCGGTGTGCGTGGCGTTGGTGATGTTTAGAGCGCCGCCGCTAACCGTAACGCCGGCACTGGCGATGGAATTACTGCTGACCGTCAGCGACGTTGAGATCAAAGTGGTGCCGCCGGTGATGTTGAGCCCACCGGTTGCGGTGTTGGTTTCGCCGATCGAAACAACCGGCACCGCCAGCGTGCCACTGGCCACATTCACCATGCCCGTTCCTTGCACAATATGGAGTTCAGGCATTGAAACTTGTGCGCCATCAATGGAAAAAGTTCCGCTGGCATGCGGGTCGCCGAGACCAAGGAAGGTTTTTCCGAGGGTTATTACCACGTTGGACTGCACGATCAAGGAACCCGCTCCCGAGTTGCCGATGGCGGTTGCTCCGAGTTGCACGTTGGCATTGGAGATGGTCAGGTTGCCGGTTCCGTTTACACCCAGGTTGATCAAAGGGCTGTCCGGGCCGTAATAATTATTGGTGGCGATCCAGGTCCCGCCTTGGATGGACATGTTTCCAACCGCAAGCGTAGCTCCCCCCATCGTGAGCCCGTAACCAAACACGTTGGAACAGTTCAAAAAAGTGGCCGTGCCGTTGAAAAGATATCCGACATAAAGGTTATGCGGCGTAAAAGTGCAATTGGTCATGCTCAAGTTGCCCGTTCCCCCGCCGCCAAAAATATTGCCGCCGACCGTGGTATACATTGCATGCGACGTGTCGATTGTTGAGTTTACCGCCAGCACCTGGCTGCCATCAAACTCCACTTCGCTGCCCATATCTGTGGTGGTGGGGGTTGTTCCATTATCCACCTTAAGCGCGGAATTGGAGAGGGTCAGCGCGCCGCCCGGAAGGATGGTGAGGTTGGAAATCACGTGCAAGGGTGTGCTGATTCCGGCACTGTTCAGGAGGAGCGTATTTGTGTAGGAATTGGCCGGCGAACCGATGGTGAGATTTGCAACGGTCATGGTGTTGGTGAAACTGGACGAAGTCGTGGCATCGATGGTGACCGTTATCGGGGTGGTCGGGGCGGGATTGGTGATGTAACTGGAGTCGGTGACGCTCGGCGCACCGAGCGACCAATTGGACGACACTTCCCACCTGCCGGAGGAGGTGTTGGTATAAATGTTGGGCGCGGCGAGCGCAGGCAAGTTGAAAAGAAAACCCGCCAGCGTGATGAATGCCGTGAGCCTTAAAGGATGG
>Ga0265340_10002249_pt1 | contig 11027 bp, 10 predicted proteins | sample 4CB225metaG_FD_202082 | JGI IMG/M metagenome (GOLD analysis project Ga0265340, IMG submission 202082) | Rhizosphere microbial communities from Carex aquatilis grown in University of Washington, Seatle, WA, United States - 4-CB2-25 metaG | ecosystem: Host-associated > Plants > Roots >...
AATCGGTAAACCGCTCGATCAGGCGTGCCAATTCCGGCTGGAGCGCAGTGGCATGCGGCGTCGGAATCATGCCACGGCCCGATGCCGCCGGGATAAAAAGTGGATCGCTCAAGAGCTGCCGCAACCGGGTCAATCGGGCAGACAATGCTGACTGTGTGATATTCAGCCGCGCCGCCGCATGCGTCACGTTTTGATCCTTCAGCAGGGCATCCAGCGTCAAGAGCAAGCCGGCGTCGAAATCGGATATTCCCGGAGTCAAAGCATTTCTCACCTGGTCCAAATGCGGTCTTTTCGCCCGGCAATATACATCATTTGTATTTGTGTGCATGCGGGGGACAGGGCCAACGCGGCCCGCCAACCCTCTCTTCCGAGCAATGGTCATGAGCCGACAGCAACCGTCCATACATCGACCCTCCCGCCTGCCGATGGCCTTTCCAATCGTGCCGCGCGTTTTAAGGTCGCATGACAGGGATAAATCCGACGCAAGCCGGCCTTCGTTTCCCGAGCCGGATACCCGGCCACGCCAAGGACCGCTGATCGAACTCTGGTTCCAGGACGGGGTTCGGATCGGTCGGCCGGGCACGCTGACCCCGCCGGGTTTCTTGCGATAACGCTGAAATCACGATAGCCCGCGCAAGTTCCCCTTGCGGCAAGTGCTCATCGGCCACCGCGAAGGTTCGGGGGGGAAGGATGACCGCCATCATTTACAACTTTGATCGCTCCAAGGAGGGCAGTTCGGAAGACGAAACCGAACGGGTCTTCTCGGCTTTGGGACGATACACGGTCTCCGAACTGCTCGAACTCTTGTATGTCGGGGAAGAGCCGGGGTTTTTTGAACTGATGCGCGGCGTCTTCGGGCTCTCTGACGAGAGCCGTTTCATTCTCCAGGAATTCCTCGCCGCGGCGCCCCCTCAGACCATAACGGCGGCGATCGATCCAGCGGGCCGGTGTGTTCTCACCCTCCAGACTCTCGAACAGGAAAAACCCGTTAAAGTGGTTGCATGATATAACGCCGAATGCTTATAGTTGTGTCTGGGCTTGCCAGCAAACGGAGGTCTGGGGACTCGTTATGTCGGCCAAGACACCTGACCCGCTTGATGTCTTGGTGGGAGCCAAGATTCGTATCTTTCGCATCCATCGCGGAATGAGCCAGAGCGACCTGGCCGCCAAAATCGGGGTGGCCTTCCAGCAAGTGCAGAAATACGAAAAGGGCACCAACCGGGTAGGCGCCGGCCGGCTATCGCGGATCGCGGCCGTGCTGGGCATCTCGGTCGGCGAACTCTTCGAGTCCTCCGGAAGCAAACCTGCCGAATTGAAATCGCCGTTTCGGCTGCTTGCCGAACGGGATGCATTGCGGCTTCTCATGGCCTTTTCGCGAATGACCGATCCGCGCATGCGGCGCGTCATCGCCCAGCTGGTCGAAATTGCCGCGGATCTGCGGCCCACGGTGAAGCCTTCGATGGCTCGTCCGGGCGCCGTAAAGCGTCTGGCGCGCCGGCGGCCAACGACGAGCACGCAAGGCTAGGTCCCGCGTTCGCTTCATGGAGATCCCGCCGACTTGATGGTTTCCCGGCCAGGGTCATCCGGCAGCATGGATGGCTCGCCGCTCGTGCGACAGCGGTCCGGATATGAACTCGCCGATCCAACTGCAGCGCTTGGCCATGATGTGCCATGCCATCGCCTCCGCCGAGGATGGCGCCGGGTCGGGAATGTCGTTGCGGATCTCCTTGCCATCCAGCCAGCCGCAGCTATGCGAATAGCGGGTTTCGCAAAACAGGCGGATCGTGTCCCGCTGCTGCAGCAGCGCATAGCCATCTGCGGGAAAGAAAGTGCCCGCAAGACCGATCTGGACCGGCAGCTGGCGCACCAACAGGAACGTGCTGGTTGCTTCTGCTTCGGATTCGGAAGCCAGCACCCCGAACAGGCTGTGGATCGGGGAAATGGCATCGGGCGCCGCAAGCCCGCAGGGCTCCGGCATGGCGCCGGCGGTCGCGATCGAGAGGTACTCGCCATCGGGCCCCCAGCGGCATGCGATCAGCCATTCGCGGCTGCGACTGCGGATGAGCGTTGGCTTTGCGTAGTCCGATCGGGCTATATCGGCCGCCATAGCGACGACAAAGGCTTTCGCGATCATATGTTCCTCCGGAGCGACGCTGAGATGTCCTCGTTCGCCAAGACTGTGCGGGTAGACGTGAGGCCACCGTGAACAGGACTGGAGAAGGCATGCCAAATCTGTTTGCGCGCGCCGCTTCATTGTTGCTCGGCGACGACCCGGAACACCCCGATGACCGCGATGCCCAGTCCGTCCTCGTGGCCCTTGGTTATGCGGCCGCAACCGCATCCAATTCCGAGACGCGCCACCGGGCCAATCTGCTCACGGTGGCGTCACGGTTTGCTCGTGTTTTCGAACTCGCCGCACCCGACGCCCCCGGTTTGGTCTGCTTCGGAGCAGAATTTGATCCGGGCCTCGCTGATCCCCTCCATGCAGGGCATCCATTGGTCGGTGTTTCCGGCGTAGGCCTTTCGATGCGGGACGCCTTTCAAGGCTGTATCGGCGAGGGGATCGAATATCTTTCCCAGTTGCAGACCGGGGATGACGCGCTGGAATCCTATCCCGGCGATCCGGCCGGCACGCTGGGTGCACAGGCGCGCCAGTTCCTCGCTGCGTTCTCGGCGCACCGTCTGAACCCCGATGCGGAGCTTTCGTGGCACCGTGTGACGCGGCTCGCCGATGGCTGCAAGGTCTTGCTGCCGGCTGATCTGTGCGTGAGGCGTCCGTTGGCCCAGCAGGAGGTGAAGCCGCCTTTTCCGCTGGGCACCGGATCGGCTGCGGGCCGGTCCTGGGACGCTGCGGCTTTGCACGGTCTGCTCGAGTTGATCGAACGCGATGCGGTAAGTCTCTGGTGGCGGGGCGGCAACCGCGGCCGGTCGATTCCGCTCGGGGACGACGCCCAAATCGACGCCGAAGCGCTGCTGGCGCAGCTGCGGCAAGGGGTTTCGGCGCGCCGCAACTGGTTGCTGGATATCACGACGGATATCGGCGTGCCCTGCGTTGCAGCCGTCTCCTGCATGGCGAATGGCTTTGGCTTTGCCTTTGGCCTCGCCGCGCGGCCGACGCTCACGGCCGCGGCCCGCGCCGCCGTTCTGGAAATGTGCCAGGGCGAACTGGCCCATGCGTTAGTTGAGGCGAAGTGCCGCGAGCGCGGCGAAGCCGCGCTCAACGCGCGGGACCGCATTCACCGACGGCGTGCGACGTTGCTGAACGCCGATCGGTGTTTGCTGCTGAGGCCGGAGCCGGGGCGCGCTCGACACCTGGCGATCGGCACGTCTGACCCGGGTGCCGTGCTGCGACTGATCGTAGACCGTTTGGCGCAATGTGGTATCGAGGTCTTTGGCCTGGATTTGACCCGCCCGTGCCTCGCGGTTCCGGCGGCGCGCGTCATTGCGCCGGGCCTCCAGCCTTTGCCTTCGGAGATCATGACACCGCGGCTGGCGGAGATGATTGCGCGAACTGGCGGGGGGACGGCCTATACCGACGGCATTGCCCTGATATAGTTGCCGAAACTGCGACCCGGTAGGGAACGCCTTCGGATGCAACAGACTGCTGGGGTTCAAGGTTTGGCCGCAAGCGAGACCGCAGTGGAGCCCGGGAGCACCGCGCGTCTCTCGGTCTCGCTGGTAGGACGTCCCTCGATCACGTTCGGCGGCCGCCCGATCGAACTGCGAACCCAGAAGGCTAGCGCCGTTCTCAGCTATCTCGCCCTGACCGAGGCCAAACATGAAAGCCGCGGACGGCTGGTCGGATTGCTGTGGAGCCGATCGGATGAGGAAAAAGCCCGCGCCTCACTGCGCCAGGTCGTGCGCGAACTGCGGTCCGCGTTCGAGGATGCCGGATTTGGCGGATTTTTTGCAGGACGACTCTCGATCCATCTCAACGCCGAGGATGTCGAGGTCGATGTCGAAAGCATCATCCGGCTCGCGGAAAGCGGCCGTGTCCATCCCCTGCTTCTCAATACCCCCGACCTGGGCCAGCAGATTCTCGACGGAATGGACGACCTTGACCCGTCATTCCGGATCTGGGTGCTTGCGAAACGTCAGACGATCCATGACCGGTTGATGCGATCCCTCGGTGCCGGCATGGTGACCAAGGGTGTCGCTGCCGGTGCCAAGACCGAGATCGCCGCGGCGATCGTCAATCTCGATCCGACCCATGAGGAAGCCTGCTGTCATCTGATGCGCGCGCATGCGGAGGAGGGCGACGTGGCGGGTGCGCTACGCATCTACAAATCGCTCTGGGATTTGCTCGATCGGGATTATGGCATGGAGCCGTCGCCGGCGACGGAAGCACTCGTCGCCGACATCAAGCTCGGCGCGTTCGAAAGGCCGGCAGGCCGGCTTGAATCCGGCAGCCGCATGGTGCGTGCCAGCCACGGATCCCCAAGCCGCTCCGTCGCTCCGGAAGCCAGATACTCCGCGGCGCCGGCCAAGATACGCCTCGTGCTGCGCCCGTTCGCGACGCACGGCATCGACGCCGATCATGCCCATCTGGTGCACGGATTCAGCCTGCATCTTGCGGCCTGCCTGGTGCGTTTTCGCGAATGGAGCGTGATCGATCGTCCGGCCGCCCCGGTCGCACTTCCGCCGGCGGATTCGACGCCGCAATACTGCATCGAAACCACCGCGTATCAGGCGGGTGCCGAAATCAACATGGTGATGGTGCTGCGGGACGAAGCGACCGGCATCTACGTCTGGAGCGAAAGCCTCCGGCTCCGTCTCGACAACTGGTTCGAGACACAGCAGCGCATCATCCGCAGGATCGCGACCTCGCTCAACGTGCAGCTGTCGGCGGAACGGCTGATGCGGCTCGCGGGAGAACCCGACGTTTCGCTCGATGTTCATGATCGTTGGCTCCGCGGGCAGAATCTCATGATGAAATTCGACCCGGACAGTTGGCAGCGGGCAGTCACCATCTTTCGCGATGCCATCCGGGAAAATCCCAGCTTCTCGCCCTGCTACAGCAGTCTCGTGCAAATGAACAACATCGAGCATTTCGTGCATCCCGGTGTCCTTCGCGATCTGGGCAAGGCAAGAGCGACACTTGAACTCGCGAAGACCGCCGTTCAGCTGGATCCGGTCGATTCCAGGGCGCATCTATGCTGTGGCTGGTCTCATGTGATGGCGCTCAGGGAGGCCGAAGCGGCGCCGCACATGGAACTCGCCTGCGAGCTGAACGACAACGACCCGTGGACCTTGCTGTCCTGTGCGCACTATTGCGCCTTCTGTGGATCAATCGAGCAAGCCCGACTGCTGGCCGACCAGTCGCTTGCTCTTTCGCCGGCCCCCTCGAATCTGGAATGGGGCTACCATGGCCTCATTCGCTTCCTGTCGGGCGACTATGCTGGTGCTCTGGCAGCCTACGATCGTGCGCGTGGCGCCATATATATCCTGCCGGCATGGCGGGCGGCGGCGCTGTTCCACCTCGGACAGCTAGCCACGGCGCGGGAAGAGGCCCAGCGCTTCCTCAACGGAATACGTTCGTTTTGGGTCGGATCATCTGCCCCGACCGATGAAGTCGTGACACGCTGGGTGCTGCAAGCCCATCCGATCAGCGTAAGGGCGCGGTGGGAAGCCCTGCGCGACGGATTGCATGGCGCGGGGCTTCCCGTCGAGGGTATCGTGCGGCTCTCCGTGCAGGCTGGATTTCTCAGGCACAGAAGCTGATCGTGTAGTCGCCGATGCGTTCGGCATGCACCCGGAACTTCTCGTTTTCCGGGATCACCGGATCCATGCCATTAAAAAGGCGCTTGTAGAACGGCGGGATCGGATAGGTGGCGCCGGGCTGGCTGAGCCGTTCCTCGGAATCCTCGATCGCAAACTTCGGCGGCAACCGTACCACGATCGTATCCAGGTCCTGCGCCACGAACTTGATCTGCGTGTAGCGTTCCGGCACCGTCATGAACACTTGCGCCTTGGCGAGCTGCTCCTTGAACTCGTCCACGGTTTCCGGGATTGGATACTCGTTGTCATCCCCGAGATAGTTTTTGCCGGTTGACCAAGTCTTAACCAGGTTTCCCCAGCGCTCATGGTTGGTCACTACCATTCTTTCGATCGCCATCGTTCAGTCCTCCGGGTTGCGTGAGGCGGAATAATTTCCGACTCACAGAAAGGCAGGTACGGCCTGTCGCAGACCCGCGATCTCGGCTGTAAACTCGACCAGCTGATCCATGCGTTCAATTTCGGGCACTGTTTCGAGGACATTCGTCGGGTAATGTTGCGCGGCGACTCCTGCGAGGGCTTCCGCAAGCGAATCCGCGCCTCGCGCTGCAGGAATCTGGCTATCCGCGAGCGCGCCGAAGATCACTTCCGAGACGATGATCGAACCCAGCGGTCCGAGGCACAGACCTTCGGCCCGCGGTTGCTGCATCGCCTCGAACAGAATGAAAAATGGCAGCGGCGGATCGTTGGCGAGCGTTTCAATATCTTCGGCGGAGAGCCCGCCATAGCAGGTTTCGGAAGCCAGCCATTCGCGAAGCTGGCTGACGCGGTAGGGGCGATCGGCAAGCAGCCGAGAAGCGCCAATCAAATGCGGTCGCCGTGCCGAGATCTCGGTGACCAGCGCATTCACCGACCAAAGCCCGGCAAGCGAAGCTCCCAGCAGGTCGCGATAGAGCAGGCCGACCCGGCTGGTCTGGTCGAAGGCGGGAAATATCTGATCGTTGCCGAGCCCGTCGCTGAGAAACGGTCCGATGCGCCGGCTGAAATTGGGCCTCGAACCCCCGATCTCGAAGAAGCGCGACCAGCGCACGATCCATGTCGAATCGAGCGGCATGTTGACGGGATCGTTCGCCGAGGTCTTTTCCAGGGTCTTGTTCAGATCATGGGTGAAAAGATCGTTGATGACGTATTCAGGCCGCACCATGGCGTGGCCGAAGCGGAACGCGCCGTGCGAGAATTCGAGAGGGATGCGCCAGCCTTCCTGCTCCGGCGCGCCGCGAGCGGCCGGATTGCCCTTGGCCGGCATGGGGCGGTCGATGAAGCTCGGGGCCGGTCCGGCGTAGGCTGCGTAGATCGCCGGACACATCACCCGCCGCAACAAGTCCTTGCGGATGATGTTGTGGTAGATCAGCGTCAATGCGTCGCGCGCGCAAAGAAACCGCTTGTAGGCCGCGCCAAGATTGGCGTTGAGACCGGTCGTGGGTTCGCCGCGGCGAACGATGTCGATCAAGCCGTTATGCAGCAGCGCGAACAGCGCGGTCAGCTGCGACATGATGGCGTGATCGTCGTTGCGGGGATCGGCGATCAGCGCTTCCGTCAGGGCAACGCGCTTTCCGGCGATGCTGCGATCGATCCCGGTGACGTTCTCCGCCGGGGTCCGCGCGATGTCGCGGAACGGGCAGCCGGTCTCGACGTCTTTGTCCTTCCAGCGCATTCGCCCCAATCGCAGCTTCGTCCGGCGCTCGTCATTCGCCGCATCCAGCGCATATACGGAAGGGGAGCCGACCGGGCCGCCTCCGAACAAGGTCTCGAGCTTCAGGGCTGCGCGGCGCACATTCGCGGTGTCGTCACTCAAGCCGCCTGCGACCGAAAGCGGGATCGCCGAATGCACCAGATCGTGCGCCACGAATTGCAGCAGGTAGGTATAACCCGAGGGGATCCGAGGATTTTCCCAGCGCTCGATGCTTGGGTCTGCATGCGCAGGCCATCGCAATTCGGCATCCATCCGCCGCGACAAACGGTTCATCAGCCCCCGGACTTTGTGCGATTGCTCCGGCGCGTCCACCGGGTCGATTCCGTACGCCTTGAAGCGCTGCGAGGCCTTCGGCGTAGAAAGGAAATGTCGGAACCCCGGAGGTATTTGTTGACGGAGGGAATCGTCGACGATACCAGTTTCCGAAATCCCGAGGGCGCAGGCCTCAATCCCTTTCCGCACGGCCATCGAAAAATCTCCCCGCCCTGTGGATGTGAGGCTGCCTAGTCTGCCGTGAAATTATCGTGATCTGGGATTGGGCGGTGTAGCGCGTGCCCGCGCGATGTGTGGCCTGCAGTCGAGAGATCCTCGCATCGGTGGTCTCACTGCCGGCGCCGCCAAGCGCCTACGTTTGTTTCCTGAGCAACTTCCATATTTTCAAGTGCAGACTGAAGTCGTGGGACAGTCATTCGACAATCTATTTCATCATGTCCCTTGGATGTCCCTTGGCAACGCGATCTTCGCGAAGGAGCACGATAAGGAGAGATGGCTAATTGTGCACGGCTCAGCGTGGACGAGGGCACGACTGTTTTGCATCATCAGACGATGTGCCAGATCGAGAGGCTTCCTGCCGGAAAATTGCAGGAATCAACGCGCCAGCGGTATTCCCCTCCCGCGCGCGGCTGGTCAGAACCCGATGGCCAGCAGCAATGCGGCGGTCGCCAGCGTCAGCAGGCCCGCGGCGCCGTACGTCATCAGGCGCAACAGCAAGAGCTTGCCCGCGCGCATGTCCTTGAGGGTGAGAAACATGCGCTCCGCGCCATGCCAGAAGAACAGGGCGATCACCGCCAGCGCCACCAGCTTTCCGATCGGATGACGCGCGAAGGCGAGCGCATGGGGAAAATCGCCGAAGTCCGCCGGCAATCCCCAGCCGTGTGGGATCATGAAACCGGTCAGGATGATCAGTGCCGGGCCGAACAAGGCCGACAACATGCCGCCGGCGCCGAACAGCAGCCAGAACACCGGCGCAAAGGAACGTTTCGGCGCGGTGTGATGGATCGGTCTCATGACAAGGCTCCTATCGCGACGACGACGAGCAGGAGAGCGGCGGAACAGAAAACGGCGACGAGCAGCGCGATCGCCGTCATTTGTCGCGGCGGCAGTTGCCGGCCTTTCAGGATCAGCTTCGGCATGGTCTTGGGCAGGATCTGAAACCAGGTCACCACATGCCAGAGCACCGCGGCGAGCAGAACCGCATGGACGGCGAACGACCAGTCGCTGGCAAGGATCCGCCGATAGGCGGCGTACGCATCCGGCCCGCGCCAGACGCAGAACAGGCCCGCCAGCAGGATCGCGCCATACGCCGCGACGGCGACGCCGGATAGTTCCCGCAGCGTATAGGCGAGGTAGGGTTTTTTAGCCCACCAATGGCGCGGCTGCGGACGATGGAACGGGCGGCGCTCGCTCATGGCTGTTCACGCCGCGCAAAATGCAGGAAAAAATCAAGCGCGCTGTTGGTCTTGTTCTGGTTGACGGCGTTGGCGGGATCGACCTGTTTCGGACAGACCTCGGAGCAGATGCCGACCGCGGTGCAGGCCCACACCCCGTCCTCGCCGTGGATCTGGTCCAGCCGGAATTGTCGTCCGCCGTCGCGCGAGTCGCCATTATAGCGTTGCAGCATCGCCATGGCGCCGGGGCCGATGAAGTCGGGATTGGCGCCGAACTGCGGACAGGCGGCGTAGCACAGCATGCAATTGATGCAGTCGCTGAACGATTCATACGCTGCCATTTGCGCCGGTGTCTGCAGATAGGTGCCGTCCTCGACCGGCTTTGGCACCTTCGGGATGATGTAGGGATAGATGCTCTCGATCTTCCTGACGAAGTCTCCCACGCTGACCACGAGGTCGCGCTCGATCGGGAAATTCTGCAGCGGTTCGATCACCGCGGCATCGGGCGCGAGGTCCCGGACGAAGGTGTTGCAGGCCAGTTTCGGCTCGCCATTGATCATCATGCCGCAGCTGCCGCAGATCGCCATCCGGCACGACCAGCGGAACGACAGGCTGCCGTCCTGCGTGTCCTTGATGGATTGCAGCGCCTGCAGCACCGACATGTCGTCGGAGTAGGGCACGCGATAGCTGACAAAGACCGGCTCGGCGTCAGTTGCGGGACGGTAGCGCAGCACGCGCAGTTCGATGGTCTTCGAACGGTCCATGGTGTCAGACATTGGCGCTATCCTTGGGACCGGCCGGACGGCCGGCTTTGGGCGGCACGGCCTTGCCTGCGGCCTCTTCATGCTCACCCAGCGCGCCGTAGGCGCGCTGGCCCGGTGGCGACTTGGTGATGGTCACCGGCGCGTAGCTGATGGTGGGGGCGGCGGCGCCCTGATAATGCGCCAGGCTGTGACGCAGGAAGTTGGCGTCGTCGCGCTGCTCGAAGCCGTCCAGGCGTTGATGGGCGCCGCGGGATTCGGTCCGCGCCAAACCGGAATGTGCCATCGCTTGCGCCACCTCGAGTTGGAAGCCGAGTTCGATCGCCGTGATCCAATCGGTGTTCCAGGCGCGCGACTTGTCTTCGAGCGTGATAGAGGCATAGCGCCGTCGAAGTTCGGCGAGCTTGTCGCAGGTTTCCTGCATCTCGGGTCCAAGCCGATAGATGCCGCAGCCCTTTTCCATGCTGGCGCCCATCTCGGCGCGGAGCACGGCGTGGCGTTCGCCATCACCCTTCTGGTTCAGCAAGGCCAATGCCTTGGCCTCCACGTCGGCCGCCTGGTCCGATCGGCGGACCGCCGGGCTGCTGCGTGCGAATAGCGCGGCCTGCTCGCCCGCGACGCGGCCGAATACCGAGAGTTCGGCGAGCGAGTTGGATCCCAGCCGGTTGGCGCCATGGATGCCCACGCTGGAGCACTCGCCGGCGGCAAACAGGCCGGCCAGCGGCGAGGCGGTGTGGATATCCACCAGGACGCCGCCCATCGTGTAATGCACGGCGGGCCGCACCGGAATCGGTGCCGTCGTCGCGTCGACCCCCATGAATTGTTCGGCCAGATCGAGGATCAGCGGCAACCTCTCCTTGATCTTGGCGGGCCCGAGATGGCGCAGATCGAGCAACACCGCTTCGCCCTGGGGGGTGGTGACGGTCCGGCCCTTGCGCTGCTCATGCCAGAACGCCTGGCTCAGGCGGTCGCGCGGTCCCAGTTCCATGTATTTGTTGCGTGCCTTGGCCTCGGCCGGTCCCAGCCCGTAATCCTGCAGGTAGCGATAGCCATCCTTGTTGAGCAGGAAGGCGCCTTCGCCGCGGCACGCCTCGGTGATCAGGATGCCGGTGCCGGGCAGGCAGGTCGGGT
>Ga0265340_10002251_pt1 | contig 11022 bp, 10 predicted proteins | sample 4CB225metaG_FD_202082 | JGI IMG/M metagenome (GOLD analysis project Ga0265340, IMG submission 202082) | Rhizosphere microbial communities from Carex aquatilis grown in University of Washington, Seatle, WA, United States - 4-CB2-25 metaG | ecosystem: Host-associated > Plants > Roots >...
CGTGCTCGTCCTGATCTCCGGGGAGCCACAAAAAGTTAGTACGACACAACCCGTTGGTAGACTCTCGGACCTCCTAGTGAACCTTGGGTGCCTGAACGCAGAGACTGCCGAGAAAACATATGCAGCTGCTCGGGCATCGCAGTCACTTCACGGGCAGCTCCTACAATCAAAGGATTTGATTGCCAGTGATACACTCGAAACAGCGCTGCGTACGCAAGTCGCTGTGAAGTTAGGGTGGGCATCAGCCCAGTCGCCAGAGAGCACCGTCGACTTCTATGAGAATGTGGACTTCCTCGATTCTTGGCCGGCGTGCCCGCGGTTCAACTCACCGCTGGAGATCGTCTGGGCCGTAGCTCGAAGCCATGTTGATCTCAGAAGTGTGGCAGCCGTGTTGCGACAGCTCGTAAACCGCCCATTGCGATTACATCACTTGTCGCAACCCGAATGGTTCGGCTTCGATGCGACTGAATGGTCCGTGATCGAGCACTTGACCATGGGCACACCGGACATGCAGTCGCTGATCCAGCAAGTCAACGTACCGGTTAGAACCGTTCAGGTCATGTTGTACGTGTTGACAATCACGCGCCAACTCGATTTGGGACAACTCAAAACGCCAATTGGTTATTGGTCGGATCACGCAGACGAATCACGCACAATCTCCACATCGAAATCAGGCTTAGTCCCCGCGTTCAATCCGCACCGTGTTGATGCTTCTAGTCAATCAATTGCACAGACCATACCTCCTCAGCCTCACGAGCAACAGCGCACGGAACGGATGTTGCGGGCCGTGCATGCGATTCAGCGTGCAGAATTTCTGCTTGAACGTCATCGCGTTGATGAGGCCGAGGCCGAGGCCAAGGTTGGCCTAACTTGCGAACCCACTCAGCCAGAATGCCAAGCTCTGTACGCGTGGATTCAAGTCTGCAAACTCGGCAGTGCGGCGGATCTGCCAAAAATGCTCGCCATATTGACCGACGCACTTGAGAAGGAGCCCGTGCATGAGACGATTCGTTTTCGTCGAGCACAATTGTTGAGCCGCTTGGGTTACGCAGACGAAGCCCAGCGTGAGTACCAACTGATCGTGGAACTCAACCCGCGCCACGTTGACGCCATGCGTGAGATTCGACTTTGGGAATTGCGCAGACATTCGAAACGCCCTAGATCGGGACAATACTCTGCAACGCTTGGCCCTCGAGTGAGCGAGCGACCACAGGCGCCGGGCATTTTTGGGCGACTGTTTAGGAAGCAGTAAAGTTACGGCTCAACGGTTCCGTCGTCTTGCAGCGCGTGCGTTTTTATGTCGCAGCGGCACTGAATCGTGAGTATTCATTGAAGACGCACCACTCGCCCAACTGCGATCACTGTTTGAATCCGTAGAGACGCAACTTGGTCGCTGGCGGCGTGTTTGCACGCGCCTGGTCGGCGTTCGATGGCAGCGTCTCCCAGCGCAGCATGTACTTGATGCTGGAATCGGGTCCCGCTCCAGAATCTTCTTGCCACCGCACGACCATGGCATCCGAGTTCACCGGGTCTTTGTACGCCGATTCTGGTGTATCGAGCGCCAACGGATAGGGACGCAGCGGCGGATTGAGCGTCTGGGCCGCCTGCAGCGTGGTGGGGTCCAGTACCAGTGTACCTTGGCCTCCGTATTGCGAATGATAGAAGTTTTGAATCAACCTGCCGTCCGCAAGCAGCTTCGGCCCTTCGTCGATCTCAATCTGAAAAACCAACGTACCCGTACCGCCAAACGCCCATCGATACGTCCAGCTCGTTGCACGATGACTCGCCCAAGCACCATTCTCGAAACGGGCTTCATAGAGCTGCGTGTTGCCACTCGTTCCGTTATCGAACTTGTGATAGGCGATGATTGGTTGACCCTGTGAATCAAAACCGACGCGCGTGTTGTTATTGATCATGCCCCCGTTAACCGGAACCGGGTCGACAATATCGCCGGTAGTAGGCGTGATCGGTAATGTTATCGCGGTGCCGTTCGCCTTGAACCAATGCACGAGGTCCTGTGTTTTGGCGTAAGACAAGTCATGATTCGTTGAAGCGTCCGATGTATCGCGCCACACCCAGACCAGGTGATAGTAACCGTCAGGCCCCAGCACGGGACCTTCGGGATAGGCGTTCATGCTCGAACTCGTACCGTCGAGCAGCGCGCTGTTCAGCGTTCGGGTCCAGGCACTGGTGCTCGTGGAGTAACTGTTGAAAATGGTGTTTCCGTTGCCACTCGAGCCATCACGATACTCGAACACGAGACCGCCAGTAGGCCCGTTGAAAAAAACGGGATACGTAACCGAGGACTCATTGGCGCCAACCATGGTGCTCGTGACCAGCGTCGAGACATCCAAGGCCGCGCTGGAGCGGAAGTAGACTAGCGGCACCGCGTGCATGTTCCCGGAAACATGAATCCGATTCGATGAATCGAGTGCCATTGCAACGTAGTTATGGCTATCCCAACCGAGAGTACTAGGCAGCACTTTGTATGTCCAAGTACTGCTCCCGAGTGTTCTGGATGCCACTGTCATCCTGCGCTGGTCGTCGTAGTAAGCCGTGAACTGCTGATCATTGCGGGTGACCAGGGCGAAGAACACGGGTTGACCCGACCATACGTTGGCGATGTCGAGTGTCTCGACCGCGCTCGGCGCGGTGCTGCTAGCGCTCGACCCACCAGAGGTGAGCGTCCCGCCGCTTGTGAATTGGCCACCAGTTGCTTTGGTACCACCACTGCTAGGGTTGCCACCGGTAACTGGCGCACCACCGATGGCGTGAGTGCCCCCTAAGGCGCTGCTTCCGCCAACCTGAGTCGAACCACCCGTCGGACTCGAGGAGCCTCCGGTGTTTTGTTTGCCACCTGCGCTATTCGAACCGCCTATCGCCGTGATGCCTCCTTGCGCAGCACTGCCTCCGCTAGTCTTTGTGCCCGCGACATTAGAATCCCCGCCAATTCCGAATGTCACACCACCCGTTTGCGCAACGCCCCCCGCAGCAGAGGTCCCACCGTTTGCCTCCGTGCTGGTAGCGGTAGCATACGGCCGAGAGCCGCCTTGACCCATTGGGCTGGAGCCACCAGCTGCGAGGCTTCCGCCCTGGGAATTGCCGCCAGCGCCGAGAGAGGGTGCCGAGTTTGTGCTTGAGCACGCTGCAAGCGTGAACCACGCAGACGTCAGTAAGAGTGTTCGGTATTGGTGCATTCGCGAAGTACGCCCGCTAAGGCGTAGCGGCCGCTTGCTTGCCCTTGTTGGAAGGTTTGTACGTAGGTGTTGGGGGCGGTGTCCTATCACGCTTCTCACCAGTGTCACCCTTGTCTTCGAATTCCACGCCTACCTCGACGCCGTGTCCGGCAGTCGGTTTGGTGCTGGATTCACTGGATTCAGCCAGTGCTGCTTCGTCCACTGAATCGGGTGAGTTGGCGGGAGTCGAAGACCCACCGCAAGCTGTCATTGCTGCGCAAACGAGCGCACCAGTGAGACAAAAAACAAAAGTTCGATGATACATGATTCCCTCCGCTGAACTTAATTTTGACAACCCTGCTGTTTTCTCTGCCAAGAACCGCCGGCGTGGCTCTCCCGGTCGGCGGTCCCCAAAATCTGCATTGCGTGTCACTCGTCCTGTCAGCAAGAACAGGGACCGAAACTCTGCGCAAAGGTGTAGTGATGATACCACGATTTTTGACACGCCGTCAGTCTCGAACTATGAGGGGGCCGTGGTAGCGCCTGCCCGTAGGTTTGGATGCCCGGCGTGTAATTCTATGGGCATTCGCACTTTCAATGTGACAAGAGCGCACCGGCAGCATGGACGGCGGCAACTCTTTCGATATGAGCCATTTTGGCCAGCTGTGATCACTGGACTACCGTTCACGAGAGGACTAATGAAATCATTTCCGGAACGAGCTGGCTTTCTTATCTTACTCGGCATCGTTGCAACTTCCTGTTCGCAAGGAGGGGCTTCGATCGTGACCGGTATGGGTGGTATCAACAGCAGCGGCACAGGGGGCGCCACTAGTGAAACTCCGAGTAGTTCCGCTGCACAAGGAGGTGCTTCAACCGCCGTTACCACCGGTCTGACCGCAATTGTCGGCGGCACGACGAGCGTTGGCGGAAAAACGGGCATAGGGGGCAATAGTGCGGTCGGGGGCACAACCGGGACAACCAGCAGAACCGCGGCAAGTGGCGGCAACCAAGCCACTGGGGGCAGCAAGTCAACCGGAGGCACTCTTGCCAGCGGTGGAACCCAAGCCGTCACCGGAGGCGCCCCAGCTGGCGGCGGGACCAAAGCCGGCGCCACGGGCGGAACCCAATCCGTCACCGGAGGCGCATCAGCCAGCACTGGCGGAACTAACGCTGCCACGGGAGGCGCACCGGCCAGCGGCGGAACCAAAGCCGCCACGGGGGGTGCCCCGTCGACGACGCCAAGAACCTGTACGTTCCCCGCAGCGTGGGCTCCAAGCAGCCCAACATACACGTATTACGATCTGCCCAACGCGAGCACCGCGTGTGGCTACAACGGCAGTAACAACAACATCTCAAATATCGTCAATGGTCAGTACTTTGCCGCCATCCCCGGCCACAGCAGCAGTAACTTCGACACCAGCAGCCGTTGCGGCGCGTGCGTAAAGATCAACAACACGATCATCACCATCGTGGATGAGTGTCCCTACGACGGCGGCCAGAACCAACCGTGCGCCAACAACCCCAAAGGCCACCTCGATCTGAGTCGCGCCGCTACTAGCGCCGCTGGAGTTCAGGGCGATCCCTCGAAATCGGGCCAAGCTTCATGGTCATTCGTGCCTTGTCCGGTGACTGGCAACGTCAAGGTTCGACTCAAGCCCGGCAACAACAACGAGTTTTTCATCGAGAATGAGATCCTGCCGATTCAGTCCGTGACATGCAGCGGCCAGACAGGCTCACGCACCAGCTACGGGTCTTGGCACTTTGGCGCTGATGTCAACGGTATGTCCTGCTCGGCCACGGACATTGGTAATGCAAGCATCACTTTTACCGTGGGCAGCTCGCAAGGACAAGACGTGGACACAGGAGCGCAATTCCAGAAATGCAGCTGATAGTGTTGGCGAGCAGGGGCCCGACCCTGCTCGCAGCTTCCTGAGTCGCTACGGCAGAACTGGCCCATGGCATCCGTGCCGGCAAGACAATTTGGTAGTAGTCACGCCGGCCATGCATTGGGGTACCGTTTGCGCACTTTCAGGGTCGATGATCGCGCTCACTGCGCGACCTGCGCAGGCTTGCGAGCAGTTGGCGTTCTGGTCGCGGCTGCCTGACACTGCCAGTGAAGTAGCATCGCCAGTGCCGCTAATACTGCTCGGCAGCGCACTGGTGTCACCCGCGGTCATGGCCCCTACCGGCGCTGACTATCAACTGCGCCTATTGGCGATGCGGGATCTCCACGGCAAGCCCAATGCAGAGTCCCTGAGCATTTGGACTCCCTACGTCTTGCCGGTGGTCATCCTCGGTGTCAACGGCGTCGCCGCCGCAGGTGGACACTGCACCGTCATGCGACCAACGTCAGCGATGCTCCAGGCAATGGGACTGACGTTCGTTGTGGCAACTAGCCTCAAATTCGCGACTGGCCGCACCTGGCCAAGCGCCGGTCGTGATCCTAACGCGCCCGGTTACCTCGACCATCCGCAATCCGCTCGCCAATTTCATTGGTTGTCCTGGAGTCACGGCTATGCGTGGCCAAGTGGACACACGGCGATCATGGTTTCCGCCGCAACCGCACTTTCCACCGTTGAATTCGGACGCTCGTGGCTAGGTTACGTCGCCTACGGCGCAGCCGCCGCAGTCGCCACTGGCATGTGGCTCGGCGATCATCATTGGATGTCCGACATTCTCTCCGGCGCTCTCATCGGCGGCGCGATTGGGCGCAGCGTGGGGCTGGCGTTCCGGAGCGACCCAGCAGAAACCGATGAAACCGGTCTAACTATCGCACCCTACACGGGTCGCAATTTTTATGGCTTGCAAGCACTTGCGCACTGGTAGGCTCGATTACTCGCAAAGTCGGTTCGCGAGTGTTGCTACCCGTAGTGACAGAAACCCATGGCAGCACTTCATGGGGGTCTGGACCAGCAACGGAGTCGCGAATCGGAGACAGTGTGCCTTCCCCCTGAGCGGTGCACTCAGGGGAACTGCTAGTGGACTGCGCGCGCCAACTGCCTACCGAGGGCCTATGCGCAGTTGGCGCACTTGGTCTGTATGCAGGTACTTATCGTGGTGAAGAGAGTTTGCGCGTTGGGGGTATTGGTTAGGCACGTCTGAATGCAGGCAGTGTCCGTTCTGCTGCAGGCACCAGCGCAGGTCAAGACCGTAAGGCAGTCTGTGCTAGCCACGCAGGCAGTAGTCTCAGTGGCGCAACTCGATGTGGCGCATGTGGCACAAGCTATCGCCGTCGAGGTCGACGTTGATGAAGCGCCACCGGAGTTCGCTGCGCCGCCGCTAGACTTGCTGCCGCCGGTGCTCGCAGCGCCGCCGGTGCTCGCAGCTCCGCCGGTGCTCGCGACGCCGCCCGCACTAGCCGTGCCACCGCCACCGCCGCCCCCAGTCCCCGCGACGGGGGCTGAGTTGCTGCTGCTTCCGCAGGCGGTTATGGAAGTTGCCAAAATCGCGGAAATCCCAAAGTTTCCTAATGTCGACATCGTGTTCTCCGATTGAATCGGTTTGAACGGTGACAGGTGCCCCTACGTCGCCAGTTCGGGGAATGTTAACGTCGTTCAGGTGGGCAACACACTCCTTCATGGCAGCGTGGCGCCAACATTCAGTGCAAAAAAAACCTTCCGGGCTCCGTCGCCCAACTTCGCCCTTGCTGGATAAGACGGTAGGTCGCGCGCCTTACTGAGTGGTTGACAAGTAAGGCGACCCTGGCATGCTTGATTCATGGCTACGTTGACTCTGACCGCTAAACGGCAGGCTACATTTCCAGCCGAGACTTGTCGTGAACTCGGATTGAAACCGGGTGACACGCTGCGCCTCGATGCCGCTGTAGTTGAAGGCAGGCAGGTCTGGATTCTGCAACCGCGCCCCGAACGGAAACGCGCATGGGCTGGCTCATTGTCCCGCTATGGCGCAAGGAAAAGTGACCATACCCTGCAGGCCATCCGCGCCAGTATCGCCAAGGGGCGAGCCAATGAAGGACTCAAGTGAAGGTTGGACTAGATACGTCGGTCGTACTGCGCTTGCTGGTGGGGGCACCCAAAGATCAATGGCAAAGGGCCATCGACTTGTTGGAGACGCTGGCTCGCAAAGGCGATGAGCCCGTAGTTTCTGACCTCGTGGTTGCGGAAACTTACTTCGCCTTGCAATACCATTATGGCGTCCCGAAAAACAAAGCCCTACAAGTGCTTCGTCGTATGTTTGCGGAAGGGGAAATTGCGTCCTCAGGCTCCGCCGCCGAGGTCTTGGTAAAGTCTGGGCTCGCAACGGCAAAACCAGGGTTCGTGGATCGCATGATTCACAGCGCATATACGCAGCTAGGTGGCGTTATGGTCACTTTCGAACATTCCGCTAAGAAATTGCCGTCGGTAAGGGTATTGTAGCGAAAGGCAGCGCTGAGTCTTCACTTACTCCCGCTCCGCAAACTGAGTGCCGCACCGCTTCCGCGATACCCAGCTACCTCATGACATTCGCGAGGTTGCGTTGGAAGGTCGCGACTCGCTTAGTGTTTTCGGAATGCCATGCCAAAGTTCGATTCCCGGCGCCTCCGGGTGGCCCCGGGTTGTTGACTCGCCGGGGCTCCCACGGATCCGTACGGACCCAATTCGGGTATACGGCTCGTCAAGTTACGGGTTCGCTACGCGTAGCTAAACTGAGTGGACGATTCGCGGTTTTGATTTGGCTGCCGATCCCTTCGGATCCCCGCCGGTTCCGATCAGATCCCCGCCGGTTCCGACCAGATCCCCGCGGGGATCGAGCTTGGTATGTCGGGGAATCGGGCTGAAGATACGGGGAATGGAGTCGCCGACCCTAGGGATCCACTTGAGATCGACTGTGACTGAGAACCGCGGGTTGGGGTCCCGCCGAAAGTGCCAGCAGCTTAGGACCGCGAGCTGGGGATCTAGCTCAAGGTATCGGTGATATTCAAGGCAACTCGTGGGTTCTTTCCATGACCACTCAGGGATCAGCTATGCGCATTTGGGGATTCATGCATAGGCACGCGCCTCACGCATACTAGACACGGGGATATGCTTCGGACTAAGTTAACGCGGCAGTCGAGGGATAAAGTGGCCAGATTGGGTGCGGGAGCCAAGGTGCGACGGGTGGTCGAGTTTCTTTTGGGCTTGCGCGACGAGCGTGTGTCCGCGGCCTTGGCCGGTTGCGGCTTCACGGCAACGGAGCGGGCCAAGGGGTGGCAGCTGCTGCAAGCATTGGGAATGACGGACGTCGCACGCGACGTGCGCCAGGACGGCGACCTGCAGTCGAAACTCGATGCGTGGCACAACCACTGGTTTCGCGTGGCCAAGGTGTGTTTGCAACGCGACTTTCCACGGGTGTACGACCAAATATTCCTAGACCTCAATCAGATGCCACAGTCATCGATCATATTGGTGCAGCTCCTGCTAAAGCGCATAGAAAAGTTAACGCGTGCGAAGGACGCTGACAGCCAGGCGGCCCTGGCCAAACTGCGCGCGCGCGGGCTCACCCCGGAGCGGATTGCGGAAGCTGAACAACTAGTGGCGCAACTGGTGCAACCCAGTCAGGGTGCGCTGCCCGACTTGCAACAGCTGCGCGCCGCCGTCGAGCACGCCGAGGCCGCACTGTGGGACTACTACGTCGAGTGGAGTCAGCTGGCGCGCATGGCGGTCAAAGATCCGCGATTGCTCAAGCTGATGGGCTTTCGCGGCGGCGCGAATGACGATGACGCTGAACTCGAACCGGCGGCACCACCGGCGGTGCCTGCGGCCGAAGTGCCCGCGCGTGCAACGCCCAAGCGCAAAGCGACGCGCCGCGGCAAAGTGGGCAAACGGCGGGTGGCGGCGCGATGAGCACTGCTGAGCTGACTGGCCAGAAAATGCCCGTGCCCTGGAGCAGAGACCGTTCGGGGTTGACGCCCCGAGATGAACATGAACGCGGACGTCGCGGCCCGGAAGTTCGAGAAGGAGAAGAAGTGGATGCCCCAGGCGGAGGCGTATCGCGCCCACGACGCAGTGCTGATGCCGTCGTACGTCTAGCACTTCGAGTTGGTGCCCTTGCTGTCCCGAATCAGCCAAGAGTGCACTGTCGTGGCGTTCGCCACGAGAACGCTCTACTCGCGCGCAAATGGCGGAAGACGTTAACAACTTCGCTGCCGGCAAAGCCGGCCAAATGTACAGTCCTTGCCGTTCACAAGTTGGCATCTTTGGCATGCGACATTCGCCAGCTTGTTCGTTAACAATAAAGTAGTCCTGTTTCGCCAACCGCCTGACTGGCGATTGAATTGTCGTAACGTGCGCAACCGCCTTGAGCCAGCCACAGCGAAGGACATGAGAGCCCATCGAAGTCCTGTGTAGACCCATCTCTGAAGACTTTCAGCCAGGGGGGAATGCGCAAAGCTGCGGACCCGGACCGTCCTTGCTACCACTGTGGGTGTTTTGCAATGAGACGCTTGCCTCGAAGCGTTCGTCCGCGGTTCTGGTCGGACCTACTCGCTACCATTCTCACACAATATCTACCTTGATCGTTTTGGTGTATATTGCAGGCCATGACTATGGCGCAAGTGAGGGGAGCCTCTCGTTTGGGGACGGGGCGCAATGACATTGCGAGACCAGCCGACGAAGGCGGGCAAGACGCGTCTACACGATTCGATGCGTTCATTTCATATAACCATGCCGGCGAGCGCCAGCTAGCGCGAGCGCTGCAGAAGCTGCTTGAGAACTTCAGTCGACCGCTTTTTCGTCTGCGGTCGATGCGCGTTTATCGCGATGAGACCAATCTTGATGCCAACCCTGACTTATGGGGAACGATACAGCTTGCGGTCACGCAGTCGCGATATTTCGTACTGTTAGCTTCACCCGAGTCAGCTGCATCCAAGTGGGTACAGCGCGAGTTGACGAGCTTCGTCACGGCACGTGGTGCACAATACGTGTGCGTGATCCTGGCACGGGGCGTGTCGCCCTGGACCGAGAAGGCGCCACCCGAAGACGTTCTAAGTCGTGAAGACTGCGCCGTGTCTCGGACCACATATGAGTTACTGAATGACGTCGCGGTCGAGCCAGTAGTCGTGGACCTGTCGAAGAACGCCGGGTCGCCGCGCAGCCGGCGGGATGTATCTCGAGCTCGCCAGAGCGCGGCTGCTAGCGTGGCGGCGCGGATCCTCAATCGAGACAAAGACGAACTCTATGGCGAGCATATCGCGCGCCAGCGCAGAGTCTTGGTTTTGGTTGGATTGGCGGGCATGATGTTGCTCGCTCTCACCCTAGTCGCCATTCAGTTTGGTATTGTCGCGACTAACAAGCAAAAAGAGGCTGAACTGCATCGTCGGATAGCCGAGCTTGGTGAGGCAGTCGCTCAGGTCGAGGCATTTCACTCCCCGAATCCTACGCATTACGCGGGAGAGGCTGCACCTGTCCTCGCGCTAGCCCATAAGCGATGGGCTAGCGTCCCACGGAAGGATGCCGTCACGGTTGGACAGGGCAAGCTTTTTGACGACGCCGAGAAGCTTGTCGCCGACAAGGCGTCGTCATTGGGCGACAACTCGCTTGAGCGCATCTACATACCCCTTCCTACGCCAACCTCCTTGCCGGGAACGTGGCACGACATTCACTTCTCAGAGGACGATTCGGAGCTACGAGCAAGACCGGCGGGCTCTGGCGCGTGGTACTCCTGGAATGTGGCCACCCTGCACCAGCGCCCCTTGTCCACGAACGGTGAACAACCAGGCAAGTTGATCATGGCCGCCTCTAGAGACCTGACTCTTGATCTTAGATTATGACCGCCGCGCTGCAAGGTTCCAACCCTCGGTGAGCTCCTCCAGCTTTGCCCAACCGGACCACAATGTTTGCCACCCGACCTGTCCTGTGCGTTTGGTGTC
>Ga0265340_10002252_pt1 | contig 11018 bp, 11 predicted proteins | sample 4CB225metaG_FD_202082 | JGI IMG/M metagenome (GOLD analysis project Ga0265340, IMG submission 202082) | Rhizosphere microbial communities from Carex aquatilis grown in University of Washington, Seatle, WA, United States - 4-CB2-25 metaG | ecosystem: Host-associated > Plants > Roots >...
AAATATTGAATTTGGCCGTTTCCTCGGTATTGCCCGTCGCTCCGCTGTTGAAGTCCAATCCCTATTATATGCTGTATCAGATATCGGATATGTTTCACCCGAAGAGTTCAAGTCTACATACGATCAGACAAATAAAACAAAGGCTCTTATCAGCGGTTTCAAAAATGCCATGCTTGGGAAAAATTAACAACATTCTGGCTCTCGTAATTAATCGCCATGCGTATTTTATATTTCTCGAAAGATTACTCTCCACACGACCACCGGTTCCTCACTTCGCTGGCGGCGAGCGGGCATACGATATTTTATTTAAGGCTGGAAGGAAACCAGAGGCAGACGGAGGATCGCCCGGTGCCGTCAGACGTAGAACAAATCCGGTGGGCCGGAGGGCAGAAGCCCTTTCGCTGGCGGGATGTGCCGCGTTTGACTCTCGACTTGAAACGCGTCCTCAGGGAGATCAAACCCGACCTGATCCATGCGGGCCCGATCCAGACCTGTGCATTTCTGGCCGTCTTATCAGGTTTTCGCCCGATCCTGACCATGTCGTGGGGTTTTGATTTGATGCAGGATGCGGAGCGTGACGGCTGGTGGCGACTGGTGACGCGTTATACTCTAAGGCGCAGCTCTTTCTTCACGAGCGATGCGCAGGTGACGTGTGCAAAAGCCATCGCTTACGGAATGGATCCCGGCCGGACGGTCATTTTTCCATGGGGCATAGATCTCAAGCAGTTTAAACCGAAGCGCGCAACGGTTAGGCGTCAGCGGTCCACTGTCCTTTTTTGCGACCGATCCTGGGAACCACGCTACGGCGTGGATGTGCTTGCCAGGGCTTTCGTCAAGGTAGCGCGGCAGCGGGAGGACGTTAGCCTGCTTTTACTCGGCGGCGGTTCGCAGGGGCAGACCATCCGTCAGATCCTGATGAGCGGCGGCGTTTACGACCGGGTGCAGTTCGGCGGACAGATCTCCCAAACAGACCTGCCGCGCTGGATCCACATGGCTGAACTTTACATTTCTCCGTCGCATGTAGACGGTTCCTCCGTTTCATTAATGGAGGCATTGGCATGCGGTTTGCCTGCGCTTGTCTCCGACATCCCCGCAAACAAAGAATGGGTGAGCGAAGGAGTCAATGGCTGGCTCTTCCCTGACGGGAACGCGGATGCGCTGGCGGAAAAGATACTGGCGGCGATCGCACAGAAGAGAAAATTTACCCAATTCGGCCGCGCCGCCCGCGAGCTGGCGGAAGAAAAAGCCGATTGGAATAAGAATTTTAAAACCTTGTTGAAGGCGTATGAACGTGCTGTTCTATCCAAATGACCAAAGGAGGTCCTCATGTTAATCTCATTGATCATCGCCGTGGCAGTCACCATCCTGGCAGTCTTTTTTGCCAGTTACAACCAGACCATGGTAGCCGTTAATTTCTTCGGCTATCAGGTGCAAGGCACGGTTGGTCTACTTATGGTGGTTTCGCTCGGACTCGGCGTTTTGTTGGGCGTCCTTTTGATGCTGCCATCAGTGATCAGCCGCAGTTGGGCGTTAATGCGGCATAAACGTAAACTGCAGGAACTCCAAAATGCATCCGTGGCAGAGATCATGGATGACAGGCAGCCCTCCGGCCCCGACGGAGGAGAATGAAACCAAGAGTCGTTACCATCATCCAGGCGCGCATGGGTTCTTCGCGCCTGCCTGGAAAAGTGATGATGGATATTGCAGGCCAGCCCATGCTGGCGCGCGTTTTTATCCGTTGTTCGCGTTCTACTACCGTCAACAAGACCCTGGTCGCCACGACGACCGAAGCCGCGGACGACCCGATCGCCGAATACTGCGACTTCAGCGGAATCCCTTTTACGCGCGGCAGTCAATTTGATGTGCTTGACCGTTATTATCAGGCGGCTCGGCAGGCAGAGACAGACGTGGTGGTGCGGATCACCGCCGACTGCCCGGTTATCGACCCGGTCTTGATCGACGATGTGGTAAAGGCAGTGACCGGTGAGCAGTTCGACTTCGCCTCTAACCGGCTTCCGCCTCCGTGGGGACGGACGTACCCGATCGGGCTGGATACCGAGGTCGTATCGTTCCAGAACCTGGAACGCGCATGGCGGGAAGCAAAGGAACCCCAGGAGCGCGAACATGTGATGCCCTTTTTCTATGAAGGCACCAAACTAACAAGAGCTGGCCGTCAACTGGAAACGGGTGTCTCGCCGCATGGATACAAAATCGCACTTTTGCATCACACCACCGATTTTGGTGAATATCGTTGGACGGTTGATACACCTGAAGATCTTGAATTTATTCGCCAGGTTTTCTCCCGGTTCGAAGGCCGAGATGATTTCTCGTGGAAGGAAGTCCTTGACCTGGTACACAATGAACCGGAGTTGATGCAGATCAACGCAGGCGTCAAACATAAAACACTCGAAGATATCGATCGGAGAGGGTTGGAAGGTTGACTTCGGCGATTGGCTTCGCGCTCGCAGAAGTAGGCGGTGGCGTCTTGATGCCGCCTCGCCTGAAGGTTAGAATAGTTGACTTCGGCGATTGGCTTCGCGCTCGCAGAAGTAGGCGATGGCGGCTTGTGGCCGCCTCACCTCAAAGCTGTATATATTGAACATGCCATTGATCACTCTCTTCTCCGCACCGAAAGCATTTACCGATCCGCATATTGCGACTATTCAACGTAACGCGCTCCGTTCGTGGAGCCTGCTGCCGGAGGTCGATGTCATCGTGCTGGGTGAAGAAGAGGGCCTAGGAGTGGTCGCACACGAACTTGGCATCCAACATATCCCCAGTGTCAAATGCAATGCATCCGGTACACCTTTGATATCGTCCATGTTCCAACTGGCGCGCAAGAACAGCAAGAGTGAGAACCTGTGCATCATTAACACGGATATGATCCTGCTGCCTGATTTCGTACAGGCTGTGGAGCAGATAGCTAGACTTAAAAATAAATTTGTCCTACTGAGCCAGCGCTGGGATATGGATATCGTCGAACCCATCGATTTCTCACAGGGCTGGCAGGAACATCTCCGGTCTTCCGTTCGCAGCAGTGGAACTTTGCACCGTCCGGCGGGAAGCGATTTTTTTCTGTTCCCTCCCTCCTGCTATACCGATGTCCCTGATTTTGCGATCGGAAGAGCGGGCTGGGATAACTGGATGATCTATAAAGCAAACAAAGAAAAATGGCCTGTGATCGACGGCACAGCATCAATCATGATCGTCCATCAAAACCATGATTATGGCCACCTGCCTAATTCAAAGCCACCTTACGACCTGCCGGAGACGAACGAGAACATCCGGCTGGCCGGCGGAGAAGCGGCTATTCGTTATACGATCCTGGATTCAACGTACTCCCTGCAGGATGGTAAACTTGTGCGCCCGGGTCTGTCTTACCTGCGTTTCATGCGCGGCGTGGAACTTTTTCTGCGAGCCATATTTTTCTTCCTGCCAGCAAACATGATCGAAAATGTGGTCCGCCCCAAGAGATGGAAGAAGAAGCTACAGAAGATATTGGGGAAGATAGAATAAAAGAATCGAAAATTGATATTCGATATTCGGGAATTGGGAATCGCTTTGATTATCGATATCAGAATCTGGAACATTAAATCTTGAACATGGAATTTTAAACGATGCGCAAAGGCCAAAACCCAGCTAAATTCGTTAACAGTGTTCCGCGACCGGAAAGGATCACCGCGGCGCTGCTCAACTACATTCCGTTCCTGAGCGGATTCTATTCGGAGACACTAGATGTTCTCAAAGTATGCCTCGAGTCCATGCGTAGGGAGGCGGGGCTGCCATTCGATCTCATGGTGTTCGACAACGGCTCGTGCGCCGAGGTGCGCGACTTCCTTATCGGAGAAAAAGACGCAGGCCGGATCCAATATTTGATTCTCTCCGAGAAAAATATGGGGAAGGGCGGGGCTTGGAATGTCATTTTCGCGGGTGCGCCCGGCGAGATCATTGCCTACACCGACAGCGACGTGTTGTTTTCGCCCACCTGGTTGTCGCGTTCGATGGAGGTGCTTGAAACCTTCCCGAATACGGGCATGGTGACCGCGCGCCCGTTCCGAACGCCCCCCGAGTTCATTAGCAAAACGATCGCATGGGCGAAGAAAACCCGCGGTGCAAAACTGGAGGAAGGGTCTCTCATTCCGTGGAAGACTTTCCTCGAGTTCAATTTGTCACTCGGACAAACCGAAGAAGAAAATCGCAAGGTGTATGCTGAGACGAGGGACTGGAAAATAACCTACAAAGGCGTGAGCGTCATGGCGGGCGCTTCGCACTGGCAGTTCACTGCCTATAAGTCAACGCTTCAACAATTCCTGCCGTTTGACATGGACAAGCCCATGGGACAGGTGCGCCAGATGGACAAGCGCATGAACGACGCAGGACTATTGCGGCTGATGGTCGCCGATCCGCTGGCGATGAATATGAGCAATACACTCGGCTACCTGCGCGGGGATTTGGGAAAACCAAACCTAAAACGCAAACCGAGCCTGGCAAAACGTCTATTAGAATTCAGCCCGATCAAAAAGATGCTGCTAGGGGTATATAACAAGATCTTCAATTGGTATTATTCGTAGATACAATATGTTTTCGATACCCAAAGGGCGTTATTCAACCACCAATCCCAAATAAGGACTCATGACCAAACGCATTTTTATCTCGGCCGACCACGGCATGGCCATCATCTATTTCCTGCAAAGTGACGTTGTGACGACATTGCTGGCGGCGGGAATTGAAGTCGTGTTGCTGACCGACGATGAGACCAAAGACCAGATCGCAAAACGATTTGGCCGCCCCGGACTCGTCTTCGAGGGCTTGCGACTTAAACAAGTCAACGGATACGCAGAGGGATACAAGCCTCGTTTGCAGTGGCTGCTCGCGTATCTGCGGCGCGTTGGCGGCTCATGGCGTATCAATACCGAAGCGATGGACAGCCATATCTGGGAGGTATGGGTCGAGAACTCATGGAAGTTCCGAATCGGGATCTGGATCCCCGCTGCGCTGGTGATCCTGCTCCTGCGGACATTTTCATTTGCGCGGAAATTCCTGGTTCGAATACAGAACCGGTTCATCCCCGAACCGAAGTTATATACCGACTTGTTCGATAAATATAAACCCGAGCTGGTCGTCGCTTCGACGGCCGGGTGGCGGCTTGACCGTTATTTGCTGCGAGAAGCGCACGGACGCGGTATCCCGACCATGGTCGCCATTGTCGGTTGGGACAACCCTTCCAGCTATGCCATCCCAGGTGCGCCGATGGATTGGGCCACATGCTGGTCGGCATTGCAAAAAGAAGAGCTGGTGCTTGGCTCCGATTGGCGGCCTGAACGCGTTAATATAGGCGGCATCCCATCGTATGATGGATACTTCCGCAAGGATTGGCTGCTTCCGAAAGACGAGTATTTCAAACTTCACGGACTCGACCCGAATCGCAAATTAATTTCGTATGCCTGTTCGTTCGTGCATTTCGCACCCAATTATCCAAATGTCGAGGCCCTTGCGAAGCTAGTCTCCTCGGAGTCGCTGGCCCAGCCTTCGCAACTGCTGATCCGTTTGCATCCGAGCCATTTTCAGGACAAGCCAAAAATGTTTGCGGAGGAGCGGGACCGCATCCATAACCTGGAGAAGAAGTATCCGCAGGTACACGTTGTACGCCCGGTGGCGCTAGGAGGCTCGCTGGGTTATTACAGCGGCGAAGACATGGACGAAAAATCGTCCATGATGGCGCATTCGGACGTGCTGGTGACAGTCTACTCCACCATGGTGGTCGAGACGGCGGTCCACGATACGCCCATTGTCGCGGCTGTGCTTGATACGCCGGGCGGCTGGAATAAACCGAAGAAATATTCGCTCTCGCTAAAAAAAATAGGGAACTGGCCCACCCATCAGCGGTTTCGCGCAGCCAGGGCAGGTCGCATCGCAAACGACGAAAAGGAATTGTGCGAGGCCTTGAATGCGTATTTAAGGGATCCTACGCTCGATTCTGCGGAACGCAAGGCGTTTGTTAAACAGGAAATCACGTATACTGACGCAACAAGCGGAAGAAGGACTGCCGAATTTATCCTGAAAATTTTGAACTCGTAAAAAAGACACGTTCATTTACGCATTTGGAAGTAAAATTTTGTTCAATGCAAAGCTTGTGGTAGAAATAATAACCTGCCATGGAGAAAAAATGAAAAGAAAAAGTTTGTACGTTATTTCCATACTCCTCATCACGGTACTGACCGCGTGCGGGGCCGCGGCCCAGCCAACATTGAGCGTCACGGATATACAAAACACGGCCTTCCCACTTGTAATGACCCAATACGCCCAGACGAAAGCCGCGATGCCCACGGCCACCCCCATTCCCGCGACTCCAACAACAGAGCTGGCAACGCTTGCACCGGTAGCCACCTTTCCTCTGCAAACTCAAGTTGTTGCGCCGGTTTCCAACCCCAATGCGACGGCTACCCCCGATTGTTATACACCCAACCCTGCCAAGCTATTGGGAGCTACTGTACAACTAAATTTGGTGAACAGAGCAGGTGGTCCGGTAAACCTTTCCATGGGAATGTACAAACCCAACGACCAGGGCGAATGCTATACTTTTGCTTTTAGCTTAAGGGATAAGGAAACGGTGACAATAAAATTCCTGACGGGTTGTTATTGGATAAGCGGATATCAAAATGGCTCAAAACCGTCAACGCCACGCACTAACTATATATGTTTTACCACTGACGATGAGATGCGAGGGCTTACGATCGGGAGAGATTCGATCGGCTATAATTGATATCAAACAATATTTGGAACTTTAAATATTTGTAGAGCGAAGTCCCGGCAAGGCCTGCTGATGGCGACCACTTAATATTATGATCGGAAAACGCAATATGTTCCTCTTCTATTTCTCCATCACGCTGGCTATTGCCTCGAGCGCGCTCTATCACTTCAGCCAGAAGGCGACACCCACGGACGTCAACCCGGCAGTGACCATCATGGTCACCTATATCGTAGCATTCTGTCTGACGCTGATCCTATTCTTTTTCATCCCGAGCAAAATTGGCCTCCTGGCCGAAGTCCGCCAACTCAACTGGGCAAGTTACCTGCTGGCTTTTTCGATCGTAGGGCTAGAGGTCGGCTTCCTGCTTGTCTACCGCTCAGGTTGGAACCTGGGCATCGCGGCGGTGCTGGTCAATGTAGCAGCGTCGCTGCTCCTGGTCCCGATCGCCTTGTTTGTTTTCAAACAAAGACTTTCACTGGTCAATATCATCGGCATCCTGGTATGTCTGGGCGGGCTGGTTATGTTGAACTGGAAGAGATAATATTCTTCTTCATAGAATCAATCGTGCCGTGGATGAAGAAACAGTAACCATGTTCCGTCCCGCCGGACCGAGAGAACTCCAACTCGTCGCCGCCAGCGGATATAAAAGATGGCCGCCTCGCCTTCCTGGGCAACCGATCTTTTACCCCGTCACTAACGAAGAATACGCCAAAGAGATTGCCATGAGATGGAATGTCAAGGACAGCCGAATTGGATATGTCACAAAATTCCAAGTTAGAAAAAGTTTTATTGATAAGTATGAAGTACACAAGGTAGGCGGGGCGCATCATACGGAATGGTGGATTCCCGATCATGATCTAGAAGCATTAAACGACAATATCATTGGCGTGATTGAGATCATTGGAGAATATAAGTAATGAAATTGTCGGAGCGCATTAAAAAATCTGCCCGAATCCTGCTCAAGGGCGATCCGCAATACCGCAGGCGCGGCGAGATCCCGGCCATTACCGCAGAGGAAGTGATAGAGATCAAACAGTTCTTCCCGCGCGATAAGTTCTTTATCTTCGGTCATGCCCGCTCAGGGACGACACTGCTGGTGCGGCTGGCGCGCCTGCATCCTGAAGTCCACTGCAATTACCAGGCACACTTCTTCACGCGAAAGCCCCTGCTCAAGTCACTAGTGGATACACCCGAAGCGGAAGAATGGCTGAAACGCAGGTCCAACCGGTGGAACCAGGGAGGAGACCTGTCCCCACTTGTGCTGCGCGCCGCCGGAGATTTCATCATGGAGCGGGAAGCGGCACGCGAAGAAAAGATGATCGTGGGGGATAAAAGCCCATCGTCCACGATTCACGGCCAGGCCGTGCGCGACCTGTATGCCGTCTATCCCGATGCGAAGCTGATCTACCTAGTGCGCGATGGGCGGGACGTGATGATCTCGGAACGCTTCCGTAATTTCATCGAAGACTCCAGGTTTTTGACACCTGAAGACCGGCGCATCGTGGCAGAGTTGAGGAGGGATCCGACCCCGTTCTCAAATGGTTCGCGCTCGATCTTAACAGAACCTTTTATACGCCGCGTAGCGAAGGGCTGGGTTTCGAACCTTTCTGAAATCGAAGGCGAAGGGGAAAGGTTATTCCAAAAAAAATATGTTGCCCTGCGTTATGAGGACCTCTTATCGGACCCATTTGGAGAGATGACCCGGCTATGGAATTTTCTGGGCGTCAAGAAAGTTAATAAAACCCTCAAAAAAGAAATCCAAGCCGAGATGGCTTCCAATCCCGATGAAGAATGGCAGGAAAAACGTAACGGAGATATCGCCTCCTTTTTGCCGAAGGGTCATGCGGGTAACTGGCAACGCATGTTCACCACACGCGATAAAGAGGTGTTCAAAGAAGTGGCAGGCGAGACGTTGGTGAAATGGGAGTATGAGAAGGATTTGGATTGGTAAGGAATTAAACACAAAGGGCACGAAGTACACATAGGGGAAGTCCAATTTTAAAAATTTATACTTTTTTGTTTTAAGAAGGGATGTTTATGAAATTCCTCATTGCCGGACTAGGATCCATTGGGAGAAGACATTTCCGTAACCTGATTTCATTGGGAGAAAAAGATATCATTCTGCTCCGTACTCACAAAGCCACCCTGCCCGATGACGAACTGGCGGGTTTTCCGGTTGAGATAGATCTGGATGAAGCTCTGAAAAAACACAAGCCCGAGGCGGTTATCGTTGCCAACCCAACGGCGCTGCACCTGGATATCGCCATCCCTGCCGCCCAAGCCGGTTGTTCGATCTTATTGGAAAAACCTATTTCTCACAACCTCGAACGCGTGGATGAACTTGAGACGGCCCTGAATAATGGCGGCGGACGATTACTCGTTGGATTCCAATTCCGCTTTCATCCAGGAATAGTACGCACGAAACAATTAATTACAGACGGTGAAATAGGACGTGTAATCTCAGCCCACGTCCATTTTGGTGAGTATCTACCCGCCTGGCATCCATGGGAAGACTACCGCAAGGGTTACGCGGCGCGTGCCGACCTGGGCGGAGGTGTGGTGCGTACGCAAAGTCATGCACTCGATTATCTACCCTGGCTGGTGGGAAAAGTCGAATCTGTGTGGGGGTTCACGGCCCACCTTAGCGACCTGGAAGTAGATGTGGATGACACTGCCAAGATCGGTTTACGTTTCGAGAATAAGGCCCTGGGAAGTCTGCATCTTGACTACAATCAACAACCCCCCTCCCATCATTTTGAGATCATCGGCACACGGGGTTCCCTGCAATGGGATTTGTCCGACGGCGCAGTCCGTATCTATCGTGCCCCCTCTTCAACCAGCAAGAAAACGGAGGATGAAGGAAAATGGCAAAACTACCCGCTCCCTGCGGGTTGGGAACGGAATGTTATGTTCATGGACGAAATGCGTCACTTTGTTGCCGTGGTGCGCGGTGAGTCGCAGCCGGTTTGTCCGCTGGAAGACGGTGTACGTGTGATGAAATTGATCAATGCAATAGAGGAATCACAAAATACAGGACGCCTGGTCAGTCGTGAATAATCACCTTATCCCATAAAATTTTGGGTGAATTCTTGCGCAGATAGACCTTCACACCCGGAGCGAGGCTTGCCGAAACGTAATCCACCAAATAAGGCGCGGCTTCCTGACTGGTACCCTCCCAAATGGATACGATCACATCGGGTTTTAGCTCGCCGAAGGTGTGGGCGTAATCCCACTTCATATGACCGGGACGCATGGTAGGCACGTCCTCGATGCTCATGGGGGTGCGGACTTTCTCATGCGCAATCACTGTGTCGGCTTTACCTAGAATGTCGATGGCGTAGTCGTCAGGCAGAAGATAGGGAATGGTACCTGCGCCGACCACAGCTATAGATGCACCAGGTTTCGTTGTCTTTTGAAGAGCCAGGGCAATTTGCAGATTGTTTTCATTCCCTGCTACATAATCCGGTTTACGGAACAGATCCCAGCGGTCGATGGACTTCCAATCTCCGATGAGGAGATTGAAGTTTAACATGGCGGTGATGAATAGAACGATCCAGGCAATCCGTGAGATGGATACCGCCGTGCTGGTGGACTTAAAAACGGCGATGGCTTTCTGACGCAACAGGTCCAGGGAAAGTGCAAATGCCGCGAAGAACAGGGGCATGGCGATGGAGATATAACGATTCGCGCCGCCATGGTCTTCCCAGGCGTCACCACCGACGTATACGCTGTACGCCAACTGCCCGATAATCACCAGGGTGAGGAGTGTCACCTTCCAATCGCGGCGGAAGAAAAAGATGGTAAGTGGCAACAGGAAGAGCACCCAATTGGTGTAATACATGAACCAAATCAACGCATACAGTCCGCGCAAGATACGCAGTGAGAACGGCCAGCCATCCACCTTTAGATAATACGTATTCGGGAGGAGCTGCCCGTAATAAAGGTAACGCGCGATCGTCTGACCGCCCAGGAAAAGAATTAGCAAGCCAAAGCCCCAGAGCACGTTCTGTTTTCGATACCGATTCTGTACAATGAACAAAACTGTCAGGATGACGAGATAGGGGACCGCCATGTCAAACCGGACAAGCGTAGCGACGCCCAGCAGGATGTAGGTCCAGGGCGTGAAGTGATCGAGGCCATTATTCAGGATTAGCCAGACAGTGGCAGTAAGGATAAGAGCCAACAGGCTGACTTCCATTCCAAGCAGACCCCAGGAAATAAGCGGCGCGTAGAAGGCAGTGAAAGCGACCGCGGCCAGCATGGCCGG
>Ga0265340_10002253_pt1 | contig 11017 bp, 10 predicted proteins | sample 4CB225metaG_FD_202082 | JGI IMG/M metagenome (GOLD analysis project Ga0265340, IMG submission 202082) | Rhizosphere microbial communities from Carex aquatilis grown in University of Washington, Seatle, WA, United States - 4-CB2-25 metaG | ecosystem: Host-associated > Plants > Roots >...
GCTCGAAGAAAGCAATGGTGACTACTTTATCGGTAGAGGCACGCATTATCGCAGCCGTAATTCCGTGGTCAGAGATGCCGAAACGCACAATGTTGTGGAGCTCAATCCATCTATCGCTGCTAGACTTATCCCTTGCGCGAACGGTGCCTGCAACATGGGCTGGCGGTTGGACCCGATGGGACCTGCGTACTCTGCCGCTCTCGACGTCCTGTAACTCGAAAATCGCACGCTGCGCTGGTTGTTGTCGCGCTACTTGTAGCGGTCGTTGGCGTTGGTGTTTGGAGAAACACGCACTCCGCGATCAATCGTGAAGCAATGCACGTGCAATCCGCGAACACGGCCTATGAAACCAATCATGCAGTCACGGCTACGACGTCGAGAGCAACAGCTGACTCGGAGTCCAATTCGCCAACGGACCGTGTCGAACATATTGTGCTTAGGGAACGTGACCCGCGTGGGCTCGCACCTGAACTTCGGGCGCGAGGTGAGCTCGATGTTAGCTACTGATTGACTCGACCGTCCCCGAAACACGCTCCGCACCCGAGCGCGGTTCAGCGCCGACCGTCGCACCCCTCGATTGAGTGTCGCAACGACATCAAGATAGCCAATCTACCCGCTCGCCCCTGCCGTCGGCGTTGGCGCTGGCTGCACCTTGGGGCTGCGGGTTGTGCGGCGGAAAAAGCGATTGGGCCAATCCGGCGGCAGGTGGAGGTCTGCGGCTTTTTGTACCAGGGCGCCGTATAACGACAGGCGCGCGCCGTTGATGTCGTCGATGAGCGTGGTGATGGTGCGCACGCGGTGATCGGTGCGCGAGGTGGCGGCTGAAGTTCGGCGTTGCAGTGCTGCATCGCCGTCGGTAGCAATCTTTTTGAGCTGCGCACCAAGCTGTTGCAATGCAACCTCGGGCTCGGTGACAAGCGAGTCTGCCCACGGGCGCACGCGGCCGAGCTCGCTTTCGAGACCGAGGCGAATGATCGAAGACGGAGAATCGGAGAAATAACGCCGATAACGCGGCGATTTGGCGTCTTGATTGACGATGGTCCACAGAGCGATGTCGAGCGCGCGCACCCAATCATCCAATTGGTCATCGACTGCGTCGACTTGTGCTTGCGCCGTTACTGATTCTCGCCGCAGGCCCAGTTGGCCGCCACTGACTTGCTCGAGCCGCGTGAGCAAGTCTGTGATGGTTGGCGCAAAGCTTTTGGCTTGCTCGTCGCCGAGCAAACGCGCTTCAGTGAACACAAGCTCGTCCCAAATGGAATCGAGCGACTCATTGTCTCGAATAATTCGGATCGACATCTTCAATGCCCCTCCTGTTGGCAATGCATCACGTGCAGACGCCCCGGCGCCCGCACCCTGTGTGAGACCTTAGTGCGTGACTGGAGTGCTTGTCTACACGTTTGATTGCCTTTGAACGCACGTGGAAAAGGGGGTTACTCACCGTTCCGAGCTCTGAAAAACCGCACGAGAGCCAACAACATCGAGTGTTTTTGACTGTCGTCGCGCACGAGAGCCAATTACACGCTATGTAACGAAGGCTCGTGGCAGGGGATTTGCGCTTGCAAGCCCTGTCGTTTGACCTCGTGGCGGGAAATAAGCGCTTGCAAGCCCTGTTCGCGGGGCTCGTGCTGCACGAGACGCAATAACACGCGATGTTATTGGCTCTCGTGCGGTTTTTTTGGCTTTGCGGGGTCAGAGACGGCAGGTTTGGCCCGCAAGTTGGTCGATGGTCCAGCTCTGCCGCCCAAAGGGGACCGCGCGGAACGGTAGGTCGAATCCTCGGTACGAACTCGGTCGCGGGTGACGTGCTAATCTGAGCACCCATGGCGCACGCCCTGAAGTTTCACGCAGTTGTCTCAGGCAAGACACTGCCATTGCCCGATCTCAGCGCATTCGAAGGAAAGCGGGTCGAGGTGATCGTGGTCGAAGATGAGGGGCAAGTTCAAGGTATTGCGTCCGTATTGGGTCATTCACCCAGGCAGCGGCCACTTGGTTTGTACCGGGGTCAGTTCACGGTGCCGGACGACTTTGACGCACCGTTGCCGCCTGATATCCAGAAGTGCTTTGACGGTCAAGGCGACGACTCGTGAAGTATTTGTTGGATACGCACGTTTGGCTTTGGATGATGCTGACGCCTGAGCGTCTCGGCGATGCCGCACGCGCAGCCATCGGCAGCACTGACCACCAAACTTTCGTTTCCGTAGCCAGTGCATGGGAAGTCGCCATCAAGAACTCAATCGGCAAGTTGCCGCTCAACAGATCCGTTGCCGAGCTAGTGGATGCGTCAAAACGCGACTTTGACCTTACGCTATTGGCCATCGGCTTGGAGCACGCCCTGCTGGCTGCTGAGCTTCCTCAGCTCCACAAGGATCCTTTCGATCGCATCTTGATCGCACAATCTCGCGTGGAAGGTGCCGTTCTCGTCACCGGCGATGAATCTGTGTACCGATACGGCGGCTCGATTCTTTGGGCAATCTAGCGACATCTCCCGACCGAAATCCACTGGGCCAACGCAGTGCCCGCCGTGTGGTAGTAGACCGGCGTGGTTGCCAGGCTACAGCCGAGCCCTACCGCTCAAGAGTCGGCGACCGCATATTGAGTTAGGTTTGATTAGAGAATTATGGCGCCACCCATGGGCAAAGACTTGAAAGACGACGAAGGTGAGGCCAAGCAGGGCGCACCCCGGGCCGGCGTGCAGCCGAATCAACCAGGCCCGCCCCCATGGCGGACTGAAGGTCTGCCCAAAGCCGAGCCCAGCAAGCAGAAGCCTCGTTGGCCTAGCTGGACGCGATGGCTGCTCATCTACGGTGCGCTGTTCGGCGTGTTGACGATGCAAGATCAGCTCTCGGGTCCGGTCGTCATTCCGTATAGTGAGTTCAAGCTTCAGGTAGTGGGCAAGAACATTCGCGAGGTGTTTGCCCGCGGCAACACCGTGCAGGGTGAGCTCAAAGTACCCAAGCCCAATCCCGGGAAAAAGTCGAACACGTACAAGCAATTCACCACTGAACGCCCCACGTTTGCCACCGACGATCTGCTCTCTGAGCTGGCTGCCGACAGCGCTACGGTGCAGGCCAAGCCGCTGGTGCAGGAAAGAGGTTTTCTCACCAATTTGCTGATCTCGATGGCGCCATTGCTGCTCATATTCGGGCTAACGAGTTTCATGTTCAGGCGCCAACAGGGTGCCATGGGTGGCGGATTGGGCGGGCTCTTTGGTGGTCGCGGCACAAAACTCGTTGATCCAGAGACCGTTCGCGTCACCTTCGAGGATGTTGCCGGGATCGACGAGGTCAAGGCCGAGATCAGTGAGATTGTCGACTTTCTGAAGGAGCCAGAGAAATACAGGCGTCTCGGCGCGCGCGCGCCGAAGGGGGTGCTGCTCGCGGGCGCGCCCGGAACCGGAAAAACGTTGCTCGCCAGGGCGACTGCCGGTGAGGCTCAGGTGCCTTTCTTTAGCGCCAGTGCATCTGAATTCATCGAGATGATCGTGGGGGTAGGCGCTAGCCGGGTTCGGGAGCTCTTTGCAGAAGCCAGCAAGGTCGCGCCAGCGATTATCTTCATTGATGAGATTGACACGATTGGACGTTCTCGCGCCGGCGCGCGTGCCATGGGTGGACACGATGAGCGTGAGCAAACCCTCAATCAGATCCTGACCGAGATGGACGGCTTCTCGGGCCATGAAGGGGTGGTGGTGCTTGCGGCTACCAACCGCGCCGACGTTCTCGACCCAGCGCTGTTGCGACCGGGCCGCTTCGACCGCACAATCATGGTGCACTCGCCGGATCACAAGGGTCGCGCGGCGATACTTGCGGTGCATTGCCGTCATGTTCCGCTTGCCGAGGGTGTGGATCTCAACGTGCTGGCTTCTTCCACTCCGGGCATGACCGGGGCAGAGCTCGCCAACCTCGTCAATGAGGCGGCCCTCTTGGCAGCGCGGCGCAACCAGGAAACCGTGACGCAACATGACTTGACCGACGCGCTCGAAAAGGTGCAGCTGGGTGCTGCTCGCAATGTCATTTTGCCCGAAGAAGAACGGCGTCGCACCGCCTATCATGAAGCGGGGCATGCCCTGCTCGGCATGCTCGAGCCGGGCGCTGATCCCGTGCGCAAGGTGTCGATTATCCCCCGGGGACGCGCCTTGGGCGTGACGCTCTCGACCCCTGAGCAAGATCGCTACGGATATGACGCCAATTACCTGCGGGGTCGCATTGTTGGTGCGCTCGGTGGCATGGCAGCCGAGCAAGAGGTCTACTCGGTGACCACCAGCGGCGCCGAAAGCGATCTCGAAACCGTGACTCGGATCGCACGCTCGATGGTGGGCCGCTGGGGAATGTCGCCCAAGATTGGCGCTGTGTCAGCACTGCCCGCAGACGGTGACGCGATGATGGGCGGTACGTCCAATTCAATGCTCGATCTGGTGGACCAAGAGGTGCACCGAATTGCCGAAGAGTGCTTGGCGGACGCGCGCCGGCTACTGCGCGAGAACCGGAGCAAACTCGACGCCATCGTCAAGGAGCTTCTAATTCACGAGACCCTCGACGAAGCCGAAGTCTACGCGGCCGCGGGCATTGCTCACCCGCCAAGCGCCAATAAAGCCGCCCGCGAATCGTAGGACTCGCAGGCGGCTGGGGGCGGAGGGATTCCTAGTCGTACTGCCAGAGATTTTAGTTTCCCGCCTGCAAAGCCCGGTCGCGGCCGCAGTTTTGGCGAGTACCGGAGCGGAGCGTACTTTTGTAACTTTTGTACGTGAGCACCAGAACGCAGCCGAAACACAGGCCCCGGCCGGGATCTGCGGGCGTGGCTTCAGGTGGGTTTCCGGCAGTAGTGTTAGAAGATATAGAACTGCGCCTGGACGTTTACCTGGTTGTAGGCATGCTCTGTTACCGGCATGTCTGGCATGACCCGGGTGTAAAACGCCTTGACGTTGATGTTGTGCCCATAGGGCCAGAACGCGAGGCCACCACCGACGCGTTTCTCATCGGGGACTGCGGCGGTTTGGTGATCGACCCAGCGTTGCTCATAGCGGAAAATCGGACTCACGTTGATGGCGTCGATGAGGTAGCCGGCTTCACTCATGAACGCCGACTGTCGCGGCAGGGTGACCCAGGTGCCACCATTCCAGTGGCTCAAGTCGGCCTGTGCCGTGAGCACGCCGGGCCCGACGGGCATGTCGAGAATTACGTCACCCGATGAGTGGTGATATTCACTCTGCCAATCATAAGCGACGCCCAGTGACAGCACGCGCTTGGTGCCCAGGTACGAACCTGCATAGAAGAAGCCCGTTTCCGGATCGAGTAGATTGATCTGCAGGCGCGCAGCACCCCTGAACATGTTGCGTCCGGCAACCTCGGTGGCGTTGACATTTTCGCGTTTGCCCTGGAACATTCCCACGCGATACTCGATGATATTGTCCAAGAGCAGCCCGCGCAATTGGATGCCGGCGTCGCGCCCTACTGGATCTCCTGCGGTGTGGAACACGTTGCCGTGGCGAAATGTATTGCTGAAGTAATCCCATGAATAGAGGGTGCCGGCGCCCTGCATGGCATTGTGAGCTCCTGCCGGCAGCATGTAACCAACGTCAACTTTCAAGGCATCTCCTGCTTTAGCCGTGGCAAATGCGTCTTGAATATTCATGCCGGCCGCGGCCTTGTTGTTTACGTCACCCTGGGTGTCGTCAGCGGCCTTCATCAGGTTGGGGTAATCCGTGTCCAAGAAGAACTCGAAGTTCTTGAACAGGGTGGCACCGATGATGATCCGGGTGCGCCGCAAATAGATGTTGTTGGTCGCGCTATTGAGTGTGGCATGCCCCACGGCCTCGTACTGGGGTTGCAGCAAGAACCCGAACTTGATCGTTGCATTGGGCAATTCGATCTTCATCGGGCCCAAGGCGGGGGGCCGTGCACCTTCAGGTGCGGCGGCGGGCTTCGTCTCAAGCGGTGCAGGCGTGGCGGCAGGTCCAGGGCTAGCCAGTGGCGGAGTCAACATGGGTGAGGTGGCAGAATCGGTCGCACCTTGATTGGGCGCGGCTTGCTGCGCTGAAAGCTCAGCAGCTGGGCTCGCCGTTGCTGTTGCGGGTGTGGTACCAGTCGGACTCGTCGCCGCAGCTGCGGGACTTGCGGGCACCTCGCGTGGCCCAGGTGTTGGATTTTCACCTTGTGCGTGTGCTGAACTGGCAAGAAATAGGGCGGAGATTGCAACGACAGAGCTTTTCATTTCTTTAGAGTCCTTGTGATGGTTTGATGGTCACACGACAGAGGCAACAACCCGCGACGAGTCAGAGCCTTTGCGAACTCACACAGCCCCCCCGCAGGAAGTTTCCTTCCTATCATGGTTCCGCCAGCCATATCAACTGTTGAGAATCAGAAACAACCCAGCCAGGACGCCAGCCAGCGCCCAAGCCTTTTTACCGCGCTGGCGTTCGTGAAAGGCGAGCCCACCAATAGCGAAGCTCACCACCACGTTGCTGCGGCGCAGCGTGGCAACCACGCTCACCAGCGCATGCGGCTGAGCGAGCGCGCGGAAGTAAAGCGCATCGGCCAACAGCAACAGCCCCGCCACGGCCGGGATGGCCCAACGCCAGCGAAAAGGCGTCTTTTTGCGCTGCTTTGGGCGCCAAAACGCCAGCAAGATGACGCCTTGCAGCAGCGTGTTGTAGATAGTGAACCAGAGCTGCATCGACGCTGCGGGCAAGCGCGCACCTTGCAGTAGTTGCTTGTCGTACAGTCCGCTCACTGCGCCCACTAGTGTGCCCAGTATGAGCATCCAGACCGGGCGGTTGCGTGAGAAGTGGATCCCCTCGGCGCGGCCAATCACGGAGAAAGCAAAGTAGGCTGCTAGCGTGATGACAATCCCGAGCCACTGGGAGGTGCTTGGGCTCTCACCAAACAGGGCCACTGCACCCAGCAACGTGAAGATTGGGGCGCTGGCGCGGATTGGCGATGCAAGAGAAATGGGCAATGCCTTGAGTGCAAAGAAAGTGAGTAACCAAGACAGCGTGACAATGCCTGCCTTCAGAAGCACCAGCCCATGCGCGCTTGGGCTGAGCGCCACGATCCTGACCCCCCACAGCGCGGCCAACCCCGGGTTCCACCAGGTCAATAGGCACGTCGGGGCGATCAAAACCACCCCGGTGGCGCTGCACGCGAACAAGACCGGGATGACCGCGTTGTCATCCACCGAGATCTTCTTGGCCACGTCATAGAGGCCCAGAAAGAGCGCGGACAGCAACGAGAGTACGAGCCAAGTCATGATACTTTGAAAGTCGCGCGGGCTATAGTCCGAACCCAGCCTGGCGCAATCTGCTTGTCTCCGCGGTCTTGGATTGGTTTGCGCGGCACTCTTCCACCGCTCGTCGGCACTTCTGCGGGCACCAGTCCCGGGCTCGACAGTCGCACCGTGGGGGTGGTGCTCGTCGGTTTGGCAGAAGATTTTATGTCGCAATCCGCAATCGAGTTATACTCGCGTCCGGCACTTGCCGAATTATGGCGGAATCGCCAGCCACCCCAAGTGCCAGGGAGAAGCCTCTGATGCCAAAAGGACAAGAGAAACCCAAGTCCAACAACAAACCCAAGCTCAGTGTGAAGGAGAAGAAGCAGAAGAAGAAGGAAAAGGCTGCCACCAAGGGGGATTGAGGTTTGTTTGCGCACGACGCGGCTCACCCGCCGCGTCGTGAAAGCTGCTGACCCTACTCATCGGCAGAAATCACACGACTCGCTGGCGGTTGAGGATTTATTGCATCTTGACGCGACGCCCGCCGATCTCGTCTGCTGGCTGTGTTTGACCTGCGCTCCGGTGCTCAAATCCCCAAGGATGTTCCGCTCCGGTGCTCGGTCAAACTTCGCCAGCAAACGAGCTTGACGGGCGGTTTTCTGAGATGTGATGATGGGCAGTGCGCAGGGTCTGGTCCCTGCGCATACGCGCGAAAATGTATTCTTATATAACGCAAGAGCCTCCAAAGTTCTAAACGCGATTCCCCGGCAGCACCGAAAGGGTGGCGAAAATCAGCCAACGCCGTTCGAGTTCTGGCGATAACGCATGGATCGCCGAAAACTAGTGCTAGTCTTGGGCGCATGGAACTCAATACACGCAGTGATCCGCGCAATTCAAGCGGCAGTGGCAGTCGAGACGCGGTCAAGTTTGAGTGCCCCTCCTGCAAAGGGGCTGTGCACATAGCCGTGTCGCGGCTACGGGTCGGAAGCAAGGTCGAGTGTGCCGCATGTAAGATTGAACACTCGTTGTCCGCCACCGATGTGCCGCGCCTGCTAGCTGAGCACCTCAAGCGCCTAGGCAAGCTCAAGAGTAAGAAGTAGGCGCGCTCGCGGGCGTTGCGGCCCAGGCCGTTCGGCGAGACTGACTATTTTTGGGCTTGTGCACTGAGTGAGCGCCAACCAGAGCTTTCCGCGGCGCAACGACAAAAAAACAGCAATTGGGCTGAGTTCAAGGAAATACCGGCCATGGGCCGACCTGGTTTTCCCCCCGCGGAACCGTTCACGCGGCAAGTGAAGCTGTGCTTTTGCAAGGCCGGCTGCTATTAGCCGGCCCCTCAATGAATTGCTCCTTGTCAGATTCCAATCTTAGTGAAGACCTTGTGCGGGCGATCGAGCGCAAAGGTTATGAAACGCTCACACCCATCCAGCAGGCGGTGCTGGAGGTCGATTCAGCCACGGCTGACCTGAGAATCACGTCAATGACAGGCTCTGGCAAGACGCTGGCCATTGGCTTTGCCCTGCGCAACATCACGGCGCCGCCGAATGACGCGCAAACGCGGCGCAACGGGCCGCTTGCCGTCATCATCGTGCCCACGCGTGAATTGGCCAAGCAGGTGCAAGGCGAGTTGACCTGGCTTTTCCTCGAGCGCCGCTGGCGCGTCGAGTGTCTGACCGGTGGCACGAGCATTCGCGACGAACGCCGAGCGCTCTCCGCATTTCCGGCCATTATCGTGGCAACGCCCGGGCGACTGCTCGATCATTTGAACCACGGGGTCATCAAGACCGAGCATGTAGCGGCGGTTGTGCTCGACGAGGCCGATCGCATGCTGGACATGGGCTTCTCGGAGGATCTGAAAGCCATCTTGGATACGATGCCAAGCGCACGGCAGACCCACATGGCGTCTGCAACCTTCTGTGATGAAGTCGGCAGGCTGGCGAATCGCTACCAGCGTAACGCGACTTTGCTGCAGGGCGCGGCGAACGGCAACAACGTCAACGAGGACATCGAACACGTGGTGCACCTGGTGTACCCGGGGCAAAAGCTCGACGCGATCGTGAACCTGCTGCTCTCGTGCCCCACTGAGCAGTTCATCGTGTTCACTCGCACGCGCGCCGATGTAAACGACATGGGGCGCGAGCTAAGTCACGCTGGCTTTGACGTGGTCGCACTCTCGGGTGAGATGAGTCAGCCAGAGCGCGACCGGGCGCTTGCCGTGTTTCGGCGCGGTTCGGCGCGAATCCTTGTGGCAACCGACGTTGCCGCCCGCGGCCTGGACATCCAGGGCGTGACGCAAATCATTCATCTGGAGCCACCCACGGATCCGGATAGCTACGTGCACCGCAGCGGTCGTACGGGTCGCGCTGGGCACAAAGGTACTAGCCGCACGTTGGTGGTGCCGGCAGGGCTTTCATTCGTCAAACAACTGATGCGGCGCGCGGGAATCAAGTTTCGCATGCTTCCCATTCCCACGGCAGAGAGCTTGCTTGCCGCCCGCGAGCAGAGCATGTTCTTGGAATTAGCGACGCAACCCGAAGTGCAGCCCGACGCGGCTGCGATTCCCTCGGATGCTCGGACTCAGGCGCTTGCAGAGCGTCTCTGCAGTGAGGCCAACATCGTCGATGTGGTTGCTCGCTTGCTGATGCGGATTGAGAAACGCGAGATCGAACCGCGCAGCGTGCGCTCGCCGCAAATCGAAGTCCAGGCTCAGAACGACATGTCCCGGGCGGCTCCCTTCAAAAAGCCGTTTGGCAAGAACATGCCGTTTGGCAAGAATATGCCGTTCGGTAAGAAGCAGAAGCAAGCTCCGTTCAAGCACGGCTCAGTGCCGCCGCCGGCCCAGTTCAAACACGGCGCTTCCCCGTCACCTACCCAGTTCAAACGCGGCGCTTCCCCGTCACCTACCCAGTTCAAACACGGCTCTGCACCACCGCCGGCTCCGTTCAAGCACGACTCTGCACCGCCGCAGCAGCGACGCAAGCAGCCGAAGGTGGCCGTGAATCAGCCCGCTCCTTGGTGAGTTCGGGTCACAACAAGGGTCGGCGAGACCCAAGCGGCATCCTTCTAGCGGATATAGACCGTCTTGGCGTTGACGAACTCCAGTATGCCTTGTGGGCCTAGCTCGCGGCCGTAGCCGGATTGCTTGACGCCGCCAAATGGCAACCGCGGGTCCGATGCAACGATGGCGTTAATGAACGTGAGCCCAACTTGCAGCTCATCAATGAAGCGCTGCTGTTCTGCGGGTTCCTCGGTCCAAACGCTGCTCGCGAGCCCATAGGGGGTGTCGTTTGCGAACGCGATTGCCTCATCCACGTCTTTGACGCGATACACGAGCGCTACCGGGCCAAAAACTTCTTGGTGATGGATGGCTGCTTGCTTTGGAATGTCGGCGATGACCGTTGGCGCAAAGAAGTAACCCGGGCCCTCCAAACAACGCCCGCCACACAAAATACGAGCGCCGGCCGTGTAGGCTGAAGCGACCTGCTGCTGAAGCAAGGCGCGGCCACTGTCGGTAGAAATGGGGCCAATGTCCACGCCGGGGTCAAAGGGGTCGCCTACCTTCAGCCCCGCGAAATGCTGGACGAAGGCGGCTAAGAAGGCATCGTAGCAATCAGCGTGTACGATAAAGCGCTTGGCGGCGATGCACGATTGCCCGTTGTTTACGATCCGTGCGGCAACCGCCATCGAAGTTGCGCGATCCAATTGAGCCGAGGGCATGACAATGAATGGGTCGCTTCCACCGAGCTCGAGTACGCATTTCTTGACGTGCTTGCCTGCCAAGGCAGCTACCGCAGCCCCGGCCGCTTCGCTACCC
>Ga0265340_10002254_pt1 | contig 11017 bp, 10 predicted proteins | sample 4CB225metaG_FD_202082 | JGI IMG/M metagenome (GOLD analysis project Ga0265340, IMG submission 202082) | Rhizosphere microbial communities from Carex aquatilis grown in University of Washington, Seatle, WA, United States - 4-CB2-25 metaG | ecosystem: Host-associated > Plants > Roots >...
GCCGGAAAATATGTCGCAGGTCTCGACCTCGTTAGGCAGACCCTGATGATGCCGGCAATGAGCGCGGCCGCGGCGTTCTTTCCGCTCGCCGTGCAAATCCACGCCAAGCAGGGCGACGCGGCGGTGAGATCGCATCTCGCCGAATGCGTGGAGCTGCTGCTCAGCATCACGCTGCCGGCCTGCCTGGGCTTTGCTGTTATTGCATCCCACGTCGCCAATGTGGTTCTCGGCGCTGATTTCCGCGAGGTGGCCGCGCAGGCCATGCCGATCGTAGCCGTCGCCGTCATCTTCCAGGTCCTGACCCAGCAATATCTGCACGCGAGCTTCCTGCTTTCGGGACGCAACTCGTTCTATTTGATCAATACCGCCTCGATCATCGCTGCCAACGTGATCCTGTCCTACGTTCTGATCCGCAGCCACGGCACCGTGGGCGCCGCGTGGGCCCGGCTCGGTGCCGATGTCATTGGATTTGCCGGCGCGCTGATCCTGAGCCGCATTGCATTCCCTGTTCCATTTCCCCTCGGCCGGCTGGCGCTGGCCATGATCGCCGGCCTGGTCATGGCACTGACTGTGGGAACCCTCGACAGAAATCTGCACGTTTCGGATCTCGCCGCATGCGTCGTTCTGGTTGGCACCGGCCTGGCCAGCTATGTGGCGATGTGCTGGCTGCTCGACGTCTCGCGGACGCGCCGCCGCCTGAGACTCGCGCTCGCGCTTTTCAGAACCAAACTCGCCAACATCAACATCGGATAAGAGCCAGTGAACAAGACGGTCACCATCGATCTCACCCGCGCGGCGCCGGCCGATGTCTCGGCCGACCTGCGTGTCACGACTGGCGCTGCGGCGACGGAGCTTCCGCAGGCGCTGCTCGAACTGGCGCCCGGCGAGGCGCGCGACAGCCTGCTCGCGGTCCACGGCATTCTCGGCAGCAGGCTGCCGCCGACCAGACTCAGCATCTACGAAGCCGGCGGCGGCTCGACCAGCTTCCTGCCGCTCGACGTGTTAGGCCGTGCCCACGTCACGGTGGTCGATATCGACGAGGACCAGATCCGCAACAACGATTACGCCCAGGAGGCCATCCTCGGCGACGTCCAGGTCCACCGCTTCGCGCCCGGCAGCTTCGATCTCGTCATTTGCTACAACGTCATCGAACATCTACCCGATGTCGAGGCCGCGCTTGGCCGCTTTTGCGAGTCGCTGAAGCAAGGCGGGCTGCTGTTCATCGGCGCGCCGAACCCGAAGTCGCTTTCCGGCGTCGTCACCAAATATTCGCCGCACTGGTTCCACGTCTGGTTCTACCGCCATGTCCGCGGCGAGAAGCAGGCCGGCCAGCCGGGCGAGCCGCCGTTCCCGACCTTTTTCCACCCGCTGGTCACGCTTTCGAATCTCGAAGCCTTCGCGAATGCCCATGGGCTCGAGGTGATCTATCTCAGGGAATTCGAGAGCCCGCGCTTTCCGGAGATGCGGACGCGCAAGCCGGTGCTGGCCGCCCTGCTCGATGCCGCCGCCACCGTCACGAATTTCCTGATTCCGGGAACGCGCGACGTGCGGCACGGCGACTATCACGTGATCTTGCGAAAGCGCTGAACCATGAAGGCTGTGCCATCGATAGCCAGAGCAGGGGCCAGCCGTCGGCCGGCGACGGCTTTGCGCGTCGATCGCGTTCGCCTCGCGCGCGCCTCAAGCGATGCGCCAGTGGATCACGGATGGTTAATTTTCCGTTGCCACGAGACGGCGTCGCGTGCGGCTGATCGCGATCTTAAATCGAGCGAAGCCGCCGCTATGCGCAGGCGCTTAAACGCTTTTTTTGCGATTTCCGTGAATAGTCCCCCAGTGAGTATGGTTAATTTTTCCTGTTGCGTCGGTTCCATGCCGAAACTGCGTGCGCGTGGCGTAACCCGAAGAGTAGCCCCTCAGCCGATGCGTGCGGCAGTTCGAATGGAAGCTGGGGCCCATGCTTAGCTATGATCAACCGATAGTTCAGGCCAAGCCGGACGACCGGCAGGTGCCGCCGCCGGACCCCAGGGGCTTCAGCGTGGTTGAGCTGACCCGGCTGTTGTGGCGGCAGAAAATAGCGATCGCGGCGGCCGCCTTGATCTGCGCCTGCGCCGCAGTCGCGATCGGCAAAAGCCTGACGCCGAAATATTCCGCAACCGCGCAGCTCTATGTCGATCCCCGCGAACTGCAACTGGTTGACCGCGAACTCACGCCGCGCACCCAGGATCTCTCCGGCCTCGCCATGGTGGTCGAAAGCCAGGCGCGCCTGATCACCTCGAACAGCGTCCTGCTGCGAGCGATCCAGGACACCCATCTCGACAAGGATCCGGAGTTCGGCGGCGAGTCCAGGAGCTTGGCGGCTTCCCTGCTCGGCCTGTTCGGGCTGGATATCCGCCCTGCTTCGGAAGCCAAGTTCGGCCAGACGGCCGCGCTGGAAATCCTGAGCCGCCACATCAACGTCAAGAAGACCGATCGCAGCTTCATCGTCGACGTCGAGGTCTGGTCGCATGACCCGGCAAAGGCGGCGATGCTCGCGAATGCGATTTCAAACGCGTACCTCGCGGAATCGAAGAAGTCGCAGGCAACGGCCGCGCGGCGGGCGACCACCGATCTGTCGGGCCGGCTTAAGGAATTGCAGGAACGGCTGCGCAACTCCGAAAACACGCTCGCCACCTACAAGGCACAGAACAATTTCGTCGGGTCCCAGGACACTGCGATCAGCGATCAGCAGCTGTCGTCGAGCAACCAGCGGCTCGCCGCGGCACACGCGCTGATGCTCGATGCGCAGGCCCGGTACGACCAGATCGAATCGAGCCGTCGCGCCGCGACCGACGGCGGCGCCATTTCGGAAGCACTGCAGTCGCCGACCATCGCCAATCTGCGCGCGCAATATGCCGATGCCCGCAAGCGCTACGCGGAACTCACCAGCGAGTTGGGGCCGCTGCATCCGTCGCTGCGGCAGATGGAGAAGCAGGTCGACGACCTGCGCCGCACCATCAATGAGGAAGTCGAACGCTTCGCGCAGTCGGCGAGAAACGACCTCACCCGCGCCCGCGACTACGAAGCCTCGCTCGGCAAGGCGCTGGACACTCAGAAGCGCCAGAGCGTCCAGCTCAGCCAGGCCTCGGTACGGCTTCGCGAGCTGGAACGCGATGTCGACGCCAACCGCGACGTCTATCAATCCTTCCTCAAGCGTTCGCGCGAAACCGAGGAACAGGAGACCCTCAACACCTCGAGCGCGCGCATCATCGGCGAAGCCACCGTGCCGCAGCGGCGCTCATTCCCGCCGGCCATGAGCGTGATCGCGATGATCGGCTTTACGTTAGGCGCGCTGGCCGCTTCCGCCTGGGTGGTCGCGGCCGATCGTCTGTCGCCCGGCACCGGCGAACCGCTGCCGGTGAATTCGGACGAGAAAACACCGGCGCCGTCGAAACCAGCGCCCGAAGGCCGACCCCGACCGCAGCCGACGGTAGCAGCGGTCGAAAGGCCGCTGATCGCGCGCCTGGGGGAATCCGACGTGATGCGGACGCTTGGCGGAATCCTGAAGATGGGCGGGATCCCCGACCTGACGCGGGTGGGCTGGCCGACCCTGCGCGCGGGCCTCCCGCTGATGAGCTTCCTCGAGGCGATGCGCGAGATGCGTGCGACCGCGGCGCGGCGGTCGCCGGGAAATACGATGCCGGTGGTCGCCGTAATCGGCCCCGGCGCCAGCGAGGACCGCAGCATCGCTACGCTGAACGTAGCACTGGCGGCCGCACGCGACGGCGCAAGGGTGCTGATGATCGACGCCGATCCCGCAGCGCATGAACTCTCGGACAAGGTGAGCGGTCTCGGCAGCAGCGAGCCGAGCCGGCTCGGCTGGCTCAGCATCGGCAGCAAGGCTTCGCGCGCCATCAAGACCGCCAACGGCATCGCGATCCTGCCCGCGATCAAGGGAGCGAACGCCAAGGCCGGCGACGCTATCCGCAAGGCAATCGCGCAGGCGCGTTCGGCCGGCGGCTATGATCTTGTGATTCTCGACGGGCCCGCGATGCCCTGGGCCGCCGTCGACCGCAAACTGATCGATGTCGCCGACGGCCTGATCGCCATCCTGCCGGCCAATCTCGACATCAACGACTGCATGGAAGACATCATCTCAGCCCTCGGCGGCGCCGAGCGCAAGCTGGTCGGTGTCGTCCTCAATGAACTCAACCCCGCGGCCATCAACCGCCAGCCAGGCAGACAATATGCGTGATCGCCGTGCCAATCCGGTCGGAAGGGCCGCTACCGCCGATATCCCCCGAATCTCGCTGGGCGGCTTGCGGCTCGCCGTGCTCGATATCGAACAGACCGCGGATTTCATGATCGAAATGGTGTTTCCGAAACGCCGGGTCGACCGTCCGCTGTATCTCACCTCGGCCAATGGCGAGGTAGTGGCGCGCTGCTCGACGGAGCCGATGACGGGACGGCTGTTCCGCGCCGCCGATCTCATCAATGCCGACGGTCAGCCGCTGGTCACGGTGTCGCGGCTGCAATCGAGGACGCCGCTGCCGGAACGCGTTGCCACCACCGACCTGTTCCACGTCGTCGCGCGCAAGGCGCAGGCGGCGGGACTGACGTTCTATATGTTCGGCGCCGACGAGGCGGAAAATGCCTCAGCGGTCGACAACGTCCAGAGATTGTATCCGGGCTTGCGGATCGTCGGACGCTCGCATGGCTATCTGAGGGGACAGGCGCTGCGGGACAAGGTTGCCGAGATCAACGCACTGGCGCCGGACTATCTGTGGGTGGCGCTTGGCGTTCCCTACGAACAGTCATTCGTCGAGGAATTCACCCCGCAGCTTTCCAATGTCGGGGTCATCAAGACATCGGGCGGGCTATTCAACTTCCTGTCGGGAAGCCGGATCCGTGCGCCGTTATGGATGCAGAGCATCGGGCTTGAATGGGCCTGGCGGATCTGGCTGGAGCCGCGCCGCCTGTTCTGGCGCTATTTCACCACTAACCCCCGCGCGCTGTTGCTGCTATTCAACAAGAGCCGCGGCACCGACCGCAGGCCATGAGGCATCAAAATGAGTGATGGTCCGGCTGTTCTCGTCACCGGCGGCGCGGGCTATATCGGCTCGCATGCCTGCCGGGCGCTGCGCGCGGCCGGTTACAAGCCGGTGGTTTTCGACAATTTTTCGACCGGCCACCGCAGCTTCGTCGCCGGCCCGCTGGTGACGGGCGACCTCCTGGACAAAGCGGCCCTCGATGGCGCGTTCGCCCAGCATGAGATCACCGCGGTGATGCATTTCGCGGCCGCGAGCCTGGTCGGCGAATCCGTCGTCGATCCGCAGAAATATTACCGAAACAATGTGGTTGGCACGCTGACGCTGCTGGATGCGATGCGCACCGCGGGGTGCCCTCGCCTGGTTTTCTCATCCACCGGCGCGGTCTACGGCAACGCCGACAGCAGCGCCTTGAGCGAAACCTACCCTTGCGAGCCGATCAATCCCTATGGCGCCTCGAAATGGATGATCGAGCGCATCCTCGCAGATTATCGCAGCGCCTACGGGGTCGGTGCGTTCTGCCTGCGTTATTTCAATGCCAGCGGCGCTGACGCGGCCGGCGGCATCGGCGAACTGCGCGATCCCGAAACCCATCTCATTCCCCGCGCCATGATGGCGCTGCAGGGCCATGTCGGGGATTTCGCGGTGTTCGGCGACGATTACGACACGCCGGACGGCACCGCGATCCGGGATTATATCCATGTCACCGATCTGGCGGCGGCACATGTGGAAGCGCTGAAGCTCTTGATGCAGGGACATGCCGGCGGCGCTTTCAATCTCGGCACCGGCACCGGCTTTTCGGTACGCGAGATTCTCTCCGCCATCGCAACAGAAACCGGTCGCAAGGTTCCTCACGTCGTCAAGCCGCGGCGAGTAGGCGACCCGACCTATCTGGTAGCAAACCCCGCCGCGGCGCGCGAGACCCTGAAATTCCGAGCGCAGCATTCGGATCTGGCGACCATCATCCGGACCGCCTGGTCCTGGCATCAAAAGGCCCACCCGCTGAAAACGTAAGGGTCATTGCAACGGCGAGAGGACGAAGACGCCGTTCTCCTCGTCAAAGATGAAGGCCCGGCAACAGCGACCGCGGCGGAAGACTAGAGTGCTGCAACCAATCCTCTGATGGCGCGTTTCTCATTTCCCGTTCTTGCGGAGATAGAGACATGGCCGACACCTCGCTGATCACTGAGCATATGGATGTCCTTTCGTCGGACCGGAAAACCGTCGGCAAGGTCGACCACCTCGAAGGCACCGACAAGATCAAGCTGACGAGGCAGAGTTCGCCCGACGGCCAGCACCATCACTACATTCCGGCATCGTGGGTCGATCATGTCGACCAGCATGTGCACCTCAACAAGACCGGGGCCGAGGTCACATCGCTCTGGCAGCACGGAAGGCAGTAATCGATCGGCGCTTTGGCTCGCGTCAAAATGTGTGTATCATCAGGGTCCGAGGAGAATTCGATGCATCCAGCCGCAAATGTGCAATTCGAACGTACGGTGCGCGAATTCGCGCGGTGGCGCGCCGTCCCCGAGCAGGACAGATCGGCCGCCCCGGCATGGTGGTGGGGACCGGCGTTCGAGGTGCTGGGCGCCGAGCAACCGATGCCGGCCGACTGGTGCGCCCGACTGGAATTGCCAAACGGCTCTACGCTCACCGATGGCGCCAAGGTCTTTCTGAAATGCCTCGCCGACCAGACGTCGTTGCCTTGGCCCGACGATTTTCCGGGACGTGCGCACCCTTCGGATGCCGCAAATCCCGCCTAGCGGAACAGCCATGCGCGTAGCGCGTTAGCGGCGATTTCGATTGTTTGCCCCTTGCTCTTCCGCCGTCGCTTTGAGACCATGCCGGCGACAACAAGCAAGACCCGCTTTCCGCGCGGGCGACGATCCCTGAGGAAACTCCATGCCGCTGGTGCAGGCCGAACGTCTCACGCGTATCAGCGCGGCGCTGCTTCAGGCGGCGGGCGCGTCCGAGGAAGAAGCCAACGCCGTCGCCGTCGGCTGCGTCAACGCCAATCTCGCCGGCCATGATTCCCATGGGGTGATCGCGATCCCGACCTATATCGACCGCATCAAGGTCGGCCATATCGTGCCCGGCGCGAAGTGGACCATCGTGCAGGAATCGCCAACCACGACGGTGATCGACGGCCATTGGGGTTTCGGTTTCCACGTCAACGCCAAGGCGATGGCACTCACGATCGGGAAGGCGAAAACCGCCAATGTCGCGGCCTGCACGGTGTTCCGCCAGAGCCATGTCGGCCGGCTCGCAGCCTATCCCATGATGGCGATGCGCGAGGGCATGATCGGCATCGCCACCGCCGATTCCGGCCGCTCGCCAAAACATGTCGCGCCGTTCGGCGGCCGCGAAGCGCGGCTCGGCACCAATCCGATCTCGATCGCGGTGCCCTCGGACCTCGAGGCGCCGTTTTACCTCGACATGGCGACGTCGGCGGTCGCGGCCGGAAAGATCCAGCTTGCCGCGGCCCGCGGCGAGGAAATTCCGACGGGGTGGATCGTCGACAGCGAGGGACGCCAGACCACCGATCCCAAGGCATTCCGCAACGGCGGCGCTCTGCTGCCGCTCGGCGGCACCGAGGGCTACAAGGGCTCGGGCCTTGCGGCAATGGTCGAGGTACTCTGCGGACTGCTCACGGGCCTCGGCTTCGGCGTCGAACCCACCGGCCGGCATAATGACGGCTGCTTCATGGCGGTCTTCAACGTCGCCGCGTTCCGCCCCCTGAAGGATTTCAAGAAGGAAGTCGCCGAGTTCGCGCGCTATCTCAAGGCGACGCCGCTGTCGGAGGGATCGACCGGCGTATTCTATCCGGGCGAAGTCGAATATCTCCGGGAGCAGCAGCGCCGATCGTCCGGCATCGACATCGAAGACGCAACTTGGGACAAATTGCGCGCGCTCGCGGGCGAATACAAATTGACGGCCGAACTCGATCTTGGGTGACACCGCATCCCGCCGGCACAGGGAGGACAGCATGACGCGGCAAATGGTACTGGTCGGCTTCCTGCAGGCGCAGAACTGCACCAACCTGCCGAGCTCATGGCGCCATCCGGAATCGCGCGACGATTCGATGTCGGCGGATTACTATCAGGAGATCGGGCGGATTCTGGAGTCCGGCAAATTCCACATGGCGTTTTTCGACGACCGGCTGGCGATGCCGGATCGCTACGGCGACGATCACGCCCACACCGTCGAATACGGCATCCGCTGCGTCAAGATGGACCCGGTCATCGTGCTGACGGCGATGGGGATGGCGACCGAAAAGCTCGGCCTCGCCTCGACCTGCTCGACCACCTATTACGAACCGTTCGACGTCGCGCGCCGCTTCGCCACCCTCGATCTGATGACCGGTGGCCGCGCGGCCTGGAATGTGGTGACCTCGGTCAACGACGGTGAAGCCCATAACATGGGCAAGGACGCCCATCTCGATCATGATTTCCGCTATGACCGCGCCGACGAATTCATGGAAGTTGTGCTCGGCCACTGGGATTCCTGGGAAGACGGCGCGCTGCTGATCGACAAGAAGAGCGGCCGGTTCGCCGATCCGGCCAAGGTCAAGCGCCTCGACCATCATGGACCCTTCTACAAGTCGCGCGGCCCGTTCACGGTACCGCGCTCGAGTCAGGGCCATCCCGTCATCATCCAGGCCGGGGCCAGTGGCCGCGGCCAGCGTTTTGCCGGACGATGGGGCGAGGTGATCTTCACGGCCGCGCGCAATCTGGCCGGCGCCAAGCAAGGCTATGACGCGGTCCGCAACGAGGCCGCCAAGGCTGGCCGCGATCCCGACCAGATGTTTCTCTGCAACCTGACCACGCCGGTCTGTGGCGCGACCAGGTCCGAGGCCGAAGACAAGATGGCGCTGATCGAAAAGCTGCCGCTGGAGATCGACGCGCTGTCGCTGCTGTCGGAAGGACTGAACTATGATTTCGCCTCCAAGGGCATCGACGAGCCGCTGACATCCGAAGAACTCCAGAGCATGCAGGGCATCATCGGCATCCGCGACGGCGTGCTCAAGACCTCGGGCAAGGCCAATCCGAGCGCGCGCGATTTTGTCACTTTTAGCGGCCGCGGTCAGACCGCCGATGCGATCGTCGGGGGACCGAAGGAGATCGCCGACAAACTGGAAGAGATGTTCGTCGGCCGTGGCTGCGACGGCTTTGTCATCGCCGCAACCTATGTGCCGGGGTCGTACGCGGATTTCGTCCGTCACATCGTTCCGGAATTGCAGCGCCGGGGGCTGTTTCACAGCGACTATGCCGGCAAGACCTTGCGCGAAAACCTGGGTCTGCCGCGTCCGGGCGCCGGCGCCTGGAAGACGCAGCCGCGGGTCGCGGCGGAATGAACCAATAAGGATAAGGCATGCGCTGGCTTCAATTCACCGCGGACGGCAAGACCTCCTGGGGCATCATCGAAGGCGACGGCGTGATCGCGATCAGCGGCGATCCCTTCGGCGAATGGCAGCGCACGGCGCGAATGCATGCTTTGAAGGACGTGAAGATTGAACTTCCCGTCATGCCGCGCACCTTCTATTGCGTCGGCCTCAATTACCTCAAGCATCTCAAGGAAGCCGCGGACAAGCGCGGCGAGGTGCCCAACGTGCCCGACCGGCCAGAGATCGGCTACCGCGCGCAAAATGCGCTGATCGCACATGACGAAGACGTGGCGATCCCGGCCACCGCCACCGAGAAGATCCACTATGAGGGCGAGCTGGTGGTCGTGATCGGCAAGAAGGCAAAGCATCTCACCGATGCCAACGCGATGTCCTGCGTGTTCGGTTACACTATCGGCAACGACGTCAGCGAGCGCAGCTGGCAGAAGGCCGATCGGGGCCTGTGGCGATCCAAGAATGCCGACACCTTCAAGCCGATGGGACCATGGATCGAAACCGAGGTCGATCTCGACAAGCTGGAAACCATCGTCAAGGTCAACGGCAAGGAAACTGGCCGCTTCCGCACCAACGACATGATCTTCGGCATCAAGCCCTTCATCGTCGAGTTGACAAAGTACTTCACGCTGTGGCCGGGCGACGTGATCTGGATGGGCACCGACGGCGCCTCCCCCGACCTGAAAGCCGGCGACGTCGTCGAGATCGAGATCACCGGCATCGGCACCCTGCGCAACAAGTTTGTCAAAGAGGCGACGCCGGGCGACAGCTGAACAGTCCATGGCGCCGCGGGCGTTATCCCCTTGGCGCCAATAGAAGCCCGGCGCCGGTCGCGCCGGGTCCCATAAGGCTGCGCTATTTCACGATCTCGGCGCCGACCTTGCAAATCGCGGCGTCCTGATCGCCGGTGCCGCCGCTGCAGCCCACCGCACCGATCAGCTTGCCGCCTTCGACCAGCGGAAATCCGCCGGGGCTCGCGACCAAGGTCGGATCGAGCGTGCCGGTATAGGCGTGGCCGGTTTCATAGGCGTTGTAAAACACCCGCGACTCCCTGCGGAAGCGCGCCGCGGTGCGCGCTTTGCCGATCGAGATCGTGCCGGAGGCAATCTGCGCACCCTCCATGCGCGAGAAATGCACCAGCTCGCCATTGGTATCGACCACGGCGATGTTCATCTTCCAGTTTCGCTTCTTGGCTTCGGCTTCGGCCGCGGCCATCACCTGCTTGGCGCGTTCGAGCCCGATCGATTGGCCATAGGGAATGTCGAAGGGAACCGCGTCGGGCGTTCCGCCGGCCGCTGGTTGCGCCGGCGGTGCCGCAGGAGTCGGGGTTTGGGCAAAGGCCGGCGAACTCAGTACGGCCACGGCGCAGGCGGCCAGGCTCATCGAAACGATCGAACGCATTATTTCCTCCCAGTTGACGTTTGTTGTCGTTGTTTAGTCTGTCGATAGTGGCTGCAACCCCCTCAATTGGCAAATATTCCGGCGGCAAACCGCTATTCGGCCGTGATGCCGGCGTCCTGGATCACCCTACGCCAGCGCGCCTCCTCACCGCGGAAATAGCGGTCGAGTTCTTGCGGCGGACTCGCGACCATGA
>Ga0265340_10002255_pt1 | contig 11016 bp, 8 predicted proteins | sample 4CB225metaG_FD_202082 | JGI IMG/M metagenome (GOLD analysis project Ga0265340, IMG submission 202082) | Rhizosphere microbial communities from Carex aquatilis grown in University of Washington, Seatle, WA, United States - 4-CB2-25 metaG | ecosystem: Host-associated > Plants > Roots > Rhizosphere...
ATGATGTCCCCGCAAGTGTCGCAGCTGCTACCCCAGTTCTCGGGTGTGGCTATGCTGCACCCGCCATCGCAAGTGATCCTGCCTCCACACTCTCCGCACCCGTACCCGTAGTTGTCCGGAGCCTGTCCAACGCAAGGGGCTCCGCCCAAGCTTGATGTTTGGCCGCCAGTCGTTGCTGGATCTGAACCGGTGATACCGGTGCCACCAGCGCCGCCAGTCGTGGCAGTCTCGCCGCTCGGAGCCCCTGCTCCGCCGCTGCTGGCTTCGGTGCCTCCCGAGCTTGCAGCGAGACCGCCCGATGCGGCGGCGCCCCCAATGCCGGCCCCGGCAGCACTTCCGCCACTGCTGTCGGGCAAACTGCTTCCGGTGCCGGCAATGCTGCCCGAAGTTGTTGCACCGCCCGCCTCGGTCGCGGTGCCGCCTGCTGCAAGGAAGGTGCTGCCTCCGGTGCCGGCAACGCCGCCTGAAGTTGTTGCACCGCCCGCCTCGGTCGCGGTGCCGCCTGCTGCAAGGAAGGTGCTGCCTCCGGTGCCGGCAACGCCGCCTGTTGCTATCGCTGCGGCCGTAGAACTCGCGACGCTTCCTCCGGTTGGTAGCGCTCCGCCCACGAGAGTCGTTTCGCCGCCATTCGCGGCTCTTCCGCCACCTGCATCGGCGGTGGTTGCACTTGAAGCGCCTCCAGTGGCTGAGTTGGGACACTGGTCGCCGTCGCGAACGCAGACGTTCTCGGCCAGACAGCAATTCCAGCCGTCCACGCAGGGACAGGAAACGCCGTCGAGACCTCGCAGGCAACCGCTTAGCATCAACGCTCCAGCAATCGACATCCATAGGAACCGACTACGAGCGCATCGCAGCATCTGCAGCCGATGGGTTTGAAGGTGGCGAGTATAAGAGGGACGTTCCGTGCGCATTCGGTTACTCCCACAGATGGGGTCAGCAAGTAGACACGCTTGAGTTGGCACGCTCAGGTCAGCTTGTCCAAGACTGAATTGTTGCACACGCTTTCAATGCTGGAGTCGTTCGAGAAGTTCGGTCCCTCGGATGATTCGAGATCGGAACGGCGAGGCTCTTCGGCACATGCTCGTGAGGCATGTTCAGGCCGAGGGAACACTCTGACGCCCCGAACCAATCGGGGTCACTTTTTTCCGAACCTTTGGCACGGCTCGCGCGTTAACCCAGCCGTCCTCGTTCTAGACGATCTTGGCTAGTACGATTCCCTCTGAACACGACTGATGAATCGGTAACCCACGCCACGCACGGTTTGAATGTGGCAATGCGAGACGGGATCGGGTTCTATTTTCTGCCGCAGGCGGGCGATGAAGTTGTCGACTGTTCGTTCGGATACGGACTGGCCGATTCCCCAAACGCCGTTGAGGATCTGCAGGCGGCTGACCACTGTATCCTCGTGGTTGACGAAAAACCTCAATAGATCAAATTCGTGCGCCGTCGTTTCAATGGTCTGCCCGCGAACAGTGAGCCGCCGTGCCACAGTGTCCACGGCGACGGCACCGAAGTGGGTTATCTCTTGCACTGCCCCGTTACCCACGGCTAGCACGTATTCAACGACCACGCCGTCAACAAGTGGAGGCGACGGCCCGCAAACGCGTGAACGAATTCAGTGCCCAGTGACTACGACACGAGGCCCGCGCTTGTCATCGACGTGACGGAGTGTCATTGGTGTGACGCGTAGGAATTCATGAAATCGTCGAGTGCCAAGGTAGCAGCATTCTTCCAGCCCCAAACCGTAAAGTATTCATCGTTATTCGATCGGACACCGAGGTATCCAGCTCACATGTGGAGTCGACCCTTCGGGAGTGTCGAAGTACGGCAGCGTCAATTCGCGCTGTGGTTCCCCGAACACGGCTTGTATGGGCGACGGGGTATATAAGCGTCGATACGCCCAACCGACGAAATGACTGGGGCTATCGTTGAGTACCGATTGCGGGCGGGTGCTGTGGGGGCGGTCGAACGCTTGCCCGCGAAGGCTCATCCGCTGCGTGGGAAATATTTCGGAATTTGAATGCACCGGGCACCTTCTTTAGTGTGGCTGAATTGATGGGCAATGCCAGCCTGTGCAATACCGGTGCCTCGCCATGCTTGCTAACGCCAGCGCTTGCTAACGCACTCTGGTCAGAGACGGCTCCGCTGGCCAGCTCGGAGACGGCACTCTGACCTACAGCATGATCCCGACGCAAGTACTGGGAACCTGCGAATAGGAGCTGCAGCTGCTTGCAGATGGGATGAGTCGAGCAGTTGGGCGCCGTCTTTGGACTGTTGTACAGGCTTGGTTGGTGCGGCACTGGACCCTGCAGGTGTGTCGGGAACGATTTCGTGGCTCTGCTCGGATAACCCTGGAACCCCACGCCCGACCGAGGCCTCGATTTTCGATACGGCGGCAGCGCAACCCGGTGCATCGGGTTCTAGGACACCGCCCAACGACATGGCATGCCGCACCTTTGCCTTCGCGAACCCGACCAAGTGACAACGCAAGCCGTTCGGGCGCCTTCTCGAACCCGGGGAAACGCCTGCCCAACCCACTGCGTCGCGTCCGAGAACACCGGGAAACGCCTGAGCATGCCGCTGCGTCGCGTCCGAGAACACCTCAAGGTGACATGACATCCTGGTCGCTCGAGATAAATTACACGCCGCAGCGACAAAATCGCCCGTTCCAGCGCGACCCACGACACCAGCAAACCGCGCACCCAGCCGTGCCATCGAGTTCGCGATCTGAACACAGTGACAGTGCCTGCCACTCATTGCAGATCGAAACCTCGCCCCTGCAGCGCACCGTGTAATTTCCAACCGGCGACGCTTCTTTCATTTCTGCCAATTCTTGCATTTTGAAATGCACGATGGGGTGCGATTGGTGTAACCGATTGGCGCTTTAATTGTCGTTGCGGCACGCGTTGCTCGGGTGTAGTCGGGTAGTGCGGGCGGCGGGGGCAACGTTTGGCGTTCGCCTGCGGGCGCGCAGCGACCGACAGGTGCAATGCTGAGTTGGCCAGCTGTCGTATCGAAGTGTCAGCGTTCTGTCTGCCCCACAGCACGTTTCAACGCACGCGGTGGCCTGGGCTGAAGTGTCACAGCCTTCCGTCCAGAAGCGTCTTGCCTTTGTTTTAGATCTTGGAAGATGCGGCGCAGATTATTGCCATTGGCCGCTGCATGCGCTTCGCGGGCTCTTCGTACTTCTTCGACTATTTCGTCCGTCCACATGATGCTACTCCTCCAGAAGCTCCTCAGGGGTGCAGATTACCGGCATGTCGTATCCGGCGTCATTGCACACAAGCTCGATCCGACTTCGAGTGGCCGCATTGGCAATATGCTTGCAGTTCCACGTCATCAGATAGTGCATTCCGTGGACCGCTGCTATAGCGATGTGCAGAGCGTCCTCGGAGGCTGCAACGGGGACGGCACCATCCGCGAGAAGCTTTTCGGCAAGCACCAACGTCGCGTCCGAAAGCTCAAGGAGGGTCAAATCTGCGAGGTATCCCACCCGCCGCGAAGCCACCGTTGGATCGCCTGCGGATGCCTCCTCAACAACGAGCTGCGAAACGAAAAGCAGAAACTCATGGCGTCTCGAGTCCCACCATTCGGCGGTAATCTGTTGATGGGCAGCCACACGAAGATCGCGACTTGGCCTAGCAGCAAGGTAGCTGAATACGGTTGTTTCTACGTAGACATTGCCGCGAGAGACCATTCGAGTGAAAGCCTAACATGCAGGGACGCTCCAACCAAGTTAGCACGAGCTTTTCGCGTGAATAGGCGAACAGGGGAAGGCCAGAGCTGATGCTTCCGGACATCGGATGCTGAGGTACCGCAGGGCAGAACCTGAACGAGGACGGCACATCAACCTCATCGGGTTACCGTCGCCGCAATCGAGTAGCTGCTGAAACGCGGCGCGATTTCGAAGCAGTTCACAAGCAGCCTGAGGCACAACCGGCGGCAGCCCAAGCGCCGGCACCAAGTCTCGCCGACACCCGCGGCGCCAACGCCCGCGCCTGCCAATGGACCCGCTGCGGGTGGGTCGGCGCGATGCGGCGCGCGTTGTTTGGATGTAGTCGGGGGGCGCATGCGGGCGATTGCGGGGTGCCGGGTCAGCTCGCGTTACACTGCGTCGTTGAGCGTCGAATCTGTCGGCCTGCAGAGTAATCTCGTATTTTGATGGAGCTTCTTACTTCAAAGCAACCGCTCACAATCGGACATCATTTGGGACTGGGCTGTTGTCAACGGCGCCAATGGACACTGCAAATCAGCAGTGTCTTTCCCAAACGCGCTAATGGTGGTCCTCGTTCCGAACGAAACAGATTTCGAACAAAAGGAGCCATCAGAGACGATCGATGAGACGTCACCGACTTGTTCAATGTCGCAGAGACACCGCACGAAGGATGGCGAGCCCGATGGATAGTAATTGGGGCTTGGTCCGTAAGTAGTGGACGACACCGGCATTCCAAATTGCTTGCAGAAATTCGGGAAACGTACTTTCTCCTGCCTGGTCGACGCGTAGGGCTTTGATAACTGCTTCATGGTTGAACCGGGGCACATCCAAAAGTCCGGTTGCTAGCGGGCTTCCCTGACTGACAACCGGTCCGTGGTCGGTCACGTAGAGGCTTTCTACTGCTGGCAGATACCAAATGTTCTTGCGGACTCCGGCTTGTCTGAGAGTCTCAGCCAGCACAGGAAATCCGCCTACTTTCGGGCGAATGGCGGCCTGCTCAACCGCACTATCGAGACGGCCAGCTAAGTTCCAGTTGCACTGGGTTTGCTGCTTGCTGCGCCCATCTCACCCAGGCCAGCACGGTTGCGGCGCGGCGCAGTGGTGTTCTGCCCGTAAGTCCACTGGCGGACGAGACCCACTCTGCGACTTGCTCACGCGTTGGAAAAGTGCCGGTCGCGCAAAGGCGGATGACGGTTTGGCGAAACACGGGTCGTTGGACGAGTTGGCGTAGTAGCAATGTCTGGCGCGCCGTAAATTCGAGTGTTGCGAATTGGGCACCGATTGGGGTTGCTTCGAACCCCTGCGCCCCCCGATGTACGAGCGCCAGGTAAGCGGCCGCATTTGCGTAATAGTCTGCTTGACGTGCATCGATTTCGAATCGCGCTGCAATGCCTGCCCGTGTGGTGACACCCGCTGCAACTGCATCGACCACGTCGATGACTCGACGGATGTCGTTGGCTTGTGGAAAAGGCAAGCTACTGCAGTCCTCTTCGGTCGTGGTGTCGAGCAGTACCTCGAGGGTGGGAATTGGACCTGGCTCATCGAGATAATAGTCAACCGAATCCGAAGCGACCAGCGCATGATAGCGATCAATCGGGTCAAATCGGAATTTGCGCAATGAATAGCAGCGGTTGCTCCAGGTCAGAAACAGCGCCGATACCGGTTTCTCGGGCAGCAGTGTCGCCCACATGCGCAGAGGATAGTACAACTGGCGAATATGGAAGTTCGTACGCGCTCCGAGCTTGGCTTCAATCAAGTGCAGCGCAGAACCTTCAAAACCCGAATCGACCTCGATCTGTACGCCGTCTGCAGTCAAGGGCACCGAGCCGAGCTTGGTCTCGAAAAGAAAGCTGAATTTCGGCGAGCGGAGTCGGCCGCGAATTGTTAGGCACGCCTCGGGATCTCCGAGAAAGTCGTGAAGCAGCCCGCTTGCGTTCGCCATGTCAAGCGCTTGTGATTCGGACATAGGCGCCGTCTTCCAAGGTAGCGAGCCAAATCGCGCTGCGGCCCGCGACGCCTGCCAGTGCTTGATGGCCTTGGCCGCAGGAACGTCGGCGTAGCCGTCGCCACTGAGAATTGCATAAGTTCCGTTGCTGATCGGCAGAATCGTTGCTTGAGCGAGCGGGGCCGGGCGACTCTCACGCGTGTCGAACTTCGACATCAAGCGTGGTTCGCGGCCTGATACTTCCTTGATCGTCTCTGCCGTGACAATGATAGGCTCGGGGGATGCAGCTAGTCGTGCTGAAATCTCCAATCGCTCGCTCAGACGCTGCCACCCATCGCTCGTAAGGTTTGCCATTGCGTCAGTGACCACCCCGGCTTGCGTTGTGCACCACGCGGCCACGGTCTAGCGCCAAGTGATGAGTGATGCAGCGCGGTTGCTCCAGAGCATGGTGACTGACGAGCAAAAGAGTAACCCCTGTTTGTCGCACGACCGAGTCGACGATATCGAGCATCTCGGTACTTTGGAGCGGAGCCAGACCTTGAGTGGGTTCGTCGAGAAGCAGCAACGCCGGGTGTCGAATCAGCGCACGCGCCAAGAACACCTTTCGCGTCTCAACTTCACTCAGGCTAGCGAGAGGACAATTGCGTTTCACGTGCAGTGCCAGTCTATCCAGCCAGCGATCCGTGGATTGTTCATCGACCGCCGATGGCGTTTCGTATTGTCCGATCGAAGCGTTAATACCTGAAAGGACCACTTCCCTGACCGACCAGAGTGATGGGTAGTGCGCTGCGAGCTCAGGCGCCATGAAACCAATCCGTCGTTGGCGCTCGCGCAGCGGCACCCCGGGCCCTGCGCGCAGGCCCAGAACCTCGAGATCTACTGCATAACTCTGTGGGTGATCCCCCAGCAAGAGAGCGAGCAAGGTGGACTTGCCAGCACCATTCGGACCGGTCACCAGCCAGTGTTGCCCGCGCATCACTTCGAGTGAGACGCAGTCGAGAAGTGTCGTTGCTCCGGCGCGCACCGTGGCGTCGCGCAAACGCAGGATCACGGTTGGGGCCTGTGCTGGCGCCGGTTCGGCTGCCAACACCACCGCGGCCTCATGAGTGAGATGACGCCGAGGAATGGTCGAAGGACCATCATTCCTCGGCGTCATCGAAGGACCATGATTATGTCTGCGCGGCACGTGGGCTTCGGGTGTCTTGAGTGTGAACACTCGCGTCGCCAATGAGGCCAGTTCTTCCGGCCTCGGTGTGGTGTAGACCATCGTCATCAGCCCCCGCTTTTCGGCCGCATCGTTTCGCTGCGTCCCCAGGTGCGGGAAGACACATTCTTGACGAGCAAAGCGATTGAGGACGTCCACCACACGGCCGCGCGCATCGGGATCGAGCCCACCGAGTGGGTCATCCAGTAGCAACAAGCGAGGTCGCGCGAGCAGCGCGCGCGCCAACAGCAACCTCCGTAATTCTCCATTCGATAACGCAGAAACTGGTCGTGTCAGTAGGTACTCGAGACCGAGTGCTGCCAAGAGCTCGCCGAGGTGCTTCTCATGGTCGGGAAATTCGAGTCCGGCCGGACATTGCTCGAACTCGCGTAGCCCGTACGTGCAGCGCGGTCCAAGGAATGTCGCAACCGTCGTCGGTTCAGTGAACGACGTGTGCCAGCGGGCTTGGTGAAAGGTCGCATACTGCGAGGCAACGCGCTGTTGTTCGCTGGTCGAAACCAACTGCACGGCAAAACGCGGCGCAAACCCCAGAGCTGCGTCCGGGAACTCAGCGGCCCACGCGGGATAACTCAAGTGGCCCTGGTGAGGCATATGTCGACCTGCCATCAGCTCGAGCAGCAGTGACTTGCCTGACCCTGGTGGTCCCACGATGCACAATCGGTCAGTGCGCGATACTTCCAGCGACAAATCGCGCATGATGCTGTGGCCGTCGAGCGAGACGCTCACATCCTCGAGCTGCACAACTGGCTTCGCGGGCATCACGCTTCCTATATCACGCACCGTGCCGTGTCACGGACGATTCTTGACGGCTGCGATAGCGTTCTCGAGCTCGAGGCCGTGACGCAAGCAAGGGTTGCAGTCATAGCGCCCATGCTTGCCGCACCCCGCCATTGACTGCATCGCTTTGAGCTCGGGTATGATTCGCCCGTCTGCGTCGTGTTCGATGCTAGACAGGAGCGCTTTCTTCTCCGCACAGGTGTTTGCTTGTTGCAGCGACAGCAGCACGCGAAGGGCCGGTGATGCAACATTCTGAACCGCCGGCAACTTCAGCCGGGTTGCGGCCGCTTCGCGCAGGTCTTCGCGCACCGCCGCAATTGTCGAGAGATCATAGAGAATATCGACCCCGCGTTCGCCGTAACCCGTTTCCAACATGTGCAGTGTGCGCTCGGTTAGTTCGCGCTTTTGAACAATCTTCCAGAGCAAGGTGGCAAGGTTTGCATCGCCGCTTACCGTGGCGTCCAAAGCATGCGCTCGTTGGATGGTGTCTAGGCAATCACCAGAGTTTCCCTGGGCGAACTGCGCCTTGGCTAAGTCAACCAACACCCTCGGATCCTCGGGGAATCGCATGGCAAGCTCGCGCAGCTTGCTAATACCCTCGGCTCTCGCCGCGGTCAGCTCGGCCTCGTTCGCGGCGCTTTGAACTGGCGCAGCTTCGGTAGGCGCAGCAGGCGCCTGAATCATTGAGGCGCTTGGTTGAGTCACGCTGGGTGCTTTGCGCGACGGCCGCCCCGCGAGCAACGCCAACGCGGCGAACCCCGCCAGCAGCGCGCCGGACAGAACAAACAGCAGAGCTCGGCTGCGCCTAGCGTTGCCTGTCCCGGAGCGTGAAGCCTTCAGCGTTTCTTCTGAAGTCTGCATGCCGGTGATTTTCATGAAACCCGCAGTTGGAGCGGGCACGGTCGAGGCATTCAACTGCGCATTGGTCATGCTTGCCGTTGCAACGGTCGCAGCGCGCTCGGACACCGGCAAGCGGCCAAAGATTGCTGCGGTGGACGAGTCGGGGAAGCGCGGTGATGTGGGCGCGTCCCCGGGCGAAGCATTGGTACGCGGCACTAACAGGGTCTCTAGTTCATCGAGTGCGGCAATCAAGGCTTGGGCACTTGCAAGGCGGGATGCGGGAGATGGTGCGAGCAGCCGTTGAATCAGTTGTTCGAGGATGGCTGGCACATTCGAGCCGGGTACTCGTTGCGCAAAACTAGGCAGCGGCCCTTGGAGCTGCTGGCCAAGGATACCGATCGGGTTCTCGGCGCTGAACGGACGCTTTCCACAGAGCATCTCGAACAACATGACGCCCATTGCGTAGAGGTCGGCTCGGACGTCGACATACTGCCCCAATGCTTGCTCAGGAGCCATGTACTCGGGTGTCCCGAAGATCATTCCGACGCGCGTGATCACTTTGGCGGGGCGAATCGAGCCGCGCTCGGAGACTTCCTGTACCGGGACCTTGGCAATGCCAAAGTCGAGCACTTTGGCAAAATCAACGTCACCATTCTTCTCGACCAACAACACGTTTTCGGGCTTGAGATCCCGGTGAATGATGCGAAGGGCGTGTGCGGCGGCTACTGCCGAGGCGATTTGGCGCACAATGTGAAGGGCGCGCGCCACGGGCATTGGCCCCTCCTCGATTACCGTACGCAGGGACTTGCCCTGCACGTATTCGAGCACCAGGAAGACACTGCCGTCGGGCAACTTGCCGAAATCCGTCGCTGAGGCGATATTGGCGTGCTCAATGTTGGCAGCGGCCATTGCCTCGCGCTCGAATCGCGCAACGACCTCAGGCATCTGGGTCAGCTCTTTGTGCAGCACCTTGAATGCCACGCGCTTGCGCATCAGCGTGTGCTCGCCCAGGTAGACTCGACCCATGCCGCCCTCGCCGAGCAGCGTCGACAAACGATATCGATCCGCCAATAGGGGACCGATCAACGGATCGACCGTTGACTTGCTGCTATCGAGGGGCTGCGCGGCCGCCGCTAAGTGCCGAGAATCTTGCGAAGCCATGAGTTGGCAGAGACCAGATACGTCCAACTGAGCCGAATACTGAAGGTAAGGTTGTGTAAGGCGTGCCCACCGGGCCCAGCTCAGAGGGGATTGTCGTCATGCGCGGGTGCAGGTGCAGGTGCAGGTGCAGGCGCGGGTGCAGGTGCAGGTGCAGGTGCGCCAGCTCCCTTGGTTGCTGGGCTATCGTTGGTTGGCTTGGGAGTCTCAGTAGTTGCCACGGATTTTGGTGCGGCCTTTTCAGTTGGTGTATCGGCGGGCTCTGCTGTCGTGGGTGCCGTGCCGCTAGTGGCCTTCTTCTGTGTTGGTGCGGCAACCGCCCGAACTCTCGGTTTCTGCTTGGCGGCTGCCTTCTGTTCTGATTCAGCCAACACTTCGGCTGCGGGCGGTGCCGAGGATGCAGCCGGGGGCGGCGCCGCGGAAACGGCTACCGGTGGAGTTGCTGATTCAGCCGCAAGGGCGGAAGTGCTTGCCGACGGTTGCGCACTCGATGCGGCACTCGCGATTTCCGCGGCGCTCAAATCGGGTGAAAGTGACGGGACTGGCGTCGGTGCTGGTTCGGCTGCTGGGGCGCTCACGGACGCGGCTGGTTCCGTGCTGGCTGGTGGCGCTGACTTTCGGGTTATTGCAAACACCACGGCAGCCACGCCCGCCACGATGAGCAGCATGATAACGGGACGAAGCCCGCTGCCCGAACTCGACTTTCGCACGGGTTGTTTTTGAGCGGCCGCGAGCGCGGCTGGCATAGTCTCGCGCGGTACCCCTTGGGGTTCCCTGCTTGCGGTTGAAGGCAAAGAATTTGTTCCCGCCCTGGCCGCAGCAGCGCTCTTGCCTTCCTTGCCGATGGGTTGAGCCGGCCGAGCTCGAGACTCGGCATCGCGCGACTTGTTGGCTGTCGCCGCTTCTGCCGAGGTTCGGGCAATCGCTGCAGCAGTAGTCCGCGCTGGCGGAACGGTTGACGGTTCCTTGGCATCTGAATCCTCGGCGACTCGCGACTTTGTGTGAAAGCCTTTCAGTGCCGGCAGGTTCCCTGAGCTACCGCCATGCGCGGGCATTGCTGCGCCAACGCGTTCAGCCTTGGAAACGTCTGAATCACGCTTTTCGGTTGGCGGTGCATCTTCAGGCGTGGATGTGCCCACTTCTCGCAAAGCTTCTTGTAATAGCTCTGCGGCCTGTTTCATCACCGTGCGATCTTCGCGCGCCGGAGGCGCAACGTCATCATCGTCAGATGTTGGGAAAAAATTGCCCACAGCGGCGGGTACGGCCTGCAGTGGAGGCTCAGACGCGCTATGCAAAGGCAAATCCGCAGAGGCGGGGACTTCATCGAAGGCTGAGGTCTCGCCGGGGCGCGCAGTG
>Ga0265340_10002256_pt1 | contig 11016 bp, 8 predicted proteins | sample 4CB225metaG_FD_202082 | JGI IMG/M metagenome (GOLD analysis project Ga0265340, IMG submission 202082) | Rhizosphere microbial communities from Carex aquatilis grown in University of Washington, Seatle, WA, United States - 4-CB2-25 metaG | ecosystem: Host-associated > Plants > Roots > Rhizosphere...
ATCTTGGGCCATATCGCCCCGTCGCACGAAACTTGACCAATGGAAAAGTTTTCGGCAGTAGTGCTAGTCGCTCCCCGACGCTCCCCGCGCTTACGCGGACGCAATTTGTTCAGGGCATCGTTGACGCCTACGTGCTTCAAAACGCGCAGTGGGCCGCTATTTACGCCCGCACCCACTAGCACCCCCTGCACTTGCTGACGCCGATCGGGTCCGGAGCACTCCCGATCGGCGCTGTTTTTTGCAGTGAGCTTGTACCTTCGGCACCGATTCAGCCCGTGGGTCGAGCTAGGCATTACAACTCCTTTGGATGCCACCAGTTCGGACGGCTAATTCCGAGGCTCGTGCGTGCCGTCTCACCCCTTGCGTTGGATATGCCACTCTGGCATATTAGTTATCAAGGATAGTCGAGGCCCGTCGTGAAATTTCGCTTTCAACCTCTCCGTGCAACTCAAGCTGCTTCTTTGCTGCTCGGTTTAGCCGGTGGGCGGCTCGATTATACGATGCTGTTGAAGCTTCTTTATTTGGCTGACAGACGAGCGCTTTTGGAAACGGGAAGCACAATCACGGGCGACGAAGTGGTGAACATGGCTAGGGGGCAGGTCCTGAGCGCAGTGTACGACTGCATCAAGGGCAATCGTCAGGGCGATTGCGTATCTTGGAGTCGATATCTCCACACCGAAGGGAAGGACTTGGTTCGAATTTCGGATGCCGGTGACGGGGAACTGTCCGACTATGACGTGGAATTACTTACCGAGGTGTATGACGCGCACCGCACTACAAGCCTGGAACAAGTAATCGAGGAACTCCACCAACTTCACGAGTGGAAGGACCCGAAACCTGACAAGAGCCAGAATGTCCCGTACGAGGACATTCTGCGGGCTGGTGACTTGTCCGAGGAAACTATTAGCGCCTACGTTGCGCTGAACGCGTCAACTCACAGTCTGGATTCGCTGCGGCTTGTTCGACCCTAGATGTCAGTATCGCCGGGCGACACTTTCCTTGGTGACCCGAGGGTCAGCCAAAGTACGGTCGGACACCTTTGGATCGTGGTGGAAGTCTACACGCCTGACCTCGACACGTGCGTGATTGCCATCATGGCTAACGCGACGTCGGGTGCTCTGGACTGTGATCACTGTTGCGTTATCGAACGGGGAGACCATCCGTATATCTCGCACCAAAGTTTCGTGTACTACAGGGAAATGGTCGAGATCCCGGTAGAGAATCTCGCGCACTTGAAACAGCTAGAACCACTCTCCGTCGATCTGCTCTCGCGCGTTAGGCAAGGCCTTCACCGGTCTAAGTTCACGCCCAGAGGGTTCAAAAGCAAGGTCCCCCGTCAGTAAGCGCTCGCGAGCTGCGCCCGGGTGTGTTTGACAGGGGTCGGTCGATTTGCCCTTGTGCTTTCCGGCCTTGCGCCGTATGTTGTACGTACATGGTACGGGAACCGGCAAGCCAGCGATTCGAAATGCGCATTGCTCCAAGCGAATTGGAAATGCTGCGCAAACTTTCTGAAGCGACCGGTTTGCCAGCAGCGCTGTACCTACGACAGCTAATACGAAAGGCCTACGCCGAGCAATTCGGCAAGTCTAAAAAGTAGCCAAAAACAAGTGGCCCGCGCGTGCCGGCAAGCACCGCGGACCCGACCAGGAAAGGTTAGTTTCCCGATGTCTCAAAGTAGCAAACCTGCGAGAATACCGCAACTCCCGCGCACGATCCGCAGCCTAGACGAGTTGCAACCGCCCCCCGTGGTCAACGCAATTGACCGCAACACAGAGTGCGTAATTGAAGGGCACTGGATGTCTTTCGATGGCGCCCAGCACGAAGATTGCGCAGCGCTCGGCGCCCGCTGGTCGATCCGCTCGCTCACCAATGACACCCCGGTCCGCTTGCTCGAGGTTCAATCGTGACCGACTCGCGCCCGTCAGTCCCGCCCACAGGCAATATGCTGGTGCTTGCCGCGGACCTGCTCGCAATGCGGGCTCGCAAATTACTCGAGCAATTGGCGCACGCGAATTGGGAACCGGCAGATCAGCTTAAGAGCGCGCTCGACACCTACAGCGAGGTCCGCCAGGGCGGTATCATCGAAGCCGCACAGCAGTGCGCCGCAGATGAAGAGCCGCCCACACTGCGCAGCCAGCCACACATCGCAATTGACCACGTGCCGGGGGTGGATGAGCCGTGAACGATATGTGGACCGCCCTGGGCTGGGCTTATTGCCTCGCTGTGAGCACTTCCGCTCTTGCCGTGGCACTGCGTTGTTGGCGCCGGCTCGGGCGCGTGCGCAGGTGTGGGCATGCGGATCATGGTTGCTTGCTCCACACGAATCAGCAAAATGTAGCTAAGTGTGTCGCTGGTCAGCCTAAAAGGAGCATTTGATGGACAAGTACGAATTGGTAAATGTGCTGAAACGCAACCTTGTTGAACGTCAGCAAATGGCGACCGATCTGCTTGCCCAGATTGCAGCCGACGACATAATTCGCGCGTACGTTACCTGCCCCGCAGGTTGCAGACCGATAGAATCGGAAGTTTTGTTGAAACATGTCAAAGATGCGGCGAACTTGGGGGAATTTTTTCTGCGCGTCATGGCTGACTCGGCAAAAGAGAACATTTTGGATTTGGTGCCACATCAGGGAAAACGCGTTTGAATACCATGACTGGCCTTGCGCTCACCTTGGCTTGGTTGTGGTTCGTGCCACCCGCACAGCCCGAAACCGGGTGCTTCCAGAGTGACGTCCAGAGCTACTGCTGCCCGAGCGCTTGCGCGGTGCGCAAGTCGCCGCACTGGACACAAGCAAATGAAACCTTGCGCGCTTGCATGCGTTCGCTGGGGTGCAAGGCGGACCAAGCAACCGTTCCCATGAAATGTAATTGCAGGTGAACCAATGCCGAAGAAACCGACGCACGGCACACTAGACGGGAATCAAATCGAGCTTGACGGGGAAGCATTCGCAGCTTTGCCGATCGAGGTCAAAGCGAAAGTCATAGTAGACTTCGGCTACGGACCCGTGCGTCCGTATAGGCAGCTGCTGGAGCCATTGGAGGATCAGCTGTGAGGTGCAACTGTGTCAAGAGGTAGACCAGCAGATCCACCACTATTCCGGCTCAAAAATGGCAACTGGGCGACGCGAATCACTGTTGAATCGGTAAAGGACCCAACCACTGGCAAGTGGAAGCAAAAGAAGTCTCAGCACGACCTGGGCACCAAGGATAAGGCCGAAGCGCGCGGTTTGATCGCGCAAATCGGCACAGACTGGAAGCTGCCACCTAAGGACAGCTTCAAAGCCGCGGCCGCGCGCATACTCAAAAAGCAGGGCATCGTCACACTCAAGGAGCGTGAAGCGCGCCTAGACAAGTACGTTTATCCACATATCGGCGGGCTCGCGATCGACACGATTCGCGCTGTGGACGTCCGCAAATGCGTTCAAGCTGCCAAAGATACCGGCCGCGCGCGGGAAACGTGCAGCCATGTTCTGCATGACGTCTCAACGATTCTGAAAGCCCTCTGGCGTGCCGAGAAAATCCCCGAAAATGTGGCGGCTAAGGTGTCAATCACTGAGTTTTTCAGCAAGCGCGATGGCCACACCAAGCAGCGGGCAGTTTTGACGGACTCGGAGCTGGTGCAGTACCTCGCATGGCAGCATCCGGATCCGAAGCAGCAGCCCAGAGTTATGCAGCGTCAATTGATGCTCGCCTGCTCGCGCTTGCTGGGAGGCCAGCGCACAAGCGACCTGCACGCATTGACATGGGATTGCTTCGAACAACCCGGCTTCGCCTTTGCGAGTGTGGCCAGCGTCAAGACGGGCACCGATCGCAAGCTGGCAGTGCCGGAGTCCCTACGAGCCGCGCTAGTTGCGACGTGGGAGGCTGCAGGAAAGCCTGCATCCGGCGCTCTATTCACGCGGGACGACGGGGAAGCATTCAAAAAACAGTCTCACGCCCGGGCACTTCGGGCCGACCTGCGCAAGGCGTTCGGCATTGACGAGCTCAAAGCCACCGGTAGGGGCGGGCCAGCTTGGCGCGAGGAACGCAAACCCACGGCACGTGAAGCCCAGTTGCTAGACGGCGATGCCCGTACCCTGCCCGTGGATTTCCACAGCGCCCGCAGGGCGCACAGCCAAGCATTGGCTCGGTCGGGAATGAACGAGCAGCAGGCGATGGCCATCACTGGACACGAGTCTGAGTCGGCACACAGGCGCTACCTTCAGTTGCAGCAGCAGACCGTCGATCTGCCCTCGGCTGCTGTGCCGGCGACTTTAGCCGCTGGACTGCCTAATATCCTGAGTAACATCCAGGTGGCTGCGAAGGCTAAGTCTTTGAAATATAAGGCAAAATCGGGTGACCCCAACGAGATTTGAACTCGTGTTACCGGCGTGAGAGGCCGATGTCCTAAACCGCTAGACGATGGGGCCGATTAATCTAAAAAATGCTGCAAAAAGTAGTGCTTTTAGCTGGGGAGCCAGGATTCGAACCTAGATAAACGGCACCAGAAACCGTTGTCCTACCATTAGACGACTCCCCAATGAAGAAGTCTCGGGGTCCCGAGGGCGCCAATAGATATCGCCGGGTCGTTCGGGACGCAAGGCAAAATCGGCGCGAATTTGAGGCTCAGGGAGCTTTCGTGCCCGCAACCAGCGTCCAGGGATTCTCTGCGGTTGGTTTTCGGTGGTATGCGAGCCAGCGAGCAATGACTCCAGCCCAATCCGGCCGGGCCTCCATGCTGGGATGGATCTTGTCGCGGGCTCGGGGCATGTGGCTTACAAAAGCGTTGCTATCGAGATAACTGCACGGTGCCACGTTGGCGCGAATCACCTCGAGCAAGCGCGGGTTCGCACCCTCCCAAAGTACCGGTGCGACCCAGACACAACTACGGTTGCCAATCTTTTCCACGATGCGGCGAATGAGCGGGATCCGTTTCTCAGGTTCTGGATTCTGCAACTCGTTGGCACCCAGGCTCACGAGCACCAGATCGGGTTTATACTGCGCAAGGTATTCGGGCAGCTTTTTATCGTAGGCCCAGGTGGGGATGTACGTGGAGGTTTCGAATCGCAGCAAGCTCCGCACTCCAGCTTTGTCGAGCACCTTGTTGAGCTCGATGCCCAGCGCGCCAGCGAACGAATCACCGATGTGAAGAACCGTCGAGCCCTTGGGCAATTCAGGGCCAGGCGCTGGACCGCCCACACCCGTCTGATCAACGACGAGGCCCGACGCGAACTTCTCTTCAACCGGTACTGCGGGAGCGGCTGCAGATGACGCGGCTGCTGGTACCTGCTCCGTGCTGCTGAGTGACGCCGCATTCATAGCGGGAGCAGCTGTGGCTGAAGAGGCAGCTATGGGAGCTTGCCGTGCAGGCTTGGGCTCGGTCGGTGCAGCTACTGTGCTCGCCCCAGGGCCGCAACCAAACAACAAGTGAGACAACACCAAAAAGGAAACCGCAACGCAGCGCATGATTACCGCCGATCTAGCTGAATTTCTGGCGAGTGGCTAGCTGCACTCAAGGGTCTCAAGAGGAATAACCTATCAAAAGGCCCGCTTTCAATACTAAGGGCAGCAGATGCTATTCCAACCAACACCCACGTCGCGGTTTTTACAATGATCCCGGCTGGCGTAAGCATTGCGAGCCAAGTGCTCACCGCCGCCCAGTCGATAGGCTTTGGCGCGTTCTGGCTGGTTCGTGCGGCAGTCTTGGTCAAACTCTGGGGTACGGCGGCGGGTGATGGCCGCTAGATCGAGGGTGTTGACCTTGAAATGCAGCTTCACGTCAGGTTGGCAGCCGTGACCGGGCACAGCGTGCGTGCCCTCTTGGCATTCTGGCGCGCCGGGTTTTGTGCAGCGAAGTCCATTGAAGACTTGGCCGGGTTCGCATTCGGCGTCGAGCACGCCATGCAAACATTGCCCCTCTGCATCGCGTTCGAACGGGCACGGCACGCCGTCGGGCGTGACCGCGCAACGTAGCCCCAGGTGCGAGCCACTGTCTCCGGGTCGAAACCGGTTACGCAGCCCCAAGTGCATCCATTTTTCGAAGCGTCGGCTCCATGAACCTCCTCGGTAGACCTTGAGCGCAGCCTCATCGGGCAGCGGAGGAAATGGATACGGGCCAAAGTCACTCGAGGTCCATTCCCAAACATTGCCGCTGATGTCGTAGAGGCCGAATGCGCCAGCCGGGTAGCTTTTGACAGGGCAAGTGCCCGGCTGTTTCCAGCACACGTGACCGTCGGGAGCTTCGCTTCCCCAGGGATATTTCAGCGCCTGCTCGCCGCCCCGCGCTGCATATTCCCACTCGAACTCAGTCGGCAGTCGCGCGACCATGAACGCGCAATACGCCTCGGCTTGGTGGTAGTTCACGCAGTTCACTGGGTGGCTGCCTCGATCGCGATAGCTGCCGTTACAGGTTGCGGTACCTTGTCCAGCGGCCGTGCATTGGCCCGCCTCCACACACTCCTGCCACGCGCTCATCGTGACTTCGGTCTTGTCGAGACAAAACGGTGCAAACCGCGTTTTGAAACGCGGGGCTTCTTCCGGATCGTAATGCCCCCCAATCCAGGCTTCGCCGCCTGGGATGAGTACCATGCTGTTGGGGCAAGTCGGCGCGGCTCCCGGCGCTGTTATTGCTTTTTCTTTGGGTTTTTGCGGCACTCTTCCGGCGCCCGGCATCGCGTCTACGCTCGCGTCACCCAGACAGCGCCGAGCCAGTGCAGCTGTTCCCTCTCGTCGCGGCAGGGGGATCGTGTTGTCTGCGAGCACTCTCGGCAATTGCTGCTTTACCTGCCCGAGGTCGCCCTCGGCGCATGCGAGCACGAGCAGCAACCGCTGCGCCTCACTCTTGACTAGAGGCAACTCCAGTTCTTTGCCCAGGGCGTCTTCGAGTAGCTGCCTTGCATCTTGATACTGACCGCGATTAAGCAGATTGCGGCCCAAAAGGTACCTCGGGAGACCGTCATTGGGGCTCGCCGCCATCCAGCGAGCAAGCCGTGCTACTCCCCTGTCCCAGTTCGCGCCTTCTTTGCCTCCAGTAATCAGCGCCTCGATTGCGGCGATGCTCTCCGGGCTGTCCACTGCCAGTTTGACCTCGAGTGTCCGCCGCTTGTCGACGTCGAGTGTTCTGCCTTGAATTTCCCGATAGGCGGCGCGTGCAGTTTCGAGTTGGCCGCCCTCCAGCGCTCGATCGGCCAGCACTTCGCGGGCTTGGTCGCGCGTGGGCAAAGCCAGCTGAGAGTCGTCCGCGATTGCTTGCCATCGCGCAGTGGCGCCTGCAGAATCGCCACTACGTTGCCGGCAGTCCGCAGCCACCTGCCGTAGGCGCAAATCGTCTGGATCCAGCGCTTGGCTAGCATCCGCCAGCTGGCACGCGCGTCCCGGATCTTGCGAATTGAGTGCGTCAACGGCAGCACTGATGGCGCGATCCACAGCGTGCGGGCAGTGCCTCACCAGCGCGCTCTGGCGGTCAAACAGGGCTCGCGCAGCTTCCCGTGCCGCGTCAGGCAAGGCAGCTTGGGCAATCTCGATGTGCCAGTTGGCCTCCAATTGAGCCAGCGCGCGGCCGGTGATCTTTTCGAGGGATTCGCCGGCATACCAGCGCCGCAGCGCGCTACTGCCGTGGTTCTTCTCAATCGAGGCCACGAATGAACCGGCCACCACATAAGCCAGCCGTCCCGGCTGAACCAGAAAATCGAGGCCCAACAGCGCTGAAATCGGTGGAAGCTGATGCTGCTCGGCTAGGGCACTTGACCATTGGTCTGCGCTCAAATCACCCTCTTCATCCGGAGCGAGCGCCATGGCCATGCCCTCGATGAGACCTGCATTGGGCAACCAACCGCCGAGTGCGCCCGCGATCTTGAAGGGCCCCCTGCCCGTTTGCCCCGCCACCACGTGCGCCAGTTCATGGCCCAGCACCGGGTGCGGAAACTCAGCGCCGTTGAGATAGATCTCGCGACGCCAGGGCTTTGCGACCTGGGTGTGCCCCGCGCCCATGGCCGCCTCTTTCTCGGCAACATTGGCAAAAACGAACGCAGTCACTGCGGGCAACGCGGTCACGCCGAGGCGCTTTTCGAGTACGTTGAGCCAAGCGTCACAATCCCGCGCGAGCATTGACGCTGCGGACCGAGTAATACGGCCACTGAACACGACCTCGCAGCGGCCCTGGCTCACGGAATGTCCGAGCCGTTCGCGAATCGAGGCGGTCGTGGAATAGTGACCGAGCCACTTGCCCGCGATACAAAGCACAAAAGAAACCGCAAAAAAAGCTACGCTCGCGCTGCGAAGCGGTATGTCGCACGGCAGGCGCCAAGAGACGCGCCCCGCTGGCGTTCGCATGAGTTGGCGCGACAGCAACCAGGTACCAAGTAACGTCGCCGTGGAACCGAGTCGGTACGTGACGAGGCGCCCAATCGGATCAAACCCAGTGTCGTACGGAGTGCCTGCAAAAAATCCGACGAATGGATCAAAGGCAAACACCATCGGGCTCGAGTAGAAGCGCCAAAGACTAAGCGCGATGCCACCCAACGGCACACATAGGGCAAGGACGGTGGCCAGGCGCGCCCGGTGTTTGGTGGCATATCGCAGTGCCAACGAACCGGCGCAGGCACCCCAGAGTCCGCCAAGCACCGTACCGAACAATGGACCCAATAGGTACAAGAGCCAGTCCTGCAACGGATCGCAGAGACCAACGCGCAGTCCTTGAAGGAATAGCGTGAATGCTCCGGCGGCGGCCGAGACAAGTCCGATGCCCGTGCCAAATAAGGCCAATGGCTCGGGTTCGAATGCCGTGCTTGCCGCTCGGCGAGAAACCCCAATGGCGACCAACGTCGGCAGAATCAGACCTGCAACCAGGCAACTCAAATAGCCGGGCCCAGCTAGGGACGGCACCCAGCCCAGGAGCCCCATGACAATGGCGCTGAGTGCAGGCAACAATTGCCAAGGGCTCGCTCGATCCAGCAGCGAACGCATGCGCCGAGTCGCGGCAGAGATTGTCTCTCGGAACGGGCCGTTTCTCACTGCGAGCTGCGACCTCGAAGGCTAAGGGCTGACGCTTTCCGACGTTGGCTTAGGCGGCAGCATACTCGGGGGGCGAGTGTCGAAGATGAGCTCGAGCACCTCGCTGACGTTCTTCACCCAATGCAAAATAAGATCGTCGCGAACTGCAGCGGGTAACTCGTCGATGTCGCCACGGTTCGACTCAGGCAAGATTACTTCCGTAATGCCAACGCGATGGGCGGCCAGGAGCTGATCCTTGATTCCATCCACTCGCAACACTGCACCGCGCAACGTGACTTCTCCCGTAATCGCGATCTTTGGTCGCAGCGGCACATTCACTAACAGCGACGTCACCGCGGAGCAGATCGCCAAGCCTGGCGCTGCCGAGTCTTGCATCGCGTAAGCAAGAGGTATGTGCACGTGAAGATCGGTATTTCCGAGCCACTCGGGTTCAATGCCAAACTGTACCGCATGCGATCGCACGTAGCTCACGGCCGCCTCCGCCGCTTCACTGAGTACCTTGCCGAGGCTGCCGGTAGAGCGAACCTTGCCCTTGCCTGGCATTCGCGTGGTCTCGACGTAGAGAAGATCACCCCCGGCTCCGGAAACGCCCAAGCCAATGGCGATGCCTGGTACCAGCCGACGCTCGGCTATTTCAGGATGCACTTTGTGGATCCCAAGCACCTGTTCGACCATCTCTTGCGTGACCTGATCGCCGAGCACGTCTTGACCTTCCGCCATGCGAACGGTCACGGCTCGGCACACCGCGGCGATTTCTCGCTCCAGGTTTCGTACCCCGGCTTCATGCGTGTAGTAGTCGATGATGTGCTCAACACCCTCACTCAAGAATTTCAGTCGCTCCTCGTTTATTCCGTGTTCCCTCAGTTGCTTGGGAACCAAGAATTGCGTGGCGATGCCTAGCTTCTCGGACCGGGTGTAACCTGGGACTTCAATCACTTCCATGCGGTCAGCCAATGCCTCCGGGATTTCGCTGAATACGTTGGCCGTAGCCAGAAACAGCACCCGGGACAAGTCAAAGGGCACGTCGATGTAGTGATCCGTAAAGGTGTCGTTCTGCTCGGGATCCAGTGCTTCCAGCAACGCTGCCGCCGGGTCGCCTCGCATGTCAGTGCCCATCTTGTCGACCTCGTCGAGCACGAGCACTGGATTGTTGCTGCCGACTTTCTTCAGTGCCTGAATGATACGCCCGGGTAGCGCTCCGACATAGGTGCGCCGATGGCCACGCACCTCGGCTTCGTCTCGAACCCCACCGAGCGCAATGCGACCATACTTGCGTCCCATAGCGCGAGCGATGGACCGACCTAGCGACGTCTTGCCTACGCCTGGCGGCCCCACGAACAGAAGGATCGGACCTTTCCGATCCTTGCGCAGTTGACGAATGGCGCTGAACTCGACAATGCGTCGCTTGACGCGTTCAAGACCGAAGTGATCTTCCTCCAAACAGCGGCGCACTTCCGTGACGTTCATCCGATCACTGGTGGTGCGCGACCAAGGAAGGTCCGCCAACCACTCGACGTAGTTGTGTGCGACCTGATACTCGGCCGATTGCTGGGGCATCGAAGCCAGTCGCTTAAGTTGCTTTCGGGCAGCCCGTTCGGCTTCCTCGGACATCTCGGCACGCTGCACCCGATCACGGAGCCGTTCAACCTCGTCATCGTCGGCACTTTCTCCAAGCGCGTCGCGAATAGTGCGCATCTGCTGACGCAGCACCAAGTCGCGCTGGGACTTGCCCATCTCATCAACGGCAATCGCGCGGCTGGCCCTGAGCAAGCTCACATGACGCTCGACCATCGAGAACACCAACTGCACTCGTTCGAGTACGTTGATGCACTCGAGCACTTGTTGACGGGTGGCGATATTAGCGTGCTCGTCCGAGAAATTAGAAGCGATCAGATCTGCAAGCGCCCCCGGGTCGCGGACGTTGTCCAGGATGCTCGCCGTTTCTTTGGGCAAGTCGGGCTGGAGCGCCAGCATGTCGCGTGTTGCGTCACGCAAACGGGCGGTCAACTCTGGCAGCGAAGGATC
>Ga0265340_10002258_pt1 | contig 11014 bp, 14 predicted proteins | sample 4CB225metaG_FD_202082 | JGI IMG/M metagenome (GOLD analysis project Ga0265340, IMG submission 202082) | Rhizosphere microbial communities from Carex aquatilis grown in University of Washington, Seatle, WA, United States - 4-CB2-25 metaG | ecosystem: Host-associated > Plants > Roots >...
GGGCAAGCCCTGCTCCGGGAACGAACGCTCGGATACAGATGGCGCAGCCAACGGGACTCCTCAAGACGCGCGAGACGAGACAGGACGGGGGCAAGCACGGATGAGTTCGCCACGACGAACCCGGTGATCGGGTACGGCAGCAAGAACTCGCATGTCGGACCTAGTGTCAAAGTGCGCTGGCCGACGAGGACGTCGGCCGGCTGACCACTTAAACGGCCGCTTCGGTCAGCGACACCGGGCCGAGTGCACATGTGCAAAGTCGACGAACCGCCGACGAGTGAGGCGCATGGCAGGCCGCGAAAGTCTGCCGCGAAGGAGGGCCGAGCTGTTGCGGTGGCTCAGCATCTCAATCGTCCAAGACTGGCGGCTTGGGCACGCGGCTGAAAATGCGCTGCACCATGGGTTCGAAGAACTCGAGCTCTTCGGCCTGGTAGTTCGGGTCCATCGCGTTGACGTCGAAGCCACGAACGAACTCGTAGGTCCACTCGAAGTGTTCGTGTTCGCGCCAGCGCTCCCAGGTGCGACTGCCGAGAGGCGGGATCGGTTCGTCAACGAGTTCGAAGGCAGCGAACATCTGATGATGACGCAACATCCAGTAGTTCCGCTCCGAGACGTAGCCGCCGAGCAACTCAGCTGAGAAGGCGCCGTGGCGTTCGGGGCACGCGAGGAACCCAACGTCGTGAAGCAGCCCGACGACGACGTGCTCTTCGTCAAATCCGGCGCGAAGGAGTTTGGTCGCCGATTGCAACGAGTGGCGATAGTTGTTGATTTGGTAGCCGTAGCTTGGCTCGTTCTTGCCGGCCACAAGCAGGCCGAGCACAACGGCCGCACGTCGCTCGGCATCGAAGGCGTCGTGCTGGCGATGAAGCAGGTCGACGTCGGCTCGTTCGAACGTGTAGTAGTCGGCCTTCTCGACATAAGACCAGCCAGGATGCAACAGCGGACTGCGGTGGGGCAGGTCTCCATGACGCAAGAATTGCTCCTGCGGCACGCTCAGCGACATCTGCTCTCCCACGGTCTGCTGGACCGCGACTGGCCCGGGCGGAAACTATACCTTCCCTACCGACAAGGTCAAGTATGACGACCGGGCGGCCGCTGAGTCAACCTCGGACAGCGGTCAACCTGGGTCGGAACTATCGCGACACGACATCTATCTGGTGACCGACACGAGCGGGTGCCTCGGCAGGACGCGGCATGCGCGAGGGCGATCTGGAAATCCGCGCCGCCATGACGAGCTGGTTCATAGACGCACTCGTCGCGGCCGGGCAGTCATTCGTGCTGCTGACGGGGACCTTGCAGGACCGGCTTGACGTTGCGATTCGAACGATCGGCCAGCTTCTGGCGATCCGAATGCGGTTCGCTGCACCGTTGACCGTGCGGAGTTGGTACTGCTGTCGGGAGCGAAGCGCCACATCAGCGCTTGCCCAATTCATAACGATAAAACGTGATATATCGGGTGTCCGAGGGGGGACTTGAACCCCCAAGCCCTTTCGGGCACTAGCACCTCAAGCTAGCGCGTCTGCCAAATTCCGCCACCCGGACGTGGAGTCCCGCTGCGCAGGACCGGCGAACACCATATCAACAGGGCGCCGAGGCAGACGCCCGTCACGTCACCGGGCAGGATGGCACTCATCGTCCGGCGACTGACCCGGCAGACGACTGCGAGCGCGAGGAGAGCTGATGAGCCAACCGCAGGCGGGCTTGACCGCGGAGGACGAGGTCGTCGACCTCTGCCGCGACCTGATCCGCATCGACACCTCGAATCCGATCAAGCCCGAACGCCCGGCGGCTGAGTACGTCGCAGAGAAACTGACGGACGTCGGACTCACGCCCGAGCTGTTCGAGTCTGAACCCGGCCGGGCGAGCGTGATCGCGCGGATCGAGGGCAGCGACTCCAGTCGGGGTGCCCTGCTGATCCACGGCCATCTCGACGTCGTGGCCGCCGACCCAGCCCATTGGCAACTCGATCCGTTCGCGGGCGAGATCAAGGACGGCTGCCTGTGGGGTCGCGGCGCGGTCGACATGAAGGACATGGACGCGATGTCCCTGGCCGTCGTCCGGCAGTGGATGCGCGAAGTACGCAAGCCACCACTCGACGTCGTCGTGGCCTACCTCGCCGACGAAGAGGCCGGCGGCCGCAAGGGGTCGCACTGGCTGGTCGACAACCACCCCGAACTGTTCGACGGCTGCACCGAGTCGATCAGCGAGGTCGGAGGCTTCTCCCTTGAGATCCGCCCCGACCTTCGGCTGTATCCGGTACAGACATCGCAGCGCGGTATGGCCTGGATGAAGCTTGTCGCCAAAGGCCGTGCTGGGCACGGCAGCCTGGTCAACAACGCCAACGCGGTCACCGAACTTGCGGAGGCGGTTGCCCGCATCGGCAGGTACGAGTGGCCGGTAAGGATGACGGCAGCCACCCAGGCATTCCTCGACGAGCTCGGCGAGGCGATCGGCATCGAGCTCGATCCGCATGACTTGTACAGCGTTGCCGACAAGCTCGGAACCATCACGGCCCTGGTCGCCGCCACGGTTCGCAACACTGCCAACCCGACGATGCTCGAGGCCGGCTACAAGGTGAACGTCGTGCCGCAGGAGGCGTCGGCTTACGTAGACGGCCGTTTCTTACCTGGGTTCGAAGACGAGTTCTACAAGACAATCGACGAGTTACTCGGACCCAACGTCACTCGCGAGATCGTCAACGGCGACATCGCCTTAGAAACAGAGTGGGACGGCGCGTTGGTCGAGGCGATGAAATCATCGATCACGTCGCAGGATCCGCAGGGCAAAGCCGTGCCGTACTGCTTGTTCGGCGGCACCGACGACAAGGCGTTCTCGCAGCTGGGGATCCGTGGGTTCGGGTTCTCCCCATTGCGGCTCACGCCAGACCTCGACTTCGCCGGCATGTTCCACGGTGTTGACGAACGCGTTCCGCTCGACGGCTTGAAGTTCGGCACCCGCGTGCTCGATCACTTCCTGACGAACTGCTGAAGAGCTACATCGTGCGGGCGACCCGCAGAACCCGGCGGCGAAGGCGCACTCGCCGGGTTCCGTCGGGGTAAAGCCGCAGCCGGTCGAGCTCCCAGCCGTGATGTTCGGCCTGCTCGGTCAGCAGGCGCCAGGCAGCGTTGCGCGACGTTCCGCGCGGCAGCACCATCTGCCGGAACTCGTAATCGGCCACGGTTCATTGTGCTCGCCGCAGTAGCTCTGCGGTACCGTTCACCCCATGCCCGACGACGACATCGACATACCCGCCACGCCCGAGCAGGTCCGCGCGGCCGTGGCCGGTCTCAAGGACGCCCTCGACGCCCACCTTGCCGCTGTCGAGGCACGCGCAGGCGAGAACGATCCGCACGTCCAAGCGGCCTACGACGCGCTCGCGTCCGCCGGCGAGACCTACGACGACGCACTGTTCTCGGCCTACGAAGAAGTCACGCCGTTCGGCCCGGTCGAGTCCGAAGACGACGACGAGGAAGACGACGCCGAAGATGACGACGAGCTCGAGTGGGAAGCGCCAGAGGACGAGTAGCGCGACCGCGTTAGTCCTGCCCGGCTCCCGCCTCGGGGTATCCGACCGGTGGCATCGACACGTCGTCGAGCGCGCTTCGGATCTCGTCCGGCAAGACCACATCTGCTTCGGCCAAAATGCCGAGTAGCTGGGCGTTGGTCCGCGCTCCGACGATGGCGGCGGCAACCCCCGGCCGGTCTCGTACCCATCCCAACGCCACTGCCAACGGCGAGACGCCGAGGCCTTCGGCGGCCGTGCACACCGACTGCACGATGCCCGACTGAGACTCCCCGAGATAGGGCTCGACGAAGCTGGCGAGGTGGTCACTGGCCGCGCGTGAGTCGGCAGGTATCCCGGTCCGGTACTTACCGGTCAGCACGCCGCGCCCGAGTGGCGACCACGCCAAGAGCGACAGGCCAGCGTCCAGAGCAGCTGGGACCACCTCGCGCTCGACGCCCCGCTCGAGCAATGAGTATTCGACCTGTGTCGATGCCAGCGGAACCCGACCCGGCCACCAGCTTTGCCAGCTAGCCGCCTTTGCGGTTTGCCAGCCGCTGTAGTTCGACACACCGGCGTAGCGGGCACGTCCCGACACGACGGCGAAGTCGAGTGCCGACAGCGTCTCGTCGAGCGGTGTCAAAGAATCCCAGCCCTGTAGCTGCCACAGATCGACGTGGTCGATGCCGAGGCGGTCGAGCGAATCGTCGAGCGCCTGCAGCAGGTGGCGGCGCGACATGTCGCGCCGCCTGCCGTCGGGGCGCGCCGCGGGCAGGAGGCCGCCCGCCTTCGTGGCCACCACGACCTCGCTTCGATCGACGACCTTCGTCAGCAACATGCCGATCACGCGCTCGCTGTCGCCGGCGGCGTACGTGTCGGCCGTGTCGAGCAGTGACCCGCCTGCGTCGACGAACGCCTTCAGCTGGTCCGATGCCTCGTGCTCGTCAGTGTCGCGTCCCCACATCGCGGTCCCCAGCCCGATGCACGAGACGGTCAGCCCCGTCGTCCCGAGGCGTCGTTGTTCCATGGCAGCACCGTATCGGGCGATCACGCGTCGCGACGGCCAAGCAGGTAGAGCGCGCCGATGAGGAGCACCAAGCCGTACAGCGTCAGCACACCGAGGCCCTGCCACGGGCCGAGCATGTCGTGAACACGGTTGGTGTTGAGGATCTGGGTGCCGGCGTTGGCCGGGGCGAACTTGATCGCGTCGGCGCGCCACGAGCTGGGCAGCAGGTCGATCAGAGCCGACGGCAGAAAGAGGACGCCGAAGAAGCTCGCGAGAGCGCCGGCAGTTCGGCGCACGAGGGTGCCGAGAGCAAACGCGAGCAGCCCGACCGACGCGAGGTACAGGCCGCCGCCTACGACAACACGCAGCACACCCGGATCCGACAGTGACGCGCCCGCGTGCTTGGTGTGCAGGATCGCCTGGCCGATCCCGAACGTGGTGAACGACAGGATTTCACCGACGACCACCATCGCGACGAGGTACACCAGCCCCTTCAGCGCGATGACGACACGACGTTGCGGGACGGCGGTCAGCGTGGTTCGGATCATGCCGGTGGCGTATTCGCCGGTGATCGTCAGAACGCCGAGTGCACCGAGCGCGATCTGCGCCAGGTAGAGCCCTTGCAAGACGAAGTTGGCGGCGTCCAACCCACCCTTGTCGGGATTGAAGTTGCGGACGTATTCGGTTGCGCCCAACACCGCGATGCCGATCGTCCCGAGCGCCGCGGCAACCGCCGTCCAATAGGTCGATCGCACTGTGCGCAGTTTGGTCCATTCCGACTGGACGACGTTGGTCCACCCGATGGTGCGAGGCGGAGAGGCGTGGATGGATTCGGGGACCGCAACCGCTGTGGTCGTCATGACGCGCGCCCGATGGCCGTCGTCGCGTCGGTGCGGAAATCGACGCTGTCCCTGGTCAGTTCCATGAAGGCTTCCTCCAACGACGCGGAGCGCGGTGTCAACTCGTGCAAGATGATGTGATCGAGCGCGGCCAGCTCGCCGATCGCCGCACTATCAAGGCCGGTCACCCGCAGCGTGTCCACCCCGCTATCGACGACCGCACCCGCAACTCGCAGCCGTGCAGCGAGGCCGTCGACGTCTGGCGTGCGAACGTGCACGTAGCCCTGCGAGCTGCGTGCGATCAGATCGGTGGTGCTCGAGTCGGCGATCAGCTGGCCACGCCCGATGACGATGAGGTGGTCGGCGGTGAGTGCCATCTCGCTCATCAGGTGACTCGACACGAAGACCGTCCGACCCTGGGCCGCAAGGCTGCGGAGCAACGTGCGGATCCACAAGATGCCCTCGGGGTCTAGGCCGTTGATCGGCTCGTCGAACATCAACACCTGCGGGTCGCCCAGCAACGCGGTTGCGATCCCGAGCCGTTGTCCCATGCCCAGTGAGTAGGTGCGCGCTCGCTTGCGACCAACCCCGTCGAGACCAACGAGGTCGAGGCATTCGCTGACCCGCCGCCGCGAGATTCCATTGCTTTGGGCCACACACAGCAGGTGGTTGTAGGCGCTGCGGCCGCCGTGCATGGCCTTGGCATCCAGCAGGGCGCCAACTTCGTGCAACGGACGGCGGATTGCGCTGTACGGGCGGCCATTGACCGTCGTCCCGCCCTTGGAAGGGTGGTCGAGTCCCACGATCATCCGCATGGTGGTCGACTTGCCAGATCCGTTCGGGCCGAGGAACCCGGTGACCATGCCGGGCCGGACCGAGAACGTCAGGTGGTCGACCGCCACTGTCGAGCCGAAGTGCTTGCTGAGATCGCGAACCTCGATCACGGATCCTGCTCTCATCTCGGGGTGCCGCGGACGTGTCTCACGATGCTGGCGGGTGCGGGTGTCGGACAATCGGGGAGACCCCTGGTCAGACCCTGAGGTGACCCGTGGTGCCGCGTAGGGAGACGGCCGCTGCCTCGATACACTTGGGGCCTCGACGAACCCAGCAGGTCCGAGTCCACGAACCAGGCAGGAGTCACGGGTGTCTGCGAAGTCACGCACCGACCGGCCGCTCTCGCAGGCCCAGTTCGTCGCCCTCGTTGTCGGGTTGGCGGTCTCGGGCGTGGTCGCGCTCGTCACGCTGTCCCAGGTCGCCGGCGGGCACGGAAAATGCCCGAGCGAGACGCAAGTGTGGCGGCCAGCTGCCTCGAGCTGCTTCGCCGCCTACACCAACAAGGTCAACCCGGGCCTCGTCGGTCACCGAGCTTCCACCAGCTGACCCCGTAGGGTCGCGACGTGACCACGGTTTTGCTCGTCCGCCACGGCCTGACCGCGTTGACCGGCCCGGTGCTGGCTGGCCGGACGCCCGGTGTCGATCTTGACGACCGTGGCCGCGATCAAGCGGCTGCAGTCGCGCAGAGACTTGCCGGGGTCGCCGTCCAGGCAATCGTCAGTAGTCCGTTGGAGCGCTGCCTGCAGACCGCTCAGTTCATCGCGAAGGAGCGCGACCTCACGGTCGCCACCGACGCACGACTGATCGAGTGCGGCTACGGCGACTGGACTGGGCAGGAGATCAGCAAGCTCGTCAAAGATCCGCTCTGGAAGGTCGTCCAGGCACACCCGAGCGCGGTCACGTTTCCCGGCGAGGGCGGCGAGGCCATGCGCGACGCACAGGTTCGCGCTGTCGACGCCGTGCGTTCGTGGAACGCCGAGCTCGGCCCCGATGCGACCTGGCTGGCCTGCTCGCACGCCGACATCATCAAAGCCGTCGTCGCCGATGCCCTTGGCATGCACCTCGATACGTTCCAGCGAATAGTGATTGATCCCTGCTCAATCACCGTCATCAGCTACACGGCGCTGCGGCCGTTCGTGGTCCGCGTCAACGACTCCGGAACCGATCTTGCAACCTTGCTGAAGCCGCCGGCGAAGGGGCGGGGGAGGCGGACGAAGTCGCCCAGCAGCGATGCCGTGGTCGGCGGCGGGGCCGGCGCCAAATAGGCTCGTCGTCATGCCCCGTCACATCTTTCTCTACGACCCACCCGATCGCCTGGTGATCGGCACCGTCGGGCAGCCTGGCGAGCGGACCTTCTTCCTGCAGGCGCGCAGTGCCGGTCAGTTGACCAGCGTCGTGCTGGAGAAGGCGCAGGTCGCTGCGCTTGCTGAACGGCTCGACCAACTCCTCGACGAGGTATTACGTGCATCAGGCGGGACGTCGTCGGTGCCCGCAGTCGCGCCCCTCGAACTCAATGACACGCTGCCACTCGACCAACCGATCGTGGAGGAGTTTCGGGTCGGCGCTCTTGGTCTTGGCTGGGATCCCGAAACAGAGCGGGTGATCGTCGAGGCACTCGCGATCAGCGACGCCGCTGGCGACGACAGCGACGACGCTAGTGATGATTCGACCGACCCCGCGTTGCTCAGCGACGACGACGCCGAAGGTCCGGATCTGCTGCGGGTGCGCATTACCGGCGGCGTCGCACGCGCGTTCACGAAGCGCGCACTCGCGATTGTCGCGGCCGGTCGGCCGCCCTGCCAGTTCTGCGGCCAGCCGCTTGACCCCGAGAGCCACGTGTGCGCGCGGTCCAACGGCCATCACCCGCACTGACGGGATCGTTGTGACCGAGCCATCATCATGACCGAGCCATCATCATGACCGAGCCATCACCATGACCGAGCAGAGTTTCGAGCTCAGCGCTGCCGAGGTGCGGACCGTGCTGACCGAGGGCGATCTTGTCATCGAAGGCAGGCTGATGGACGCGTCGAACACGACGCTCTACGCCGTGGCCACCCATAGTGCGGTCTCGCTCACCTGCGTCTACAAGCCCGTCGCCGGCGAGCGCCCGCTGTGGGATTTCCCCGACGGCACGCTGGCCGGCCGCGAGGTCGGGGCCTACCTCGTCTCCGAGGCAACCGGGTGGGACGTCGTACCGCCGACGGTCATGCGCGACGGACCACTTGGGCCGGGTGCCTGCCAACTCTGGATAGATGTCGACGAGGACGCCGACGTGATGGCGTTGTTGCACAGCAACCACCCCGGGCTGCGCCGGATGGCGGTGTTCGACGCGGTGGTCAACAACGCCGACCGCAAGGGCGGTCACCTGCTGCCGACGCCGGGCGGTCACATCTACGGCGTCGATCATGGCGTGTGTTTCGCCGCGGAAGACAAGCTACGGACCGTGTTGTGGCAGTGGCGGGGCAGTGCGCTGCCCGATGACGCGCTCGACACCTTGGCCGCGCTGCGCATCGATCTTGCCAGCGATCTGGGCGCCCAACTCAAAGAGCTGATCACGCCACGCGAAGTCAGCGCCATCAGGCGTCGCGTCGATCGATTGCTGCGCGAAGGTCTGTTCCCGATGCCCAGCGAAGGATGGCCCGCCGTCCCGTGGCCGCCGTTCTAGCAGCTGCTGACTAGAGTTCGGGCATGCAGCCGTGGTCAGCATCGCAGGCGTCGACGTCCCTCGCCGCGCTTCCGGGCGAAGGTCGACTACCCAAGGTCTGGGACACCGCGACGCAGTCAAAGATGGCAGTCGGGACGGCGACGGGCGCCTCGATCTATGTCTGCGGCATCACGCCCTACGACGCGACCCATCTCGGCCACGCGGCAACTTACGTCGGATTCGACCTGCTCAACCGCGCGTGGCGCGACGCCGGCGTCGAGGTCGACTACGTGCAGAACGTGACCGACGTCGACGATCCGCTACTCGAACGCGCGGCGGCGACCGGCGAGACTTGGCAGCACCTTGCTACCCGCGAGATCGCACTCTTCCACAGCGACATGACGGCGTTGCGGGTGCTGCCGCCGCGGCACTACGTCGGCGTCGTCGAGTCGATCCCGGGCGTGGTCGCAGTCATCCAGAAGCTGCAGGCGGACGGCGCCGCCTATGACGTCGACGGCGACCTGTATTTCGCGGTGGGCACCGCAGCGGATTTCGGCTTGGTCTCGCACGACGACCGCGCGACCATGCTCGCGCTTTTCGCAGAACGGGGCGGCGACCCTGAGCGACCGGGCAAGCGCGACCCGCTCGATTCGCTGCTGTGGCGGGCGGAACGGCCGGGGGAGCCGGCGTGGGACACCGCAATCGGACGCGGTCGCCCCGGCTGGCACGTCGAATGCACCGCAATCGCGCTGGACTACCTCGCCCCGCCGCTCGGGGTCCAAGGTGGTGGCCGCGACTTGGTGTTCCCGCATCACGAAATGTGTGCGGCCCAGGGCTCGGTGCTCACCGGCGGGCCGTTTGCGCGCAGCTACGTGCACGCCGGCATGGTCGGCTACGACGGCGCGAAGATGTCGAAGTCGCGCGGCAACCTGGTCTTCGTGTCAAAACTGCTTCGTGACGGCGTCGACCCGATGGCGATCCGGCTGGCACTGCTCGCACATCACTACCGCAGTGACTGGGAGTACACGCAGGCCGACCTCGACGCGGCCGCAACCCGCCTAGCGGTATGGCGCGCGGCAACTGCGGGGCTGACCGCACCGCCCGCTGATGACCTTCTCGCTGTGGTTCGCGAACGTCTTGGCGACGACCTCGACGCTCCTGGCGCGCTGGCCGCTATCGACGAGTGGGCCGCATCAGCCGTTGCTGCTGGCGGAGGAGATTCGGCGGCGACGGAGCTGGTTCGGGCGATTGCCGACCTGCTACTCGGGATCGCGCTGTAGGCGCGTTGCCGGTGTTTCGAGTCGCGTTCGTCGAGCCCCAGATCCCGCCCAATACCGGGAACGCGATCCGCATGGTCGCCGCGACCGGCTGCGAGCTGCATCTGATTGAACCGCTCGGGTTCGACCTCAGCGACGCCAAGCTGCGCCGCGCTGGCCTTGACTACCACGACCTCGCAACGGTGCGGGTGCATGCCGATCTGGCTGCCGCGTGGCTGGCCCTCATGCCGGCTCGGGTTTTCGCGTTTACCGCGCGAGCGACTGAATCGTTTACTGACATCGCCTACGAGCCTGGCGACGTGCTGCTCTTCGGGCCGGAACCCGACGGGCTTTCAGAGCAGGTTCTCGCCGACCCGCACATCACGCAGTGGGTCCGGATCCCGATGCTGGCAGGCCGCCGGTCATTGAACCTGTCGAACGCGGCGGCTGTCGCGGCCTACGAGGCATGGCGGCAGCACGGCTTCGCGGGGAGTCGTTAAGACGAGCCGTCGCGCCGGTGCCGTAAGTAGCGCTCGAACTCGCGGGCGATCGCCTCGCCGCTCGCCTCGGGCAACTCCGCTTCGTCCTTTTGCCGCTCGAGCGTTCGCACGTATTCGGCCACCTCGGAGTCCTCTTCGGCCAGCTGGTCGACGCCGCGCTCCCACGCCTCTGACATCTCGGCCAGGTCACCGTAGGGAATGGAGGTCTCAAGGACGTCTTCGAGGTTGCGCAAGAGGGCGAGGGTGGCCTTCGGGCACGGCGGTTGTGCGACGTAGTGCGGTACGGCTGCCCACAGCGAAACCGCTGGTAGCCCGGCCTGGATGCACGCGTCGTTGAAGACGCCCACAATGCCGGTCGGTCCCTCGTAGCGGGACTGCTCAAGGCCGAGGCGGCGAGCGGTTTCCCCGTCGACGGCAGTTCCCGTGACCGGCA
>Ga0265340_10002259_pt1 | contig 11013 bp, 6 predicted proteins | sample 4CB225metaG_FD_202082 | JGI IMG/M metagenome (GOLD analysis project Ga0265340, IMG submission 202082) | Rhizosphere microbial communities from Carex aquatilis grown in University of Washington, Seatle, WA, United States - 4-CB2-25 metaG | ecosystem: Host-associated > Plants > Roots > Rhizosphere...
TCTGCAGTGCCTGCACCTGGGCGTGGATCCAGTCCAGGCCCAGGCGCGCCCCCAGGCCAAAGTACACGTGTGCGGCGGCGGTGACCGGCACCTCACTGGCCGCCGCCAGCTCCACCAGATCAAGGGCGCTGTTCTGCGCATCCAGCAGCGCCATGCGCCGGGCCAGCCCGCTCGGAACGGCGGCGCCGGCGTACCGGGCGAGCACGGCGTCGTGGTCAGCGCGCCATTGGCCGCTGAGTGCTTCGGCCAGGTGTGCCGTGAGGTGGCGAATGGACCGGCGTAACTCCCCGACCGCTGCGTCGATCGACAGGGTGGGCCGCCGCATCAGCAGCCAGTACGTCAGGTGCCGCAGCAGGCGGCCCGTCTCGTACAGCATGGAATACTGCATCGGTGCCGGAACCCGGTTGTCGAGCGCTTCGATCTGCGACCACAGCTCGCGCATCTCAAAGACCTCGCGCGCGGCGGTGTAGGCGCGCGCGACACGCGCCGGCGTGGCCCCGGTTTCCTCCTGGGCGCGAATCACAAACGTGGGACCCATGCGGTTCACGAGGCTGTTGGTGGTCGCCGTGGCGATGATTTCGCGACGCAGCCGGTGCCGGCTGATGGCACGGGCGAAGCGGCTGCGCACGGCCGCCGGAAAGTACCGTTCCAGCTCCTGTGACAGATACGGATCCTCCGGCACATCCGATTCCACCAGGTGGTGCCTCAACCAGATCTTGCTATAGGACAGCAGTACGGCGAGTTCCGGCCGCGTCAGTCCCAGGGCGTGCTTGTGCCGCTCGGCCAGTGCTTCATCGTCCGGCAGGAATTCGATGCGGCGGTTCAGATCGCCGCTGTGTTCCAGCTGTCGGATCAGGTGCTGGTGTTCCGGCAGCCGTGCCACCGCCTGTACCTCAAGGGTGCTCAAGGCCTGACTCTGCAGGTAGTTGTTGCGCAGCACGAGGGCCGCCACATCAGCGGTCATGCCCGTGAGGAGCCGGTTGCGATCCTTCAACCGCAGCTTGCCGGTGAGCACCTGGGGATTGAGCAGAATCTTCAGGTTCACCTCGACATCCGAGGTATTGACCCCGGCGGAGTTGTCGATGAAGTCGGTGTTCAGGCGACCGCCCTTCAGGGCGTATTCGACCCGCCCCAACTGCGACAGACCGAGGTTCCCGCCTTCGCCCACCACTTTCGCGCGCAGCTCGGCACCGTTGATGCGCAGTGCGTCATTGGCGCGATCACCGATCTGTGCATGGCTCTCGGTCGTGGCTTTGACATAGGTGCCGATGCCCCCGTTCCAGAGCAGATCGACCGGCATGGCCACAATGGCGCGAATGATTTCCACGGGCGTGGCGCTCGCCGCATCCAGCCCCAGCAGCTCCTGCATGGGTGCTGACAACGCAATGGACTTCGCGCCCCGTGGAAATACGCCGCCGCCGCGGGAGATGAGTTTTTTCGAATAATCCTCCCAGGAGGATCCGGCGAGGGCAAACAGCCGCTCACGTTCGGCGAAACTCGCCGCGACATCCGGCGTCGGGTCCACAAAGATATGCCGATGATCGAACGCGGCGAGCAGCCGAATATGTCCCGACAACAGCATGCCGTTGCCGAAGACATCCCCGGACATATCGCCGATGCCGCAGACGGAAAAATCTTCGGCCTGGATGTTGCGGCCGAGTTCGCGGAAATGACGCTTGACCGATTCCCAGGCGCCGCGGGCCGTGATGCCCATTTTCTTGTGATCGTAGCCGGCCGACCCGCCCGAGGCGAAGGCGTCGCCGAGCCAGAATGAGTACTCGGCCGACACCGCGTTGGCGATATCCGAGAAGCTGGCCGTGCCCTTGTCGGCCGCGACCACGAGGTACGGATCGTCCGGATCGCGGCGGGCCACGAGAGGCGGCGGCACGATGCGGTCCTTGCCGATATTGTCGGTGATATCGAGCAGTCCGCGCATGAAGGTCTGGTAGCAACCGATGCCCTCGCGCTGGCGCTCCTCAGGCGTCGTGGCCGCAGGCCGCCTGACGACGAATCCGCCCTTGGCGCCCATGGGCACGATGACCGTGTTCTTGACGTTCTGCGCCTTCATCAGGCCCAGCACTTCGGTGCGGAAGTCCTCGCGCCGATCCGACCAGCGGATGCCGCCGCGGGCCACCTGCGCCATGCGCAGATGGATGGCCTCGACCTGCGGGCTGTAGACGAAGATCTCAAACAGCGGACGCGGCAGCGGCAGTTCGGGTATCGCGTGTGAGTCGAGCTTGAACGACAGGCACGGCCGATGGGCGCCGGCGCGGACCTGCCAGTAGTTGGTGCGGACCATGGCGCGAATCACGTGCAGGAAGGCGCGCAGGATGCGATCCGCATCGAGGCTGGTCACCGCCGCAAGCTCGTGCTCGATTTTCTGCTCCAGGAGCTCGGACTTCGCGCGTGCGGCGGCCGAGCGGTGCGGATTCAACCGACGGTCGAACAGCTGGAACAGTTTCAGCGCAATCCCGGGACTGTCCCGCAGCGCCCGCTCCATGTAGCTTTGGCTGAAGGGCAGGCCGGTTTGCAGCAGGTAGCGACCGCAGGCACGCAACACCATGATCTCGCGCACCGCCAGTCCCGTGAGCGGCAGCAGGCGATTGAAGCCATCGTTCTCGGTGGCTGCGCTCCACACGCTTTCAATGGCGGCGGTCAGTCGGCCGCCGAGCCTGCCGATGTCGAACGGCGTGGCAGCGGCCAGCTCGAAGTCCTGAATGCGGGCATGGGCCGCCTCGGGCCCGCGGATTTCGTACGGGTGTTCAGCAATCACGCGCAGGCCGAAATTCTCCATGATCGGAACAACATCGGAGATGGAGGCCGCCGCGCCCCTTCGGTACAAGGTCAGGTGCAGTTGCGTCGCCGACTCGCCCGCGGCCCGGTGCAGGCGCAGCCGCATGGCGTCAGCTTGAGGACCCAGGGCGGCCAGTTCTGCGATATCGTCCAGTGCCGCTGTCGGACTGACCTGATCGGTGTAGGCGACGGGGAACACCGACGCGAACCTAACCCAAAGATTCAACGCCGGGCCTTCATCCATGCTGGCGGTCAACGCCTCACGCAGTCCGCCCGACCAGGTGCGGGCCGCCTGCGCCAGGGCGCGCTCGATCCTACTTAAGTCCACTCGCGGGGGCGGGTCTGCGCCCAGGCGCACCACCACGTGCAGGCGGGCCAAGGTCGATTCCGAGATCTGAACCTGGGTTTCGACGCTTTGGCCGCGAAACGCCGCCCGCAGCACCGCCTCGATGCGCTCCTCCACCCGCGAGTCGTAGCGGTCGCGCGGCACGTAGACGAGGCACGAATAGAAGCGGCCGAAGGGATCCCGGCGCGCAAACAGCCGTACCTCCGAGCGCTCATACAGGTTGACGATGCCCCTGACGGTGCGGACCAGCTCCGCAATGCTCGACTGGAACAGCTCATCGCGCGGATAGGTCTGAAGCACCTGCGCCAGCGCCTTGGCGTCATGGCTGCCCGGTGCCGCATCCAGCGCGCCGATCACGGCGTTGATCTTATCCTTCAGCAGCGGAATGGTGCGCGGACTGCTGTCGTAGGCCAAGGATGTCCACAAGCCCAGGAAGCGGTGTTCGCCGGTGACCTTGCCGCGCGCATCGAACGTGCGCACGCCCACGTAGTCCAGGTAGCTGCCGCGCTGCACCGTGGCACGTGAATTGGCCTTGGTAACCAGTACCGCGCGGGCCGCGCGGGCCTCGCGGCGCAGGGCGCCGCTCAGAGCGATCGGCGCTGCGGCGCTCCCGCCCGCACGGGAGACACGCAGAATCCCCAAGCCCGTCTGCGCCTGCGGCAGCAGCAGATCCTGCGCCCGTCCACGCTTGAGGCGATAGCGCCGATAACCCAGGAAGGTGAAATGACCCGCGGCCATCCATTCAATGAGCGATTGGGCTTCGGCGGCATCGGCCTCCGGCGGCACGCCCGCGCGTTGCAGATCGCGCACCGCCTCGGCCGCCTGCTGCAGCATGGGTTGCCAGTCAGTCACCGCCGCGCGCACGTCCGCCAGCGTCGCCGTCAGGGTCGTTCGGATCAACTTCAGGCGCTGCGGGTCGATCTGCCGATCCACCTCGAACAGCTGCCATGACTCGCGCCGTGCGAACCCCTTCGCCGCCGCCACGATGCGGCCGGCGCGATCGCGCCGCAGGTCAAACAGGGGATGGACGATCAGCTGCACGCCGATCCCCATGCTGCTGAAAGCTAGCAGCAGGGAATCGACCAGGAAGGGCATGTCATCGGTGACCACCGCAACCAGGGTGTGGGGGCCGTCCGTGTCCAGAATGCACACCACGGCGCGACCCGCTGCCCGCTGCTCGCCGGCACGGCGATGCGCCAGGGCAACGCCTGCCAGGTATCGCGGATCGCGCGTGAGCAGGTCCTCCGGTGCGACCGCCGCGAAATAGCGCTTCAGGAACGCGGCAGGGTCGGCGCCGCTTAATTTGTGCGCCATGCCGCGCGCGGCGAGAATGATGCGTTCGATGACGCGAACGCGGGCCGCGGGAGTCTCGGCTGACATGGCGCGCAGTATACCCTCAGCCTAAGAATGAATCAGGGCCGGTGGGGCTGCGACAGATATTGCGGCGTCTGCATTTCGTTGAGACGACTCACCACGCGCTGGAACTCGAACTCCAGCCGCTCGCCCTGGTACAGCTGCATCAGGGGCGCCGCGGCGGTGAGCACCAGATTCACGCGACGGTCATATAGTTCGTCCACCAAGGCGATGAAGCGCCGGGCCGCATCGTCCAACTGTTCGGTGAGCACGGGCACCTGCGCGACCAGCACCGTGGGCCAGGTGCGTGCCACTTCAATGTAATCCTCGACACTGCGTGGGCCCTCGCACAGTTCATGGAATTCAAACCAGATCGCCTGCGCTGCGATGGCCACCACCGCGATCCTGCGACCCGCAATCTCGATCTCACCGGGTTTTGCGTTCATCCCCCGAGTCAGCCCTTTGAAAAGTCCGGCCAGGCGTGCCGCGGTGCCGGGGGTTGTGGTGAGAAGGTAGGTGCCGGCGCGAGTGAGTCGGCGCAACCGGTAATCCGTGCCGCCGTCCACGGCGAGCACCTGCGTGTGCTGCTGGATCAGCTCGATGGCCGGCAGGAAGCGCTGCCGTTGCAGGCCGTCGCGATACAGATCCTCGGGCGGTGAATTCGAGGTTGCCACCAAGGTGACGCCGCGCGCGAACAATGCCGCCAGCAATGTGCCCAGAATCATCGCATCGGCGATGTCGCTGACCTGAAACTCATCAAAGCACAGCACCTCGACTCCCTTGCTCAAAGTCTCGGCGACCCGCTCGAGCGGCGCCTGATGACCCGCGTTTTCCTTCAAGGCGGTGTGCACGTCCTGCATGAACCGGTGAAAATGTCGGCGCCGTTTCTGGGCGAAGGGCAGGCTGTCATAGAACATGTCCATGAGCCAGGTCTTGCCGCGGCCGACTCCGCCCCACAGATACAGGCCCTGCTGCGGCGGGCGCGGCCCGCGCCGCAGCAGCGCGCGCAGCACCGTCAGACCGTTGCGGGCGGCACGATGGCGCCGGATCAGCCGCTGCCGCAAATCCGACAAGGCGGCGACGGCGGCCAGCTGCGCGGGATCGGATTGATAGCCGTTGTCGCGTAGCTCCCGTCGGTAGAGCTCCGGCAGGCCCTCCCATTGCTCAAGCCTCATTCGCGACACTTACCTACAGCGCCTGGTAGTTGGGTCCCGAACCACCTTCGGGGGTGGTCCAGTCGATGACGCCGTAGGGGTCCTTGATGTCGCAGGCCTTGCAGTGCACGCAGTTGGCGGCGTTGATCTGCAGCCGCCGACCGCCCTGACCATCGTCCACCATCTCGTACACGCCGGCCGGGCAGAAGCGCTGACAGGGATTGCCGAATTCCCGCGCGCAGCGATCGGCACACAGTGAGGGATCGCGAATCTTCAGATGTACCGGTTGCGATTCGTCGTGCGTGGTCGAGGCGAAAAAAACCGAAGCCAGCCGATCGCGCGGCGGCAACGTACGCTCACCCCAATGGCGGTCCACCGGCGGCTGCTCGTGAAGGGTATGCAGCTGCTCGTTGTCCGCACGGTGCCTGAGCGTCCAGGGAGTGCGGCCGCCGCAGACCGATTCGAGCGCGGCATTGGCCAGGCCCACCCACAGTCCCCGTTTGAAGGCGGGCTTGATGTTGCGGACCGCCTTGAGTTCCAGGCCGCCGGGGGAGTGACGCCAGCGTGCCTCGAAGCCCTGCAGTGAGCCGGTCGCAACGAACTCCTCGGCGGCCAGCGCGCCGCAACGAATCGCCTGGTGCACGCCCTTGATCTTCGGCACATTCAATCCGCCGGCGGTATCGCCGATGAGTACCGCGCCAGGCATCGCCAGCTGCGGAATCGACTGCCAGCCGCCGGAGGCGATGCTGCGCGCGCCCGCGCTGAGGATCTCGCCGCCTTCGAGTAACGGGCGAATGCTCGGATGGTTCTTGAATTGCTGGAAGGCCTCAAACGGCATGAAGTTCGGATCGGAGTAGTCCAGTCCCACCACGAAGCCCACGTAGACCCGTTCCTGGTCCAGGTGATAGATGAAGCTGCCGCCGTAGGTTGCGGTATCCAGCGGCCAGCCCAGGGTGTGCTGTATCAAACCGGGCTCGACGCGGCCCTTGGGCAGCTGCCACAGCTCCTTCATCCCGAGGCCGAAGGTTTGCGGTCCGGAGCGCGCGTCCAGCGCAAATCGCCGCGTCAGAACCTTGGCGAGGCTGCCGCGAGCGCCTTCGGCGATGAAGGTCAGCGGCGCACGCACTTCCGGTCCCGCCGAGTAGGCGGGTCCGGGCTCACCGGACTTCGTCAGTCCCATGTCCCCGATCTGCACGCCGGCGACCGCGCCGTGTTCGTCAAACAGCGGCGCGGCCGCGGCGAACCCCGGAAACACATCGACACCCAGGTTCTCGGCCTGCTGGGCCAGCCATGCCGTGAGCAGCCCCAATGAAACGATGAGATTGCCATGGTTGTTCAGATGCGGGCGGGTGGGCAGGCGAATGCTCCCGGTGCGCGTCAACAGCCTGAATTCATCGCGTGTCGCGGGCACGCAGATGCCGGGCGGGCTGTTGCGCCATGTCGGCAGCAGTGCGTCCAGGGGTCCCGGTTCGATGACCGCACCCGACAGGGAGTGCGCGCCCACCGTGGCGCCTTTCTCCAGCACGCACACGTTGATGTCGGGCTTGAGCTGTTTTAAACGGATGGCGCAGGCGAGACCTGCGGGACCCGCCCCGACAATGACGGCGTCGTATTCAAGAACGTCTCTGCTCATGCTCAAAGGATTGTAGCGGGCTTACTTGGGTTGCATGCGGATGGCGCCGTCCAGACGGATGGTGGTGCCGTTGAGCATCGGATTGGTGATGATGCCGGCTGCAAGGGCCGCGAATTCGGCCGGCTTCCCCAATCGCTGGGGGAAGGGAACCTGCTTGCCCAGTGACTCCTGCACTTCGGGCGGCATGCCGGCCAACATCGGGGTGTGAAAGATGCCCGGCGCGATGGCGACGCAACGGATGCCGAACAGGGCAAGCTCCCGCGCAATGGGCAAGGTCATGGCGGCAACCGCAGCCTTGGTGGCGGTGTAGGCGGCTTGACCGATCTGGCCTTCAAAGGCCGCTACGGACGAGGTGTGGATGAGGACGCCGCGCTCACCATCGGGACCCGGGGCGTTGTGCTGCATGATCACGGCTGCGGCGCGGTCGCACATGAAGGTGCCCACCAGATTGATCTGAATGGTGCGGGTGAACTGTTCCATCGGGATCGGCCCATCGCGGCCGAGAATCCGCCCCGCAGTGCCGACGCCGGCGCAGTTCACGACCACATTCAGGCCGCCCATGGTTTTCGCTGCCGCGCTCATCGCCGCATCGACGCTGCTCTCTGAACTGACATCGCAGCGCTGGAATCTGGCGGCGACGCCTAAGGATTGCGCCGCCTTCTGGCCCTGCACATCCTGGATGTCGAGCAGTGTGACCTTGCCGCCGTTGGCGGTGAGCAGCTCGGCGACGGCGAAGCCGAGGCCCGACGCTCCCCCCGTGATGACTGCGCGAACTTCATTGAGATTCATTCAGGCGGCCTCCCGGTCCGGTTCCTTAAGTTTTCCGAGTATGGCATTGCGCGCCTGGCGACACAGTGCGGCCACCGCCTCGGTGCCCGTGAGCGCTCCGGGGATCAGCGGATCCAGGATCTGGATCCGCAATCGGCACGGTTGCGGCAGGCCGCCGCGCGGCGACAGCGCCACCCGCGTGCCATGGATGATGGCCGGAACCACCGGACAGCCGGCACGCTGCGCGGTGGCGAAGGCACCGAAATGAAACCTCAGCAGCCCGGGCTCTTCGCTGAAGGTGCCTTCAGGAAAAAATACCAGCGACTGGCCGTGCTCGGCGCTGCGCATCACGCGGCGGGCATCCTTGGTGGTCTGACCCGCCTTGCCGCGAGCCATGAACTGCGAGCCGATCCGATTCAAGAGGAACCCTGCCAGCGGCACCGAGGCCATTTCGCGTTTGATGACGAAGCCGAAACGGGGGGGCAGGGCGGCCATGAAGGCCACGCCATCCAGGTAGCTGGCGTGGTTGGCCACCACGACGCAGGGACCCGGCGGCAGATGTTCAAGACCTTCCACGGTGAGGGGCATCCCCGAGAGGTACAGGAAGCTGCGCGCCGCGCGGCGTCCCAGCCACCGGCGTCGGCTTAAGCCAGGCAGTAGTAGCATCCCCAACACTGCCAGCAGACTCAGGCACGCGAACAGCAGCAGGGCGTACAACGCATACAGAATTTTGGCTATCAGGCGCATCTATAGCGTAAGCGTAAGAGTAGACAAGGGTTTTGGGGCCCGTTTCACGGCCGCTAGTTGAGAGTAATCAGCAGCCGTTTTGTGTGAACTGGTTCTCTTTATGTAATACCACATCAATAGTTGTGATAATGGTCACTCCGGATCGGCGCCACCCTTACGCATAATCCGTCAAGACGCCGGAAGGGTCCTCGGGCGGCTGAAAGCCCCCCAGGTCGCACCCGGCAGGCATTGACGTTCCAAGTGAGGCGACCTTGTCCAAGCACGCTACAGCTCTTGCGGCGACCACGCCAGAACCCGCTGACCCGGCTGTCGCCAGATTTCTGGACGCCGTGTGGATGGAACGCGGTCTGTCCGCAAACACTCTGGCGGCCTATCGCGCCGACCTCACCGCCCTGTCGCGGTGGCTGGGGGAGCGCGGCATCCAGATGTCCCGCACCACCAAGTCCGATCTGCAGGATTTCATCGCGGCGCGCGTCGAGCACGGCGCGAGACCGCGCTCCACGGCGCGGCAGCTGTCGAGTTTTCGCCGCTTTTTCCGCTATCTGATGCGCGAGGCCGTCATCAAGGATGACCCGACCGCCCAGATTGCCATGCCGAAGATCGGTCGCTCCCTGCCCAAGTCATTGACTGAAGAGGAAGTCGAATCGCTGTTGGGCGCCCCCGCGGTCGGTGACCCGTTGGGTAACCGCGACCGCACCATGCTCGAGGTCCTGTACGCCACGGGCCTGCGGGTGTCCGAGTTGGTGAACTTGCGCTATGCGCAGGTGAACCTCAACCAGGGCGTCATCCGCATCATGGGCAAGGGCAACCGCGAGCGCCTGATTCCGTTGGGCGAGGAGGCCGTGCGGTGGCTGAATGAATTTGCCCGCGCGGCGCGCGGGGAGATCCTGCTGGAACGCCAGACGGATTACCTGTTCCCGACCCGCCGCGGCGACCGCATGACCCGCCAGGCGTTCTGGCACATCATCAAGCGTTATGCCAGAAAGGCCGGCGTGGACCGGGATCTGTCCCCGCACACCCTCCGCCACGCCTTCGCCACCCATCTGCTGAATCATGGCGCGGATTTGCGGGTGGTGCAGATGCTGCTCGGTCACAGCGACCTGTCGACCACCCAGATCTACACCCATGTCGCCCGCGAACGCATGAAGGAACTGCATCAGCAGCATCATCCGCGCGGCTGATTCGCTAGCCTCTGCTAGTATCGCGGGCAAGAGGTACGGGCGACACGCCCGTAGAGGCCGGACTCCCATGAAATTCTGCAGCCACGCCCTGCTCCTTGCCGCGACCTTGATGGCCGCGCCGCCACTGTTCGCCGCCCCGGCCACGGCCGCATCTGCGCCCGCACCCGCCGTGACCGCGACCGCGACCGACCCCAGAGTCGCCATCGCGGCAAAAATGCAGGGAGTGAAAGCCGAGGACCTGCATGCCACGCCGATCCCGGGCATCTATGAACTGCTGCGGGGCGCGGATGCCGCGTACGTCTCCCCGGACGGCAAATATGCCATCGTGGGGGACCTGTATGAGACCGGCACCAACAAGGATCTGACCGAAAATCGGCGCCGCGACCAGCGCCTGAAAATGCTGGCGGCCATTCCGGAAACGCAGATGGTGGTGTTCGGCCCCCAGACGGTGAAACACACCATCACGGTGTTCACGGACATGGACTGCGCCTACTGTCGCAAACTCCACAGCCAGATCAGCGACTACAACAAACTCGGCATCAAGGTGCGCTACATCGCCTATCCGCGCACCGGCCCGAACACGGCCTCGTGGAGCAAGGCCGAGCAGGTGTGGTGTGCGACGGATCCTAAGACCGCGCTCACGGAAGCGAAGCTGGGCAAGAGCCTGCCGAACAAGATCTGCCCCAACAACCCCGTGGCGAAGGAGTACGAGCTGGGCCAGCAGTTCAACCTGCAGGGAACTCCGACCCTGATACTCGGCGATGGCGAGATGGTGTCGGGGTATCTGGCGCCGCCGGATCTGGTCCAGGCGCTCAAGGACGTCGATCGCTGATCGGCCGACTAGCGCTCCAGCAGGTCGCGCTTCCCGGGCTTGCCTTCCCACTCCTTGGCGTCGGCAGGCGCTGCGATCTTCTCGGCCAGCACCGGCCACTTCTTGGCCAGTTCCGCGTTCAGGGCCTTGAAGGACTCCTGGCCGGCCGGCAGCTCCTCCTCCGAGAAGATGGCCTCCACCGGGCACTCCGGCTCACACAGGGTACA
>Ga0265340_10002263_pt1 | contig 10998 bp, 9 predicted proteins | sample 4CB225metaG_FD_202082 | JGI IMG/M metagenome (GOLD analysis project Ga0265340, IMG submission 202082) | Rhizosphere microbial communities from Carex aquatilis grown in University of Washington, Seatle, WA, United States - 4-CB2-25 metaG | ecosystem: Host-associated > Plants > Roots > Rhizosphere...
GGGACGACGGTTCTCTTTGAGCGTGTCGGAAGCGTCCCTTAGCTGTTAGTTTCGGCCAGCACCTTAGACTGCCAGCTAAGGTTGGCGGACGAGCATTAGCCCTGAGTTAGATATAAACCAGCCGCGCTCTAGGATCACGCAAGGGGCCACGGGACGCAGGGCATTCAGAATTGCGTCTGCACCTACGTCCCGCTACTTTTTTTACGCCACAGAGCTAGACAATTTGACACCGACGGCGCTGAACGAGTTGCTGATCTCGTTGGCAAGCGCACCCATCGCCGCGACCGCTCCTAGCGCAATCAGGGCTGCGACCAGGGCGTATTCAATCAAGTCCTGGCCAGATTCATCTCGAAGCATCCGTTTGAATAAACGCACACAATTAGCTTTCATTGACTTCCCTTTCTAATCCTGTAACGAGTGGCTAATACTCGAGAACGACTCTAACGTGGATAAGCGTAGCACCCTCTTAGTGGTAAATACAAGGATATTTTGCACCATTTTCAGGGGTAAATTGTAGGTGTTAAAATACCACCTTAGTCGTATTCCACAAAATGTTTCCGATATCCATTGGGAATTCGCAAGTTGAAACTCGACGGCACCGCATCTTTGAGGCTGAGCGACATTCAGTTTTGTAGTGCACACTACAGAGCCATCTGTGCCACTAACGGTAACCGTTTCTAGTATCACAACAGAGCATTTTGAGTTCCGCCTCAGTTACGACTGAGTTGCAAGGTTGGGCTTCAAGGCGTCTACAGGGGCGATAGTTCATCCTCCTTCTCTTCTTTTTTTCCAGAGACGAGCCTTTTCTCCAGGAACTCCCGCGCCAGGTCCTTGCCTCCGATGCCGAACGCAATCGCCAAGCCAAGCATTATCGCTCCAAACGCGGTCCCGAAGGCGATCAGCATCGTCTGTTCTGCAACCCCTAACACTTCGAATACCATGGACAGCGCAAAGATGCTGATGATGATCCGGATCGAAATACTCAACAGTCGCGATGACCGAAAGTTCGCGTTTACTGCTGCCAGCAGGGCCGCGCGGGAGAAGAAGCTGGCCGCCAAGAACCCAAAGAAGAGAATGACCAGGGCCACAAACAACCGAGGCAGGAAGAGGAAGAACCGCGAGATGTACTCTTGCAGACCCACGATCCCGAGGACGCTCACGCCCAGGAGAATGAAACCGACCCAGATCACCCAAAAGACAAAGCGGCTCAGCAGTTCCGTGGAAGACGGTAATGCCGCCTGGTTCAGCAGCTGGGTAGCGCCTGCATTTTCCGAGAGCTTGGAAAACTTGGTCAGGCGCAGGATACTGCGCACCAGCACCTTCATCAGATAGGCAACCATCCATCCTATGAAAGTAATGATCAACATTACGATCAGACGGGGCAGGTAGTGCGCAAAGCCTCTGGCCAGCTCCTGCAAGGCTTTGGTCAGTTCGGTAATGATGATTTCCCTCATTGGCGTCTCACTTTCTATCCGCCCAGACTTCGAGCAGGTACGGCTTCAGCCGTTCGAACTCGCCACACAGCGATTCCACACTTCTCTCGATGTCTTCCGCGGAAACATCTCGATTCTCCAGCAGAAAGGTCAAAGTCCTTCCCCGGTAGAGAGGAACCAGGGCCTGGACAATATGGTCACGGCTGATGACCGACTTGTGATAAGAAGCCGCAAACTCAAAGACGGTCTTGGCCCACAAGTCCGCTGGGTAATTGAACTCACTGGCTTCGAGAGTCGCGATTCGTTGCAGTTCGGAAAGTGTCGAAGCCGAAAGAATCGACCGGAAAATCGGTTCTAGTTGAGCGACGCCGGTGGCAAACATCTCTCGAAGCCGCCCGCGGTCTACCCGGACAGATTCCAGCATAACTTCTGATTGAGCGCCCAAAGTGGGCACGGGCTGAGATCCGGAGATCGTACTCCAGAGCGGAAAATTGCTGTCCAGGGACGCGAACAGGGCACCCACGGTCCGGCGCATGGCTGCCACCAAATCGCCGGCACTTCGATCGGGCTGCGCCTTCGTTCCCAAAAACGATTGGCACACACGGTACTTTCCCGTGATGGCAGTAATGGTGAGGCTGATTTCGGGGCCGATTCTGCCCCGGTCATCATGCCAGATTTCTTTGCTCAGGAAATCGGTTGCGAGTCGGCCTGAGATCGCAAATTCCGAGGCGTAGGGCTCACGGATTCCATAACCGTAGATGGCGCGGGTCATGGGATAAAGCAGGTTTCGCATCAGGACGCCTTCGAACTTCTGCCTGCGATAGATGGGCGACACCAGATCGAAGTTGTCGTGATAGACAGGACGAACAAGCCGCTGGAGCCAGTCGGGTTCAATGGTTGTGGAGTCGGGTGAAACTACCACACAGGCCTTGGCACGGAGCAAGTCGGCGGCCGCCAGGATCGTCCGCAGCGCCGTTCCAGGCTCGGGAGTGCGCCCATACTGGGTGCTAATGGCGTGCAAGGTACGTAACGCATACACTTTGGACGCGCTCCACATGTCATCGATCGAGGCGCCGGTTACCAGTTCCGGGGTCCCGTCTTGCGATCCACCATCGGCATTGATGATTACGGCCCGTTCGCGGGGAAAGCACTTGAGAATGCCGGCCTGAATGGCCTGGATGACGGGCCCGATGGTCTTGGCATTGTTATGGGTCGGCAGTCCTACCAGGATGTCGACCTCGCCTACGTTGATGAGCTGGCGAAGGAAATCGTCCGTCAACAAGGTCTCTTCCGCCAATTCAACCTCCGAGCGAAGCTCTACAGCCGTGGGTCAGGATAGGCATGTCCGCCGAGTCTGCCAAGCTCCTGCCAAGTCAGATGCGTCGCAGCCGAAACCAGTAAAACTGGTACGGGCCCATGGTCAAAAGGTAAGGCAGATCGCCGATACGGGGAAAAATATTCCTTCCAAACATTTCAATCAAAATATTCCCCTTGTAGCCGCGCAGATCCAGCTCGACCGCTTGCGCCGCGCTGGAGAGATTGTTCACCACCAACACCGTGTCCTTACCCAAATGCCGGACATAGGCCAGGACCCGGTGATTCGCCGGGTACAGAAACTCGATCGAGCCGGAGCCGAACACCGGGCTTGAGCGGCGAACCCGCATGATGTGCTTCATCCAGGAGAGCAGCGAATGTTCGGTGCGCCTTTGGGACAGCACGTTCACCGCCGGGTAGCCATACACCGGGTTGAGAATCGGCGGCGAGTAGACACTCTCCGGATCAGCCGCAGAAAAGCCTCCGTTCCAGCAGCCGCTCCACTGCATTGGCGTGCGTACCCCGTTGCGATCTCCGAGATAGATGTTGTCTCCCATGCCGATCTCATCCCCGTAGTAAATGATAGGAGTGCCTGGCAGCGACATCAGCATGCCGTTCATTAATTCGATGCGCCGCCGATCGTTGTCGAGCAGTGGAGCCAGGCGCCGCCGGATGCCGAGATTCAGCCGCATCGTCTTATCGCTGGCATAAATGTCATACATGTAATCGCGTTCGATATCGGTGACCATTTCCAGCGTCAATTCGTCATGGTTGCGCAGGAAGAGGCACCACTGGCAGGAGGGGGGGATCTGTGGCGTCTGTTGCAGAATTTCTGTGATCGGCTTGCGGTCTTCCAGCCGTAGCCCCATGAACATCCGCGGCATCAGGGGAAAATGGAACGCCATATGAAATTCGTCCCCATCGCCAAAATATGGGCGCAGATCAGCCGGCCACTGGTTGGCTTCCGCCAGCAGCATCGTGCCGGGGAATTCGGCATCGACTTTCTTGCGCAGTTCGCGAATCACAGCGTGGGTCTCCGGCAGGTTCTCGCAAGAGGTACCTTCCCGCTCAATTAGGTACGGGACGGCGTCCAGCCGGAAGCCATCGACTCCAAGCTCCAGCCAGAACTTCATGACATTCCACATCTCTTCGCGCACCGCGGGGTTGTCGTAGTTCAGGTCCGGCTGATGACTGAAAAACCGGTGCCAGTAATAGGACTTGGAAATCGGGTCCCACGCCCAGTTCGACATCTCCGTATCGAGGAAAATGATTCGCGTTCCACGATACCTCGCATCGGTATCGCTCCAGACATACCAGTCACGTTTTGGATTGTCCTGAGAACTCCGCGATTCCAGGAACCAGGGGTGTTGATCGGAAGTGTGGTTCGCCACCAACTCGATAATCACCCGGATACCGCGGTCGTGAGCGCCCGCAAGGAAGGTCTTGAAATCTTCCAACGTTCCGTAGTTCGGATGGACCGATCTGTAATCGGAGATGTCGTAGCCGTCGTCACGCAAGGGCGAGGGAAAAAAAGGCATCAACCAGATGGCATTCACGCCGAGCTCTTGCACGTAATCCATCTTCTGGGCGAGACCCGCAAAATCGCCAATGCCGTCGCCATTGCTGTCAAAGAAAGTGCGCACATGCACCTGATACATGATCGCGTCTTTGTACCAACCTGCTTCGCGCTGCAATGGCAAGCGTGTTCCTCCTGAGCTATGGCCGGGCCGCAGGATGCGGGGCGTCAATAGAATAGCAATGCAGGCGGCGATCTGCTCGTCCGCCGGTCAATTCCGGCTGCAACCGCTACCTACAGCGGCCCGGGGGCGTCCAGTTTTTCGGGCATCGTACCGACCCGGCAGATGGTTCTCTACGGGAACTTAAGACACGGACCTTCGGGTTCGGATCTGCAAAGCTCGCAACACGGCCGGCATTCGGCAACCACTTAGATGGCGAGACAAATAGGTGTCACAGTGGTCAGTATCAGACATCACATTCAGGCTATGTTGAGACGCATTAGCCTTTGAGTTCACGTGGCTGAATCGATGAAATGTCTGGATTCAGCAAGGCATTCGCTCATTGCCAGCTCACGGTACTGGCTCTCGGACGCCGCGTGAGTCTCCTAGCACCCTCGGAATCACGAACAAGTTAGGAAGGAATTCTCAATGACTGGCCGCTCCATTTTGCAACTTTCCGTACTCATCCTTGCGCTGCTCCTTGCAGGCTGCACCGTAAACCCTTACTTAACTGGCATCCAGGTTGTACCTGACAGCGGGACTCTTCAGGGTGCGGGGGCGACATTACAATTCAAGGCAGTCGGGACCTTCAGTAACCGCACTCATCCGCAGAACACGCAAGACGTGACGAACCAAGTGACGTGGTCGTCAAGCGCTCTAACTGTCGCCACCGTCAGTTCTACGGGATTGGCTACCGGGGTAGGTGCGGGCACCACGACGATAACAGCGTCGGGAGTTAATGGCGCGATCGTAGGGACTGCCGAACTGACTGTAGGGGATGGAACCGGTCCAACGCATAATCTCACTTCGCTAACGATCATCCCCGCAGCTGGAGCCCAGCAGGTCAGCCTTCTAGGGGAAACTGCACAGTACATCGCGATAGGAAATTTCACTGGCAGTCCGGCGAACCAGGACATGACCAACCAAGTGGCATGGTCCTCAAGCGATATTCGCATCGCAACCATCGATGCTGGTGGACTGGCAACGGCTGTCGGCACTTGTGCTCTGTTTGGTCAACAAAAAACTACGATCACAGCCATTGCGACGCTAAGTAACGGAGGGGTAATAACGGGAACGTCTGATTTGACGGTAGGGTCATGCGGCACAAACAACCTACCCTCTCTGACCATCTACGAATTCGGGCAAGGTACTGGGATGGTCGTGAGTTCGCCTGGTGGAATCGACTGCGGCTCCGGAGCTGGCTGCACAGGGCACTTCGTGCTCGGTGCCGACGTTACCCTCACAGCGAGTCCATCGACGGGGGCGGTATTTGGGGGGTTCTCGGCCAATTGCCTTCCTGTCGTCCCAGACCCCGGCTCCTGCAACAAAGAGTCGGATGTGACGTCTTGCACATGCAAAGTGCGGATGACAGACAACGCAACCGTAGGAGCGATCTTTAACTTGGCACAATGATTGAGAACTGCCGATAAGCAACACCCGCAGAGCGGCCGGCGACGATGCCGGCCGTTTTCTTGTACACGCCTGCCTTGCTGCCGCTCGTTTGGCGAGCAACAGCTAGAGAAGCGCCAGAGTGCAAATGCAGGAAAAGCCGCAAACTGGTGACACGGCAGATTGCTTCCAGGGGGTATTGCAGGAAACCCGCGTATTTATTGGCTGCCCCCCAGGGATTCGAACCCCGATATGCTGATCCAGAGTCAGCTGTCCTGCCGTTGAACGAGGGGGCAGCAAGTGCGGCTGTGATGGGACGCCGATGCGCCGACGATAACTAAATTGTAGTGTTTGCGGCGAGCGAGCGTCAACTTTGTGGGATCGCACACGTCGCGCTAGCGACACACTCTGGATGACCGCAGCGCACGATAGAATAACCACACATCATGTTGTGAAAGAGGAATCCATGTCTTCGATAATCGGTACCGTCGCATTTTCGACGGATTCAAACGAGGCCGCTCGGCGTCCGCTCGAAGCCGGTCAATGCGCGTTAATCGTGGTGGACATCCAGGAGAAGCTGCTTCCACCTATCTTCAACAAAGAAGCCATGGTGAAGAACTCGCAACTGTTGATACGTCTGGCGAAGGTCTTGTCCATTCCCGCGATGGTGACCACGCAGTACAGCCGCGGCCTCGGCGAGACCGTGCCCGATATTGCATCTCTACTGCCGGATGTCAGGGCCATCGACAAACTGGAGTTCGGCTGTTTCGGTAGCGATCTTTTCCGCGCGGCGCTCAAGTCGCTCCCCGGCAATCGCAATACCGTGTTGCTGTGCGGGATGGAAGCCCACATCTGCGTGATGCAGACGGCGCTCGGCGCGCTGAACGATGGGTACATAGTGCACATCGCGTCCGACGCAGTGGGCTCGCGTGCCGAGTGGAACTGGCGGATCGGGCTGGACCGCATGCGCGCGGCCGGGGCCGTGATCTCTTCCACGGAAATGATGATGTACGAACTGCTGCGCTGTTCAGGCACGCCCCAGTTCAAGGAAATACTCTCCCACATCAAGGAATAACGGCTGTCAGCGCTCCTTCAGGGAACGCGGGTGCCGGGCAGCGTTCACGACTGGCGAGACGCGATCTGCACGTAGGTTTGCAAGGCGCGTGGCTGGCGTGAAACTGCGGCGGACTTTGGCAGAGTGCCTTTGTACATCGCGATTTCATCACAGGCGTGCTGCCGCGGGCAAAGCAGGCAGTCCTTGAGCGCCTTGTCGGGTAAAGCCTCTTTGTTCACCATGCGAAAACCCATACGTCCGAAAAACTCCGGAATGCGCGTGAACAGACACACGCACGTCACGTGCTGATGCTTGGCTTCTCTCAAGAGCCCATCGACCAGCACTCGTCCAGCGCCTCGCCCCTTGGACTTGGAGGTGACGGTAATGGAACGGATCTCCGCCAGGTGCATGCCGTAAAGATGCAAAGCGCCGCAGCCTACGATTTCACCTTCGTTCTCGACCACAATGAAGTCGCGGATGTTCTCGCAGATGTCCGAGAGCGAGCGCGGCAGCAGCGTTCCGTCGGCCACGTGGACCTGGATCAACTGTTCGATCGCAAAAGCGTCGGGGAGTCTGGCGCTACGCGACTGCATGGGCGGCCTCGGAATAGATGGCAAGTTTCTGTTTGGTCAGCGCCAGGGCCTCTCGAACCCGCGCTGGAGCGGTGCCACCCGTCACATCGTGGATGGCCAACACATTGGTCAGCGTCAACGCGCTGTAAAACTCTTCGTTGGCTTCGATACCGCACAGGGCAAGGTCTTCCGGCGATAGTTGCTCAAGTTCGCAACTCTTTTCCACGCACAGCCGCACCGCTTTCCCCACCAGTTCATGGGCCCGCCGGAAAGGCACGCCTTGATGGACGAGATATGCGGCCGCAGCCTGGGCGTTCATGAAGCCGCGAGTCGCGGCCCGCTGCATACGCTTGTAGTCGAACTCCACTGTCTGCATGAATCCGGTGGCAACCCGCAGCATGCTGGAGATCTGCTCGACCGCAGCAAAAACTGGCTGCTGGGTCTCTTGCAGGTCCTTGTTGTAGGCCAGCGGCAGTCCCTTCATGCTCATGAACAGGGCAGTCGCGTTCGCATAAACAGCTCCTGCCTTGCCTCGAATCAGCTCCAGAGCATCAGGGTTCTTCTTCTGCGGCATGGCGCTGCTGCCGGTGGAGAACTGCTCGGGCAACTTCACGAAGCCGAACTCGGACGTCGAGTAGACGATCAACTCCTCCGCCCAGCGGCTGAGATGCAAAGCCACAAACGACAAGGCATAAACAAACTCGATGGCAAAATCGCGGTCACTGGTGGCATCGATGCTGTTGGCCGTGGGCGAGTCAAAATCCAACTGCCTGGCAATAGCCTCGCGATCGAGCGGCAGCACGGTCCCGGCGACCGCCCCGGAACCCAGCGGGCATTCATTGAGCCGCTGACGGCAATCGGCAAGCCGGCTCAAGTCGCGGAAAAACATCTCAGCATAGGCAAGCAGCCAGTGTGCCACCAGCACCGGCTCCGCCCGTTGCATGTGCGTATAAGCCGGCATGGCGTTGTCGCCGGCGGCATACGCTTGCTTCACGAATTCACCCACGAACTCCATCAACGATTGGGAAACAACATTGGCATGTTCGCGCACGTACAAGCGCAAGTCGGCCGCAATCTGCTCGTTACGGCTGCGTCCGGAATGCAACTTGAAGCCGGCTTCTCCCGCCAGATCCACCAGCCGCAACTCGACGTAGTGGTGCACGTCTTCGATGGCGGGATCGTCAGCCGCTGGAACCTCTTCCCGCGCGATCTGTTCCAGCGCGAGGATGGTCCTGCCAAGTTCCTCCCCGTTCAGCACGCCCGCCCTGGCCAGGGCCGCAGCGTGCGCCTGGCTGGCCATGACCTCGTAATTCAGCAATACCCGGTCGAAAGGAAACGAGCGTTGCCATTGCTCGAAATCTGCATTCTGAGCTTGGTTGAAACGACCAGACCACATCTTCATTTCACGGTCTCCGAGTGGATCAATGCGCGTGAGCGTGCCGGCAACCCAAGAATACGGATGAAACCTTCCGCGTCCTTCTGGTCGTAGCTTGCGCCCATAGTGAAACTCGCAATGTCCGGACGATAGAGCGACGTTTCAGATTGCCGCCCAGTGACTTCAATGTTGCCTTTGTACAGGGCCAGCGTAACCGCTCCGTTCACATCGGTCTGGGAACTCTGCACAAATGCCTGCAACGACTCGCGCAGCGGCGTGAACCACAAACCGAAGTAGACGATCTCCGCATACTTTAGACCTATGTGCTGTTTGAAGTGCATCAGGTCTCGATCCAGGCACAGCGCTTCGAGTTCACGATGGGCGGCGAGCAGCAGAGTTCCTCCCGGCGTTTCGTAACAACCGCGGGACTTGATCCCCACAAAACGGTTCTCCACCAAATCAACCCGGCCAATTGCATTCCGTGCCCCTATTTCATTGAGGACTTCGACAATGGCAACCGGATCGAGCCGAACTCCATTTACCGCGACCGGCAATCCTTGCTTGAATTCAAGCGTGACTTTCTCGACGGCGTCGGGCGCCTCCTGCGGCGAATTCGTCCAGGTCCACGTAGTCGGTAGAGGAGCGTTGTCAGGATCTTCCAGTTCGCCGCCTTCATGGCTCACATGCATCAGGTTGCGGTCGCGGCTATGAATTTTCTGGCGGCTTTGCGCCACGGGAATCCCGTGCTGCTCGGCGTAGTCGAGACAGTCTTCGCGCGATTGCAGCTTCCACTCGCGCCACGGAACAATCACCCTCAACTCGGGCGCCAGCGCCTGATAGGCATGCTCGAACCGTACCTGATCATTGCCCTTGCCGGTACAGCCATGAGCTACCGCGGTCGCGCCCTCGCGCAGTGCGGCTCCAACCTGGTACTTGGCGATGATTGGCCGTGCCAGGGATGTGCCGAGCAGATACTTGTGCTCATATACCGCCCCCGCCTGAATTGCCGGAAAGACGTAGTCGGTCAGAAACTCCTGCCGCAGGTCTTCGACGACAACTTTGCTGGCCCCTGTGGCATAGGCCTTCGCCACAACTTCGTCGAGGTCGTCGCCCTGTCCCACATCGGCGACAAAGGCGATGACGTGGCCGTCATAGTTCTCTTTCAGCCACGGGATAATGATGGAGGTGTCCAGCCCTCCCGAGTACGCGAGTACAACTTTTTCAGGCATTGGCGCTCCTTGGCGGAAAACAATGGACCCCGCCTTCCAGCAACAGAACCAGAATGGCTTTTTGAATATGCAGGCGGTTTTCCGCCTGATCGAAAACCACCGACCGTGGAGAATCGATGACCGCCGCCGAGACCTCGTCGCCGCGGTGCGCGGGCAGGCAGTGCATGAACACCGCATGTTTGGCGGCATAGGAGAACAGCTTGTGGTTCACCTGGAAGGGCGCAAAGGCCTTCTTGCGCTCGGCGGCCTCACATTCCTGCCCCATGCTCGCCCAAACGTCGGTATAGACGGCATCTGCGCCCGCCACCGCTTCTATCGGGTCGTTGACCACTTCCACGTGACCGCCGGAAGCGGCGGCCAGTTCGCGCGCAGCAAGAAGGATGGCTTGGTTGGGTTCATATCCCGCGGGAGTGCCCACGGAAATGGTCGCGCCCAGGCTCGCAGCGGCGAGCATCAGCGAATGGGCCACGTTGTTTCCATCTCCAACGTAAGCAAGATGCACGTTTCGAATGTCCCCAAAGTGCTCCTGCAGGGTGAGCATATCAGCCATCGCCTGGCACGGGTGCTCCAACTCGCTTAGCGCATTGATCACCGGAATCGAGGCATGCAACGCCATGTTCTTGACCGTGTCATGGGCGAAGGTCCGCAGCACCACGCCGTCCACCCAGCGTTCCAGGTTATGCGCCACATCGCTCAGGCTCTCCCGAGCGCCCAGCCGGGATTGAGTCTGGTCGACGAAGAACGATACGCCTCCTAGGCTATGGATGCCCGCTTCAAATGTCAGCCGTGTACGCAGCGAGGGCTTCTCAAAAAACAACACGATCTGTTTGCCAACCAGCGTGCCACGATAGTCGGTGGGGCGCGCCTTCATGGCCGCTGCGAGTTCAAGAGCACAA
>Ga0265340_10002267_pt1 | contig 10990 bp, 12 predicted proteins | sample 4CB225metaG_FD_202082 | JGI IMG/M metagenome (GOLD analysis project Ga0265340, IMG submission 202082) | Rhizosphere microbial communities from Carex aquatilis grown in University of Washington, Seatle, WA, United States - 4-CB2-25 metaG | ecosystem: Host-associated > Plants > Roots >...
GGCCGCCGACGTCCAGCTCGACAAGTCATTCGTCGACGACCTCGACATCGATTCGCTGTCGATGATGACGATCGTGGTCAACGCTCAGGACAAGTTCAACGTCGAGATCCCCGACGAAGCGGTCACCGATCTGAAGACCGTCGCCGACGCCGTCAACTACATCGTCAAGGCGCAGGATGCGGCTGCGGTTGGGCAGGCCTGAGCTTCCATGACTTCGACCAGACAGATCGCAGTCACCGGTCTGGGGGCGACCACTCCCCTGGGCGGTGACGTCCCCACGACCTGGGAAGGGGTCCTGGCCGGTAGGTCAGGCGCCGCTCCCCTCGACCCGGCCTGGCTGGAGCGCTACAACCTGCCGGTGTCGTTCGCCTGCCGGCTGGCTCAGCCAGTGTCCGAGATCCTCACCCGGCAGGAGATGAACCGGAACGACCCCAGCGGGCAGTACGCGCTGGTGGCGTCCCGGGAGGCCTGGGCGGACGCCGGCAAGCCGGAGGTCGAGCCGCAACGGCTGGCCGTCAGCATGGCCACCGGCATCGGCGGGATCTGGACCCTGTTGACCGCCTACGACACGCTCAACACCAAGGGGCCCCGGCGGATCCTGCCGATGACCATCCCGATGCTGCTGCCGAACATCCCGGCGGCAGCGATCAGCATCGAGCTCGGCGCCCAGGGCGGAGTGCACACGCCGATCTCGGCGTGTGCCTCCGGCGCCGAGGCCCTGGCTCAGGGAGCGGACCTGATCCGCCGCGGGCAGGCGGACGTGGTCATCTGCGGCGGTACGGAAGCGGCCATTCATCCGCTGACCATCTCCGGCTTCGCCGCGATGCAGGCGCTGTCCACCCGTAACGACGACCCGAGCGGAGCCTCCCGGCCGTACGACCTGGGCCGGGACGGCTTCGTGATGGGCGAGGGGGCCGCGGCGGTGGTGCTGGAATCGCTGGACCATGCCCGGGCCCGCGGCGCGCGAGTGCACGCGATCCTGGCCGGGACCGGCCTCAGCTCCGACGGGTATCACGTCGCTGCCCCCGAACCCGAGGGCCGTGGCGCCGCCCAGGCCATGCAGGCGGCCCTCGCGGACGCCGATCTGGCTCCGCGCGACATCGTGCACCTGAACGCGCACGCCACCTCCACCCCGGCCGGTGACGTCGCCGAAGCGGGCGCGATTGTCGGCGTTTTCGGGGGCGCGGTCGATGGCCTCGCAGTCTCCGGGACCAAGTCGATGACCGGGCACCTGCTCGGCGCGGCCGGTGCCCTGGAGGCGATCTTCACCATCCTCGCCGTCCGGGACGGCATCGCCCCGCCGACGATCAACCTGGACAATCCGGACCCCGCGATCCGTTTGGACGTGATCAGCAAGGAGCCGCGGAAACTGACGTCCGGTCCGCGGGCCGCACTCAGCAACGCCTTCGGTTTCGGCGGCCACAACGCGGCCCTGATCTTCAGGAGCGCCGAATGACGGTCATACCCATCATCTCGTCCGGCCCGTCAGTGGCGGCCGGACCCACGACCGGAACGGCCGGACCCACGACCGGAACGGCCGCCGGTTCGGCCCGGCCGGCACCGACGGCCGCCACCGCGGCGGCCAAGAGCGCCGAGCGGGACCCGCTGCTGCGGCTGGAGACCTTCTTCGACGACGGCAGCGTGAAACTGCTCACCGAGCGCGACACCAGCGGGATGCTGGCCGGGATCGGCACCGTGGACGGCGCCGCGGCGGTGGCCTTCGCCTCCGACGCGGGAGTTCAGGGCGGCGCGATGGGGATCGCCGGTATGAAGGCCGTGCTGGTGGCCTACGAGCGGGCCCTGGCCGACGGGGTCCCGGTCGTCGGGTTGTGGCACTCCGGCGGGGCCCGGCTGGCCGAAGGAGTCGCTTCGCTGCATGCGGTGGGCGAGGTCTTCGCGATGATGACCCGGGTCTCGGGGAAGATCCCGCAGATCTCGGTCGTGATCGGGCCGGCCGCCGGAGGCGCGGCCTACGGGCCGGCCCTGACCGACATCGTCGTGCTCGGCCCGGACGGGCGGGTCTTCGTCACCGGACCGGACGTCGTCCGCTCGGTCACCGGCGAGGACGTCGACATGCTCCGCCTCGGCGGCCCCGAACCACATGGCCGGCGCTCCGGCGTCGTCCACGTGATCGCCGAGACCAATGCCGAGGCGTACGCGCAGGGACGGCGTCTGGTCACCCTGCTCGGCGCGCAGGGCACCCTCGACCCGGCCGCGGTCGAGGATCGCGACCTGAACGGTCACCTGCCGGATAACCCCCGCCGCGCCTACGACGTGCACCCGCTGGTGAACGGCCTGCTCGACACGGATGCGCCGGTGCTGGAACTGCACCCGCGCTGGGCCCCGAACATCGTCACCGCGCTGGGACGCCTCGGCGGCCGCACGATCGGGGTGATCGCCAACAACCCGCTGCGGCTGGGCGGCTGTCTCGATGCCACCTCGGCCGAGAAGGCGGCCCGGTTCGTCCGGATGTGCGACGCCTTCGGAGTGCCGCTGGTCGTCGTCACCGACGTACCCGGCTATCTGCCCGGGGCCGGGCAGGAGTGGGACGGCGTGGTCCGGCGCGGGGCCAAACTGCTGCATGCCTTTGCCGAGGCGGTGGTGCCGCGGGTCACCCTGGTCACCCGCAAAGCCTACGGCGGCGCCTACATCGCGATGAACTCCCGCTCCCTCGGGGCGACCCGGGTGCTGGCCTGGCCCGGGGCCACGGTCGCGGTAATGGGCTCGATCGCGGCCGTCCGGATCCTGCACCGGCGCAAGCTGGCCGAGGTGGCGCCGGAAGCCCGCGAAGAGGTCGAGGCCGAACTCGCGAGCGACCACGAGGTCCTGGCCGGCGGCCTGGCCCGGGCCCAGGAGATCGGGGTCATCGACGAAGTGGTCGAACCGGCCGCGACCCGCTCGGCGATCGCCCGGGCCCTGGTGGCGGCGATGCCCGCCGGCCAGCCCCCCGCCCGCGGCCAGCATGGCAACATCCCGCTCTGACCTGCTCGTCCGGCCAAAACGCCAAGATCACCGGTCGTGCCCACGAAGGTGCTGTCGAAGCGACAGATTCACGGGCAGAGCCGGTGATCTTGGCGTTTTGGCCGATCAGCCGACGCGGTGGAGCCAGCGGACGGGGGCACCGTCGCCGGCGTAGCGGAAGGGCTCGAGCTCCTCGTCCCAGGCCCGGCCGAGAGCCAGGTCGAGCTCGCGGATCATTTTCGCCGGCTCGGCCCGGCCGACCTCCATCGCCGCCCGGACCCGGTCCTCGGGCACCATCACATTTCCGTGCACATCCGTGGCGGCATAGAAAATCCCCAGGTCGGGGGTGTGGCTCCAGCGCCCCCCGTCCACCCCCGCACTCGGCTCCTCGGTGACCTCAAATCGCAGGTGCGCCCAGCCGCGGAGAGCGGAGGTCAGCCGGGCTCCCATCCCCTGTGGGGCCTGCCATGACAACTCAGTACGGTACAGCCCAGGAGCGGCCGGCTGATCGATCCAGTCCAGGGATAAGCGCAGCCCAAGGACGCCGCCCGCGGCCCACTCCACATGTGGGCACAACGCGCTCGGCGCGGAATGCACAAACAACACGCCTCGCGTAATAGCACCCGACATTTTGGCCCTCCTCGACCGGTATGAGGTTCGTCTTCCCCAACGACCTCAACCGAGCGAGCGACCGGCAGGCACTGATCCACGTGGGACGTGTGCTCGGCTCATTGTGCCCGAGTGACAGCAAGGTCGCCAGGCCAGGCTCCTCCCCTGATCGGCCCATGCCGGTGCGGACCACAAAACTGTGGACGCCGGACTGAAGTATTGCCGCTAATCCGTCGATGAGCAGCTTGAATCGAGGATCGGTAGGCTGGGCATCACAATGCGTGGGGGGCAACACCATGGAACACCTCGAGGCTCCGCGCGCCGGGGTCGCAGCGAGGATCCCGGCCCAGACCCGAATCCAGGGACCTGACCGACCACCGGCCCAGGCCGGCGAAGACATGATCACTGAGGTGATCCGCCCGGCGGCGATCGTGCCGGAAGCCGCGGCGCACGCGATCCTGAGCGGAATGGCCTCCGGCAGCGTGTACTCGGGTGGCCTCTGGCTGGCCGAGCCGAGCCGCTGGACCCGGTACGACCGGCCCTGGGTGGCCCCGGGCGAGCCGGGCGGAACCCATCGGCTCGGGACCATCCAGGTCGCCTACGGCACCCCGACGAAGTACGAGATCACCATTTATCAGGTCACCGTCACCCAGTTCGGCGCCGACCTCGGAATGACCGTGGCCTCACTCTGCGACGAGGCGCTCGGATTCGGTGACCTGACGCTGGCCGTCTGCCCCCGGGCCACCCTGACCGCTCCCCCCAAGCCGTTCCGGTTCTGAACACCGGCAACACCGGTGGGAAATCACGCAGCCTCCGCATAGGGTCAGATCATCGGACCACGACCGGCCGGTAACACGGCCGGCCGGGGGCCGATGGCCGATGACCGATCTGTGGCGAGGAGGCGGTGGCGATGGTGGAGCAGGTTCGAGGGGTGGTCGCCCTGAGCAAGGGCGCACCGGTGACGATCGAGACGATCCTGGTTCCCGACCCGGGCCCGGGTGAGGCGATCGTGAAGATTCAGGCCTGCGGTGTCTGCCATACCGATCTGCATTACCGCGAGGGCGGCATCAACGACGAGTTCCCGTTCCTGCTCGGGCACGAGGCCGCCGGGATCGTGGAGCGGGTCGGGTCGGGAGTCACCGATGTCGCGGCCGGCGATTTCGTGATTCTGAACTGGCGTGCGGTCTGCGGCGACTGCCGGGCCTGCCGCCGGGGCCGCCCCTGGTACTGCTTCAACACCCACAACGCGAGCCGGCCGATGACCCTGGCCGACGGCCGGCCGCTGACCTCCGCGCTCGGCATCGGTGCTTTCATCGAGAAGACTCTGGTCCATGCGGGCCAGTGCACGAAAGTCGACCCCGCGGTGAAGCCTGAGGTCGCCGGGCTGCTCGGCTGTGGCGTGATGGCCGGGCTGGGCGCCGCCCTGAACACCGGCAACGTCGGCCGGGACGACACCATCGCCGTGATCGGCTGCGGTGGGGTCGGCAACGCGGCGATCGCCGGGGCCGCCCTGGTCGGCGCCCGTAAGATCATCGCCGTCGACGTCGACCCGAGAAAACTGACCTGGGCCCGGGAGTTCGGCGCCACCCACACCATCAACTCCCGCGAGCAGGATCCGGTCGAGGCGATCCGGGCCCTGACCGAAGGCTACGGCGCGGACATCGTCGTGGACGCCGTCGGTCGGCCGGAGACCTACCGGCAGGCGTTCGCGGCCCGTGACCTGGCCGGGACCGTGGTCCTGGTCGGCGTGCCGGACCCGTCGATGACGATCGAACTGCCGCTGATCGACGTCTTCGGCCGGGGCGGTTCGCTGAAGTCGTCCTGGTACGGCGACTGCCTGCCGTCCCGGGATTTCCCCACCCTGGTGGACCTGCACCTGCAGGGACGGCTGCCGCTGGAACGCTTCGTCAGCGAGACGATCAGCCTCGACGACATCGAGGCCGCCTTCACCCGGATGAGCAACGGCGACGTCCTGCGTTCGGTCGTGATGCTCAAGTGACCGGCCGGCCGCGGATCGACCGGCTCGTCACCAGCGGCACCTTCTCGCTGGACGGGCAGGACTTCGACGTCGACAACAACGTCTGGTTCCTGGGTGACGACGACGAGGTGTTCGTGGTCGACGCCGCCCACGACGCCGACGCGATCCGGGCGGTGATCGGCGACCGGCGACTGCTCGGGGTGATCAGCACCCATGGGCACAACGACCACATCAATGCCGCCGTGCTGGTGGCCAACCCCCCGGCCGGCCCGGCCGCGCCGGTCTACCTGCACCCGGACGACCGGATGCTGTGGGACGTCGTCCACCCCGCAATCGCCCCCGAGCCGCTGACCGACGGACAGAGCTTCACTGCGGCCGGGCTGACCTGTTCCGTGATCCACACCCCTGGGCACTCGCCCGGCGCCGTCTGCCTGTACGTCCCCGACCTGGGCCGCCTGCTCAGCGGGGACACCTTGTTCCAGGGCGGCCCGGGTGCCACCGGGCGATCGTTCAGCAGCTTCCCGGTGATTCTCGAATCGATCCGGACCCGGCTGCTGGATCTGCCCGCCCCGACCCTGGTGCTGACCGGCCACGGTGACCCGACCACGATCGGGGCCGAGGCCGCGAGCTACGACGAATGGACATCGAGAGGCCCTTGACTGACGCCACAGCCACTCTGACGCCCAGCCACACTGAGCGCGACTAGAGTCTGTCCCGGAGATCTACGGGACAGACTCTAAAGCGCGTCGGTGCCGTGCTCGCGGGTGCGGACGCGGACCACGTCGTCCACCGGCAGCACCCAGATCTTGCCGTCGCCGATCTTGCCCGAGTTGGCCGCGACGGTGATGGCCTCGACGATGCGCTCCACCTCGGCGTCGTCAGCCAGGACCTCCACCCGGAGCTTGGGCAGGAAGTCGATCGAATACTCGGCGCCGCGATACACCTCGGTGTGGCCGCGCTGCCGACCGAAACCCTGAGCCTCGGTCACGGTCAGGCCGGCCACCCCGGCGTCCTGCAAGGCCTGCTTGACGGCGTCAAGGCTGTGCGGGCGGAGTATCGCGGTAACCAGCTTCATGCGAGAAATCTACCGCTCTCTGCGGATATGCGATCTACCGTTCGGCACCGAAGTTCGGCTCATGGCGACCCAGCGGACCGGCCGCTGTCCGCCAGGCCCCACCCACCCCGTCGATGGTGCCCGGAGGGCCGACCGCCGTCACCGGACCCCATTCGGTGTCGCGCCGGGCGGTCACCGAAGCGAAGTCGGCCGGCCGCCCCGGGCCCGGATCGTCCGCACCGGTGGGCGGGAGAAAATTCCGGGTCAGCAGGTTCGCCGCCCCGACCAGGGCCCCGTGCAGGTCGGCCGGGCCCAGATCGTGGTGCTTCTGGCCGGTCAGGCCCCGGCAGATCGCCGCCGCGAGCAGATATCCGGTGCCGTGGTCGAGGGCCTGGGCCGGTAGCGCCCCGGGCCGGTCCGATCCGTCCGCGGCGGCGGCGCAGGTGGCGGAGATCCCGCAACTGAACTGGACCAGGCTGTCGAAGCCACGCCGACCGGACCACGGGCCGGCCCAGCCGTAGGCGTTCACCGCGGCGATGGCCAGCGTCGGATTGAGCCGGCGCAGCGCGTTGTCCGGGTAGCCGAGCGCGGCCAGGGCTCCCGGCCGCAATCCCTGTACCAGTACGTCGGCCTCGGCCACCAGGGCCTCGAACCGGGCCCGGTCCTTACCGGCGTGCAGATCGAGCGCGACACACTGCTTCCCGGCAGTCATGTCCGGGAGTAGGGCGGGAACCTCGGCGAACCCGGGCGGGTCGATCCGGATCACCTCCGCTCCCCAGGCGGCCAGCGTCCGGGTGGTCACCGGCCCGGCCATCACCCGGGTCAGGTCCAGCACCCGGATTCCGGTCAGCGGGCCGGCGCCGAAGTCCACCGTGCCCGGCGCGCGGTCCGGACCGGACGCCGGCAAGGTCCGGGGCAGCGGGACGCCGGCGTGCGAGGGATGCCGCTTCAGCGTGACCGCCCGGTGCGCGACGGCGATCCGGCCGTGCGGGTGCTGAGCCCAATCCCGGGCCGGGCGCCAGGCGGCCGCGCACCCGCCCTCGGCCAGCACGGCCTGTTCCAGGTCGTCGACGGCGAAGGGATAGACGAGGGCGGCCACCTGCTCCCGGTCCGGGACGGCGGCGTCCGGGCCCGGACCGACGCTGAAACCGAGCGCCCGCAACGCGGCGGCCCGGTGATGGGCATAGTTGGTGTGCAGCCGGATCCAGCCGTCCTTGGCCTGGTAATTTCCCGCGATCGGATCCCAGACCGGGGGCAAGTCCCAGCCGAGCGGCCGCAACAGTGATTCGCTGCGGAAGGCCGCCGCCGCGTGCAGCCGATCGACCTCCACCGGTGGCACCTCGATCCCCAGCCGCCAGGCCCCGAACTCCGCGGCCGCCAGGGTGGCCGCGGCGACGGTCACCGCCGCGAACTCGGTGACGTCGAACGGGCCGGGCAGCAACCGGCCGGGACCGGCGATCCGGACCCGATCCATCAGCCGGGGATCCCCGTCCAGAGCCAGCCAGATCTGGCTGAGCACGCTCTCGCCTCTGCTTTCGATCATTCGCTCAGGCTTCCGATCTTCCGATCGATTCTGGGTCATTTCGGCCGCATGTACCGTTTCCGGGCGGCGGCCGGGTAGACAGCCGCACTCCGCCCGATGACACTGAACCATGGCCCAGAGCGTGACTCCACTCCCAGCGATCGGCGATGTGTTCAGCGGTCAGGACGCGGCCGGCCGCGAACTGCGGATCAGCGGGCATCCGGAGTCGGACCGCCTGGTGCTCAGCATCTGGCAGTCCGGCCACTGCCTGGCCACCGTGCGACTGGCCCGGGCCGATGTACCGGAGGTGACCCGGGCCCTGGTCGCCGCCCTGGTACCGGCGCCCGGTCCGGTATCGGTGCCGGGGCCGGCCGGGACGGTCCACGAACTGCACCCGGGCGATCTGGACCCGGAAGTGCCGGCGCGGCCCTGGCGGCGGGCCTGGCACGAGGTCACCAGCCGGTTATCCACAGCCCTCACTTCCCAGCTCCCCGGTGGCCCCGGCCGTGGCAGAATTCAGCGGTGAGCAGCGTTGAGGAGCGCCTGACCGCCGTCGAGCGGGAACTGGCCCAGGTCCGTGAAGAGTGGACGGTCGTCCAGCAGGCACCGCTGATCCAGGCCCGCCTGCTGAACGCGCTGCGCGAGACGCAGGTGGACCACGACCGGCGGCTGGGCAAGATCGAGAAGAAGCTGGACGAGCACACCCGGATCTTGGGCGAGCACGGCCAGGTCCTGGGCGAGCACACCCGGCTCCTGGTCGGACTGGGAAACGGTCAGGAGACCCTGGTCAGCATGCTGGGCACGCTGATCGATCGGAGCGCCCCCGGCGAAAGCGCCTGAGCCGGATCTCAGCTCACGCGGCCTTGATCGGCTCACGCGGCCTTGATCGCGGCCTGTAACTCGGCGATGAAGGACGTGGCCGCCTTCTCCGGCGTGATCCGCGGGCCGGCCTGCGATTCCCCCGGCAGCCGGAGCAGTTTCAGGTGCGCGCCGCTGGCCGCGGACAGTGACGTCAGCTAGGAGAACCACCAGGTTCCGAAAGCCGCGGTATTGGTTGCCGTTCCGGAGATATCGAGCCCGCCGTCGGCCTGCTCGACGGTCACGGACGGCTCCGGTGCGACGCCGGACCGGGCCAGATCCCGCAGGTAGGACCAGCACGCAGCCAGGTATCACCATGCCTCGACGCGTCTGCCCGAGGTCGAGCGCGCCTGTTTCGCGGAAGAGATGTAACCGTCCTCCATATTTTGGGTTGAGACCTTCACGCGGCGAACCCCACTACTGACAAGGGACTGTGATGCGGCACAAGAGGTTTAGGGTGACCGCGGACGCGGTCGGCGCGCCGGGGCTGATCGGCACGAGCCTAATGCCCGTCCAGCGGGCCCGGCACGGACCCGCGGGCACGGGTCCGGTGGCCGAGGGGACCAGATCGTCGGGCACCGTGGCCGAGCCCGACCGGGGACCGCAGCCCGCCGGTGACCGGGACCGTTCCGACGGGCACGCTCTGGCCCGGCAGGCGCTCGGTCTGTTGCTGTGCCGGGCCTGTGCCGCGGACCCCGACCCGGAAGCGTGGAACGAGCTGATCAGGCGGTATGGCCGGTTGCTGCTGCACATCGCCCGCGAGGTGGGTCTGAACGAGAGCGACGCCGCTGATGTCGTCCAGGTCACGTGGGTACGGTTGTGGGAACGCGGCCACCAGATCCGGGAGGCCGCGAGCCTGTCGGCCTGGCTGGCCACGACGGCCCGGCGCGAAAGCCTACGAGTGGCGGCCGGAGCCAAGCGGTACGTGCTCTATGCCGATTCGGCCACTGAGCATGGCCACCCGCTGCTCACCGTGACCACGGACGTGTACCCGGTCGACGGCGACGACTACCAGCCGCTGCTGGTGCAGGCCCTCGCCCGGCTCCCGGCGCGGTACGAGCAACTCATCCGGCTGCTGATGTCCGACAACTGCCCCAATTACGAGGAGGTGGGCCGGATCCTCGACCTGCCGATGGGCAGCATCGGCCCGATGCGGATGCGAGCCCTTCGGCTTCTGCGGGCGACCCCCGAGCTTGCCCGGCTTCGCTCAGGTGTATCACCAGCGGCCGTCGATTCGCTCTAATCCGTTGGGGAACAAGAGTATCCACCCCGGGCCGCGGACCCGAGCCCCGGAAACACAGGTCAGCCAGCAGAAGGACCAAAGAGCCAGGATGGTCATCCTCAACGCCCCCGCCGACGTTCCCGACCTAGCCGCCAAACCGGGCCTGGAAATGCTCGACGACAAGATCCAGGCGGGCTACGAGCAGCTGTCCCAGGATCGTGGCGCGGCCACGGACAGGTGGCTTGACGCCTGGTCGGAGGTGGTGCAGTGGTCTAACGCCGCGGACATCACCACGATCGCCGGTTTCGACCGGAGCTTTGGGTGGATCGGATGGGCCTCGGGTACATGCCGAACTTGGCAACCAGAGTCGACGTCAGAGCCGCGAAGCTCTGTCCTGCACACCGAGTCCGCTCCGCCTTGGCCGGCCCGTGAAATACTCACGCATTTCGTCGCGAAAAATTCAGAACGAAATAGTTCATCAACCTAAATGCACGAAATACCAAAAAGAACAATACCGCTAATGTGCAAATTCTGGCCGCGCTAGGGCACAATATTTTCCATGAATTTCCATGGGGGTGGCCCGGGGGTGGCCCGGATGTCGTCGAAATCAACCAGAGTCGAGGCACCCACAACGCCGAAGAAAGCGAGAGAACCGGCGATCACGGCGTCAACCGGAAGCCCGGACCGTTGTACGACCGAGCCATCAAACAGATCACCAAGACCAACCTGCCGGCCTTCTGCGACTGGCTCAGGGTCGGCCGCGAAACAGCGCCCGAGATCCTGAAC
>Ga0265340_10002268_pt1 | contig 10990 bp, 10 predicted proteins | sample 4CB225metaG_FD_202082 | JGI IMG/M metagenome (GOLD analysis project Ga0265340, IMG submission 202082) | Rhizosphere microbial communities from Carex aquatilis grown in University of Washington, Seatle, WA, United States - 4-CB2-25 metaG | ecosystem: Host-associated > Plants > Roots >...
AGATGTCGCCTTTCAAGATTGCCGACAGCTTCACTCCAGACGAGGTGGCGGTCCTCTATGAGGCCATGCAAACGACATTGCGGGACGCCGTGGGGCGGGCCGCCGACCTCGACGCCGGCGAGCTGAAGGCAGAGAAGAAGGCCAACCTGCGAGTGCACGGCCGCACCGGCCTGCCCTGCCCGATCTGCGGTGACACCGTGCGCGAGGTTTCCTTCGCAGACTCGTCCTTGCAGTACTGCCCGACCTGCCAGACGGGCGGCAAACCCCTCGCGGATCGCCGGCTGTCGCGGCTGCTCAAGTAGCTGCTGCCGGTCCCTGAGGAGACACTGGGCCAAACGGCTCAACCGCACGCCGTCCGGGCCTCATGCTGGCCCCGCGATCGGCCGAGACACCAAGGGTGAGTGCCCACCCGCTTCATGCCCCGAACGACGCGACGACCGCACCGCTGCGGCCGCTGCGCCCGGTGTCGACCGGACCGGCCGCGCGGGCGTCCTGGCAGCGCAGGTACACCATCGTTTTGGTTCTTCTCGACGCCGTGCTGCTCTTCGGTGGCACGACCATCGCGGCAGTGCTGCGCTGGGGCGCGCCGGCGGGCAGCATCAAGGTCGGCGGGCTCGACTACTACGCGATCGCCGCGTTGGTCGCCGCGGTCTGGCTGGCGCTGCTGGCGAGCACACATTCGTACGACCCGCGCTACCTCGGGATTGGCTCGGATGAGTTCCGCCGGGTCGCCGATGCCGCGATCCGGGTCACGGCGTTGGTCGCGTTCGTGACCTTCGTCGGCAAGCTGCCGTTGTCGCGTGGGTTCGTCGCGATGGCGCTGCCGATTGGGCTCCTCTCGACTCTTGCCGGCCGCTACGGCGCTCGACGGGTGTTACATCGGCTGCGGCGCGAGTCGCATTGCCTGCATCGAGTGCTGGTCGTCGGCACGCCACTTGCGGCCGCCAAGCTCACCGAAGGTCTCGGGCGCTCGGTCTACACCGGCTACCACGTCGCAGGCACGTGGTCGCCCGCCGCGAGTGACTTTGCGGGCGCCGAGCGCACTGTCCGTGAGCGCGGCCGGGTACTCGACGTGCTGGCGCGCACTCAGGCCGACACCGTCGCCGTGGCGTCATCGGGATTTAGTCCGGCGGCGCTGCGCGAGCTTGCCTGGCAACTCGAAGGCAGTGGTGTCGACCTCCTTGTCTCACCCGCGTTGACCGACGTCGCGGGCCCGCGAATTCACATGCGACCGGTCGACGGACTGCCGCTGCTGCACGTCGAAGAGCCGACCCTGGACGGCGGCAAGCAACTCACGAAGTCGGTCTTCGACCGCGTCGCTGCGCTCCTGCTGCTGGTCGCCTCGTCGCCGATCATGTTGGCTGTCGCAGTAGCGATCCGGCTGACGAGTTCAGGGCCGGTAATCTTCCGCCAACAGCGCTCAGGTCGCGGCGGCACTCTCTTCACCACCTACAAGTTCCGCACGATGCGCGAGGACGCACACGATTCGTTTGACGCTCTGGTTGCCGCGCATGCCGACAAGCCGGGTGGCATGTTCGTGAAGGACGCAGTCGATGATCGGGTGACGGCGGTCGGCACCTTCTTGCGCCGCTACTCCCTCGATGAGTTGCCGCAGCTCTTCAACGTGCTGCTGGGACAGATGTCGCTGGTCGGTCCGCGACCGCTGCCGGCGTCCGTCGAGCAGGTGGGACACGACGTCAGCCGCCGGCTATTGGTGCGGCCTGGAATGACGGGACTGTGGCAAGTCAGCGGCCGCTCTGATCTGCCGTTCGACGAGTCGATCCGTCTTGATCTCTACTACGTCGAGAACTGGTCACCGGCGTTCGACCTCATGATCTTGTGGAAGACCGCCCGCGCTGTCTTGCGGAGCTCAGGCGCCTACTGATGAACACCGCCGTCCCTGACGTCTCCGTCATCGTCGTGACGTACAACTCCGCGAAAGTGATCGGCGCATGCCTGCGATCGGTGGAGCGTGTTGCCGCCTCCACGCAGATCGTGGTGATCGACAACGCGTCGGACGACGGGAGCGCAGACCTCGTCGCGACGTCGTTCCCGCATGCCGTCATCGTCAGGAACAACGAGAACGTCGGTTTCGCACGCGCGGTCAACCAGGCGACCGGCCTTTGTCGGGGCCGCACGATCTTGTTGCTCAACCCCGACACGGAGGTGGCGGACGGGTCGGTGGAGCTGCTGCTCGACGCACTCGACAGTGATCGCACGCTCGGTGCAGTCGGGCCGTTGGTCACCCAGCCGGCGCAGCGCCGGCGGGTCCTTGAGGCTGGTCGGCAACTCACGACGTGGCGGATGTTCACGCACGCAACCGGATTGAGTCGCCTGAGCGCGCGAGTGCCGTTGCTTGAGGGCAGCTACTTGATCCGAGGCGTGCACGATGATCGCGCACGCGACGTTGGGTGGATCAGCGGCGCGTGCGTTCTGATTCGCAGCGACCTCATGGCTTCTCTCGGTGGGTTGAACGAGCGCTGGTTTATGTACGCGGAGGACTTCGAACTGTGTTTGCGGATCACTCGCGCCGGATGGCGGCTCCGGCACCTGCCGGCAGCTCGGGTGGCGCATCACATGAGTACGAGCGGAATCGGCCGCCAGCAGGCCAAGCTGGCGTGGGCCATGGCGTGGCGCGGTTACCATCGCGACTTCCTTGCGCGAGGCCGGCTTGCGCATTCGTGCTGGTGTGCCGTGTTTGCCTTTCAGTTGATGAGCCGCGCTGCTTACTTCCTGGTGAAGGCGGCGCTTCAACCTGGTGAAGGCTGGGCCAGCGACGCCCATGACTTCGGGGCCTGTGCGATCGCGCTGCTGCGGCCGGAACCGCAGCGTCGAAGCCCAACTACCGGGGATCACATGGGTGCGAAGCCTGCAACTGACGACGCGCGAGTGACCGCCATTTCTCCAACGTGAACGAGGCTGGGTAGTAGATGTACGTGACGCGGTCGAGGTAGCCCATGCGGACCCCCGCGGCCGCGAATCGCCGCCAGAGGTTGTAGTCAAAGGGTTCGCCTAGCAGGTACGACCTTGGGCTGTACCGAAAATGTCGCAGTCGCGAGGAGTAGAGCACCGAGCCGTGGGTTATCTGACCGCGGGTGAGCTTGGGATACCCGATCACGGCAGTGATGTCGCCGAGGTCGAGCAGCGTGCGACTGTGCACAAACTCGACGTCCAAGTCCTTGGCCCGCGCCAGCAGAACCTCCACATGGTCCGGGGTCAGCGCATCGTCGTCGTCGCACGGCGCAATCCAGGCGCCCAACGCGTGTTCGATCCCGTGGTTCATCGGCAACGAACCGGCGACGAGCCAGCGGTCTGACGGGCGTACCGGGTAGCCGTCGTGCTTGGCCAGATTGAGGTACCTGACCCGATTGTCGGCGATGCGGTTCACCGCAGTCTCGACGTCCTGGGCACATCCGTCACCGATGACCAGTACTTCCAGATTCTCGTACGTCTGACCGAGAACCGATGGAAGCGCGCGTTCCATCAGGAGTTCGATGCGACCCGCGGTTGCGATGCGTACGGTGACCAACGGCTCGGCGTCGGATTCCGGCGCTTTGTCGTCGGCGGCGCGGGCAGCTGCCAGGTAGCGCCTGTCGGCGTGCCGCTGTCGACGCTCGTTGAGCAGCTCGCGCGCCGTGGCCGGCGATGCGTGCTTCATGAAGTCGCGCAGGTCTTGCACATGTCCGCGCCATCGCAGGCTGGCGGCGGACAAGTCGACGCACGGCCGGTCGCCCGCCGCGTCGAACGTAGGCTTCGTTGACGCCCTTGACATCAGGTCGCTCTGGTTGCCGCGGGCGCCGGGTTCGCGTCCATGGCGTCATAGGCAAGACATTCGTTCAACGCTGCGCGCAGCTCCGGCGTGGGGTTAGGCAGTTCGGCAGGCCCGTGCCTGCGTTGTCCGAACCACCCTCGTGTCGACCAGGCAAGTGTGGCAATTGCATCCGTACTGGAAAACAGCCGACGGGAGGCGAGTTGGTTGGCGATTTGCCGACGCGCATGTTCGGTATTCCACAGTTGCGCCCACCTTTCGTGCCCTCGTATTCGGTAGAGGAGCCAGACGTCAGGTGAAGAAACGAACTCGAACCGCTTTGCGGCGCGGGAGAACAGCTCGAGGTCCTCACTCCACATGACGGCTTCGTCGTAGCCGCCGCACGCGTCGAACACTTCTCGACGGACGAGCATTGATGGATGAACGAGGGGCATCCGGCCGGCGAGCAAGGCCCGCTTCACTACCTCGCGGTCGGTCGCAGCGCTGCCGAAGATCCGGAGCCGCCCACCAGACATCGCCGCCGCCTGACCGCCGATGCCAGCGAGCTGCGCGTCGCTTTCGAGTAGCTGGACGCTTCGGGCGAGGCGCGTCGGGAGGGCGAAGTCGTCGGCGTCCATGATGGCGATCAGCGAGTGCTTAGCCGTCCGGATCGCCAGGTTCCTGGCCGCACTCCGTCCGAGTCGGGTATCGGTGCGAACAACCCGGAGTCGATCGGGTGGCAGCCCTGCCAGGATTGACGATGTCGCATCGGACGACGCGTCGTCGACGATCACCAACTCGAAATCGCCATAGTCCTGCGCGAGAATCGAACATGCGGCGGCGCGTACCGTACGTTCACTATTGCGTGCGGCCATCACGACGGAGACCGCCGAAGTACCCACGCGCGGCCCTCTCTAGCGAGTTGCGTAACCCGGGTTCAATCCCGCTGTACCATCCTGCCCCATGCGGGTGATGAATCGGGTCTTGGCTCGCGGACTCGCCTCTGTGGCCGGGCGAGGGCGGACGCAATTCATCTTCCGGCGGATGCACACGGTGGCCCTCATCGGTCGTAACTTCGGACCGAGTGAAGTCGGTCAGTCTGGTGAGCTGGCAGCCCTTCAAAGGATGAAGGCTGCAATTCCCGGTGCGGACGTCATCTTCGATGTCGGAGCAAATGTTGGCGAGTGGTCCATGAGTGCCGCGCACTGCTGGCCGCGCGCGAGAATCCACGCCTTCGAACCTTCGGCGAGCACGTTCGCGACGCTCGAGGCGGCGACCGCCGGGATGCAGGTGACGTGCGTTCGAACGGCCCTGAGTGATCAGTCGGGTCGAGTAGAACTGCACGAGGTTCCGGGAATGCCGGGGCTGTCGTCGTTGCACGCGCGCGACCTGTCGACGCATGGCATGGTGATGACCGCGACCGAGGAGGTCAGCGCGAGTACCCTCGACGAGTATTGCGGCGCGCACGACATCGCAGCGATCGACGTCCTCAAGCTCGATGTTGAAGGTCACGAACTCGCCGTGCTGCACGGCGCTCGTCGGCTGCTGCGCGACAGATGCATCACGTTCATTCAGTTCGAGTTCGGCGGCACCAACATCGACTCGCGCACGTACCTGCGCGACTTCGTCGACTTACTGGGTGCCGACTTCCGGATTTACCGGCTGCTCGCCGACGGCGTTGAGCCGCTGCACTACAGCGAGCGCGAGGAGATCTTTGTGACGACGAACTACCTGGCGGAGTTGCGCAAACCAGGGTCGGACTGAGCCGTTGTGCGAATCCTTTTCGTGGCTCAGAAGTACGACTACGGCCGCCCAGAGAGGGGCTACGGCTTCGAGTACTACAACTTCTATGAGTCTCTCGTCCACATGGGACACGACGTCATCTACTTCGACATCAACGCGGCACCGCCGGGCGAGCAACTGAGTGAGCAGCTGCTCGCCCAGGTCGCGGCGGTACGGCCGACGCTGATGTTTACCTGCCTTTTCGAGAATGAGTTAGACAGGTCGGTGGTACGGCAGATATCCGACGCCGGCGATACCGTGACGTTCAACTGGTTCTGCGACGACGACTGGCGATTCGACAACTTCTCGAGGCTCTGGGCGCCCGCATTTCGTTTCGTCTCCACGACCACGGCAAGCGCGCTTCCCAAGTATCGCGCCGCCGGAATCGATCACGTGCTCAAGACTCAGTGGGGTGCCGCGACGCACCGCTACCGACCGCAGGGGCGGTCGTTGCGGTACGACGTGACCTTCGTAGGGCAGAACTACGGGAACCGTGCTGATGTCATTGCAGACCTTCGCGGTTCGGGATTCGCCGTACAAACGTGGGGCACCGGTTGGTCGGTCCCCAGGTGGCAGCGCACCTTGCTCGAGACACGTGGCATCAGACGCCTGGGCGGTGGCGCGCTCTTACGGCGACGCGCTGCCGGTACCCGCTGCACTCAGGACGAGATGATCGCGATCTTCGAGCAGAGCCGGGTCAGCCTCAACCTGACCGCGGCGTCACAGGGTTCGGGGCGGCAGATCAAGGGACGCACCTTTGAGATCCCGGCCTGTCGTGGGCTGCTCGTCACCGGTGCGGCGGACGGTCTTGAGGAGTACTACGAGCCGGGTCGAGAGGTCATCGTGTACGAGTCCGAGGCGGAGTTGCCCGAGCTGATCCGCAGCCTGTCGAACGACGAGGCCGGCCGCGGCCGGATCGCGGAGGCTGGCTACAACCGCACAGTCGCGGAGCACAGCTACCAGAGGAGATTCACCGATCTGTTCGCGCAGATGGGGATTGCGGCTTCGTGAAGGTGAACATGCCGCACGCGTACTCCTGTCTTGTCAGATCCCGCGGATCGCAGTCGGATACATAGCTGCCGTCATCCGTGACAGCGTCGAGACCGACGAGATCCAGTGTCTGCACGTACTCGCGCACCTGTGCCGGTGTGTGCACCCGATGGGCGTTGAAGTTGATCCGGGGGCGTCCGATAGGAAGCGACAAGTAGAGATGGCCGCCCGGGCTGAGTACCCGTTGCAACTCAGCACACGCGAGCGCCGTTCCGTTGATATCGATGGGATCGCCGTAGCGGCCGAGCCCGACGTGCTCGACGACATGCAAGCACGAGACCGATGTCTGACTCGCCGTCTCGAACGGCAGGTCAAGAAGACTGCCGGCTCGTGCAGTGAGCCCCGGCATGCCCATCTCGACGGGTCGGATATCGACAAACTCTGTTGGTGTGATGGCGGAGAAGAAGCCTAGGTACATGACTGAGGATCCGATGTCGACGTGCTTCGGAGGCTTGTGCTCGAGCAACTGACGAAAGACCCAAGGACCCTGATGCACGTAGTGTGCGTCGTAGGAAGTAGTCGCCGTCGCGTCAGCCAACTGCGGAAACGGCTCGATCACCGTCGAATCACCCGCCGCTTCGAGCTTGTCTGCATAGGCACGGAGGGCACTGAGGTAGCTACCCACGTGCCGTGCGCTGCGGAGCCCGGTTGCGAGCTTGCCACGGGCGAAGTTCGCCTCCCAGGCGGCAAGCGAGCCAATCAGGCTCTTCTGATCCGTCATGCCGTTCCCGTCGGTCGTCGGATGCCGCGTCGCAACTCTCGCAGCTTGCCGCTGATGCGCCGCTTCTCTTCCACGTTCGGTACGCAGATGATCCATCCGATCGCGATCAACGCGATGAGGATATTCACGGGCAGGGTGCCAGCGCGCCAGAGTGTCGCTGCGAACGAGGACGCGACCAGGATTGTTGCTGCCGCGATGAGCCGGTCGGTATCACCGCCAAGTCGGATGCCCTGGTTATGTGCGAGGCGCATCGTCGTGACCGCGATGAACACCCACGCCGCGACGGACCCAGTCGACAATGCCTGTGCGTGCAGCGAGTTGAGCAACAGGAGGCCGACAACGAGCCGGATGACCTCGGAGGTGACCCCCATGACGACCCACGCCCGGACGAGGCCGGCTGGCAAGAGGAAGGCGCCGATCGTGTACGCGATCGCGCGCGGAAGCTCCGTGGTCAACTGCAGGGCAAGAATCGGTTCGGCACCTTTGAACGCCCCGCTAAACACGGCAGGCACGATGAGCCCGCGGGTTGCCGTAACGAGCAGGAGCAGCGGAACCATCGCCACGAGCGAGAGCCGCACGGCCGTTCGCAGAATCGCGCTGGTACGACCCTTCTCGCCCATTGCCCAGTACATCGCAAGGCTCGGGGTGATCGCGGTTGCGATCCCGCCGCCGAGTTGCACGAACACCAGGTTTCCAAGAACGTACGCCGGTTGGTACAGCCCGTTGGCTGCCGTACCGAAGTGCGTTGTGAGCCTCGAGCGGAGCACCAGGTCGACCACCGACGTCATGGTCCCGGCGATCAGGCTGGCCCCGCCGAACTGGAGCAAGAGCCGGTTCGCCGATCGTCCCGCACTCGCCAGCGGCAGCGCTTCCGCCGTGATGGATCGCTCTCGAACCAGCATGACGATCGCTGCGGCCGCCGCCGAAGCGGCGATGGTGATGACGCCTCCGGTCAGCCCGAACGGGACGACGAGGAGCGCGGCGATCGCGACACCGGCAACCGCCGCCGCCGCGCTATTGACGGCCACTCGCCACGCACGCCCATATCCCTGGAGCACCACCTGGTAGGCACTGGCGAGTGCGTTCGCGGGAAGGGATGCGGCCGCAAGAATGACGTACCACGGATGTGTGTGCGACCCGAGGAGCGCGTGTGAGATCGGCCGCGCGAACACGGCGGCGAGCACTGCGAGCAAGACCGACACGCCGATCGGGACGGCGACGACGGTCGACACGATCCGCCGCCGTAGTTGCGTGTCGTCGTCAGAATGGGTCCGGCCGATCAGTGTCACGCCGGCCGTGGCGAGGCCGAGCGTCGACAACCCGCCGAGGAGCACCGCAAAGTTGCCGAGCTGAGCCACGATTCCGACACCGGAGGTGCCAAGCGATACCGCCAGGATCTTGCCGCGGGCGAGGCTGCCCGCGAGGGTCAGCATCGTTGCTAACCAGTAGGCGGCCGTCCGCCCGGCAATACCGCTTCCGGTCTCTGCAGGTGCCACAATTGGACATCGTCGCGCACGCGGTGGGGTTTAGGCCGCTCATCGAACTGCCGACAGCTGGGGTTGTGACCGTCGTGCACGCCACTCCGCCGCGATTCGACGTCCTTGGTGTCGGAATAAGCGCGGTTTCGCTCTCGGGCGCGGCGGCTGAGATCGAGCGGTGGCTGGCCGACGGCGAGCGCCATTACGTGTGCGTGACCAACGTCCATACGGTGATGGAGTGCCAGCGCGACCCCGAGCTGATGCGCATCCACAACGAGTCGGGCATGACGACTCCGGACGGGATGCCGATCGTGTGGTGCGGCAAGCGCGCAGGCGCCCATGACATCACTCGTGTCTATGGTCCCGACCTCATGCTCGAACTCTGTGCTCGTCTTGATGGCTCGCCGCACGCCGCGTTCTTGTACGGGACGACCGAGCGCACCCTTGAGCTGCTACAGGCTCGGCTACGACGCGACTTCCCTGATCTCGTTGTCGCCGGCTCGTATGCTCCGCCGTTTCGACCGCTGACCCAAGAGGAGGACGACGCTGTCGTCGCCCGGATCAACGCCAGCGGTGCGCAGGTCGTGTGGGTCGGCCTCGGTGCACCGAAGCAGGAGCGCTGGATGGCCGAACACATGGGCCGGCTGACGGCGACCGTGCTCATCGGCGTCGGAGCGGCGTTCGACTTTCACGCGGGTACGGTGCGCCAGGCTCCGCTGTGGATGCAGCGGCATGGCTTCGAGTGGCTCTACCGTCTGAGCCGCGAACCGCGCCGCCTGTGGCGGCGCTATCTGCGCACGAACCCGGCGTTCGTCGTCGCGATCCTGCGTCGCCCGCCGCACATGCGCCCGGCGATCGACTGACGCGGACCTATCCTTCGACGGCAGACCTGTACAACTCGGCGACCGCGATCGGGTCGTAACGCAGGCGCACCCGTTCGACGTCCGCCGCCGAGGGGCGGGCGCCCTCACCCAAAACATCGATCAAGGCGCTGGCCATCTCGACTGCACTCGTCGGGTCGTCGATGTAACGGGCAAGCCCCAACGACACGTCTGTCAGTGAGCCGGCGCGGGTACTTACGACCGGGACGCCGAGTCCCAGCGCTTCGACGACAGGCAAGCCGAATCCCTCGAACAGCGAGGGCATCGCGAGCACCGATGCAGCCCGGTAGAGGGCGCCGAGTTCGGCATCGGTGACATAGCCGAGCACGGTCACGCGATCAGCAAGCGAGAGCTCACGAACCAGGCCGTCCACACCGACGCCAGGACGTGCGCCCAGCAACGACTCGGGAGCCTGCCCGACCACGACCAGCTGCGAGTCGGATCGCTGGGTTGCCACGTCGGCGAATGCACGAACCAGCATCGACAGGTTCTTGTGGCGGTAGCCGCCTGACACGCAGAGGACGAGCTCGCGGTCGCGCGGAACTGCTGCAGGCAGTTCGCCCGACTCAAGCCGGGCGAAGGACACTGCGTTCGGAATCACCCGAATCTTCGACACCCAACGGTCGCCATGGCGTGCGATCAGGTCGGCGGCGACATAGTCGGAGATAGCGACGACCACGTCTGCTCGGCGCATCGTGTAGCGGTGCGCCGCTTGTAGCCACCGACGCTTGCGGGCCGAGAAGTTCTCCGGGAAGTGCGCGTGTTGCGCGTCGTGAATGACGGTGACCACGTGGCCGCGCAATCCGAGCGGCGTGTAGTAGTTGGGCAACAGCCAGCGGTCGACACCGCGTAGTGCCGGTAGGGCCAGCGTCTCGATCGCCACCCGGTTTCGCAGCCCAGGAATATGCACCGGCCGGGTGACCAGTGGCGCGAGGTCGAATCCCGGGTGGAGCGGCTCGGCGGTGATAACCGACCACGGAGCCGGGGCAGTCACCGCTCGCAGGCCGTCGAGCAGGTTGTACAACGCGTGCTCGGCACCCCCGACCCTGCCGGCCCGCACGAAACATGCGCTGACCGCAGTAGCCATGGTCACCGACCCTACTGCCGGCGCGTACGCTGGCAGCCGCACACCGCGGGAGCCCGGGCGGAACCGGGCTGAGAGGGCGGCTGGCCGGGATTACCGGCCGACGATGGGCCGCCGACCGTACGAACCTGACCGGGTAATGCCGGCGTAGGGAGTGGCAAGTGACCGCAACCGTACCGGCGCACGTCGAGGCACCCATCACCCTCGACCAGCCGGCCGCGAAGGCGCTGGGTTTCTTCGATCAGA
>Ga0265340_10002269_pt1 | contig 10987 bp, 12 predicted proteins | sample 4CB225metaG_FD_202082 | JGI IMG/M metagenome (GOLD analysis project Ga0265340, IMG submission 202082) | Rhizosphere microbial communities from Carex aquatilis grown in University of Washington, Seatle, WA, United States - 4-CB2-25 metaG | ecosystem: Host-associated > Plants > Roots >...
CGCGCCGAAACTGATGTTTGCCAACCAATTCATTTGCGTCAGCCGAGCATTCTTTTGCCGCCGCTGAGATCGGCGTAGAGCGCCACCAGCGCGGTCTGCGGCGAGCGGTCGGTGCGGTGCGCAAGATAATTCCAGCCGAGCTTGCGCGCCAGCAATGCCACCGCTTCGCTATGCGCCTTGAAACGCGCGCGATAGTCGGACGCCACGCTTTCGGCGCGGCCCAGGATGCGGCTCGAATCGCCGCGCACGGATTCGAAGCGCGTGCGCCCGGCATAGGGAAAATCCTCTTCCGCCGGGTCGATGATGTGCACCAGCCTGCCGCCTGCATTGGCGCGGGTCAGGCGGCGGATCGCGGCTTCGATCTGTTCGGGCGGCGCCAGGAAATCGCCGAACCAGATGAACTGCGCGTGGCGCGGCAGCCTGGCGTCGGGCGGAACGACGTCGTCCTTCGGTTCCATGGCGCCGAGGGCAAATCCGATACGGCGGGTGGCGGCGCGGGAATTGGCAGGCGCGTCGGGCATGCCGAACAACGCCACGCGTTCGCCGCCGCGCACCAGCAGCACGCCCAGCGCCAGCGCCAGCAGACTGGCGCGCTCGATCTTGCTTTCGCCGCCCGAGGAAAACCGCATCGACGGCGAACCGTCCCGCCACAGCCAGACGGATTGAGCCGCCTCCGACTCGCGCTCGCGGACATAAAGGTGTTCGGATTTTGCCGATTGCCGCCAGTCGATGGCGGTGGCCGAATCGCCGGAGCGATAATGGTGAAACTGCCAGAAGCTTTGGCCGATACCCGCTTTGCGCCGTCCGTGCACGCCCAGACTGACCGCCGATGCCAGCCGGTCCGCGCGCACCAGCAGAGGCGGCAGGGTTGCGGCCAGGGACTCGGCACTGTCGAACAGCGAGCCCGCGCTCGGCATCAAAGCAGCGTCCGGCACAGCCGGTCGATGACGGCCTCGACCGTCAGGCCTTCCGCCCGCGCCGCGAAATTGAGTGCCATGCGATGGCGCAGCACCGGGCCCGCCAGCGCCGCCACGTCGTCGGTCGAAGGGGCGAGGCGTCCCTCGATCAAGGCGCGGGCGCGCGCCGCCAGCATGAACGCTTGGCTGGCGCGCGGGCCGGGACCCCAGGCGATGACGTTGCGCAGATGCTCGGCGCCGTCTTGTTCGGGACGCGCCGCGCGCACCAGCCGCAGGATGGACTCCACCACTTTTTCGCCGACCGGAATGCGCCGCACGATGGCCTGCGCTTCCAGCAATGCTTCGGGGCCGCAGACCCGCACGGGCGGCGTTTCTTCGCCGAAGGTCGTGGCCAGCAGCATGCGCTTCTCGGCGTCCTTGTCGGGATAGCCGACATCGATTTGGAGCAGGAAGCGGTCGAGCTGCGCTTCGGGCAGCGGATAGGTGCCTTCCTGTTCCAGCGGGTTTTGCGTCGCCAGGACGTGGAACGGATGCGGCAGATCGAAACGCGTACCGGCCACCGTCACCTGGCGCTCCTGCATCGCTTGCAGCAGGGCGGATTGGGTGCGCGGGCTGGCGCGGTTGATCTCGTCCGCCATCAGCAATTGGGTGAAGACGGGACCCTTGAGGAAGCGGAAGCTGCGGTGGCGGTCGTCGCCTTCCTCCAGCACTTCCGAACCGATGATGTCGGCGGGCATCAGATCGGGCGTGAACTGGATGCGCTTCCAATCCAGGCCGAGCACGGTGCCCAGCGCCTCCACCAGCTTGGTCTTGGCCAGTCCCGGCACGCCGATCAGCAGCCCATGCCCACCGGTGAGCAGGGTGATGAGCGTCTGATCGATCACGTCCTTCTGGCCGAAGATCACGCGGCCGATACCTTCGCGCACCTTGGCGATGGTCTGCGCAGCCTTCTCGGCGTGGGCGACCGCTTGCCCCTTCAGCTCTTCGCCGATCGTGTCGTTCATGAATTCCGTTCCAGGTTGCAGGCGGCGCCGGAAAGGCGCCGTACCGGAACCGTTTATGTACCGCGCCGGGGCGGGCGCAACAAGGAAAAGGCCGCGCGGGCCGCGGCCGGCGGATGATTAATGTAATGGAAGGCGGAAAACTTCGGCTAGATTGTCCCGCATGAGCGGTGATTTTTCCATCGGCTTGGCGAGCCTGCAGCGCGAGGCCGCGAAGCTGCGCGGACTGCCGCCGGTCGAGACATGGAACCCGCCCCATTGCGGCGACATCGACATCCGCATTGCCCGCGACGGCACCTGGTTCCACCTCGGCACGCCCATCGGGCGCAAAGAACTGGTGCGGCTGTTCTCCACCATCCTGCGCAAAGACCCGGACGGCTTCCATCTGGTGACGCCGGTCGAAAAGATGCGGATTGTCGTCGAGGACGCGCCGTTCGTGGCGGTGCTGCTGCAGGTGGAGGGCCAAGGCTGTCGGCAGCGTCTCGTTTTCACCACCAATGTCGGCGACGAGACGGTGGCGGGGCCCGACAATCCGATCCGCGTCGAAACCGATCCCGCAACCAAAGAGCCCGCGCCTTACGTGCATGTGCGTCGCGGTCTGGAAGCCAAGATCGCGCGGCCGGTCTTCTATCAGCTTGCCGATCTTGCCGTACCCGGCGAAGGCGGGCATCACGGCTTTCTCGGGGTGTGGAGCGGCGGCGTGTTTTTCCCCTTGGGCCGCCCGGCATGAACGGATTTGCCAAACTGTCGGCGGACATAGGACGGGCGCTGTTCCCCACGCCGCCGCCTTTGCCGCTTTTGCCGGCACGCAGCGATTACGATTTCGATCCGTCTGCACGCCCGAACGGCCGGCGTTCGCTGGAGCCCGCGGCAGTTCTGCTGCCCATCGTTACGCGCCCTGAGCCGACGGTCATTTTCACGACGCGCGCCGACCACCTGGCGCGTCATCCCGGTCAGGTGAGTTTCCCCGGCGGCAAACCCGATCCCGAGGACACCTCGCTCGTCGAAACCGCCTTGCGCGAAATGCGGGAGGAAACGGGCATCGCGGCGGATTTTGTCTCGGTCTTGGGCTATCTCGACGTCTACGAGACGGGCACCGGGTACGCGATCCTGCCGGTGGTGGGACTTCTGCGCGAAGGCTTTGCGCTGGCGCCCGATGCGCGCGAGGTCGCCGGCATCTTCGAAGTGCCGCTGGCGTTTCTTCTCGATCCCGGCAACCGCCAGGAACGTTCCGCCGAATGGCAAGGCCGGCTGCGACGCTTTTATGCCTTCCAGTACGAAACGCACTATATTTGGGGCGCGACTGCTTCGATCCTGGTGAATTTCGCGGAACGACTCCATGACGCGTCTTGATCCCGACCGCAACGCCTGGATGACAGCGCCCGCCACGCGCAAGTTGATGGGCGCGCTGGGGTCGGCACGCTTCGTCGGCGGCGCCGTGCGCAATGCGCTGCTGGACCAGCCGGTTTGCGACGTCGACATCGCCACGCCACTGACGCCCGACAAGGTGCAGGCGCTGCTTTCGACCGCGGGAATCCCGTGCGTCCCCACCGGCATCGAGCACGGCACGATCACCGCGGTTGTCGACGGTAGACCTTACGAAGTCACGACGCTGCGCCGCGACGTGGAAACCGACGGCCGACGCGCCGTCGTCGCCTTCAGCCAGGATTGGGCCGAGGACGCCGAGCGCCGCGACTTCACCATGAACGCGCTATATGCCGCCGCCGACGGCGAAGTGTTCGATTTCGTCGGCGGGGTGGAAGACCTGCGCGCCGGCCGCGTGCGCTTCGTCGGCGATGCGGCTACGCGCATCCGCGAGGATTATCTGCGCATCCTGCGTCTGTTTCGCTTTCACGCCTGGTACGGCAAAGGCGAAATCGACGCCGAAGCGTTGACCGCGGCAGCGCAGGAAAAATCGGGTATCGCCATATTGTCCGGCGAACGCATCGCCAAGGAGATGCTGCGGCTGCTGGAAGCGGCGGATCCGGCGCCGGCGCTGCGTCTGATGGCGTCGTCGGGAATCTTGGCCGACGTGCTGCCGGGTTCATTGAACGATGTGTGTCTCGAGCGTCTGACGCAGATCGATGCGGCCAATTTCTTTGTGCCCGATGCCGTGCTGAGGCTTGCAACGCTGCTGCCGCACGACAAGGCAATTGCCGCTCACGTCGCCGACCGCTGGAAACTCTCCAACGAGGTCCGCGGACGGCTGGACGATATCGCAGGCGCCGAGGAAAAGATTGTCTCCTATCTGTCGATCCGCGAGGCACGCAAAATGCTTTACCGGCTCGGCGTGCGGCCCTTCAAAGACCGTCTGTTCCTGAAATGGGCAGGAGACGCCAAAGCCTCCAGCGCCATGCAATGGCGGGCGCTATTGGCGCTGGCCGACGCCTGGGAACGGCCGCAATTTCCGTTGACTGGGCGCGACGTGATGCTGGCGGGCGTGCCGCAAGGCCCGTTGGTCGGGCGCATCTTGAGCGAAGTCGAAGACTGGTGGATCGACAGCGACTTTACCGACGACGATTTTTCGCTGGCCGAGCGGCTGAAAGCGGTGGTGCAGGCGGTGGCGCGTTGAGGACGTTCGAACTGCTCGATTCTCTTTCCCTCCCGGGCGATCCGGCCAAGCCGAACGAAGATGCATTCGCGGCGGACAACAACGCGGCCGTCGTGTTCGATGGCGCCACCGGTGTCGGCGAAAATCTTTTGCCGGGTGCCAGCGATGCCGCTTGGATTGCGCATTTCGGAGCGCGCCGCCTGATGGCGCACAGCCGTGACGGGGACGTTCCCAAGGATGCTTTGCGTCACGCTCTGGCTGACGCCGAGAAATCCTACCGGGGATTGCGCAAGCGCCCGCCCAAAGAAAACTATGAAATCCCGTTTGCCTCGATGATGTTTGCGGCGGCGGACGAGGGCGGCTTCGAAGCTTTATGGTTTGGCGATTGCGCTGCGTTGGTGCTGCGTCCCGATGTGCCGCTGGAAATCGTCGGCGAGGCGTTCGACAAGCGCGCGGCGGAAGCGCGACGGGTGAAGGTGCTGGCGGACGCAAGAGGGCTGGCGCCCGCCGTAAGTAATTCGCGCGCCGAGTACCTGCCTTTCTTGCGCGCCTCGCGGAACAAGGTGAACAGCGATGCCGGCGGCTGGCTGTTCTCGCCGGACGTCCGTGCCGCCGATCGCGTCACGTCGAAGCGCATCGATGCGCCCTCGGGCACGCTGGTGCTCTTGTCGACCGACGGATTCCTGGCACTGGCCAGCGATTATGGCGCTTATGATGGTGCCGGGCTCGTCGCGGCTGTGCGAGATCAAGGACTGAAGGCGCTTGGCGAGGAACTGCGCGCAATCGAAGCGGACGATGCCGAGGGGCGAAAATTTCCGCGCCTCAAGAAAAACGACGACGCGACCGCGGTGCTGTTGCGCCTGGTCTGATTTCAGCTATTGGCCTGCAGCATCAGCACGCAGCCGGTCCAGATCATTCTCAGCGCGACGAAAAGTACGATGAAGATGCCGGCATAGCTGATCCAGGGATAGCGGTGCAGCAGTTTGGCGACGAAGCCCGCGGCCAGGCCCATCAGAGCGACCGACAATGCCAGGCCGATCACCAGCACCGACCAGTGGTGCATGGCGGCACCGGATACCGCCAACACATTGTCGAGCGACATCGAAACGTCGGCTGCGGCGATGTGGAAAATGGCGCGGCGCACCGCGGCAGGATGGGAGTGATGGGTGGCAAAAGGCGGCGCGCACGGCGTCTCGCCTTGCGCCGCTCTCTTGGCCGCGCGCTCGGCCGCCTGTGCCTTGTGAATGTCGCGCCACAGCCGCCAGCACACCCACAGCAGCAGAATGCCGCCCGCGATCATCAGCGGGATGTATTCGAGCAGCGATACGGCGAAGGTCGCCAGGACGATGCGCAGCACGACCGCCGCCACCAGACCCCAGAAAATCACCTTGCGGCGGTCGCCCTGCGGCACGCGCGCCGCCGACATGCCGATGACGACGGCGTTGTCGCCCGCCAGGACGATATCGATCAGGATCACCTGACAGAGCGCGAAGAACCCGCCGTGACTGAAAATCTCGAACAAAAGCGCTTCCTCGCGGTTGCCGTGCGCGCCTTGTCAGGGCCAGCGCGCTTCCGGCGGCAGGGACATCAAGATGGCCTCGGTATTGCCGCCGGTCTTGAGGCCAAACTGGGTCCCGCGGTCGTAAAGCAGGTTGAACTCCACATAACGGCCGCGGCGTACCAACTGATGCTCTCGGTCTTCAGCAGTCCAGCTGCGGCCCATATGCCGTCTTACGATTTGGGGGTAAATCTCCAGGAATGCGAGTCCTACGTCGCGGGTGAAGCCAAAGTCCTTCTCCCAATCGCCGCTGTCCAGCCCGTCATAGAAGATGCCGCCCACCCCGCGAGGCTCGTTTCGGTGCGGCAAGAAGAAGTATTCGTCGCACCATTGCTTGAAGCGCGGATAATAGGCCGGGTCGGTGCGGTCGCAGACGCGTTTCAGCGCCGCATGAAAGTCGGCGGTGTCTGCGGCATCGGGCGTCATCGGCGTCAAATCGGTGCCGCCGCCGAACCAGCTTTTGGTGGTGACGATATATCGGGTGTTCATATGGACCGCCGGCACATGCGGACTTTGCATGTGCGCCACCAGCGAGATCCCGCCGGCCCAGAATCGTGGGTCTTGGGCGGCGCCGGGGATGGTCTTGGCGAATTCCGGGGCGAAAGTTCCATAGACGGTCGAGACATTGACCCCGACTTTTTCGAATACGCGCCCGCGCATCACGCTCATCACACCCCCGCCGGCATCGCCGTCCTGGGCAGGGCGGGTCCAGACCTTGCGCTCGAAACGGCCCGGTGGGCGATCGCCGAATGCGCCTTCGGCCTCTATGGTCTCGAAGGCGGCGCAAATCTCGTCGCGCAAGCTCTCGAACCAGGCTTTGGCGCGGGCTTTGCGCTCTTCGGCAGTCATGCGGGAAATCCCTCGGTTTGCCTCAGGGCTTCGGCCAGAACGATCGCGCCCGCCAGGGCCACGTTGAGCGAGCGGGCTTGGAGCGGAATGCGCAGCCGCGCATCCGCATGTTGGTGGACGGTCTCGGGCACCCCTTCGCTCTCGCGGCCCAGGAGCAGAACATCGTCCGGGCGGAAGGCAAAATCCAGATAGGACTGCGCCCCTTTGGTGGTGAGAAGGATCAGACGGCCGCCCGCTCGCGAGGCGCGGTAGGCCTCCCAGGAGGCGTGACGAACCACCTCTGTGCGCTCCAAATAGTCCATTCCGGCCCGGCGCAGTCTGGCGTCGCTGAACAAAAATCCGCAGGGTTCGACGATATCGACTGCGACACCGAGACAAGCGCCGAGCCGAATCAAGGTACCAGTATTCTGTGGAATGTCGGGCTGATAGAGGGCAAGGCGCATGAGCCTAGTTATGTGGCATGTCGGGGACGATCCCGCGAGCGGCAGCAAGGTTGACCGTACGGCTGGGGTAAGACCGGGCGTCTTTAGCCTCGCAACGCCCGGCAAGGTTTGGTATTTTCTGCGTCATCGTGCCGCAAGACCCCCTACATTCGAGGCTCTATTTTAGCACATGCGTTTCAGGCGCGCTGTTTTTTGCGGGAGCGGCGCGTCGACGGGGATATTTGTCTATCGGCCGCCAGCAAAAAGGGTGAAATACGTGGCGATTGCGACCAAGCCGGAACCTACCAGGCGCGACTTTCTCTATATCGCGACTGGGGCTGCGGGTGCTGTGGGCGTGGCCTTTGCGGCGTGGCCTTTCATTGACCAAATGAATCCGTCAAGCGCGGTGCTGGCGATGGCCTCGATCGAGGCCGATCTTGCCCCCATTCAGGTCGGCCAGCAGGTCGTCTTCAAATGGCGCGGCCATCCCTTGTTCGTGCGCCGGCGTACCCCCAAGGAAATCGCCGAGGCGCGCGCGGTCACCATTTCCGATTTGCCCGATCCTTTGGCACGCAACGCCAATCTCGCCGAGGACGCGCCGGCCAGCGACGCCAATCGCGGCAGCAAGCCCGAATGGCTGGTGTTGGTGGGCGTGTGCACCCATCTGGGCTGCACGCCGACGGTCTTCGAAGGCGATTTCGGCGGCTGGCTCTGCCACTGTCACGGCTCGCAATACGATACCGCCGGGCGCATCCGCAAAGGGCCTGCGCCGCAGAACCTTCCGGTTCCGCCCTATTCCTTCCTCACCGACACCAAGATCAAAATCGGCTAACGGAGCGCAGCGATGGCAGGCCAATCCACCTACGTTCCCGGCTCCGGTCTTAGCCGCTGGTTCGACAAGCGTCTGCCGATCATGCGGCTGATGCACGACACCATGACCACGTTTCCGACGCCGCGGAATTTGAACATCTGGTACACCTTCGGCGGCATCCTCACCTTCTGCCTCGCGGTGCAGATCGTCACCGGCGTGGTGCTGGCGATGCATTACGTGCCCAATGCGGACCTCGCCTTCAATTCCGTCGAAGGCCGGATCATGCGCGAAGTCAATTACGGCTGGCTGATCCGCTACATCCACTCCAACGGCGCCTCGATGTTCTTCTTCGCCGTTTATATCCATATGTTCCGCGGCCTCTATTACGGCTCCTACAAGGCGCCGCGCGAGATCATCTGGATTCTCGGCGTGCTGATCTATCTTCTGATGATGGGGACGGCGTTCTTCGGCTATGTGCTGCCCTGGGGACAGATGTCGTTCTGGGGCGCCACCGTCATCACCTCCCTGTTCAGCGCGATCGATCAAGTCATCCCGAATCTCGGAACGGCGATCACAACCTGGCTGTGGGGCGGATTCGCGGTCGATGATGCCACGCTGAACCGTTTCTTCTCGCTGCACTATCTGCTGCCTTTCGCGATCGCCGCCGTGGTCGGCTTGCACATCTGGGCATTGCATGTGCCGGGCAACAACAATCCGCTCGGCATCGACGTCAAGGGACCGCAGGACACCGTGCCGTTCCATCCCTATTACACGGTGAAGGATGCGTTCTATCTCTCGCTGTTCGTCATTCTGTTTGCGGTGTTCGTGTTCTATGCGCCGGATTTCTTCGGCAATCCGGACAATTCCACGCCGGCCAATCCGCTGGTGACGCCGCCCGACATTGTGCCCGAATGGTATCTGCTGCCGTTCTACGCGATGCTGCGGAGTGTGCCGCAGAAGCTGATCGGCGTCTTGGTGCTGGTCGGCGCGCTGGTGAGTCTTGTCTTCATTCCCTGGCTCGACACGTCGAAGGTGCGCTCCTGCCGCTTCCGTCCGCTGATGAAGCAGTTGTTCTGGGTCTTCGCACTGGATTGCGTGATGCTCGGTTATGTCGGCTCGCAAAGCGCGGACGCCGCCCTGCATCTGGCGGGCATCGACATGCCGCTGGTCTGGCTGGCGCGCGTCGGTACGCTCTATTACTACGCCTTCTTCTGGCTGCTCATGCCGCTAATCGGCAAGATCGAGAAATCCAAAGCCTTGCCTGAAAGCATCGCCAAATCCGTGCTAGGTGCGAGGGGAGAACACTCATGAGAATCGCTCTCCCGCTGGCGTTCGCGGTTTCGCTCTGCGCCGCCGCTTATGGCGAAGACACCAGCGCGGCCTTGCCGCCCAAGACCTCGTCCTGGTCGTTCAACGGCGTGACCGGAACTTACGACCGCGGCGCCTTGCAGCGCGGCTTCCAGGTCTACAAGGAAGTATGCTCCGCCTGTCACAGCCTCAACCTGGTGTCCTTCAACGATCTGTCGGCGCCCGGCGGTCCCGGCTTCAGCGCCGCGCAGGCCAAGGCGATCGCGGCGGGTTACAAGATTCCGGCCGAGCCCAACGACAAGGGCGAGACGATGGACCCCAACGGCACCAGGCTGACGCGCGCGGGCATTCTCGCCGATCATTTCCCGCCGCCGTTCCCCAACGAACAGGCCGCGCGGGCGTCGAACGGCGGAGCGCTGCCGCCCGATTTATCACTCATCGAAAAAGCGCGCGCCGGCGGACCCGATTACGTCTACTCGATTCTCACGGGCTTCGCGCACAAGCCGCCCAAAGGCTTCAAGCTGATGTCGGGCAAGTACTACAACCCTTATTTCCCGGGTCGGAACATCTCCATGCCGCCGCCGCTGACGGACGGCTCGGTCAGCTTCGCCGACGGCACGCCGAACAAGGTGGCGCAGGAAGCACACGATGTCGTGACATTCCTGGCCTGGGCCTCGGAGCCCAAGCTGGAAGAGCGCCACCGCACCGGCTTTGCGGTGATCGCCTTCCTGCTGCTGTTCTCGGGCTTGCTGTTCCTCGCCTATCGCAAGATCTGGAAAGACCAGCATTAGAGCGTTTTCAGGAAAAGTGGAGACCGGTTTTCCGTCCGAAAACGCGACAAACCAAGAATCTAGAGCGTTTCATCGTTTCCGTGAAACGGTGAAATGCTCTAGAGGCTCGAAAGAATTTTTTTCGTCACTTGACGCGGTAGATGGCGCTGCCATGCGCGGGCAGTGAAACCTCGATCGTCTTGGATGCGGTTGATTTCTTGCCGCTCCACAAGTCGCGGGCCGCATGTTTTCCCGGACGTAAACCAAGCTGCTTCCAAGTGGCGCGCAAGACGGATGGCTGGCCGCTGAGATTGAAGAACGCGACAAACCGGCTCGGCGTCTTCCGGGATCCCGACGAGGCGATCCAGACGCGCGCATTCTCGAATCCGGGCGGTAGATTTGCGAGCGGGCGGCTCTCCCACGCCGTTTGGTTCACCGCGATGACGTTCTTGTTGGCGACCAGCGAGCGCGTGAAGTCGTCGAGCTTGGTCAGATCGCCACCGAGAATGAGGGGCGAACGGGCGATGGCCCACAACGTGAATTGCGTGCGTTCCTCGTCCTGCGTGAGACGCGACTGCCGAGCATCGCCCCAACCCGGATGCGGGGTGAGCGAGCCGAACGGAAGCATATCCGCATCGGGCCAGTTTTCCGGTTTGGCATAGCCAGACCACTTTGCCAGATTGTCGAACGCCGTCACGATGCCGTTCGGCCATGGAGCGGGCGAGAAGCTCCAGCCATCCCACATGTCGTCCGAGATGCGCCACATCTGCGCGTATTGGCCGACTTCCGCGGCATGGCTC
>Ga0265340_10002270_pt1 | contig 10979 bp, 11 predicted proteins | sample 4CB225metaG_FD_202082 | JGI IMG/M metagenome (GOLD analysis project Ga0265340, IMG submission 202082) | Rhizosphere microbial communities from Carex aquatilis grown in University of Washington, Seatle, WA, United States - 4-CB2-25 metaG | ecosystem: Host-associated > Plants > Roots >...
CCCACCAACTGAGGGGGTATCCACTGTCGTGAGCCCCAAGCCCCGCAAAGCCGCCCGAGCTCCGGCTTCGGCTCGGCCGAATCATGCGAGTAACTGTGACGTCCCGTATGTGATCGACACGAACGGAGTCAAACACTTCAAAGAGGCTTGCTTCTGACGCCCGCGCGGTCGCAAGGGGTTGCACTGGTGCTCATGGCCAGTGCACTGCTGGAGACGGCGACTGCTGCCGCTGCCGGGCCAGCGCACGCTTGCATCGAGGCGCACGCCGCAGGCCAAGTCGAGCGTGACGCAGGTCGGCTGCGTTCGGCCCAAGAGCGTTTCGCGTTCTGCACCTCCGAGGCGTGCCCAGCTATGATTCGGCGTGAGTGCGTAGCCCTCGGCGAATCGGTCGCGGCTATGATGCCGAGCGTTGTGCTCGTTGCCCAAGACACCGAGGGTCGAACATTCGAAGGCGCGCACGCGACGATCGATGGCGAGCGCACGATCCCGCTGCTCGACGGGCGGCCGCTGGAACTGGACCCAGGGACGCACCGTTTTGAACTTGTGCTGCCCGACGGTCGTAGTCAGACCTTGACCGTCACCCTGCGCTCCGCCGAAAAATATCGACGAATCGTGGGTCATTTCGGGTTTGTGCCTACCTCTCCGCCATCGCCTTCTTCTTCACCGTCGCCACGCCACTCGAGAGCGAGTCTCCTCGTGTACGCTTTCGGTGGTGCAGGGTTGGTGGCTCTGGGCAGCTGGGGAGTCTTCGCGCTCGCTGGTCGACACAAACAAGACGAACTCGAGCTGTGCGCCCCGCACTGCCAGCCGAGCGACGTCCACGCGATGCGGAAGGACTACTTGGTCGCCGACGTTCTGCTCGGAGTCTCGCTCGCCTCGCTCGGGACCGGCACCTACCTTTTCCTCAGCCAATCATCGGACGGGCCCACGACCCTCGGCAGCACCAGCACGCTTTGGTTCCGCCTGGGTGGTCGCTTCTGAGCCATGCAGAGCCTGGTCAAGCCCGGGCTCCGCGCCGGGCGTCCTCGCAGACCTGGCAAGGTGCGCTCATGGCGTGTGCGCCGGAGCGCGCTCGCTAAGGATGCGTGCGGCTTCGACGTAGACCTGGCTCTTGGGTTCGTGCAATGCGAGCTCGCGATACAAGGCTGCTGCCCGAGCAAAGTCTCCGGTTGCCACGCTGTCGGCCGCTGCGTGAGCGAGTGTCACGCCGCGCGCAAGGGCGAGCGGTGTTCGGGGCGCGACCGGCGGTGGAGTCGCGGGGCTTGGGCGAGCCGGAATAACGGGCGCGGCGATGCTGGGCCGCGACGCGGTGGCGCCTCTGTGCTCCGCTTTCTTGAATACCGGCCTAACGAGCATTAGCACGCAGAGCAGGGGCGGCAGGAACGCGCTCGTTTTGCGAGCGACGGAGGCTCGTCGAAATTGCGTGAGCCAGCTCGGCCGTTGCGGCGCTGCCTCTGATGCCGAAGGAGCATGTTGAGTGGGTTGCGGCGCTGTTGCTGGCTCACTCGCCTGAGCGGCGAGTGCCTTGCCGCGCTCCAAGAGCTCGGAGGCGGAAAAGAACTGGGTGCTGTCGCCCTCTGCCAGATCGCGCAGAAGCGCAGACTTGACTGGCGCTGGCCACAGGGTGGTGATGCCGGAGCTCTCGTCGATATCCGTCTCGTTTTGAGATGTGCTCATGGCTTGTTCCTTGCGCGTGCCGCGTCGTACACCGCCGCGGGCAAGTCCTTGCCGTGCTCCTTGAGCTGCGGCACGAAGCTCGGGACGTAGCCCGTGGCCGTGAGCTCACTTCGAATGCTGCCTGCCGGATCGTGGCCGCGGTAGACGCGCAGGAATAAGTCGTGAAGCTCATAGCGACCAGTATTCGTGTCAAAGCTTGCTACCTCGGTAATATGGGTCACTTTGCGTGAACCGTCGCTTAGACGTGAAACCTGCACGATCACGTTCACCCCCGAGGCGATCTGCAACCTCAGCGCTTGTAGCGGTAGCTCGACGTCGCTCATCATCGCCATCGTTTCCAGTCGCGTCAGGGTGTCGCGCGGATAGGTCGCGTGCAGCGTGCCGAGGCAACCGCCATGGCCGCTTACCATGGCCTGAATGATATCGAGGGCCTCTCCGCCGCGGATCTCGCCGATGACTATGCGGTCGGGGCGCATACGCAAGCTGGCGCGAAATAAGTCGCGAATGCTGACCGCGCCGCGTCCGTGCAGATCTGCAGGTCGCGCCTCCAGCTGGACGACGTGCGGGTGTTGCACCTGCACTTCTTTGGAGTCTTCGATGACAGCGATGCGTTCGTCGTGCGGGATGAAGTGCGTGAAGGCGTTGAGTAACGAGGTTTTGCCGCTGCCGGTGCCGCCGGCGATCATCACGTTCAGCTTGGAGCCGACCAGCGCATCGAGTGTATCGAGTGCATCCTGGCTCAAGGTGCCGAGGTCGAGCAGGCGCGCCAAGCTGAAGCTGTCTTTGGAGAAGCGACGGATTGACACGTAGGGACCATCGGGCGCGGCCGGGGGGACCACCGCTTGCAGCCGGGATCCATCCGGGAGCCGGGCTTCCAAGATCGGGTGCAGTTCGTCAACGTGCTTGCCTACGAATTGTGCAGCGTTGCGTAGCGCGCACATTACGGCTTCTTTGTTCGCGAAGCGCGCACTGGTGGCCTCCAACTTGCCGCGCCGCTCGATGAACACCGAGCTCGGGCCGTTGATCATGATCTCCGAGACGCTCTTATCGTCCAGGAAGGCTCGCACGGGCTCGAGAAAACCGAGCAGCGTTTCGGCGTACACTTCGGGCCCGATCATGGCATCGCCTCGAGCAGCGACTCACCGGCTTCTTCCGCGTGCTGTCCGAGCGGCGCGAGCCGAAGGTATGCGCGGAAGTGTCGATCCGCTTCGAGGTAGCTCCCGAGTTCATCGCGCAGCAGCAGTGCCATGCTGTAGTGCGCGTCCGCGTAGTCTGGGCTAGCCTCGAGCACACGCTGCAACTCTTGGCGTGACTTTGCGACCTCACCCAAGGCACGCAGCAGTGTGGCCTCGATGTAGCGCAACCGATACGATCGCGGATGCTTGCGCAGGTGGTCTTCCGCGTAGGAGAGGGCAGCGCGGTAGCGCTGGTCTTGGACACAGACGTCAATCAAGAGCGGCAGGATCTGTGCCGGATCGCCGCCCCGTTGCATCGCCAGGTTGAAATATTGCTCGGCTCGCGTGTAGTCGGCGGCGCTTGCGGACAATCGTGCGCGCTGCATCAACATCGAGACTTGCTGCTCCGCTTCAGTGCGGCTCTCCGCCTGCGGCGCCTTCACGCCGTGGGCGCAAGCCATGAGGCACAACCCGAGTACGAGCGGGATACGATGGTTCATCGTTGCTTCTTTCCCGAGAATTTTAGCTCGATCTGTCGATCGAGCGAAAGTAGCCAGCTGGCGTAGGCGCCACTGTGCCGGCCAACGTACGAAAGCAATAACCGCACCTCGGTGCGGGCTTCCTCATAGCTCTTGGTAGCGAGTGCACGCTCAAGCCGCACGCGATGCACGTGGAACTCGCTCTCGATATCGTGTTCGAGCGTATCGGCCTGGCGCGTGGCGTCCCTGGCCCGATCCCCCGAATCTGCTAGCGCGAAGCAAGCCGCGGCGCGTTGAAATGCCGAGACAGCGCTCACGGCATCCTGTCCGCTGAACGGGGCGCGCTCGCGCGCGGTTTCGGCTCGACTGAGCTCTTCTGCTGCGACGGCCAGCGCAGCGTCACGCCCGGACTCCGGACAGCGCACGGCGCTTGCGGTTGCGAACAACGGCGGCGGCTGCACTTCGTTGGGTAGCGCGCTGCCGGCATCGTGTTGGCTGAGCACGAGGTAGAATCCAAGCGGAAGTCCCAATACCCCTAGGGCGTGGATCGCGGAACGGCCGGACTCCGCCTTCCTTGTTTGCCCGCGCGCGACCAGCGTCTCGGTAACGGAGACGGTCAACTCGACGCGGCCGATCGAGAGCAGACTGTCCGGTAAGAGCCGGCCTTCCACGAACGGCACGCCGTTGACAGTCACGCTGCGCCCCAAACTGCGCACCTGCCCGAAGATGCCTGCGGTATCGAGCGAGAGACGCAGCTGCTCGACGGCCGCGTCCTCCGTTGGCAGTCGCACCTCGCAATGAGAGCCACTACCCACCAGCGCCGTTGCCGTGTCCAGCGTGAGCTGTTGCCGAGTGCCATCCGAGTAGCGAACGCTTATCTGGAGCATGGGAACGTCGCTCATGTTCAGTTACCCTCCGAAGGACTGTTGAATCTGCATGACCATCGGCGCCACGATGAGTAGCAAGATGGCGGCAAAGATCAGTAGCATCGGCGCGAGCATCTTGACGCTGGCCTTCGATGCCGCCTCTTCAGCGCGCGTCGAGCGCCTTTGGCGCGACGCTTCAGCCTGGATCTCGAGCACCTGACCGAGCGGGTTGCCGCGCTCCTCCGCCTGACAGATCGCGCCCACGAATTCTCGCACTGCCTCACAAGGCACGCGCGCAGCCAATTGTTCTAGTGCCTGCTTGCGTGTTTTGCCGACCTGCAGCTCTTTCAAGATCAGGTTTAGTTCACCGATCAGCGCGTCGTTGCTGCTGCTGCTGCTCTTGTCTACCACCTGCTTGAGCGCGCCAGGAAAGTCGAGCCCAGCGGACAGCCCGAGCGAGAGTAGGTCGATCACGGAGGGTAGGCCGTTTTGTACGCGCTTGCGGCGCTCTTGCTCCATCCCGGTTAGCTGCAAGTACGGCAGCATGAGCCCGACCATTCCGCCCAGAATGATATACAGTGGTCCACGCGATAGCAGCGCCCCGTAGACGGCCCCGGCGCTCAAGCCGCCGAGTAGTGATAGCAGCGACAGGGCAACGCACTCCTCGGGTACTAGGCCCCAAAAATCGCCGGCCAGTGTGATCTGGCGGTCGATACGAAGGTGCAGTGCCTCGCTCAGCAGTGGCCTGAGGTGCGCGCCAAGCCAGCGAAGCGTCGGTTCGAGCTGCCGAAACACCGGCTTGTCCCGTTCGGCGCGCGAGCGCTGCAGGCCACGCAGGCCGAGGTAGTTCGCGTCGCATACGGGTGCGCTCGCCACCGTGTAAGTGAGCAGCCACAGCGTTGCAAACGTGCTGACGAAAAGACCGACTTTCAGCAAGAACAGCGCGCTCATATGTCCACCGCCAAGATTTTGCGTGCTACGATTACCGAGCCGAGCCACAGCAAAAGCGAGAGCACGATCACGACCCAGCCCAAGACAGACGCGGTGAGCGGATCGAAGTAACCATGGCTCACGGTGTCGAACAATAGCAAGATGAACACCGGAAAGATCGCGAGCACGGTGACTTGAGCTTTGCCTTCCGCGGTTTTCGAGCGGACCACTCCTTGCAGTCTGGCCATCTCCCGCAAGGTTGCGGCGGTTCGCTCCAGGATCTTTGGTAGGTCGCCCCCCACCTGCCTCCCGATCAGCAGCCCCGACAGCGCCGCGTCCAGTTGCGGACTGCGGACCCTTGCGGCCATGCTGAGCAGCGCTTGATCGACAGTGTTTCCGAGCCTCATCTCCTTCAGCGCTAGGCCAACCTCAGCGTCGAGCGGGACTGCGAGCAGCGGCTGCGTATAAGCGAGCGCGTTGCCGATACTGGGCGTGGCCTTGAGGCCGTTGGCCAACGCCAAGATGAAGCCGTCGATCTTGGCCTCGATCGCGCGCACTCGACCGCGGCGCAGCTGCTCGATATACATCGCGGGTCCGGCGATCACCGGTAGCAGAACCAGGTACGCGAAGGGCTGCCCCAAGAGCAGGGCGGTGGCCACGCACAGACAGGCGCTGAACAACTGCGCCCAGACAATGGAACGGCCATAGGTTGGCAGAAACATCTGACGTAGCTTGCGGTCGAGATAGGCCTCGTAGAACGACCACAAACGGTAGGGCGGCGAGCTCGGATCTCGAGCTGTCCAGAAGATCGCCGACCACACCGCGCCTGCCAGGAGCGCGACGGCGAGCCACTTGAGTAGGCCGAGCTCGATGATCATAGGTAGCGCTCTCCCGGCTTGACCAAGCCGCGAACGATCAACTCGTCCAAGAAGGTCGGCAAGTAGCCGGTGGCCAAGAAGCTGCCCAAGACTTCGCCATTGTGACCGGTTCCACTGCGCTCGAAGCCATAAATCTTGCGTACCTCGAAGTCGCCACGCTGGTCGAGCCCGCACACCTCGCAAATAGCGACGACCTTGCGTGAGCCATCTGCGAGCCGTGTTTGCTGCGCGATCAACTGCACGCTGGCGGCGATTTGTTCGCGGATGGCGCGCGACGGAAGCTCCACTCCCGCCATCAGACAGAGGGTTTCGAGACGCGCCAGGGCTTCGATCGGAGAGTTGGCGTGGGTCGTGGTCAGTGAGCCATCGTGTCCAGTGTTCATCGCCTGCAGCATGTCGAGTGCCTCGCCACCTCTGCATTCGCCGACGACGATTCGATCGGGGCGCATGCGGAGAGCATTTTTGACCAGATCGCGGATGGTGTATTGCCCCTTGCCCTCCATGTTGGGCGGTCGTGTCTCAAGTGACACGACGTGCGGTTGCCCGAGCCTGAGCTCGGCCGAGTCTTCGATCGTGACGATGCGCTCGCCTGCGGGGATGAAGGCCGAAAGCACGTTGAGTAGCGTGGTCTTGCCGCTGCCCGTGCCTCCGGAAATCACGATGTTCTTCTTGGCGATCACGCTGCGGGTCAAAAACTGACCCATCGCAGGCGTCAACGCCGAGAGCTCGTAAAGTCGGTCGATGTCGAGGGGCGACTTGGGAAACTTGCGGATAGTGATGCAAGAACCCCTGAGCGCCAGCGGCTTGATGATGGCATTGACGCGTGACCCGTCCGGCAGGCGAGCGTCGACCAACGGCGAAGACTCGTCGATGCGGCGACCTAGCGGCGTGACAATCCGTTCGATCACCGCGCGTACCCGTTCCTCGTCCGTGAAACGTGCCGCGCTACGCGCGATCTTGCCGGCCCGCTCGACATAGATGGTGTCCGCATCGATCACCATGATCTCCGACACCGTCGGGTCGTTCAGCAAGTGCTCGAGCGGTCCGAGCCCCAGCGCTTCGTCGGCCATTTCACCAACCAACCGATCCTGCTCCGTATCGACGGGTAGACGGTGTTCGAGCAGCTTGACGATGCGGCGGAGCGCCGTCAGCACTCGCGGCCGAAATGAAGGATCGTCCAGTCGGACAGCGTCAGTGGTTGCGAGATCCAAGTGTTCTAGTAGCCGCTTATGGATCTCGCGGCGCAGCGCACTTTCGCTCTCGACATTCGCTGCGGCCTGCAGCGGAATTACCGCGGCCAGCGCGCTCGGCAACTCGATCACAGCCTCCGGTGGTGGCGACGTCGGTTCGAGCACTCGCACGTAGACGGTATGCAAGCCGAGCAAGATGGGCGTGCCGTAGGCCACGTCGACGACGCCTCCTCGGAGCAGGCACTCGCCGGCCAACGTCCCGTTGCTCGAGACATCTTGCACGCGGAGTGTGTTGGGCTCGGCGTGTAGGAGCAAATGGCGACGCGAGATATGATTGTCGTCGAGCTGAATGTCGCACTCTGCTCCGCGACCGAGCGACAGTGGTCCCGAAGCGGTCAGCTGCGCGACGTGTCGGCGGCCGGATTTGGATTCGACGGTGACCTCGATGTTCATCACGGGTGCGTCCTCACTCCGGGGGCTTTGGCCGGGTTCTTGTCCCAAGTGTTCACGCTGTCCACGTCGCCGCTGTACGCTTTGAAGTCGCGCATTGCGTCGTCGAGCACCTCTTGGGTGCCCTTCGGAATCGATTCGATGACGCTGGGCACCACGAAGATTGCCCCCTCCACCTCTTCTTGAGCGTCGTTGTGCGAGCCGAACAAAACGCCCAGGATCGGTATCGCGCTGAGCAGCGGCAGGCCTGACACCGAATGACGTTGGGCATGCGAGCGAATCCCGGAAAGCACGATCGACTGCCCCAGTTTGAGTGCGACAGCGGTAGTGAGCTTGGAGACGTTGCGCCCCGGCAGTTCCGTGCCGGCGGCGACTGGCGGTGTTAGGTCCATCACCTGTGCATCGAGCTCGACTTTCAGCTCTTTGCTGGCGGAGTCGAAGCGAGGCAGCACCTTCACGTCGGTGCCGAAGCGAATCTGAGTGAGTGCGGCGGACAGGCCAGTAGAGATTACGTAGTTCTGCTCGCCGCCGCTCGAGAACGTGGCCTCCGAACCGTTGGAGGTGATGACCGTTGAGTGTTTGAGTACTTTGGCCCAGCCATTGGTTGCCGCGATGTCGAGCCCGGGGAGCGGTTGGTCGATTATGCTGGCTTGAGCTGATGTTGTCGCGCCTTTCAGGAAGTCAAATTGACCAGAAAAGGTGCCAACTTTGCCGCCCCCGATGCTGGCGGGCCAGTTCACGCCAACCTGGTAGCTTTTGCTGCGGTCGAACTGGACGAACAAGAAGTCGACGCGGATATTGAGCTTGCTTTCCGCAGCTGCTCCGCCGAGAACGACCAAAGACTCCACTTGACCTGGAAAGAGCGCCGCGATCTGCGAGATGCGCTTCAATTCGGGCTCGGTGCTGACTCCGCCTTCGACGAATAGGCGGGCACCGATGCGCCGTACGCGCACGCCAGTCGAACCCTCGAGCAGCTGAAGCAGCTCGCGCTCGACACTCTGCATCGGTCGCGGAGAGACGTTGATCTGGTAGTTGATTTGGGTCTTGTCGTTTTTGAGTAAGAGGAGCGTGGTGCTGCCCGGTTTCTGACCGACGATCACGAACTGCGAACTGTCGGGAGTCAGCCGGACATCGGCGATCCCCTTCACACCTTCCGCGAAGCTCTTGACGTCAACCGCGGACAGGGTGCGGTTTTCGCCAACGGCCAGACTCAGCTCCTCCGACTGTTCCAGGGCTACTTGCTCGGGGCGCGCGGCTCCGCCCTTGTCCACCCTTTCGTGTTTCTGCGCCCATGCGGGCGCTGTGAACGCCAGGGCGATGAGCTGCGCAGAAACGAGGCAATTCAGGGGCGTCATTGGACTTTCGAAGCCTCGATGCGCACGGGACCAGTCGGCACGCTGGGGCGTCGTTGCAGGTCGGCACGCACTTTCGTGTCACGTAGCGCCGACGCTTTGAGATCGGGCAGATCGTCGACCGTTCCGGGGTCGCTCGGGGGTCGGACGGCGACCGATAGCCGTCCGCGCTCGAGCGCAAGAGATAGCAATTGTGCCTCGGGCAGACTCAAGCTCAAGGTCAGTTGCTTGTCGTGCATCGACGAGGAGTCGCGCGTTTTGGCGTCGGTGGTTACGTTTTGTGTCTCACTGCCCACTGCCAACACAAGCACGCGCTGCAGCAGCACGGCTGAAGACGAGTCGCTGTTCTCGAGGTCGGCGCGGAAAGTTGCTATCACGTCGACGTAGTCGCCGGGGCGGATCAACTGATTGCCACGGGTGTCGTCGGAGCCGGTGGCGGCTCGCACGGCTACCGCACGCTTGCCGGGTTGGATTAGCGAGCTCAGATCACGGTCTTCGGTGGTGATCGCCAGATCGGTCCACATCAGCGTTTGCTGGGGAAAGACGGCAACCGACGCTTGCAGACCGAGGACCTTGGTGCGCTCCGCGGCCTTGATCGCGCGATCTTCGACGTAGGCGAGCGGCACACTGCGGGTGGTCAGCATGTCCTCGGTGATTACCTTGCCGCGCTCGATCGGGCGCAGCGCCATCAGCACCTCCACGGGCTCGCCGCCCGACATCTCACGTTCGAACCGGTGCAGGTACACGAACAGGAGCGCAGTGCCGAGCAGCGCCATCGCGAGCGACACTATCAGTGCGCGACGGTTCATTCGAACATGCCTTCCTGCGTCGTGCTGGCCTTTGAAAATCCCCTGCTGCCGATCTCGATGATGCTCACACCGGTTTGTTCGGCGGGTGTCTGGCTCGTCACCACGATCACGGCCACGCCATCCTTGCTGAAGGCACGCACGTGGTCGTTCAAATCGAGCTCTGCGCTGGCGTTGGGCAGGGGATGGTTGAGGAAGCCGCGCGGACCGAGCTGTTGCTCGTAGTACGACAGGACCTCAGCGTGCGAGCGCTCCGTGTCGTACATACGAATGGCATACGAGCGATACGCCATTTCGGCGCTGAGCACCCGGCGCGCGTTCGGTGGGCGTGGCACGTCGCGCGAGTCAGCGCCCGGAGCGTCGCCGCTATCGGCAAACATCTCGGGGATGTTGAACTTGCCCTCCGTCCACATCGCGAGCACGTGAGTCTGACCGCTTTCGTCGTCGCGACGTGCCACGACATAGCGGGCATCGCCGAGTTCCGCCAGATCACCGGTTGCGGTGAACGCCAGGATGCGGTCGACCAATCCCCCGCCGCCGCCTTTCCGCGCGATGCAGGCGATTTGTCCCACCTTGCTGTCTTTGGCAATGGTTGCGGAGCTGAGCCAGCGTGACGGATCCCGCAGCTCTTCCGGCAGCTGCTGAAGCGCAGCCGCGGCCTTCGGCAGTGCCGCGAATTCGCTTGCCAGGCCGGCGGAGTGCTCGCGGCAGTGCTGGCCGAAACGCTCGATGACCTGCTTTACACTGAGCGGCGTCAGCTTCGACGCCAGCGACATGCGTTGTCCGTTGATCAGCGCTACCTCAGGCGGACCCACCAGCGTCGGACCGATTTGCTTGAGCAGTGCCAGGCCGCTCTGTTTTGCTGCTTCTTCCGCTGCTGCGCGTGCTTGCGGTAGCATCAGCGCGGTGAACGCCAGGTTGGCCGCGGCCAGAAACGCGACTACGCGCAGCGTGCCACGGAGGCGTCGACTTCGATGTAGCTTGTTCCAGATCATAGTTCTCTCCTTCAGAAGAAGCTCGGGATGAGGTTGGCGGAGATGTAGCCGATCAGGCTGATCGCATCGCCTCGCTCGTTCTGTGGAACCTCGTTGCAGGCGACGCTGTCCTCTGCCGAGAGCATGTAGGTCTTGCCACCCACTCGCGCGTCCGCGGTGGCGGTTTCGCTGGCGCTGCCGT